>ERZ808054.459-NODE-459-length-39203-cov-5.379441_pt1 | contig 39203 bp, 33 predicted proteins | sample MGYA00380201_ERZ808054 | MGnify/ENA primary metagenome ERZ808054 (study PRJEB31490, sample SAMN06133419) | mouse gut metagenome | isolation source: Z5_2 | host: mice | place: China: Chengdu | collected 2015-05 ...
ATTATAGTGAATTACTCCAACTCGCAAAGGGCTGGGGGTAATTTTATATCTGACCGCATTATTATTTGGCGCTTACACTGATACCACACTTCTTGTTAAAACTTAGATTTTATTCTATAATTCTTCTGCCTTAAAGGAATTATATCCCTCATAATAATAGCTTACATCAATACCCTTCATGTATACTCCCCTATCATCTATCTGATCTGTTAATGCATTCTTCAGTAAAACCTTAATTTCTACATCCTTAATTGGGCTTCTTTCCATTGCAGGCAAATAGTCTTCTTTGTCAACTATACTCCAATCTACAACTAATTTTAATTCCTTTTTTAAAATCAAATCTAACCATATACGAGTACTTCTTCCATTCCCCTCCCTAAAAGGATGAGCTACGTTCATTTCCACATATTTTTCAACTATTTCATCAAATGTTGTTTGAGGCATATCATCAATATGTTTTAACGCAGTCTCCAGATACATTACGGGAGCAAATCTAAAGTTTCCTTTTGCAATATTTACTGTTCTTATTTTTCCAGCAAAATCATATAACTCATCAAACAGAAATTTATGAATTTTAGCAAGTCCGGAAAATTTACCAACTTCTAAGTCTTCAACAATTTTTCTTTCATATAATTTAATGGCTTTAGTCTTGCTTATTTTCTCCTCTATTCTCGCAAGTTCTGCTGAATCATTAATGCCTAATTCATTTTCCAGAGCCATAACTATCCGATTCTGTCAATATAAGACTAATAAATTTTTTAAATTAGGAAAAAAGAACCGCAATATAATCCACAGTAGCATGGATTCATCGGTACAACGAAATTGATACAATTCAACGATGCACCCCCAACCTTATAACGATGCACCCTCTCACAAACGTCTTGAAATCAGCATTTCTCCATAATAAATGCACACTCTTTCGGGTGTGCCAGACTGTCAAAAAAGGTCAGCAAAAGCTGGCTTTTTTTGATATAATAAAATCAGGGGTGAGGACATGCTGATAAAAGAAAAGTCGGAAAGAAATACACTGTAAATGGTCAGCCTTGAGGGGCTTGTTCCGCAGGATCATCTGCTGCGGAAAATTGACTGCGCTGTGGATTTTACCCGTATTTATGATTTCGTGGAAGACCTTTATTGTGCGGATAACGGGCGTCCCAGCGTTGACCCTGTGGTTCTGTTCAAGATGGTTCTTATCCAGCACCTGTATGGCCCGGAAGTTGTATTTATGGACGGGACTCATATCAAAGCAAACGCAAACATCAATAAAAAAATGAAAAAAGCGATCCCCTCTGCGGCGAAAGCCTATGAGGAGCAGCTTATGAAAGAGATCAATGAAGACCGCAGGGCACATGGGAAAAAGCCTTTTGACGGGAATTGTGGAGGCGGGGAGCCCGGGGAACGGGAGGTCACGGTATCAACGACTGATCCGGAGAGCGGCATGTTCCGGAAAGGGGATCATAAACATTGTTTTGCGTATGAAGCCCATACAGTCTGTGACAGGCATAACTTTATACTGGACACGGTAGTAACAAGCGGAAACGTACATGACAGTGTTGCCTTTGATGCGCTTTATGAGAAGGTGACCAGAAGGTTTCCTCAGATCAGGACAGTCACCATGGATGCCGGATATAAAACCCCGTGGATCTGCAAGCGTATCATAGATGACGGACGGCTCCCCTCCCTGCCTTATAAACGCCCTATGACGAAGAAGAGCAGGTTTCATGAATGGTATAAATATGTATATGATGAATATCTGGACATCGTCATCTGCCCGGAATACAAAAGCCTGCCGTACAGCACGACCAATCGGAAGGGCTACAGGGAATATAAGAGTCTGTGTTACCAGTGTGAAGCATGCCAGACGAGACATCTGTGCACGGAGAGCAGGAACTGTCAGAAGACAGTAACCCGCCATATCTGGGAGAATTATATAGAACAGGCGGAGGATATCCGGCATTCACCGCAGGGAAAAGAAAGTTACTGTCTCAGATCACAGACGATCGAAAGGGTGTTTGCTGATGCAAAAGAAAAATATGGAATGCGTTATACACCTTACCGGGGACTGAAAAGAGTCAGTATGTGGGTAAGGCTGAAATATGCTGCCATGAACCTGAAGAAACTGGCGATGTGGAAATGGAAGGCAGTTCAGCGTCAGTTTTTTGCCGCGATGAGTAACGCTGCTTTTAAAAAGAACCTCTGCTGTGCTGCTGCATAACAGGGGTTCTTTGACAGTCTGATGCACACCCTTTCGGGTGTGCATCAGAGAATGTCATTATACTGTTCCTGCCACTGAGCAGACTGTCTTATTTCAAAACCCTATAGGGGCAGCCGCCACCAGATGTATTTCTACATTTACGGTTTTCAGCCGAAGAACAAATTCAATAATTACTATAATTTTATTTTATCATTTTCTACATCCTCGCGGAACTTGTCAACGAGTTTCTTTGTCAGCTTGGACTTGCCATAATGGTCGAGGACAAAGTCTCGGTAACTCTTCCCGTTGACCAACACATCGCTCTTCTTAGTCAGTAGCCAGTTGCCATTCCCGCCGCCAAGCGGCTTGATAGTCCACTCCTTTCCATACCGCTTAACAATCGCATCCCATTTCCCCTGAGTAGTCATTGATTCACTTTCAACGTAATTGATGGTCATCATAAAATCCTCCTTGAATAATTAGGTTTCTTCATCCACCGCTCTGCTAACGCGCGTACTTCACAAAGCGGATTATGATTTTGCAGTTTCAGACAGAATGCCTGTCACATTCTCATATTAATTTATTGGAGAAAAAAGATGAAAACCCAAAACAGAAATTATTTTGGGGGTGCAAGTAAAAACAGGATACACAGACAATACGAAATGTACTTTCGGCATATCCTGGCTTTCAATTATTTTTACCATCTGCCGTTCATTCTTCTTTTGTCAACACGGCGAATGGGTCCATGCAGTTCTAATGGTTTGGCGGTCATATCGTCGTAATCAACAAGGAGATAGTACCCACACCCGGGACATTTCATGGCACACTTGCCTTTGATGCCTTTATAGGCTGTGATTTGTCCCTTGTTACAGTAGCACGGGAGGTGAATCGTCCCTTTTACCTCCCATGAGAGGTTGCCACTCTGAACAAATATTTCCTCTTCCTGCTCATCCGTATTTGGCAAATCAAAATTCATGTTCACCCCACGCTCTTCGAGAAACTGCCGCATTCTTTCCATCTCAGCTTTCTCCCGTTCAATGTCTTCAGGAGTTTTCGCTGCCTCGGCCTCATCTCGCTCCGCATGATCTTTGATCCAGGATTCGGCATCCTCAACGGCTTTTTTCAAAACATCCATAGGATGCCGGACTGTCAATGGGGCATCCTCTTCCTCATCTAATAATTCACCGAATAATTCCATCTGGTGCTTCTCCCGAATTTCTGCAAGCCGCACCTGGATTTTTCTAAATCGCGCCTGCTTGTTTTTTATGAATGTATCTTCAGCAATAAGTTTTTCCTGTTGCTGTAGCAATTTCTGATATTCATCGTCATGTTCCAAAGCATCGAAAAAAATCATCTCTTTGTTTATCCTCTCGATGGATGTCTGTGGAGATTCCTTGTACGATTCTTCTAATGCCATATCGGAAAACTCATCAGAGCGAATATCGGTGTAACTTCCATAAACTGATTCAATAAAGCGCCTCGTTGCCTCCACCTTAGATGCCATATAACGCAGAAAATAGGTTTTATCGCAATAGTTAAAACTTATATAGCTACGCTCATATTCCTTTGCAAGTTCGTGGATGGCATCTAACTGGCGTTCAAGCTCCACGCTCGCCAAACGCAGTTTGTATCCCATACGTCTTTCCATTGCGTTGTACTGTTCCAGTGCTATTTTCTCCGAACACCCAAGATTGCGGAGCATTATGTAAAACCCCTGAACTAAGAAAACAACCTCGTCTATAGCCATCTCGTCAAAATCGGCACTACGCAATTTTTTAAAGTCGCGTGAGGTATATTTCTGTATAACAGTCGCACAGAAATCAACAGATTGCTTTGGAAAAATGTAGGCACCACCTCTCACTGTCTTTCCATAAATATCTGTAACTTTTTCCTTTGCCCGTAACAACTCCTTGTCTATACCCACAGCTTCGAGAATCTCGGTATATTTGTCTCGTACCTTGCCAATATCATGCTCAGCCTCAATAGTTGATGGATTTTTTTCGCTGTAAGACTTAAAAACCTCGTCAAACCCACAAATTTCTATATCAATGCACCCCCTTACTCTGTTCCAAAATCGATATGCTCATAATTAAAAATAGATATCAGGACTATCTAATCCTACCATATTTATCGTCAAATTCCCACAAGAAAACAAGGGGCTGTTGCAAAAGTAGATGAATAATCTGCCGGAGCAACGGCTCCGTTTTTATACCAAAAACAGAAAAGCAGACTCCAAAGAGCCTGCCATCCGTGGTATAATAAGATATGTCAAGTAAATTAAAATACCATAAAAATTATACCAAATTTGGCGAGCCTTATCAACTGGTTTTGCCATTAAGTTTGTGTCAAGTACTCGTTGGCATTTTTCTTTATGAGCACCTTAATTGTTACAAATATAGACATAGCCTGCTTGACAAGTTTCCGGCTGTTGGCACTTCCAGAGACATGGCACCCTCTATCTTTACAAACGCCCTCTTGAACGCTTTTCTGGATGCCGTCTGCACCGCCTCCAGTATAGGCATATGGCTGCTTATTACTTCCACGTAGCTGTTTCCTTTCCCGTCTCTTTTGGGGGCCTTGGCGGCGCTTAAAACCTCTATCACCTGTCTCTTCTGCATTGTGATGATCAGTCCGTACGTATATCGTTCTATTGTATTTATCAGTTCTTTGTTTTCTCGCCGGTATAGCGCTTTCGCCAGATTGTATGCTCCTGAAACTGACCATCTCATTCGACGGTGTTTCATCCGCATAGTGATCACCGTGCAGCTCTGGCTCTCCTGTACTCCCATGTGTTTGTACACCTGTCCCTCCGCCGGCTCCGGGATCTTTACTCCCTGTCTGTCATATGGCAGCAGCCCATGCTTGTTGTTTTCCAGGTATCGCAGCAGTTCCCTTGCCTTTTTACTGCAAGTGGCTTTCTCATCTGGACTTTCCACGCTGTCTGCGTAGATCCTTATGTATTCCAGCATCTCGTCGATCTTTTCCTCTTCCAGCAGTCCCCTGATGTCCTGTTGTGCCTTTTTGTCCTTTATCTTACGCAATATCTCCTTGTAGATATGGTATCGGTCCAGCTGGAAGATCACCTCCGGGTCATAGGGCTCTTTGATCCAGCTCCCTCCGTCCCCATTCAAGATCCTCTGGCCGATCTCGTCCGCGTTATATTTCCTGCGTATGCATGCCTCTCTCTTCTCGTGAAAAGTATGGCTATCCTCCATTCCCGCCAGCATGGTCTTCCCTAACAGGGTACTGCGGCCCTCTTTTTCTTTCTCCCCATCCCTCATATAGGGTGCATACTTTCATCTCTTGTTTTTTCATCTTTCTGTGGTGTTCATCCTGCATGTGCAGCCATACGCCGTCCATTTCTTCAAACAGCACAGGCAGGGCGCACGTTCCCTCACTCTGGCCTGCCTCCATCTGTTTCACCGCATGGATTTCCTCCTCTTCTATGCGTTCCCCAAGCCGCTGCATCATGTTCCACACTCCCTGGGCGCTGATTCTCTGGCCACAGGTCTGGCTGATAGTCTCTGCGGTTGTCCGGTATGGGCATTCCGTGACTGTCAGGGCAATCTTTTCAGCAAGGTTCGTGGAGATCAGACTGATTTTGTCCATTTGCATCGCCTGGTCCAGCAGGAACACATGGGCGGTCTGTCCGTCTTTTGTCTTTGTCTGGTATACCCGTCTGCTGTACTCCACTTCCCCATAGACTGTCTTGATCGAAGTTCTGCGATTTCCTTTTCCCCGATAGGCTTTCTTATTGCGCTCCTCCGCCAGTTCTTTGTCATATGACTCCAGCATGGTCCGGGTGATCTCTCTTGCCAGTTCACAAACAAAATCAAAAATATTTTTCTCCAACTCCTTGAAAGATACCAAATTTTCCTCTACAATAGAATTCATCACACAGTCTCCTTTACGTGTTTTCTTGGTCGATAACATCATAAAGCAAAACTGTGTGATTGGGAAGAGGTTTCGGCCTCTTCCTTTTATTTTGCCAACTAAAATTTTACACTAACGCCCGCGCATTTCTGAATCCACACTTTCACCTTTTTCATCCCGTATTATAATTGACGCATAAAAATGAATATGGTAAACTGATCTATATTCTGATGGGTAAAGGAGGCTTACGTATGTTGATTAACGCAGCTTGATCTGTTTGTCATTTCAAAGAGTTAAGGACAAAAGGAGGGCCGAAACAAGATGGGAATTATTATTTTTATTTTTGTGCAGTAGCAAAGGCTATTGTGCATTGCGTGCAGGCATCAGAATAATAGCCTTTGTTGATCCTGAATAAAAATATGATTGGGAGATACAAAATGAGCTATATTAATATATACGATGTACTGCCGGGAGAGATGGTGGAACAGATCCAGAAGTATGTGGAGGGAGTCAAAATCTACATTCCCAGGAAGTCAGACAGTCGTAAATCCTGGGGAAGCAATACGGACACCAGACAGATGTTGTCCCTGCGCAACAGCCAGATCAGGGCCGACCACCGAAAAGGGATATCCATCCCTGAATTGGCCCGGAAATATTTCCTGGCAGAAAAAACAATACAGAAAATTATATACGCGAAGCAGTCTGAATAAGCGGAAAAGCGTCCGGGCCTTTATGGGTTCCCGGACGCTTCTTTCTTTGCCAACAGAGATGGAGGATGCCCTCCGTCCCCCCGGGTGGTATGTTTTAGACAGGGACATTTCCATGCTGTCCATACACAACAGGGGGGAAACATTTTGAATCATTCACTGCCTATTCATTACTCACAGAATTACATACAGTCCGCCGGCCTGGTGGAAAAACTGCTTTCCCGGTCGGATATACACCTGGGGGACAGGGTACTGGATATCGGAGCGGGAAAGGGAGCCATCACCCAGGCTCTGCTCCGTCTCGGCTGCCGGGTTACGGCAATCGAACTGGATCGGGGCAACATGGCCTACTTGAAAAAGCGGTTTGGCAATGATTCGCGTTGCACCCTGCTCCCCGGCGACTTTATGTCCCTGCACCTGCCGGAGAAGAACTACAAAATATTTTCCAACATTCCCTTTTTTATCACGGCAGATGTGCTGCGCAAGATTACCCAGGCCCCAAATCCCCCCTCCGACGCCTACCTGGTGCTTCAGAAGCAAGCGGCGCTGAAATACTGCGGAGGGGCAGAAACAACGCTGAAATCCCTTCTGCTGAAGCCCCGATTTCAAATGGAAATACTGCACCGCTTCTCCCGTGAGGACTTCCGGCCCAGGCCACATGTGGACATCGTTCTCTTCCGCATCCGCAAGCGCGCCCCAGGGGAACTGCCCCGCCGGGAATATGAGTCATACCGGGAATTCGTCTGTTATTGCTTTCTGCATCACCAGACCTATGCCGAAAAAATATTTACTCACAGGCAGCGAAAGGAACTGGGGAAGAGACATGGAATATGGGATTTTCGAGTCTCTTCTCTGACATATGAAGAATGGCTGCAGTTGTTTTACTGCCATCTGCAATATGCCGATCCCTACAGGAAATCCCTTGTAGAAGGCTCCTACCGGCAATATCTGAAACAGGAAGCGGGGCTGCAAAAACAATACAGAAGTTTCAGCTCCCATTGAACGCCTCAAAGCGCTTCAGGGCGGACCGAACTGCACTCTCCAGTTTTTTGGTCACTTTTACGCCCGGCTCATACCAGATATGGGAGAGATGCAGCTTCCGCTCTCTCCTGTCATATACTGCTTCCAGCCGACCCACCAGTTCCTCCCCAAAAAGGATTGGCAGCACATAATAGCCGTATTTCCGCCGGGCCTGGGGTGTGTAAATCTCCCATTTATACGCAAAGCCAAAAATCTCTTCCACCAGTCTCCTGTCCCACATCATATTGTCCAGGGGAGCGATCAGCTCACACCGCAGCCCGGCAGGAGGATCCTGGCTGACATGTTCCGCAATTTCCGCATCCTCCGCCAAACAGTACAGGGTATGGCGTATATGCTCCACCCGGACCGGTAGAATTCGCCCTTCGGACAATAATTGCGCAAATATATCATTACGCTCCCCGGCCTTCAACTCAGGGATTCCCAGCCATGCATCGGAAGCCCGGTTCCACAGCAGCCCCACGGCGCCGATTCTGCGCTGCACCCGCCATTTTCTATGGGCGAAATCATCGGGGTATGGATCCGGGGCGCTCAGGTATGCTTGGGGAACACAGTTCTCAATCAAATCGTAATATTTTATGGTTCCGCTCTTGTGATGAACGGCCAGTTCTCCGGTGAAATACATGTGTTCCAGCGCCGCTCTGGAGAGTTTTGTCTCACTCCAGTACCAGCTGACCTTCTCCGGAATATCCAGATCTGCGGAGCACAGGGGGCCCTTCTCTGTGATGGCAGCAATGATTCTATCATGCACCTGGAGGATCTCCTCATGGCTCCTCTCCCACCTGCGGTGATTCTCCCGCTCCCGCTCAAAATACATCCAATCTTCCACAGGCATAATTGACAGATTTTTGTCAAAATAGTCCAGCAGTCTCCGATCCACATACAGCAGTTCATAGAGCATGGCTCTGGTAAATCCTTTCACCCTGGAGTGCAGAGTGATCTCCGGGCTCCTGCCGCATACATCAATGGGATCAAACTGAACGCATCCTGCCTGACGCACAAAGTCCAGAACCCCTTCCTTTCCCACAAATCGGTGCTCTCCCAACAATCCTTGTTTGTATAAAATGAATCTGCGGGCTTCTTTCTGTGTCAGATTTATTTCGCGCATTGCGCTCCCCCTCATGTCTTCTGTTTTCCCGGCAGGACAAAATAATCTCCATACTCCCTGCCGTCCTCACCGCCCCTCAGCTTTTCTCCGGAAGCAGTAAAGCCAAGCCGTCCGGCGGCGGCTATCCGCTCACCGGCAAAGGCCGGGATCTTGGTGGCCATCATCCGGCAGTCAAAAAGTTCAAACCCGGGATGCACAATCAGGGACAGGATTTCTTCGATTCGGTCAGCCTGCTCATAATCGCTTCTGAGATCCAGACGCAGCAGGCCGCAGTCATCAAAATAGTCCCGGGCCCTGCGGTTGAACAGTTCAATCGTCCCAACAGCCTGCCCCGCACCCTTGTCCACAATGGTCCAGCGCACAAAACCCTTGTCCCCATAAGCCCGGAGCCAAAAATCAATAGCAGCCTGCATGCGCTCCAAAGTGGTATAATGAAAGTCATCCCCGTTACAGTTGTCACTGTTGAAATAGGGCACCGCCTTTTCATCGGAATACACCCTGAGCAGATCCGGCCCATCGGAAGCCTCCACCAGCCTGAGTAAATAGTTCTCGTTTTCATAGATCGGACATTGTTCGTACGGACTTATCATTTTTCAGCCTCCTATTAGAGTTCCGCAGATCCCCTACAGCGCAGCTTTCTTCCGATGCACACAGGGCCGCTCAGCGTCCCCATGTGCATCCCTGCGCTTCCCGGGGATATGCTGTTTAGAGTTCCGCAGATCCTGTGGATATGGTTTACATGGCAAGTATATCACGGCATATACGACAGCTGGTTGTCATACTTCTAAAAAATTTCCGGCTTTCATACAGGCCGCTCAACATCCGTTCTTAAAGCCCCCTTCCTCATTCTGCTGTCCACGGGGCCCCGCTGTACAGGGCCACAAGATTTTGCGCCGATTCCAGAATACGCCGGCGAATCCCCTCCGGGGCCACCACTTCCGCCAGGTCTCCCAGGGACAGCAGCGTGCCGATCCAGAACTGTTCATTCTCCACCACGGTTGCTTTCATCAAAACGCTGCCATCCCCATACTCCCGGGTAATGCTTCCCTTCAAATACTCCCTCACCCGCCCTTTGGCCGCCTCCCTGCACCGAATCCAAATCTCCGTGTACCGGCGGGAATCATTTTGGTCTGACTCCCCCAATATCACTTCAGCGGCTGCATGTTCCTTTTCAAAGGGCATGTCCGTAATCTGCAAGTCACGAATCCGCACCAGCTTGTAGGTTCGGTAGTCCTTCCTGACCTTGGAATAAGCCAGCAGATACCAGGCATACCATCTGTACAGCACGGCCACCGGCTCCACATTGTGGAGCCTGGTTATATTGTCATTATTGGTATAGGCAAACTCCACGGCGCGCTTTTCAAGCACTGCCCTCTGCAGGCTATGCAGAACTTCCTGATCCCCCTCCCGCAAAACAGAGAAATCCAGAATGATGCCGTTTTCGCCGGGCTGAGAAAACTGGACGATCTTCTCCAGCGTACGTTTTGCCTTTTGATCCTCAGTGGCCGACACCAGGCCCTTCAGCGCAGTCAATATGTACGAATAATCATCAGAAGTGGCAAATCCCCTGTCCATGATAAAGCGTTCCGAGATTTCATAGCCCCCCGCCGCGCCGTTCACGGCGGCCACTGGAATCCCCGCCAGGCACAGAGAATCTATATCCCTCTGTATGGTCCGCAGAGACACTTCAAAATGCCTGGCCAATTCGCTGGCAGACGTCCTGCCGTGGTTCAGCAGGTATACGGTGATTGCATACAGACGTTCTGTTTTCATTCCGCCTCCCTTCGTCTGCGGCTCCTTTCTCCTCAAAAGAGGGAGTACATCAAACTTTATCGTACTCCCTCAGCATCCTTCTGACAAAATCGGCGGAAATCCGCGACGCCGATTCACAATTCCTCTCGAATTCTTCGATCCCCCTATGCTCCGGCGTATCCGTAATTGATCTCACAGAGATAAAGGGCGTCCCATTCACATGACAGACATGTGCGATGGCCGCCGTCTCCATATCCACGCACAGCGGCTCATATTTTCCGCAGATTTGCTCCCTCTTATGGTCTTCGATGAATTCTTCCCCCGTTATCATTCTTCCGAACATAACCCGGTATTCTCCCCAAGTATCCTCTGCTGCTTTTTTCCCCGCTCTCAGCAGTCCTTCATCTGCCCTGAAATAAATGGAGTCAAGCCAGGGGTGAAAATCCGTCAGTATATCCTCCGCCACATCATGATAGGCCGTCTCCGTGGAAATCACAATATCAAAAATCTGTAGTTTTTCATCCATTCCGCCGGCAGTGCCCGCATTGATGATGGCGGTACATCCATAGGTATCTATCAAAATCTGCGTTGCTATGGCGGCGTTGACCTTGCAGACCCCGGAAAACAAAGTGACCACTTCCACGCCCTCTATCTGTCCCTCATAAAACTTCAGCATTGCCTTCTCCGTGATTCGGCATTCTTCTACCATCTCTATAAACGGTTCTGCCTCGGTATCTCCGGCACATAAAATTCCTATTTTCATCTGCTCATCCCTTTCCGTCAGTCAAGTTCTTCCTGTACCTAAAATAAAACAGTCCGCCCAACAAATCCGCCAGCCCCCAGCCGATGGGAATGGCCCACCAGATCCCCACCACGCCCAGGGGCGGAATGGCAGCCAGGGTATAGGCCAGCGCCACCCGGGTTCCCAGAGATACGATGGTCAGCACCACCGATATACCCGGCTTGCCGATGGCCCGGTACAGCCCGTAAAACAGGAACAGGCAGCCGATCCCGCAGTAAAAAGGCCCCACTATGTGCAGATACCGCACCCCCTCCTCCAGAATAGCGATCTCTCCCGGATCAATGAAAATCAACAGCAGGGGCTTTGCCAGAAACCACAGGACCAGAGACACCGCCAGACAATAGGAGACGGTGGTGAGCACGCCGCAGCGCACTCCCTTTCGGACCCTCTCTCCCTTTCCCGCCCCCATATTCTGGGCAATAAAGGTGGAAAAGGCATTACCGTATTCCTGGGCGGGCATATAGGCAAAGGCGTCCACTTTCACCGCCGCCGCAAAAGCCGCCATGACCGTGGTACCAAAGCTGTTCACCAGCCCCTGTACCATCAAAATCCCCAGGTTCATTACCGATTGCTGAACACAGGTAAGCCCGGAATAACTGATAATCTGCCCCAGACCGGCCCGGCTTACCCGAAACCTGGTAAAAGCCCCCCTTACGGCTTTACTGGTGGCCAATACATATATGCCGATGCCCAGACCCGAGCCATACTGGGAAAGGATGGTTGCCGCCGCCGCGCCGGCAGTGCCCTGCTGCCAGACGGCCACAAAGAGGATATCCAATCCGATGTTCAGTACTGTAGCCACTCCCAGAAACACCAGAGGAACCACGGAATTCCCCAGGGCTTTCAGATACGCGCCGAAAAAATTGTACAGAGCCACCGCCGGAATTCCCCAGAAGATCAGAACCAGATACTCCCGGGTGATGGACCAAATTCGCCGGGGAATCCGCATCCACTCCAGAATCAGGTCCACCCCCAGCAGGGAAAGAACGGTCAGCAGGGCGGCCACCAAGACCACCAGCAAAAAGGAGGCGCAGATCCCCTTTTCCAGGCCCTCCCGATCCTGCCTGCCAAAGCATAGGGAAAACACCACTCCGCTGCCCATACACAGCCCCAACAGCATGGAAGTCAGGAAAGTCATCAGGGCAAACGCCGCCCCCACAGCCGCCAGGGCGTCGGAACCCGCAAAACGCCCCACCACCCAGGTATCCACAATATTATAGCCCTGCTGCAGCATATTGCCCAAAATCATGGGCAGGGCAAAAAAACACAGGGTGGGGAATACTGCCCCCCTGGTCAGATCTTTCTGTGTCATAACATCACTCCGTTTGCCAATCAGCACCTTTTTCTCTCTTCTCCATAGTATAGCTGTTTCCGTCCCCAAAATCAACTGCGCTTTTGCCTGTTTGCCGTAAGGGAATCGCCGCCGTCCATACAAAAACAGTCCCACCCTGCCGCGGCAGGATGGAACTGCCTGTTCCGAATCCCTACTGTTCCCGGTGGACGGGCAGCGCGGTAAGCGCCTCCCCTTCCACCCGAATTTCTATAGTGTCCCCTGTCTCCACCTGATCAGACAGGATCAGCCGGGCCGCCAGAGTCTCCACATGTTTCTGGATATACCTTTTCAGTGGACGGGCCCCATATACCGGGTCATATGCCTGGTCGATGATAAAACGCTCCGCCTCCGGCATTAAACGGATGGTCAAATCCCTGTCCTCCAGACGTTGATTCAGCTCCTTAACAATCAGCGTGATAATACCGCCGATATTCTCCTTGGTTAAGGGCTTGAACAGAATCGTCTCGTCCAAACGGTTCAAAAACTCCGGCCGGAAATGCCCCCGCAGCTCATTCATCACCATTTCCTCCGCCTCTGCGGAGATACTGCCGTCCTCCTGTATGCCCTCCAGCAGATAAGGGGCTCCGATGTTGGAAGTCATAATCAATATGGTGTTCTTAAAATCCACAGTGCGCCCCTGGGAATCGGTGATCCGGCCGTCGTCCAGCACCTGAAGCAGTACATTGAACACATCCGGGTGGGCTTTCTCCACCTCGTCAAACAGCACCACCGAATAGGGTTTCCTCCTGACGGCCTCCGTAAGCTGCCCTCCCTCCTCATAGCCCACATAGCCGGGAGGCGCTCCGATCAGGCGGGATACGGCGTATTTTTCCATATATTCGCTCATGTCGATACGCACCATATTGTTTTCGTCGTCGAACAGAGCCGCCGCCAGGGATTTGGCCAGTTCCGTCTTGCCCACGCCGGTGGGGCCCAGGAACAGGAAAGAGCCGATGGGCTTGCCCGGATCCTTGATCCCCGCCTTGGAGCGGATGATGGCCTCGCTGACCTTGGTGACGCCCTCGTCCTGGCCGATCACTCTCCGGTGCAGTTCCTCATCCAGATGCAGGGTTTTGTTGCGCTCGCTCTCCGTCAGCTTGGCCACCGGGATGCCGGTCCAACGGGAGATGATCTTGGCGATCTCCTCATCGGACACTTTTTCATGCACCAGGGACATATCCCTGGCATTGACCTTCTCCTCTTCGATTTCCAGCTGCTTTTTCAATGCGGGCAGCGTACCATAGCTTAATTCGGCCGCCTTCTCCAGATTCCCGTCCCGCTGGGCGATCTGGATCTGGTTGTTCACATCGTCAATCTGCTCCCGCAGCTTTGAAAGGTCCTCCACGGACTTCTTCTCGTTGTCCCATTGGGCCTTGAGTCCCGCAAATTCTTCTTTTAACTCCGCCAGTTCTTTCTGGAGATCGGCCAGACGCTCCTGGCTCAAGCGATCATCCTCCTTTTTCAGGGCCGCCTCTTCAATCTCCATCTGCATAACCTTGCGCTGCAGTTCGTCCAGTTCCGTGGGCAGACTGTCCAGTTCCGTCTTGATCAGGGCGCAGGCCTCGTCCACCAGGTCTATGGCTTTATCCGGCAGAAAACGGTCGGAGATATAGCGGCTGGAGAGGGTGGCGGCGCTGACCAGGGCATTGTCCATAATCTTTACGCCATGGTAGACCTCATAGCGCTCCTTCAGCCCCCGCAGGATGGAGATGGTGTCCTCCACTGTGGGCTCATCCACCAGCACAGGCTGAAAGCGGCGGGCCAGAGCCGGGTCTTTTTCAATATACTGGCGATATTCGTCCAGAGTGGTAGCGCCGATGCAGTGCAGTTCCCCCCGGGCCAGCATGGGTTTTAACATATTGCCCGCGTCCATGGCGCCCTCCGTCTTGCCCGCGCCCACGATGGTATGCAGTTCGTCAATGAACAGAATGATCTGGCCATCGGACTGCTTTACGTCCTCCAGCACGGCTTTCAGACGCTCCTCAAATTCCCCCCGGTACTTGGCTCCGGCCACCAGGGCCCCCATATCCAGAGAAAAAAGTTTTTTGTCCTTCAGCCCCTGGGGCACATCCCCCCGTACGATACGCTGGGCCAATCCCTCCACCACGGCGGTCTTGCCCACGCCGGGTTCACCGATGAGCACCGGGTTATTCTTGGTCTTGCGGGAGAGGATGCGAATTACGTTCCGAATCTCGCTGTCCCGCCCGATCACCGGGTCCAGTTTCTGATTGCGTGCCCTCTCCACCAGTTCCTGTCCGTATTTCTCCAGAGTGTCATAGGTGGCCTCCGGATTGTCGCTGGTCACTCTCTGATTGCCCCGCACGGTGGAAAGCGCCTGCAAAAAGCGATCCCGGGTGATGCCGTACTCCTTCCAGATGGCCTCAATCTCCCGGCTGGGGAAACGCAGCATGGACAGCATCAAATGTTCCACGGATACATACTCGTCCCCCAATTGCTTGGCCTCGTCCTCGGCAGAGATCAGCACCTTGTTCAGATGCTGTCCCATATAGACCTTGCCCCCCTGCACTTTGACCCGCTTTTGCAGGGCCTGTTCCACCCGGTTTAAAAAATGCTCCTTCTGAATCTCCATCTTCTCGATGAGCTTCAGAATCAGACTGTCGTCAATGGTCAGCAGACTCTGCAGCAGATGCTCCTGCTCGATCTCCTGATTGCCGTACTCATAGGCTAGCTTCTCACAATTCTGCACCGCCTGCATGGACTTCTGTGTAAATTTGGAAATATTCATAAACCCCACTCCTTTCGACAGGTTCTTGTTTTTCTGTTCTACAACAAATATAACACTTTCCTGCCAAAATACAAGTTCTTTTTTCTAAATTTTTTCTAAATAATCTTCGGACAGAGATAAGGGCCATTGCAGAATAGCCAATTCTCCAACAGCCCTTCGATCCGCTTCCCGCATATCATAAGCAAACTAAGAAATTCCTACAGATCTTCAAATACAAAATAGTCCACCAGTATACTGCCGCCGGAAATACCGCTCTCGTTGATGGCTGTCAAACCTGCTTTCACCCCCACCCAGCGGCCGGGAGTGGCTTCCACACATTGTCCCACGGGAATGTATTCCCCCTCTTCCGTCAGACTGTAGCAGAAGGATACCTCCGTCTCCTGCTTGACCAGCATACCCAGATACAGGATTTCCGTGCCCTCCGGCAGCACCGCCGCCTCTCTGCGGATTTCATCGTTTTCGGTCCAGTTGCCGATGCGCTGCTGCAGAACCAGCTTCCCGTCCTTTTTATGGACCAGCAGGCCAGTGTAATGCCCACACTGGGATACCAGGCCCGCCGCGTCCCCCTCTTTCAGGTTGTCCAATCGGAGGCAAGCCGTAATCCGAAACTCAGGGGCAGGCCATTTCTGAAGCAGCAGATTGGGCACATCGCAGAGTTGAAGCCCGGGATCGCTGTCCTGGGCATACAGGGTCAGCCGGCCATTCCCCAGACTGTACCAGTCCTCCCGGTAATTAGCGTTCCACTGCCACTGAAGTCCCAGCTTTTCCCCCTCAAAGAAATCGCTGTCCTCCGGCGCGTCTATGGGATATGTAGCGCCCACCGCAGGCTTTACATGCCGCAGCACCGGCTGGCCGCAGCCGTCCTCATCCGGGTCCTCGCCGATCACCGGCCAGTCGTCCACCCAGCGCATGGGCTGCAGATGTACGATACGTCCCGCGTTGCCCACATCCTGAAAATGCAGAAACCAGTCCTGTCCGTCCGGCGTATCCACCCATGCGCCCTGGTGAGGGCCGTTCACCGGGGTATCGCCCTGACGCAGCACGATCTTTTCCTCATAAGGGCCATAGATGTTACGGGAGCGCAGCACTGTCTGCCAGCCGGGCTTCACACCTCCCGCCGGAGCAAAGATATAGTAATATCCGTTTCTTTTATATAGTTTCGGCCCCTCGATGGTGGGCTGGGTGGCGTGGCCGTCGTAGACAAACTGCCCGTCATCCAGCACACCGGAGCAATCCGGCTCCATGGGGGACATATAAAGAAAACTCTTGAAACCGATGCGGCTTCTGGCAAAAGCCGTCACCATATAAGCCTTACCGTCCTCATCCCAGAAAGGGCAGGGATCGATCCAGCCCACCACCTTGCGCACATAGGCAGGCTCGGACCATTTGCCCCAGGGATCGGTGGTTTTGCTCATCATGATTCCCTCGTCCGGCATGGGAACAAACACATAGTAAGTTCCCTCGTGGTAGCGGATGGAGGGAGCCCAGGCGCCGCAGCCGTGCAGGGGTCTGTCGTAATTGTCAAAAGGCATTTGGTCCCAGATATAATTGATGACCTTCCAGTTCACCAGGTCCCGGGAATGCAGCAGCGGCACCGCCGGCGCATTGCAAAAGCTGGAAGCAACCATAAAATAGTCTTCTCCCACACGGATTGCGTCAGGATCGGAATAATCCGTATAGAGAATGGGGTTCCTGTACGTTCCGTCCCCCTGATCCGCAATCCACATTTTTCTTATTTTACTCCTGTCCATAGCTTCCTCCTGTCAGACTTCTGCCTGTTCCCTGTATACCTTCTGTAACAAAAACCATGGACTCAGTATAACATATTTTTCCTGCGCCTACAACACCCACAGGCAATCCTGCCCGTTTTTCACCCACATGGAGCCGGTGACGGACAAATCGTAACTGTCCTCTCCTTCCTCCACGGTCATGGACACATGGGTATCATAACCGTCCCTGGCCAGGGCCTCCCTGTCATATTCCAGCAGCAGCTTACCCTTGCCCACAAATTCATTCTGCATGATCCTGGGGCGAAAATAGTCCCGGGTCATCTCCGCATCCCGCTCCCCTGCCCGCAGCCGCAGTACCACGCCGGAATCCGTGCGCAGCAGAAACTCGTTGCCCCGGGGATAGAGACGGATGATCTTGCCCGAGGCCGGAGCGTAGACTTTGTTGTCCTCCGGAGTGAGAAGCACGCCCCGGCGTCCCTGTGCCTCCAGTACGTCCACCTGTCCCGCCACCGGGCTGGCGATGGGATGTCCTGCGGGCTTAGCCTGTTGTTCCCGGTGAGAACGTCCACGATATCTGCGCTGTATGCGGGCTTTCTGCCATTCCCTGGCTTCCCCCGCATAATCGCCCCTGTCCGGGCCCTGGGCGGTCCGTCTGGGCCAATACCCCCTGCTGTGCCCCAGCCCCCCCTGCCGAAGGGTATTTCCCGGTATTCTGTCCTGCGAAGCCCCGTTTTCCGGCTCCTCCGAATACTTATCCCGGTTTTCCGGCGCTTGCGCCATCCTTCCCCGCTCCATAAGCGGATCCCCGGTCCGGGTTCCGCTCTCTGTCCATGCTGCGATCTCGCCCTGAAGTCTTCTCCCGGAACGGATTCCGCCCTCCGTCCATGCTGCAGTCCCGCTCTGAAGCCCTCTCCCGGAGCGGGTTCCGCTATCCGTCCGTGCTGCGGTCTCGCTCTGAAGTCCTCTCCCGGAACGAATTCCGCTATCCGTCCACGCCCCGGCTGCGCTCTGGGCTGCCGTCCCCAGCCAGCTTTCCCGCCGGGCCGGCGTCTCTGCGTCCGCGCCCTCCACAGCCAGCATCCGGCCCATGGTGCGGCTCATCAGATAGCCCATAATGTAAGCCACTCCGATAATCCCTGAGAAAACCCACACATTCAATGTAATTCCCATCTCTACTCCTTTCCCGCACAGTCCGGGCTGCGGACTGCGCCCCTGGCTCTCCGTCCCCGGAATCCTGCCGCTCCAAGGCTTCCCTCTGCACGCAAAGCAGCAGGAGAACCTCCATGATGGCTGATCGGCTATATGGACCGCCGGTTACAGACTTCTTTCTCATCCTGTATTCTTTGTAGGAGACGGTAAATTATACAAAATATTTACCATTTTTCTTGACAACTTCCTCACAATGAGATATGATGTAAAAAATTTACAGGGTTTATGAGGGAGTAGTTTGCAGCCCCGGGCTGCGGCAATGTCAACATAATGACGTTTTTTCGTCTGGCATTGCCTGACATGCGGATGTTATAACGAGACTCATGGACAGTCGGCGCCGAGACGCGTCCAATGTCCATGGGCCTCTTTTTTTCGCCGCCGCATGGCCCGCCTCTCCATAATCAAAACAAAAAGGCAGCCGCCCGGCACAACATCTGCGGAGCAACTGCGGAAAAGAGGGACTTATGACATTGCTTAATCTGTTTCTGATCGCCGTGGGTCTGTCCATGGACGCTTTCGCGGTATCCGTCTGCAAGGGACTGGCCATGGAAAAAGCACCCTTAAAAAAAGCGGCCATCGCCGGAGTCTGGTTCGGCAGTTTCCAGGCCCTGATGCCGCTGCTGGGCTATCTGTTGGGCAGCCGCTTTGAGAAATACATAACCCATATAGACCATTGGATCACCTTTGGCCTGCTGGCCCTGATCGGCGCCAATATGGTCAAGGAAGCCTTCTCCAAAGAGGAGGAAAAAGCCAGCAGCACCATGTACTTCAAAGAAATGTTCCTGCTGGCGGTGGCCACCAGCATCGACGCGCTGGCAGTGGGAATCACCTTCGCCTTCCTGCGGGTGGATCTCCTGCCCGCCGTATGCTTAATCGGGGCCACCACTTTCGTTCTCTCGGCCCTTGGGGTCAAAGTGGGCAATCTCTTCGGCAGCCGCTACAAATCCAGAGCCGAACTGGCAGGCGGAATCCTGCTGATCCTGATGGGGGTTAAAATCCTGCTGGAACATCTGGAAGTGCTGTAATCCGGGCACATCCCATATCTCCTATGCTATCCCCTTTCAACTCTCCAGCCTGCGCAGTTCCGTGTAAGCCAGCAGCAACGGGCCCACGCCCTTGGCATCATCCTCCACAATGGGCTCTGACATATAGTATTCAAAGCTGCCGTCCCTGCGCAAGTCACTGGCAGGGCCAAGGCCCGCCACCAGGCAGATCCCTCCCAGGCTCAGATGACCGTCCTTCTCCTTCAGATAGTTGCTGCATACGCCGTCAAAAGCCTTCAGGCCATATTCCCTGTAATGCTCAGGCAAAATCCCCAGGCGCACGCCCTTTAAGAGACAGTAGGCCATAATGGAACTGCCGCTGGTCTCCAGATAGTTGGGCTCCTTCCCTCCCAATGCGGGGAGTTGATACCAGAGGCCGCTGGCATGCTGGAATTTCAGCATGGAATCCACCAAGTCTGTAAATACCTGTTTCAGATTGTCATACGCTTCCCGGTATTCCTGACCGGGCTCGCATTTGTTCAAAGTGTCCAGCAGTGCCATGGAGTACCATCCCAGGGCTCTGAGCCAGAAATTCCGGGAAAGTCCCGTCTCCCGGTCACACCAGAACACTTCCCTGCTGGCATCATATCCGTGATAATACAGCCCCGTCTCCCGGTCCCGCATATTCTTTACCACATTGGCAAACTGGCCGAAAATGTCATTGTAATGTTGCCTCTGATTGAATTTGGTCTCATATTCCATATAAAAGGGCTGCCCCATATACATACCGTCCAGCCACACCTGGTTGGGATAGATCTTCTTGTGCCAGAAATTCCCCTCCGCCGTCCTGGGCTGGGTCTGAATCTGGGAATAAATCAGGTCGATGGCCCTGCGGTATTTCTCCCTGCCGTTTATCTCATACAGGGCAAATAGAGTTTTTCCCGCGTTCACATTGTCAATATTGTACTCCTCCACCCGGTACCCGGCAATGGAGCCGTCCTCCATAACCCGGTGGTCGATGAAAGCATCTGCAAATTCATAGTACTTCTTCTCCCCTGTGGCTCTGTATATTTCCAGAAGTGCCAGAATCATGCAGCCGTCTATGTAATTCCACCCGGCTTTCAGGCCGGCCCGGGCTTTCTCAATATTCCAGGCAGGCACGTCCAATGTGCTCTTCTCCAGAAGTTCGTCAATATATTTTTCAAATATAGGCATCTGCATCCTCAGTTCCTCCTACCGTTTCCGCATCTGTCCGGACCGCAGCGGATGTTTCCCGACTGCTCTTCCGGCAAATACTGTCTCCTATTTTAATCCCAGTTTACCTTAAAACAGTAAATCCGTCAATCAGCCATTCCTACTATAAATAAGGTGCCGTAGATTCCCTGCCGGCGCAGGGCCGGGATTCCTCTCATAATAAATCAAATTACCGGAATATATCCGGTCCCCATCCTTACGCAGATCAAATACAGGAGGAGCAGATGCAGGGGATAAAACAGGTAAAACACATATTTTAACTGCAGTCCCTTTCTGCCGTTGTAGCAGGCAATGGGCAGAAAGGCAATGGGCGCCCATATCTCCCAGAGGAAAATCAGACAGCCTCCCAGCATCTGCATCCATTTGACCCGGCGCAGCACATACAACACCATGATACAGGCCACGCCCATATAGCCGTAATCCGTCCGCAGCAGTTCCGCCCCGGCCGCCCCCGCTGCAATAACCGCGGCAGCACAGGGTACCAGCAGACGCCTGTCTTTTACACGAGCCTCCAGCAGAGACACGCCCCACATGGTAATTACGCCCAACAGCAAGGTCAGCATAACACTCTGGTGTTCCAGACAAACAACTCTGGCCGAAAAGCACAGGTCAAAAGGCACTTCCGCGATAACCGCGAAAATCCCCAGCCGCAGGATGTATTTTTTCAGATTCCGGGTCTTCTGAAATCCTTCCACCAACAGAAAGCAGTAGATGGGAAAAGAAATCCGCCCGATTCCCCTCAGCACCCGGTACAGGATAAACAACGGATGATCCGCCAAAATGCTGCCAATATGGCTCTGCATCACCAGGAGATACCGCACCAGCACCGCGGCGCCGATATGATCAATCAGCATGGTGACCATGGCAATGATTTTCAAGGTACTGCCGCTGAGTTCCAAACGCCTCTTATGTGTAGTCTGTTCCATCCCTACCTCTTCCCTGCAGCTCGCCGACCCGGAATTCCGGGCCAATCTATACAAACAACGCTGCCCATTGGCCTCTTTTCCTGCATCTCCCGGGCTGTGCCCCTGTTACCGCGTTACTCCCTGTCCAAATATTGCTCGTGTGGGGTATCATAGTCTAACCGCCCTGCTGCATCCATTTTGTCACACCTCTTTTTTATAAGAATATCAAATATTTTATTACATGACAAGTAAAGATTCCTTATTTCATTACTTACCCAAGCCCCACAAAAGAGACTTTTTTCCCACTTCTATGTTACCAGATGTTTGAAATACTTACACAAACCTGCCAACTTTTTTATTTTATGGTTTACAAAGGAATTTCTTTGTGGTATACTTCTTATTGTTCGGACGTGCAGATATGGTTCATCGGTAGAACGCTAGCTTCCCAAGCTGGAAAGGCGGGTTCGACTCCCGTTATCTGCTCTGATAACCCCATTTGATGGGGTTATTTTTTTGCCGCAAACTTTCTTCCGTTGTTTTCTCTCTCATCAGAGAAGTCCGCACTCTGCGGGAATTCCATTGCCATAAGTCAAAAAACCCCGGAGTTATTCCCTCCGGGGGTTTTGATTCCACCATAAAATTTACGCCAGTTTGGACTTTGCCAACTCGGCCAGAGTGGTGAAGCCGTCAGCATCGTTCACTGCCATCTCGGCCAGCATCTTGCGGTTCATATCCACGCCGGCCTGCTTGAGACCAAACATGAACTTGCTGTAGGACAGGCCGTTCAGCCTGGCAGCCGCATTGATCCGGGCGATCCAAAGCTGCCTGAACTGGCGCTTTCTCTGCTTTCTGCCCGCATAAGAACTGGTCAGCGCACGCATAACGGACTGCTTCGCAATCCTGTACTGCTTGCTTCTGGCGCCTCTGTAACCCTTGGCCAGCTTCAATACTCTATTGTGCTTTTTCCTGGCATTTAAGCCACCTTTAATTCTTGCCATCTCTTATCTCCTCCTAAACTATTATAAATAAGGCAAAATCTTCTTCATCGTCTTTACATTGGTTGCATCCGTGATGGCAGGCTTCCTAAGATTTCTCTTATTCTTAGTAGTTTTCTTGGTCAAGATATGGCTCTTGTAAGCCTTGTTTCTCTTCAACTTACCTGTTCCAGTCACCTTAAAACGCTTAGCTGCTGACTTGTTTGTCTTCATTTTGGGCATAACGGTTTCCTCCTAAATTTTTGCTTAATCTATTTTAACTAATGGGCTCAGCGCTTCTCAGTTAAAAACATGGTTAATGTCCTGCCTTCCACCTTGGGAGGCTTCTCCACCACCGCGATGTCTGACAGACTCTGGGCAAAATCATCCAGAATGTGCCTGCTGTTGTTCATATGCGCCATCTCACGGCCCCTGAACCGCAGGGTTATCTTCACTCTGTCTCCCTTACTCAGGAACTTTCTGGCAGCGCCGATCTTGGTGTTGAGGTCATTGGTGTCGATATTGGGTGACAGACGAATCTCCTTGATCTCAATCACTTTCTGCTTTTTCCGGGCTTCCTTCTCCTTGCGCGCCTGCTCATAGCGATACTTGCCGTAATCCGCGATCCTGCACACAGGCGGCTTGGCCGTGGGAACAACCTTGATCAGATCCACGCCGGCCTCTTCCGCCAGCGCCATGGCCTCCCTGGTCTGCATTACCCCCAACTGCTCGCCGTTCACTCCGATCACTCGTACTTCGCGATCTCTGATTTGTTCGTTGATAAATAATTCGCTAATGGCTTTACCCTCCATAAGAAAAAGTGGATAGCATAACCATCCACTTAAAAGTCCAATCCGCCAAAACACTCCCAGTATGTCTCAACTGCCAGCCATTTTGAAATCTTCCTTTATAAACGCTTACCAGCCTGCCGCCGTAAGGTGAGAGTGGATGCTCTGCTTTGTTGTTTGCGCTTTACGCACTAATGAAGTATACCAGAGATTATCTGCCCTGTCAACAATATTATGCAAAAATATGTAAAAACCGGCGGTACCCCCTCCGGGGTATGCCGCCGGTGCCGGAATCTCCCGGCTTACGCCTCCTTGAAGGTGGCGCAAAGCGTCTCCCTGCAATCGCACGCGCCACAGCCCTGGATATCCACATGTTCCGCAGTGCACTTATAATTGTCATTATACGTACACTTGGCGGCCTCACAGTCGATACTGATATTGCTGGTGGGGTGGCAGGTACAGTTACTGTAGGAATTGCTGGATCCCTTTCTGGGAAGAAAGCTCTCGCAGCAGGTCTCGTTGTCACAGCAGGCATGCTTGCCGCCCACCATGATGTCCCCTTTGGAACACAGTTTTTCCTTGTTGTACACGCAGTTTTCCACAGTACACTTTAAATCCGTCATCGCTTCCTCCATCCGCCCGCTCCGGCGGGCACCTTCCTCGACACTGATTCCGTGCTTACAGAAAGCCAGGTTTGCAGCTGCGCCCAAGTCAGGATAACAGGCGCCGGCTTTCGAAAACCGTTAGCGCTTGCAGCCCACGGCCCCCGACCTGCCACTGGCGCCCGGCACTTGTCTGGCTTCCAGCAGAAACATAAATGTTCCTTTCATCAGTATGGACGGAGAAAACATTTTTTATGCAAATTTATTTTTCTTCCGGGACCTCTTCCTTCCGTATGGCCCTGGTGCGGATTTCCTCGCAGATCTGGCCTATGAACTCCGCCAACGGTTTCTGTCCCTCGTCGCCCGCAAAACGGCTTCTGACGGACACCAGAGCGCCTGCCTCCTCCTGCTCGCCCACCACCAGCATATAGGGCACTTTGGCCAGCCTGGCCTCCCGGATCTTGAAGCCGATTTTCTCGGAGCGGCCGTCCACTTCCGCCAACACGCCGTTTTTCTTCAACTCCCCGCGAACGGACTGGGCATAGGCTTCGTATTTTTCGGAGATGGGCAGGATGCGCACCTGCTCCGGACACAGCCATGTAGGGAACTTGCCCGCGTATTTTTCCACCAGCCATGCCAGCGTGCGCTCATAGCAGCCCATGGAAGTCCTGTGGATGATATAGGGACGCACCTTGTCGCCGTTCTGGTCGATGAAATACATGTCAAACTGCTCTGCCAGCAGGGCATCCCACTGGATGGTGATCATGGTATCTTCCTTGCCGTACACATTCCTAGCATTGATGTCGATCTTAGGACCGTAGAAAGCGGCTTCGCCCACATCCTCCACATAAGGAATCTGCAATTCCTTCATGATGTCCCGCATATGCTGCTGGGTCTCTTCCCACACCTGGGGTTCCCCGATATACTTTTCCCGGTTATCCGGATCCCATTTGGACAGATGGTAGGTCACATCCTCCTCCACTCCCAGGGTCTGCAGGCAATGTTTTGCCAGCGCCAGACATTTCTTGAACTCCTCCACCATCTGATCGGGTCTGACAATCAAATGACCCTCGGAAATGGTAAATTGGCGCACCCTGGTCAGTCCGTGCATCTCGCCGGAATCCTCGTTGCGGAACAGCGTGGAAGTCTCGCCGTAGCGCAGGGGCAGATCGCGGTAGGAATGCTGGGTGGCTTTATACACATAGTATTGGAAAGGGCAGGTCATGGGACGCAGGGCAAAAACTTCCTTGTCCTTCTCCTCGTCTCCCATGACAAACATACCGTCCTTGTAGTGGTCCCAGTGGCCGGAAATCTTGTACAAATCGGATTTGGCCATCAGGGGCGTCTTGGTGCGGATATAGCCCCATTCATTGTCTTCCAGGTCCTCAATCCAGCGCTGCATGGTCTGGATGATCTTAGCCCCTCTGGGCATCAGCAGAGGCAGCCCCTGGCCGATTACGTCCACAGTGGTGAACAGTTCCATCTCCCGGCCCAGTTTGTTGTGATCCCGGCGTTTGGCATCCTCCATACGCTCCAAATGTGCCGCCAGTTCCTCCTTGCCCGCATAGGCCGTGCCGTAGATGCGCTGCAGGCGGGCTTTGTTGGAATCCCCTCTCCAGTAGGCCATGGAGGAGGAAGTCAGTTTAAATGCCTTCACCCCCTTGGTGTTCATCAGGTGAGGGCCTGCGCACAGGTCAACAAACTCTCCCTGCCTGTAAAAGGATATCTCCGCATCCTGGGGCAGATCCTGAATCAGTTCCACCTTGTAAGGTTCGCCCTTCTCTTCCATGAAACGGATGGCCTCTTCCCTGGGAAGTAAAAACTTCTCCAGCCGCGCCCCCTCCTTCACGATCTTTTTCATCTCCGCCTCCAGCCGGTCCAGGTCTTCCCGGGAAAAGGCCTCATGGTCAAAATCATAATAGAAGCCTTCCTCGATGCTGGGACCGATGGCCAGTTTCGCCTCCGGGAACACCCGCTTCACCGCCTCTGCCAGCACATGAGAAGTAGTATGGCGCAGCGCCGCCAATCCCTCGGGCTCCCTGGCCGTACAGATTTCCAGCCGGCAGTCCTGTTCCACCATGGTGCGCAGATCCACCACTTCCCCGTCCACTTTGGCGCAGCAGGCCGCCCTGGCCAGGCCCTCGCTGATGTCCATGGCAATGTCGTATACGCTCCTGCTCTCCTCATACTCCTTCACGGAGCCGTCTTTTAAAATAATCTTCATGTTTTCTCCTTCTATAAATTAGGTTCCGCTTATAATAGCGGTCTCAGTTCTGCCCGGCGTCTTCCGCAGGCGTTTCTTCTTCCTCTTCCTTATGGCCGTTTCCGCTGTTATTGCCGTTATTGTTCCCGTTGTTGCTGCCAATCATTACACCATGGGTCATGGGAGCGGTCTTTAAGCCATACACAATCCCTCCCAGCAGGCAGACCGCCCCTATGAGCCACAACATTGCCTTAGGCAGCGTCAGTTCCCCCTTAAAACAGTTTTTTGCGATTTCTTTTACTTTACACATTTCCTTCTCTCCTTTCCTGAATACAGAGTACCCGTATTTCATCCCGGCCCGCAGGCTGATGCTCCGCTCCGGGCTTTTCCGCATACAAAAATCCCCTGCAATATCTCTATTGCAAGGGACGTAAAATACGCGGTTCCACCCTTGTTGCCAGGACCGTTAAGGCTCTGACCACCTTGATTCCTCCGTAACGCAGAGTTGCGTGCTCTGTTAAAGCCGCTCCGGGGCGGTCTTCCCATGCTTTCCTCCGGGCCTGCTCACACCATACGGCATCCGCCGCAGCCGCCCTCTCTGGGGATTCCCACAAGGTACTCTTCCCATCAACGCTTTACCTATGGGCTTACAATAGCACTTTTTTTCCAAAAAGTAAAGAGAAATTTTTGGAAATTTGAACCAGACCCCGGCTGAAAGGCAGCAGCAGGCATGTGGAAGCCAGGTTAAAAAAGAGATGCAGATTGGCGATCTGCATGGCAGGATTCTCCGGCGTCCAGGAACCGACCCAGGCAGTCAACGGCAGCAGCCGATCCGCCGCCAGAAAGGCCGCCGTCCCCAGCAGATTGATCAGCAGATGCAGCCGGGCGCAGCTGCGGGCGGCGGGACTCAAGCGGGCGCTGGCCCACAGGGCCGTGACGCAGGTGCCGATGTTCTGCCCATAGACAATATAGGCGCTTTGCTGCAGTTCCACCATGCCTTCCGCCGCCATGGATTGCAGGAGCGCCACGGATGCGGAGGAAGACTGAATCAGAGCCGTAAAAACCGCGCCCCCCAGCACACCGCTCACAGGATGCCCCAGGCCGGACAAAAGCCGGATCAGCCCCGGCGAAGAACGGTAAGGAACCATGGCCTCCTGCATCAGTTCCATACCCAGCAGCAGCATGCCCAATCCCATAGCCAGTGCTCCCGCCAGCTTTATGCCGCCGGTCCGTTTTCTGCCAGCCAGTTTCTCCCCTCCCCTCACGGCCAAAACCGCCAGGGCACCTCCGGCCAGCAGCAGCGGCGCCAGCCGCCGGATGGGCAGCGCCGCCATCACCCCGGTCCCGGCGGTTCCCACATTGGCCCCCAGAATCACGCCAGCCGCCTGCTCCAGCGTCATGATCCCTTTGTCCACCAGACTCACCGTCATTACGGTGACGGCAGTGGAGGATTGCACCAAAGCCGTTATGACCGTTCCGGTCAACGCTCCGGCCCAGGGATTGGCTGTCAGCCTCCGCAGACTTTTCTCCATGGCCGGACCGGCCAATTCCTCCAGGTAACTGCTGATCAGATGCAGTCCGTACAGGAAGATCCCCACCCCTGCCCCCATGCGGACAAGCATTCCCAGAAAAATCCTCATAGATCCCATGCCCCATCCTGCATTCTCCCTCTATTGTATGGATGAGCCCATAAAAATATGAGAGGCGCCGTCCTGGCGCCTCCCTTTTTCCCTGTTATGTATCCTTATGTATCCTCCGGCTCCTGCCCGTAATACGCAAATTTGTTCTTACCGCTCTTCTTGACCTGATACATGGCTTCATCCGCGCACATGATCAACTGTTCCACCGTAGCGGCGTCCTTGGGATAGGTAGCCACACCGATGCTGCCTGTGACTTTACGCTTTGCGCCCTGGATGGTGAAAGCATTGGCAAAAACCTGTCTGCAGCCATAGGCGGTTTTCTCGATCAGTTTCCCCTGACCGCTGAGAAGAATCATGATAAACTCATCTCCCGCGTAACGATAGGGGGTCAGAATCTGGGACTGCATGGCTTTCATACGCTCCGCCACCTGCTTCAGCGCCTCGTCCCCTGCCGCATGGCCATACACATCATTGATGCTCTTAAAATCATCTATATCCAACATGAGCACCGTACAGGGGATCTCCTTCTCAATGGCCTGGGTCAGATCCTCCATGAACTTGCTGCGGTTGTGAATGCCTGTCAGGAAATCATGCTGGGAGGCAGATTCCAGAATCGTCCTTGCCCCCTCCAGTTCCGAGAGCAGTTTCCTGCGATGCAGATTATCATAGACCACAATCCCCAGAATCACCACCATGGCAACTCCGAATACCGCCATGGGTAAAATCACATTCTCATATTTCTCAAAAAAGGTGACCCTGTGATTGATCAACACAGTATCCTTGGGCAGCTTTCCTGTATCCAGTCCATAAGTACGCATTTCCTCCTCATTGATATAATACATATTGGGGCTTTCCGCCACCGGGATATCGGCAGGCGGCACCCCACCTATGATCCTGGTAGTCATCTGCCCGGCAAGCAGACCCGATTCCTTCATGGATACCACATACCCGCCCAGAAGTCCCTCCTCAATGCGGCTGTCCACCATACGGATCACCGGCACCTTGGTGTACTTGACCAATGTCTCAACGGCTTCCCTATTGGTATAGGAATTGCCGCTCTCATCCTCCGTCATGACGATAAAGAACAGCACGGTATCCTCGCCCTGCTGCCACAGCCTGCTCCGCAGATGCGTGGTACTGCATTCCGACACATTGACCTCGCCAAAGACCAGGTCGGGAAACTGCTCCTGCGCACTGTAAAAGTTCTCCCGTTCTGCCTGTCCCGTGAGAGAATCGTCCAGGATCGCGATAATCTTCTTGATGTCCGGCTTCAGCAGCAGGGCCAACTCTATATTCTTCTCCAGGGACAACTCTTCCACCACCCCTGTAACCAGAGGATCCCGCTCCGCCAGTTCCCTGGCATAGGCCACATTGTTGATGCCCTCAAACACGATGGGAATCCCGCTGAACAGCTCCTCCCTGTAATCCATGGCAAATTTAAGCGCCGCGTCATCCCCTACCACCACCACGTCATAGGGCTCAACCACTGTCAGGGAATATTTCAGCCTGTCGTAAAGAAGCCGTTCTGCCGCCTCTATGTCCAGGCGCTTCGTATCCATAAATTCATAATCCGCCTCAATCCCTGGCGCCAGACCTTCCACAAAACCTTCGATCTGAAGCTGAACGGTGTCCCATCCGTAGGAATAGGAACTGATGAACAGTACCCGTCCCTGCTCCCCCTCAGCGTGCGTCGGCAGACCCGCCATGAGGAAAAGAAAAATACCCAATAAAAAAATCCATACCCCATATGTTTTTTTCATGTGTATGTCCTTGGTCCTTCCCTGTAAGATCACATGAATCAGAAGTAAAAACTCTTACCCATAATTCCATATCTATATTTTCTCTTTATTATAATATATTATCTATATTTTTGCAAGCAATTTGTTTCTTATTCACCCGCCCTTTTCCCCACCCCCCACAAAAAAACGCACCCTGTGGACTTCTGCCCCCAGGGTGCGCCAATTACGCTATGATGGTTTGATCAGGCCGCCGACAGATCACCGAATAAACCCGGGACCCTGCTACGGGCGAAGACCCAGGCCTCCCTCCAGGGTGATGGTCTCGCCTGTCATATACTTGAAGTCAGGGGAGGCCAGCTGCACGCATACCCGGCCGATCTCCAGTTCTGCGTCGCCCAGATGGCCCATAGGCGGAATGTGCACATTTTTCTCATATGCCTCGGGATAAGCCTGCTTAAACTGTTCCAACTGTGCGGTCCATGCCAGAGGACAGACCACGTTCACATTGATCCCGTCCTTGCCCCACTCAGTGGCAGCCACCCGGGAAAGCCCACGAATCCCCTCTTTAGCCGCGGCGTAAGCACATTGTCCATAGTTGCCGAACAGGCCCGCGCCGGATGCAAAATTAATAACGGATCCCCTGCTCTTGGCCAGATAGGGATAGCAGGCCTGCATATAATAAAACGCCGCATACAGCCCGGAGTACAAAGCCAGATCAAACTGCTCTGTGGTGTGGTCTGCCAGCGTTACGCCGGAGGCGGATGCCTGGGCATTGTTGATCAGCACGTCAATACCGCCGAAGGTTTCCACCGTCTGCTTTACCACATTTTCCACCACGGCCTTGTTGTCCGCCCCTGCGCACACATCAGCCTGAACGCACAGGACTTTCACGCCATATTTCTCCTCCAGTTCCTGCCTGGCGTCCTCCAGCTTCTTCACATTGCGTCCCGTGATAACCAGATTGGCTCCCTCCTTGGCGTAGGCCGTGGCGATACCGTACCCGATGGAACCGCATTTCCCATCGCTCAGGACCGCCCTCCCTGCCCCCGTTATGATCACTGTCTTACCGCTGAAATTGCCCATAGCGTTCTCCTTTCCGCTAAAAACCTGTTTTTATGTTATGATAAATATACCTGTTTTATCCGCACAAGTCAACCATGACATACCGCCGATTCGAAACTTACAGGGCCTGTATGGGGAATACCACGATCTGATATCCGCAGATCACCACAATATAAAGAGGGCTGTCTCCCTGAAGCAGTGTCTCCGGCACCTCAAAGGCCAGATCCCCTTCCTCGGATTCTCCGGGCTCCAGAAGTTCGCTGCTCAGATAATCGGACATCCCGATCAGTTCCGCATATTCGTAGAAAGAATCCAGGGAGGCATCGGTGACTCCGATGGACAGATTCGGGGACATGGACATCATGGGAAGGAATGTGTCCTCCCGCAGTCCCACATTGGTGACACTGATCCTGGCCTTCACATACTGGTATCCCTCTCCGGCCGTACTGCCGAATATGCCATTGTCAATGGTTTTCACAATCTCACTGGAATGCAGGGTAAGTTCCCAATTGCCCACAATAACAGGTTCATCCATGCCGAATTCCTCCTGCCCCTCTAACTGGTCCGTCAGCGCCACATAGGCCTCCGGCTCATTGACATGGCGGTAAATATAGGCCAGAGCGCCCGGTTCCACCGGCGCCGGATACTGCAGCGGACTGTCCCCATAACTGGTAAAGATGGAAGAGGGAGCCTCCTCAATCATGGTTCCCAGATGGCGCAGGAACACACCTGTCCCAGCCTGGTATAAGTCGATGGAGGTATAGGAATAGATCTCCTGGAACTCCGATTCACTCCCGGAAGTACGGTCCTGATAGAATGCGCCGTACCCATACTCCGGGGTCAGCACCAGGTAGTAGTCCGCCTCCGCCGCTGTGGCCGGAACTTCCTGATCCGTGAGATTTAACATAAAGTCCCCCAGAACCCGCAGAGGAGCAGGCGAGCCGGGAAACGTCTCCCCATGAGGATTCCGATAGAAAGCGATAACCTTCTTGCCCTCCGTGTCAATCACCTCCGGCAGGCCCTCTTCCCCGGGCTCCTGCAGAACCAGTTCCTCTTCCACCGTCACAGCCAGTTCCGTATAATAACAGGTTTCCCCTGTAGCTTCCGACTCCTTCTTAAATTCCTCCTCCCCGAACTGCTTCTCCTGCATGGGAAGCAGATGGTCCCGCAGGCAGCCCACATAGGCCAACGCGCCGTCCACCGAGTCCGTATGAATCTGGTCCGAAGACAAGAATGCCCGCTGCCAGTCCATCAGATCCCAATCCTCAAAATAGCCTGTCTCCGCCAGGCTCTGGCCGCACAGGGCCAGGCGCGCCGGCTCTTTTTTGATCCAGTTGCCGATGGCTTCCCTGATCCTGTCGCCCTGCAGGGAATCTTCGGGAGCGCCCTCTATCAGCGCCAGCAGACTGTCCCCGTCCAATTCCTTTGCCGCCGCGAACACCGCCGGGATGCCGTCGTAGGGATAGGCCGCTTCTTCCATAGCCTCCCAGAAAGCCTCACCCTCTGCGGATACCTTCGTCAGAAACGCCTGGGCATAAGAAGCCCCCACCGGATACTCCGCCCGGTACATGGCTCCTCTGGCTTCATCGGAGTTCTGCACGGAGGCCTCCCACAGATCCAGATCATATCTGATGGTCTCGCAATATTCCAGCATGCAGATCAGGGCGGTGGCCTTAAGCTGCTGGTCCAGAGGCGTCTCCGCGTCCTGCAGCACAGCCTGCAATGCTTCCATATCTATCTTGTCGATATTTTCCTTGACATAATTCTCCAGCTTACCGTCCTTGGATGCCGCACTCCAGTGACGCTGGGCCGCGGATGTCTGCCCACAGGCAGTCAGGCAGGCCAATGTGAGACAGATACAGATCATACCTACAATCTTCTTCATTCTCTTCTCCTCCTCGTTCGTTCCTTTTCGCGACCCGCAGAGACCGGCGGGGACCGCCTTTTTACGCAGGAAAGGGGCTGCCGCCGCAACCCCGCTCACACGTTATTTACACCCTCTCGGCTCCTGCTCTGTCAGACCGGCACGGCCCGTCTCTGGTCGGCATACTTCTTAATGTTGGAAGCGTTCACATACTTCCTGCTTTCATTGCCTTCCACCACCACCAGCGTGGGAGCCTGCATGACGCCGTAGCGCCTTGCCAGTTCCATATTCTCCTCCGCGTCTATGACCAGATACTTCTCCCCTTTCAGATATTCCCTGGCCATCTTGCAGTTGGGGCAGGTTCTGGTGGTAAACAGATATTTTACCTCCTGTGGCTGCCGGATCTCCACCTTCATCTCGTCCACAAGGCCGGACAGCGTTACCATGCTGCGTACGGGACGCTTAAGCACGGACTTCTCCACATTGTACTCCGTGCGGTTGGCATACTCCTGCAATTTCCCGTCATTCCAGTTCTGTACAGGTCGGTAGTAGCCGGTGATGCGGCTGTAGACTTCCGTCTTGCTGCCGCAGTGGGGGCAGGTGAACTGCTCTCCCGCCAGATAACCATGCTGCCTGCAGATGGAGTAGGTGGGAGACATGGTATAGTAGGGCAGCTTGTAATTCTCCGCAATCTTCCGCACCAGGGCCGCCGCTGCCTTCCAGTCCGGCAGCTTCTCTCCCAGGAACGCATGGAACACTGTGCCGGAAGTATAGAGAGTCTGAAGCCCGTCCTGGATATCCAGCGCATCAAAGATGTCCATGGTATAATCCACGGGCAGGTGGGAGGAATTGGTGTAATACGGTGTATCCCCCTGCTTCCCCGCCGTCCTAATGGCCGGCCACTTCTTCCTGTCATGCTTGGCCAGGCGGTAAGTGGTGCTCTCCGCAGGGGTGGCCTCCAGATTGTACAGGTCGCCGTACTGCTCCTGATAGTCGGACAGACGGCCGCGCATATGATTCAGTACCTCCTTGGTGAACTCCTGGGTGCGCTGATCCGACATATCCGCCCGCAGCCAGTTGGCGTTTAGCCCCACCTCGTTCATACCGATCAGCCCGATGGTGGAAAAATGGTTGTCAAAAGTACCCAGATATCTCTTGGTATAAGGGTATAAGCCCTCCTCCAGCAGCTTTGTAATCACGCCCCGCTTGATTTTCAGCGAGCGGGCCGCAATATCCATCATATGGTTCAGCCTTTTGTAGAAATCATCCTTATTGGAAGCCAGATAGGCAATCCTGGGCATGTTGATGGTCACTACGCCCACACTGCCCGTGCTCTCTCCGGACCCGAAGAAACCGCCTGTTTTCTTCCGCAGTTCCCGCAAATCCAGCCGCAGACGGCAGCACATGCTCCGCACATCGCTGGGCTCCATGTCGGAATTGATATAGTTGGAAAAATAGGGAGTACCGTACTTTGCCGTCATCTCGAACAGCAGTCGGTTGTTCTCCGTGTCGGACCAGTCAAAATCACGGGTGATGGAATAGGTGGGGATGGGATACTGGAAGCCTCTGCCGTCAGAATCCCCCTCGATCATGGTCTCGATGAACGCCTTGTTCACCATGTCCATCTCCCGCTTACAGTCCTTGTATTTGAAGTCCATCTCCCTGCCGCCCACGATGGCAGGCAGTTCCGCCAGATCTCCCGGCACGGTCCAGTCCAGCGTAATATTGGAAAACGGCGCCTGGGTACCCCAGCGGCTGGGGGTGTTTACCCCGTAGATAAACGCCTCAATGCATTTTTTTACTTCTCCGTAGGAGAGATTGTCCACCTTTACAAAGGGGGCCAGATATGTGTCAAAGGAGGAAAAAGCCTGGGCTCCGGCCCATTCATTCTGCATGATCCCCAAAAAGTTCACCATCTGATTGCACAGCACGGACAGATGCCTGGCAGGCGCGGAAGTAATCTTGCCGGTGATGCCCCCCAGCCCTTCCTTGATCAACTGCTTCAAAGACCATCCCGCGCAGTAACCCGTAAGCATGGACAGGTCATGAATGTGAATATCCGCATTGCGGTGGGCCTCTGCAATCTCGTCATCGTAGATCTCGGACAGCCAGTAGTTGGCCGTCACCGCACCGGAATTGCTCAGGATCAGACCGCCCACGGAATACGTCACCGTGGAATTCTCCTTCACGCGCCAGTCCTCCACCTTCACATAGCTGTTGACCACATCCTTGTAGTCCAGGATCGTGGACTTCATGGCCCGCATTTTCTCCCTCTGCTTACGGTACAGGATATAAGCCTTGGCCACTTCTTCATAACCGGCCTGTCCCAATACCTTTTCCACACTGTCCTGAATATCTTCCACATAGACCGCGCCGTCCTTCACCTTGGACTGAAAGTCCGCCGTCACCCGCAGCGCCAGCAGATCCACAATATCATTGTTATACTCCATCTGGGTGGCCGTAAACGCTTTCATAATGACATCATTGATCCTGCTGAGCGTAAAATCCACCTTTGAGCCATCCCTCTTCATTACCTGAATCATCCAAACATTCTCCCTTTTTATGTAATTCCCCCGCCATACTCCGGATATATGGCCTTTTTGATAAACTGCATCTACTATTCTACCATCCCCCGGATTATAAGTCAATTAATGCTCCACAATATCTAGTATTTCGTTTGATAATGCATGGCAAATCTAGTATTTCTGTATAAGGTTCGACCGGCTGCAATCAGCGGGTGGACAGGAACTCATACTCCCGCCTGGCCACCTGGTCATCCGGGTAGGTCTTAAGGTAGCTTTCCATCAGTACGGACGCCTGACGATAGTCGTGCAGATACTCATAGGCCACCGCCTCGTTGAACAGCAGGGACTGCATCACATCATTGCCTTCGATCTGCATCCCCGACTGGAAGGCCGCCAGCGCCGCATGATAATCCCCCCTGGCCAGTTCGCACAGTCCCAGCTGGTTGTAGATCCGGGCGTCCGAGGTGTCTTTGGCCAGATAATTGTTGTACACGCTTGCGGCATAATTGTAGTCCCCGGTGGCCTCATAGGATTTTCCCAGATACAGGGAAGCCTCCGCCCCTCCCTGATCCTTGGCGGTCTCCAGCGCCAGATAGGCAGACTGATACTCCTCCAGATAATAATACATCCTTCCCTTGTCATAGGCGCTCATCTGCTCCCCGCCCGCCTCCATGGCGGCACGCAGATAGGTCTGCCCCATCTCCTTATAACCATAGCTGTGAAGCACTTCGTAAATCTGGATCAGACGGTCGAAGTTCTTGCCGTCCATGACCACTACCTTGTCGAAATCCTCCTTGGCCCCTGTGTAGTCGTCCAGGCCCAAACGGGCATTGCCCCGCAGAAACAGGGCGTCCGCATTGGCGGGCTGCATATCCAGAATGGCGCAGTATACCTCCTCCGCCTCCTGGAACTTCCCCTCTTTGGTGTAAGCTGCCGCCAGATAAAAATTGATGTCATAGTCCACCGCTTCCACCCAGCCATCGGAATAGCCCAACGCCTCCAGGAAACAGGAAGCCGCCGCATTGTACTGCGTCAGGCCCATATAGGCGATGCCTTCCGCCCTGGCCAACGCCTTGCCGGTCTCGCCCGCGGCTCTGGCCAGGTCAAAATTCTCTATGGCCTTCTCATAGTCCAGCGCCTTCAGCGCCTCCATGCCCAAAGCCGTATTTTCCCCGCCGCTGCCACAGCCTCCCAGAAATACAAGGCATCCCAGCAGCGCCGCGCCCCGGCCCATCCTTTGTCCTATGGTCATATTGCCTTTTCCTTTCCGTATATCTTCCGCTCTGCCATACCGAAGCAGTGCCTCCCGCCTACTGGGTTACTCCGGCTTTCTGGCATGTTTCTTCCCGCGCTTCTCCTGATACATGTTCTTGTCCGCCTGCTGCAGACAACTGAGCAGCGGCACACACTGGTCGCATCTGGCATAACCGATGCTGGCGGACAATTCGTAAGGCTTTCCCGATTCTTCATTGAACTGCAGAATCTGCCGCCGGATAGCGGCAATTCTGGCCTCCACCATTCCCTGGGACTGGGTGGCCAGGCAGATCTGAAACTCATCTCCGCCCGTGCGGGCCGCAATCCCCGCCTCCCCCTGTTCCGCCGCCAGAATCCGGGCCAAGGCTCTCAGGGCCTCATCCCCCTCCAGATGCCCAAAATGGTCATTGATATATTTCAGACCGTCCATGTCCACGCTGACCACAAAGAAACTCTCCCCCTTCTGGCGCAGCCGGTCATACTGCTTCTGCAGTGCCCGCTCCATCTCCCTGCGGTTGGGTATCCCGGTGAGTTCGTCTCTGCCATATTGCAGGCGCATCTCGTTCAGCGTCTGATTCTCTTTGTACATCTGCAATTTCGCCAGGGCCATAGCCACCCCGGAAGTCCAGGTCTGAAACTGGTATCTCAGATCATCGGGATAATCCGTTATCATCACCACATAGCCAAAACAGTCGTTCCGCTCGTGCAGGGTGGTGATATACAGGATCTCCCCCTCCCTGCGGTAGGAGGCGGGCAGCAATTCCTTCCTCAGAAAACGCTCCTCATGGGGAATGTCCTCTTTCGTGGTCATCACATTGCGCAGAATCATGTGCTCGGTGTACCGGTTCATCATAACGGTATCCTCTCCCTGCCGCTCCTGCTCATCACATATGCAGATCAGAATCCTGTCAAAACGTATGGTGCTGATATAGGCCCTGCCCACATTCATCAAGGACCTGAAGGAATTGGTATTCTCCAGATCCACATACATGGTGCTGCTGTGGTAGAGTGCGTTTTGCAGCTGTTCCTTGTAATGGAACAGCTTTTTCACGGCTTCCTCGTCAATGCTCTGGGCACAGCCGCAGGATCCCCGGTATTTGCCGATGATCTCCACATTCCCAATGCCCTCCCGGGCATCCCTCCCCTGCCACAGATTCTCCAGCATCCGCACCGCCTGACGGCCCATATCCCGGTAATTGACTTTAATGCTGGTCAGGGAGGGGATGGATACTCTGGCCTCCTCCACATCATCGAAGCCGGATACGGAAATCTGATCAGGCACCTGGATCCCCCTTCTGTGCAGCGCGTCACATATGGACACCGCCATATAGTCATTGGCACAGATAATGGCCTGGGGCAGGGGTTCCCCCTCTGCCAGAAACCAGTCTAGCGCCTCGTCTCCCTGACTCTTCCAGTAATTACCATGGAAAATCATATGCTCCGTCACCGGCAGCCCGTAACGCTCCATGGTGTCAAGATAGGCCTTCAGCCGCACCTGAGCGTCCTTCAGGGAACGCTTTCCCGACATGAAACAGATGCGCCGGGCCCCATGGGCCTGAATGAAATGTTCCACCATATCGCGGATCGGTTCATAGTTTTCCACCAGAATGTTATGAAAACGCCGGTCCTCCCTTCGGAGGCAGATCACCGGGCCTGCTGCCTCCCGCTGCAGCAGACCCGTAAGTTCCTCGTACATCCCTTCCACATTCAAAGTGTCTCCCGCCAGCACAATGCCGTCATAGCTTCCCAGGTCTGGGATATAGATAATGCTCTGCTCCCCGTAGCCATGGAAAACATTGGCGCTGTAAGCCCCAAAATTATTAAAGACATGCAGACTGTACCCCTGCCTCCGGGCTTCCTCTGCCACGCCGCCTGTAACATCCGACTGATACTCCGCAGACATTTCCCCCACAAACATTGCGATTTTTTTCATCCTCATACCCCTTGTCCGTCCCGTTGGGCGCAATATCAACAGTTAAAAGCGTTTTTCCCGAGCGGGAACCGTTCAACATATATCCATCATACTCTTTTTGGGGCAAAATGTCCATCAAAAAAAGAACCCTCTGGCTGTCATTTCAGCCTGAGAGTTCTGTTATCCCGGGGATTCGCCATCCTCGAAAACCCTTTAAACAGGGGCTTTTCCCTGCAGCCTGTCCGCAATATAAGAACAGACCTGGCTCCGATCCATGCCCAGGGCCACTGCCAGTTCCCCATAGAGACTGTCCTCGGCCTGCTTATAGTATCTGCCGTCCACTGCCGTTTCCTTGCGGCCTGCCTGCAGACGCTTCTGCCTTCGGCCATGGATGGTCTTAATGACCCGCACCCACTCCGTACTGTCGTTGCTCCTCATACAACTGCGGTATTCCTGCTCCACCAGCTTCTCATTGGATATCTTCAGGGGATCAATCTCCGGAATCCGGCTGACAAGCCTCTCCGCCTGCTCCCTGGTCAGCACCTCCCGCAGGGACGCCGCATTCTCAACCGGCACATAGACCGTGCTGGCCGTGATATACTGCGGCTTCAGAATATAGTACAGTTTGGCCTTGTCCACACCGGAGATATCCAGTGTGGTGATATCCTCCACTGTGCAAACGCCCTTATTTCCACATACTACATACTGCCCCACACTGTACATATCTGCCCGCCTTTCCGATTCAACATTCGAAGTTTTTAAAAGATAATTTGAAGAATTCCGCATATTTCAAGTTGCTATTTATATTCTTCCTATATTTTAACACTTTTAAACATACATTGTCAGTAAAATATCTGACTTTTTTTAAACTTTGTGAAATGTGTCCGCGAATAGGGGGCTATACCTTGTATATTCTGTCTATGACTTTTTTCCTAAACCTCCATGCCCGCTGGGCACCACCATAAATGAAACTGTGCAGATGGCAGGGTGTTGAAATTGTTTTTGC
>ERZ808054.462-NODE-462-length-39095-cov-6.173766_pt1 | contig 39095 bp, 31 predicted proteins | sample MGYA00380201_ERZ808054 | MGnify/ENA primary metagenome ERZ808054 (study PRJEB31490, sample SAMN06133419) | mouse gut metagenome | isolation source: Z5_2 | host: mice | place: China: Chengdu | collected 2015-05 ...
CGGGGGGAGGTTTGCAAGCAGGGGGGACGGGGCGCAAAGGGGCGATGGTAAGCGCAAGCCGGTAACTGCCCCTCCCATCGCCCCTTTGCGCCCCGTCCCCCCTGCTGCCAAACCTCCCCCCGCCTTCTTTCTTGGCCTTCCATTCCCTCTGCAAAAGTGGTTTCCCTTGAAGCATATTAAGGTGAATTGCCATTGCATCTAGGGATATCTTTTGTTATTATATTTTTGAAAAGTATAAAAATAAAAAATAAATATTTTTGGGGTATGTATTGATGAATTTTCCGATTTAGGCACAATTTGATGTTTTATGTTACGCTGCCGTCTGACAGCGTTATTATTGTGCAAAAATTGGAAAGGACAGGTACTTTATATGAAAACTGTGCATGCAAGACCGGATTTCAGTAGCAAAACAAGAAATATTTATTTTATGTATGCCATTGCTCTTTTGCAGGGAATGGTATTCTATGGCCCCGTAGCCACGCTCTATCGCCAGGCAAGGGGGATCTCTATCTTTCAGATTACTGTTATTGAGAGCATTTCCCTCGCTCTCTGTCTTTTGCTGGAATTTCCATGGGGGATTCTGGCGGATAAGATCGGGTATAAAAAAACAATTCTTATCTGTAACTTCCTATATTTTTTCTCTAAAATCGTATTTTGGAAAGCGGATAGTTTTTTTGATTTTCTTTTGGAACGTATTATGATCAGCATTGTTATCGCCGGCCTCTCCGGTGTGGATACCGCGCTTCTTTACCTTTCCTGCGGTCAGGAGCAGGCGAAGCCATATAAAGAGGATCATACCCTCCGGGAAAAGAGCCACCAGGTCTTCGGTATTTACAACAGTCTCCAGACTGTCGGTTTATTATTCGCCGCTTTTTTATTTTCCCTGACTTTCCGGTCGGCGGGCAGCGGATATTCTTTGGCCGCCTTTCTTACCGTAATCAGTTATGGCTTGGCATCCCTGCTTTCTTTAGGGCTTGTGGATGTGAACCGCAAGAGGGAACAGCATTGTTTCCGTGATTTTATTTTTCTGCTGAAACAGACGTTGTCGGATAAATATCTTCTTCTGTTCCTCGTCGGTGTCGCATTTTTGAACGAATCCCATCAGACTATCACCGTTTTTCTCAGTCAGCTCCAATATGCAGAATGCGGACTTTCCAATACTGCGATAGGTTATATCTACATTGCCGCGACGGTTGCCGGACTGTGTGGCGCGTTCTCTGCCAGTATAACGAAAAAACTGGGAATAACCCGTACTGCCTCAGCCCTGTTTCTTTCCGCCGCATCCGCATGCCTTATGCTGTCGTTGACGAAAAGTGCCTGGCTTTCCATTTCCGGTATCCTTATTCTTCGCATCGCTTTCAGCCTCTTCCAGCCGCTTCAATCCGAACTACAGAACCGCCGGATCGATACTTCCAGCCGCGCCACCGTTTTGAGTATACAGGCGGTTATCATCGACAGCGTGGGAATCGGCACCAATATCGCTTTCGGCAGCCTGGCCGAACGAAAACTTTCCCATGCTCTGTTGCTCGGTGCGGCGCTCTGCATGACCGGAGGATTTTTCTTCCGGCTTTGGTATAGGAAATACGGCCGGTCATAAAAGCAAAAATTAAAACAAATGTTCGATTTCTCTGGATATACGGTTTTACTTATGGTATAATGAAGCATGCTGATGTAAATGCAGCTTATAAGGCATTTAAAATATACGAAACAGACATAAAAGGAGCGGCGTGAAATGGCGATTGAGCAGTACACGGAAAGTTTAACTTTAAAAGAAATGAAATGTGTAATCGGAAAGAATCCCTTCGGCTACGTTCTTCCACAAGGTGACGTTTCCGGTGCTGGTAAAATCGAACACCTTCTAAAACAGGCTGGCGGAAAGCCTAAGGAATGTGAACTGGGAGATTATTCCCAAGGCGGAAAAGGAAAAACCAAACCGGAATATATCATAACCTTTCATGACGATTCCCACACGATCATAGTAATTGAATGCAAAAACAGCGTTAAAAAACACCGCAGTAAAAACATCAACAAGCCAAATATGTTTGCCGTAGACGGCGTTTTATATTATGCTAAATTTTTGAAAGAAGAATATAACGTGATTGCCATTGCTGTAAGTGGAACAACCTCCCAAAATCTGAAAGTAGATACTTTTTACTGGATGCATGGGCAAAATGACTATATAGCGTTGGAAAAAGCCAAAGATATTATTTTAGAACCACAAAATTATATTGAACTAATCAAGGGGAACCGATTAAAGAAAGCATATTCCCTGGACGAGATCAGAAACACTGCCATCGATATGCATAACTCCTTAAGAGAAGTAAAAATCACGGAAGCGCATAAGCCAATCTTCATCGCCGGAATATTGATTGCATTGAACGATGAGGACTTTTCCAAAAGTTATTCCGCGCTTACATCCTACAAATCAGTCATGCAGAACATTCAGAACGCCATAGAAAATGTTCTGAAAGACAGTGATATTAAGAGCAGCCGAATAGACTACATAAAGCAAGTTTTCAATACGCTTCTGGATAATACAAAATTTGCAGAGATTCCCCTTGGATATTCAAAATCTATCACCTGGTATATTGAACAGTTGGAAATGAAAATCAAGCCAATGATGGATTATGCAGACAGCACAGTGGATGCTTTAGGAGTATTTTACCACGAATTCATTAAATATTCAGGCGGCGATGGAAGCGGATTGGGAATTGTCCTGACTCCCCAGCATTTGACTGAATTTATGTGCGATCTGGCTGACATAAATAAAAACAGCCGCGTAGTTGACATATGTTGCGGATCCGGCTCTTTTTTAGTAACTGCCATGAGCAAAATGTTTAAAAACGCAAATCCCGATGAAATTGAAAATATCCGCCAAAACGGTCTATATGGAGTGGAATTTGACGACGGTCTTTACACATTGGCCATTGCCAACATGATCATTCGAAAGGATGGAAAATCAAATATTTATAAAGGCGATTGCTTCCATAAAAGCATAACCAATGAACTGAAGAAAAAAAACATAAATATAGGATTAATTAACCCTCCTTATTCGCAAAAAGATGTGGTTGAGCTGGAGTTTGTAGAACATTTGTTAGATATTCTTACGATAGGTGGTACAGGGGTCGTCGTCGTCCCAATGAGCTGCGCGATCGGTACAAAATTTAAAGATGTCCGGGAGCGGTTAATGAAAAAGAATACGCTAAAAGCCGTATTTTCAATGCCGGACGATATTTTCTACCCTACCGGAACAAATGTATGCGTAATGGTCTGGACTGCCCATCAGCCTCATGACAGTATGCAGGAAACTTTTTTTGGATATTGTAAAAATGACGGATTTGTAAAACGGAAAAAATTAGGAAGAGTCGATATCCTCGGAAAATGGGAACATATTGAAAAAGAATGGCTGAAATTATACCGGAACCGGGACGTTGTTGACGGCTTGTCCGCAAGGCATTGTGTGGGATATGATGACGAATGGCTATGCGAAGCATATATGCAGACCGATTATAGCACATTGACACAGGATGACTTCCAGCAGACAATCAACGACTATTTGGCATACCTGGTGAAAAGTGGTGATATAGATGAAGCTGACTGATTTATTTTTTATAGAATATCCGAAGACATTGATCTTTGCGGACATGATCCCCCAAAAAGACGGTATCAATTTTATAAGTTCTCAGGACAAAAATAATGGTGTCGTTGCAAAAGTCCAGGAATGCGAGGGAATTAAAAAATATCCTGCCGGCATTGTAACCGTTCCTTTGAAGGGTTCTGTTCTAATGGCCCATTTGCAGCCGGAGCCATGCTATGTGGCGCATCAAATAGCAGTATTGACACCCAAGAAGCCCATGACAAAACAAGCAAAATTATTCTATTGTTTATGTATACAAAAAAACGCTTATAGATTTAATTAAAGCAAACAAATATCGTTTTGGATATGGAAGAAAATGGACGATAGAAAAGATGAAGGAAGCGGTAATAAAGCTCCCCGGCCAGCCGGACGGCAGCCCTGATTTTCAATACATGGAGCATTATATCAAATCGCTCCCTTACAGCGACAAAATTTAGAAAAGAATGAGGTAAACCATGACGAAAAAAGCAAAACAGTTCCTATACACGTTCCACAGAGAAATTCTCATTTTTCTCCTGCTGTTTTTTACCCTTTTATGCCGGATTCCGGAAGAACTTCACGGATGGAACAGCGCCTGGTACGCCATGGATTACTCCCTTGGCTTTGATTCGCGTCTTTTTATCGGCTCCGTCCTCCGTTTGCTTTACCCCGGATTTCTTCCGGCAGAAGCAGCGTGGCAATTTGTATTTTTTTCTCTCATTCTGCTCCTTTTTCTGCTTTCCTTGGTTTTGGGCTATTCCCTGCGTCAGTTGGAAGGGCAGCGTGCCGAAAAGGGATTGCTGCTGGTTATCCTGCTTTACCTCCTCTCCCCCGGCTCTCCGTCCTATCTCTGGACCGCAGAAAACATGGGAAGATTTGATATGTACCTCCTGACCGTATCCCTTATCGCGGTCATCTGCTGCATTCTGATTCGTTCTGTCTGGCTGCAGCTTATCCTGCTCACTATTTTGGGATTGATTGCCCTGAGCATACATCAGGCGTTTATGTTTCTTTTCTTTCCTTTATTTTTCACCTTGTATTTAAAATCCGCATTAGCGAAAAAGCAGACTCTTCTGCCCGTTCTTTTTGCGGTCGGCGGTATGGCGGGCATGGCGGCCGCCTTTTTGTATTTCCAGCTTTTCTCCCATATAGACATCACATCCTGTGAAGAACTGGTTTCCCTGCTGACGGCGCGCACGGATCTTCCTGTCAACGATATCGCCCTGAATTACGAATATTTTGCCACAACGGCACAGTCCTTTTCCGAACTGGTGCTGAACCAGCCGGGAGAACGCATCCGTTATGGCCTGGTCACCCTTCTGCTCCTCTCCCCCTTAGCCGTTCTTTATGGTTTTCTTTGGGTACGTATTCTGAAAGCGGCTGAGAAAAAAGACCGGCCTGTTTACGCCCTTTTTCTTCTCAGCCACTTGTGCATTGTACCGGCCTTCCTTGTGGCGATCGACTGGGGACGCTGGTTCGGCGCTTTCCTTACCATGCAAGCCCTCCAGCTTGTCATTCTTGCGGCTAAAAAGGATGCCCCGGTTTTATCCGCCCTTACTTCCCTGGCAGATAAATTCCGCAGACATCCCTATATTTTCTTCCTCGCCGCCGTATGGATGGGTTCCCTCCACAAGTTCCAGGCAACCCTCCTTCCCGACGCTCCGTCATTCTTCTATTCCTTATATGCGCTTTACCGCCTTGTTTTCTGACCCTAAAAACTCCTCCGCCAGCTTCATCGCCCGCTCCACTACCAGGTCAGAATTATAATGTTCATGCTCACCCCATCTGCCAAGCCCGTAGATCTCCCTGCATCTGGCCTGTCCCAGCAGTTCTTTCATGATCTGCGGCTTATCCGCCGTATTCAAGGGATAGGCATATTCGTTCATATAGCGGAACCTTCCCTTATCCGGCTCCACCCTTTCTTTATTTGTTTCTGTCCAATATCCCTTTCCATTTGGGCAAAAATTATGCCTCACCAGTATCCGGTGATAAGAGATCTCCCTTTCCGGATAATAGATCCAGTGCGCTTTTGTCTCCATTTTTTCCGGCACATACTCGATTTGCGTGGAACTATGCTTTAGCTTCCTTACGTTTTGTGAAAATCCATCCGGCATTCCAATAATTTCCTCCCATTCCGCCCACGGAATGGTTGTAACGATCCTTTCTGCCTCATATTCCCTTCCATCCGCACAAACTACTCTGCGGCGCAGGGCATCCAGTTTCTTTACGGCCACGCCTGTTGCAATTCTTTCCCCGACTGCCTTCTGCATCCGCAGCCACAGTTCCCCATAGCCATACTTTTTCGGATAATAAAACTGCGCATGTCCCGGCTGATACCCATAGGGTTTCTTTTCCATGCAGCTTTTTCTTGTTTCTTCATAAGAAACATCAGGAAGTTTCTCAAGCCAGTAGGTGCCGAGTATATTCAAGTCCTTGCCAAACATTTTTTCATTATAAGGAAGCATATAATCCTCTGCAATCCGTTTCCCAAGCTTCCAATAAATCCAGTCCACAAACCGTTCCGGCATTTCCTCACCCTTGTTGCATCCGGCTTCCGCGATCGACTCCAGGTATTCCTTCTGTTTTTCCGGCTTCATCTGCCAGATATTTGCCTCAAAAGGATGATCGATATACCGGTTGCCATGCCCTCCGCTGTCCTGTTCGATATATCGCTCATCAAAAGATATCTTGGAATCCCTCTCATATCTGTTCCATTCTTCCTCCGGCATAAAGCCAAATAAAAAACGGTTCACTTCCGGCCTTCTTACATCCAGGAAGTGGCCGCCTCCAATATCGAGAGGCGTGCCGTCCACATCCATACTGCGGCACAAACCTCCTGCCTCCTTTTCTTTTTCCAGCAGAAGAAAAGACTCTTCCCCCTTCTGTTTCAAACAGTTGGCAAAGGACAGCCCTGCCGGTCCCGCCCCTAAAATCAGGTACTTTACTCTTTCCATTTTAAACCTGTTCCTTTTCCTTCCCCATTCCTATAAATACAAAAAATTTCTGCCCTATAAAATTAAAGATGATAAACAGCCCCATACCTGCCAAAATGGCCACATTTTCTTCCACCGCATGAGCTTCCATATGGATCACATCTCCTATTCTCTGGGCCAGTCCCGGCAAATATCCCCTCATAACGCTCCGCGCCAGCGGTTTCGCAATTCCGTAGGCCAGCAGATAGCAGATGGCAATATTCACCGCAAACTTTAACGCGGCTTTCCAGCTGTTCCCTTCCACCCGGAAGGTCAGTTTCTTATTGGCAAAATAAGAAAAAATACTTCCGATTACATAAGACGTTCCGCTTGCCGCCCAATAATTCCAATGCCACAGATTATAAAATACCATAATCAGCACAAATCCAAGCAGCGTATTAAATACCCCTATAATGCCAAAATGAAGTATTTCATGAAACAATTTTTTCATATCCGATAAGTCCGCCTCCGCCGGTAATTAAATAAATTCTTCCCATTTCCAATTCTACACCGCTTTCCTTTCCGCACTCCTAGTGCCCGGTCAATATCAGCCAGATAAACTCCATATTCGAAAACATATATCGTTTCAAAAGTCTCTTAGGATCCTGAATCAAACGGTACAACCACTCCAGATAAATTTCCTGCATCCATTTCGGCGCCCTTTTCGATGTTCCCGCATGGAAATCAAAAGCCGCACCGACTCCAATCATAATCCCATTTACTTTGCCTCTGTGTTCATGCATCCAGCGCTCCTGCTTCGGCGCTCCCAAGCCTACCCATATAAAATCCGGCTTCGCCGCATTGATTCGCTCTATAACCTTCTGATCTTCCTCTTTCGTCAGTCTGCGGAAAGGAGGCGAATAAATTCCCGCAATTTTCAGCTTAGGATACTTTTCTCTGATATTTTTTTCCAAATACTTTAATGTCTTCTCCGTACTTCCGTAAAAATAATGAGTATATCCTTCTGTTTCCGAAAGCCTAAGTATCTCCGGCATCAGATCAGGACCCGCCACGCGTCTTGCCTCCTTGTGGCCTCTCAATTTGCAGATCAAGGAAAGGGGCTTGCCATCCGGTACGGCGATCGCCGCATTATTCTGAACCTTTCTGTAAGATTCATCGTTATATGCCATTACTGTCGTATGCACATTGGAAACGCACACATATTCTCCACGGAGTCTCTCCAAATTATTTGTCAGGTATTGACACACTGATTTCATATTCGTTACCGCAATATTCACCCCGAGAATATTGCAGGAGCCAAATACATAAGAAAGAGGCCGTTTCCTGTATTTCCAAAAAAGAGGAAAAATCTCCAAATCATCCAGCAAATACCGGCGATACAGCCTTCGCGGCTCCTTCAGCAGACGGTAAAACCATTCCAGCCCCGCATAGCTGATCCACCTTGGAGCTCTTTTTACCACCCCTGCCTCAAAATCTATCGTTGCTCCAATATGCAGCGTCAGAGGAACTTCCAACAGATCTTTATATTTATAGTAAAATTTCTCCTGTTTCGGCGTACCCAGTCCAATGCATAAGATATCCGGCTTCACTTTATTAATTTTGTGAATAATATAAGAGATTTCATTGGCATCGCTTTCAAAAGTATAGCTGGGCGAGTATACCCCGGCAATCTTCAGATGCTTGTACTTTTTCATCAGATTCACGGCAGCTTTTTTCGCCACCCCTTCCGCCGCCCCCAGAAGAAAGATCGACATGCCTTCCTCTGCCGCCATTTTACAAACTTCAGGAAAATAATCGGAACCGGATATCTTTTCCTTAATAGGAGTACGAAGCAGCCTGGACATCCATATCAAAGGCTTTCCATCCGTCAGGATCAGGTCGGCTCCTTCATATATTTCCCGAAATAAATGGTCATGCTCTATTTTTACAATATGATCCACATTCGGCGTGACCACGTAGCTTCTTCCGCCCTTGCGCACAAGCTTCCGAGCCTCTTCCACCGCCTCTTCCATCGTTAAATTGTCAACATGCGTATTTAAAAACTTTATTCTTTTATCACTCATAAAAAGGAAACCTCATCATCACATTTCATTTTCGCACAAATGACTAACATTGGGATCTATTAGGCCAGCGCTGATAAATACTCCATAAAATTGCGTTTATTCTCTATCGCCGGCGTGGTCGGCCTTCCAAGATCATCCCGTGCCCCAATCGCGGCTCTCGCTTCGATCAAAGTTAGTCCGCTTCTTTTCTTTGCCGCATTCAATTCCTTATCCAAAGCATCAAAATCATCCACACAGACAGTATATTCATAACCGCATGCCGATGCTATTTTCGTCAGCTCAATATTGCCGGCTGCCGTAGGCATCCCTCCCACTGTTTCATGCGCACCGTTATTGATCACCACGTGAACCAGATTCCTGCATCCGCACGTTCCTATGACTGCCATTGCCCCCATATGCATCAGAACCGCTCCGTCCCCATCGATACACCATATCTTTGTTCCCGGCTTTTGCACGGCCGCCCCCAGCGCAATAGAAGAACTATGGCCCATGGAACCCACCGTTAAAAAGTCATATTTATGATCCTGCCCATTCGCCTCCCGAATTTCAAACAATTCCCTGCTTGCTTTTCCTGTCGTGGAAATAATAGGATCTTTTTCCGATACCGCCACTATATGCCGTATGATTTCTTCGCGGCTCATCGTATAATTATTCTCGTATTTTATTTTTCCGTTATAAGAAATAGCTCCTTTGCGGACTACAAACGCAACGCTCTTGCCTGTTGCCAATACAGCCTGAAATTTTCCCATCGCATCCCGCAATTCGTCTTCTTTCGTTTCTTTATCCAGGATAAATGTCCTAATATCCATATCCTCTAATAATTTCAACGTTATTTTACCCTGGTAAATATGCTGCGGTTCGTCATGAACCTCCGGTTCTCCCCGCCATCCAACGATAAAAACCATTGGAATCGCATAAACCTGATCACTTAAAAGAGAGGCCACCGGATTTATTATATTCCCTTCGCCGGAATTCTGCAAATAAACTACCGGAATCTTTCCGGTCGCAAGATGATACCCTGCTGCCAACGCCGTACAGTTTCCCTCGTTTGCGGCAATCACATGATGCCGGAAATCAATTCCATAAGTGTCCATCAAATAATCGCATAACGCCTTTAATTGCGAATCGGGCACCCCCGTATAAAAATCCGCCCCTATGATATCCAGTATTTTTTCAGCTTCCATTTTTTCCAATCCTTTCAGCCTATAGTTTACACTATATTTCCCAATATAGAAACCCCAAAAGCATCAAAGTAAATAATTTATTATAACTTCCTGCATTCTTCTTGCCTCCTGCCGGCAAATATGCTATATATACCATTACAGGATTTCCAAAAGGAGAATACCAATGAAAAAGAATATAAAAAAACGTATTTACGCAGCAGGGGTTGCCTTGCTCCTCACTTTTATATCCGTTTATCAGGATGCCCTCCCTGCAATAGCAGCGGAAACATCCGTTGCAGAAACCGAAGAAAGCGGAACTTTGCCGCCGGAGGAAGCTGAAAATAGCGAAACGATACAACCAGCGGATTCAGAAGATGAAAAAACCTCCCAACCGGCGGAGCAAGAAGATGGAGAAACTTCCCAACCGACGGATCAGGAAAGTGACAAAACTTCCCAGCCGACAGATTCAACAGATGGAAAAATTCCCCAGCCGGCAGATTCAGCGGATAAAGATAAAGAAGCTTCCCAGCCAACGGAGCCGGAAGAATCTCCCATGGCGATTACTTCGATCGCTCCTCTTTCCAATGAAGAAAGCGAATTTTTCTTTGATGCCAAACCAACTCTTGAGGAGCTTAGCGCCTCCTTCCCCAAAGAACTTTCCGTATTTCTGGATGAATCCGGTTCTCCCACCCCGATTCCCGTTACATGGGAATGCGGTGACGATTATGAAAATACGGAATTCGATGCTTATGAGTTTACGCCGGTATGGGATACCGACGCTTATCCCCTTGCGCCCTCCTTCGACGCTTATACAAACATGCCTTCTATCACTGTTTACGTGCAGCAGGGCATGTCTTCCGTGCGCCTGTTGGATGCGGCAAAGGCGCAGGACGATCTGACTTCCCTCATAGCGGGCAAGGACATCTATGCCCTGCTGTACCTTTGCGACACATATGAAGCAAAGCAGAGGCCCGGAAAAGAAGAAGCGGCATCGATCAATATTTCTACCGGCCAGTCTGTCCGTATCACAGGCGTCGGTGAAGATTCCCTTCACAATATCTGGTACCAGGCCGGCATCGACATCGGCGGCAGTTCCTATGTTGGCTATATCGAAAGGGATTATCTCGCTTATGCCGATGAAGACCTGCTCGCGTGGGAAGACCGGTGGATTTCTGGCCAGCCTTACCGCATGGATGCCGAAACTGCCCAAGCGAAGCTTCCGGCTGATATTGCCCAATTTCCCGCCTCCTATCAAAGCGGTCTCTTAAACCTGAAAACAGCTCATCCTAACTGGATTTTTGTCAGAATGGAAACGGATCTTGACTGGAAAACAGCCGTACAGGAAGAAAATAAAAATTCCCGGAGCCTGATTTCCTCCAGCGTTACCAGTTCCTGGAAAACAGCCGACTTTGATAAATCCTGGTCTTATCCCAGTGACGGTATCCTCGCTTATTATATGGATCCCCGTAATTTTTTATCGGAAAACTATATTTTCCAATTTGAACTGTTGAGCTATAACGACACCTATCACAAAGAAAGCGCCGTCCAGAGCATCTTGAACGGAACCTTTATGTCCGGCGCTATTCCGGGTGACTCCAAAGGCCAAAGTTATGCTCAGGCTTTTTGCAATATTGCCAGACAGCTTGGCGTCAGCCCCTTCCATCTGGCCTCCCGCGTCCGTCAGGAGCAAGGAAACGGAACCTCTCCACTGATCTCGGGAACCCACCCTTCCTATCCCGGCGTATATAATTATTTCAATATAGGCGCCACCGGAAAAGGAAGCGCCCAGGTCATTGAAAACGGATTGAAAAAAGCGGCGGAATATAAATGGACCACTCGCTACCTTTCCCTGGAAGGCGGCTCCAACATTATATCCAAAGACTACATACGGAAAGGGCAGAACACTCTCTACCTGCAAAAGTTCAATGTGAGCAAGACTTCTCCTTCCGGCCTCTACCAGCATCAATACATGCAGAATATCGCCGCACCGTCTTCCGAGGCGGTTTCGGTAAAAAAAGCTTATGCCACTGCGGGTTCCCTCAACAATCCGTTTGTATTTCGCATACCCGTATATAAAAATATGCCCTCCTCCGCGTGCCCTCAGCCCGTGGCCGTCAAGGACATCACTCTAAACAAAACCTCACTTTCCCTGAAAGCAGGCGAATCTGCCGTTCTCACCGCCTCCATCGACGGCAAGCCCATCGAGGCTCCGGCAGCCGGCTCTTCCCTGACTTTCACCAGTTCCAATCCAAAAGTGGCTTCTGTCACAGCGGACGGAACCGTTACTGCCATTTCCGCAGGAACAACGGATATCAGTTGTTCCTTATCCGGCGACTCCAAGGCAGGAGGCACCGCTTCCTGTACGGTAACGGTAGCCAAAACCGATCCGGCATATACTCTTCCGGCCTTAAACGCCGTTACTTATGCTCCGAATCAGACATTGGCCAATATTAAACTGCCGTCGGGATGGACATGGGATAACCCTTCCATTGTTCCTACCGTATCCAACCAGGGGTATCCGGCCACCTTTACTCCTTCGGATACCAACAAGTACAATACCGTAAAAAAGAACCTTTCATTGACTGTAAACAAAGGAGTTCCCGTTTATACGGTTCCCTCCGGCCTGAAAGCTTCGGTCGGCAACACTTTGTCTTCCATCAAACTGCCCGCCGGCTTTGCATGGGAGAAACCTGACACCGTACTGGAAAAAGAAGGCACGGTTTCGTATCATGCCTCTTATAACCCAGATCCGGCCAACTATCAGACCGCAGCCAATATCGCAGTCGCTGTCAGCGTAACCCCGAAAGCTTCTTCGGCATGTACTTCTCATACTTACGGAGAATGGACAGTTACAACACCGGCCACTTGTACGGCTGCCGGTGTGCAGACACGTTCCTGCCTTTCCTGTAATTCCAAAGAAACCAGGGAGATTCCGGCTTCAGGGCATGATTATATTTCTGCCATCACGAAAGAAGCTACCGAAACTGCGGAGGGCATCCGTACCTATACCTGTTCCAAATGCCAGGATTCCTATACGGAAGCCATTGCAAAGCTGCCAGCCAGCCACAAGCACAGCTATTCCTCCTCCGTATTGAAACAGCCCTCTTGTACCGAAAAGGGTACCAAGACCTATACCTGTTCCTGCGGCGACACTTATTCCGAGGAGATTCCGGCGTCAGGCCATGACTATACCTCTAAGATTACAAAAGAAGCTACCGAAACTGCAGAGGGAGTCCGCACCTATACCTGTTCCAAATGCCAGGATTCCTATACGGAGGCCATTGCAAAGCTGCCAGCCAGCCATAAGCACAGCTATTCCTCCTCCGTATCAAAACAGCCCTCTTGTACCGAAAAGGGCACTAAGACCTATACCTGTTCCTGCGGCGACACTTATTCCGAGGAAATTTCGGCCTTAGGCCATGACATGGCTGACAGCAAATGCCGCAGATGCGGTTATCAGGCACCACAGGCTAACCATAATAACGGACAGACGAACGGCAGCAACTCTTCTTCCGGCGGTTCCTCTTCCACCAGCGGCAGTACTTCGACTAACGGAAGTTCTCCCTCCGGCAGCAATCCTCCGGCAAGCGGAACCACTCCCTCCGGCAGCAACCCTCCGGCAAGCGGAACCACACCTTCCGGCGGCAATCCTCCGGCAAGCGGAACCACACCTTCCGGCGGTAATCCTCCGGCAAGCGGCAGCTCTTCTAATGGCGGCAAAAAACCGGCAGACAATACTTCTGACAACAGCGCAGCTCCAACAACTCCGGCCAAAAATGTCACCATAGATATGAAAAACAATACCGTTTTATACGAAGAGGCCATATCCTCGATCCGCGGGAAAGATATTGATGTTATTCTCAACATGGGGAACAGCATAAGCTGGACGATCAATGGAAGTAATATTGTGGCAGATGAGGCAAATGGCATTGACATGGGCGTTACGCCGGATACCGGAAGCATCCCGGATGCGCTGATCATGCGGGCTTCCGCCCTCAGCACAACGGGAACCGTCATCGGGCTTTCCCTTGTCCATAACGGCCCTCTCGATTTCCATCCGGTATTAGCTATAAGTACCGCCCCGGAAAATGCAGGGCTGGCCGCAAACCTTTATTACTATAACCCGGACATCGAACAGCTCGAGTTCATGGACGCTGTGGAGATCGATGAAAACGGCACCATCCGTTTCACCTTTTCCCACGCTTCCGATTACGTGATTATTATCAGCGAAACAGTTATGACGGACACCAGTGCTATCGTATCCGATTATTCTGCCGGCAATGAACCTTCATCGGAACCCCTTTCCGAAGATAACGACGGCGGCCCCCTTTCGGAAGAAGAGCCTTCCGGCTTACAACCGACAGCCATGATTATTATTGCCGTTATACTTCTCATCGCTATCGCCATAGGTATTACGCTATTTTTCATTCTCCGTTCCAAAAAGGAAACGGACGACTGGGAAGAAGACGAGGACGATGAAGAGGACGAGACAGATGAGATTTGGGAGGAAGCAGAAGACTCCGCTTCCGGCAGAAAAGAGTTCTTCACGGAAGATCTAAGCACAGCTCCCGATAAAAAGAAATTTTTTACGGAAGACGTATCCAGCCTTCCCAATAAAGGCAAACGCCGAAAAACCGTAAAAGAAGATTCTTCCTTAGATGACGGCGACTTTGATGACTACCGGGAGCCGAAAAAACGCAAGCCTGTCGGAAACCGCCCTAAAATCGATCCGAGCGAATTCGATGAGGATGAATTCGACGGATTTGAATAAAGAAATACAGGCGTTACGGCAGCGTCATCTATAAAACAGCGGCCGTCAACACTTAACAGAACACGGGAGGCAGAATTAAAGTTCCTGCCTCCCTCTTCTATTAAATATTCTCACATAAAAAATCAGGCCGTGACATGTCCCATATCCAGCAGCTTACCGCACAATCACAAAAGCCTTCTCCCTTTCCAAAGCAAACGGATTAAACCATCCTGCAATGTCGCTCATCGGGAAAACTTCCGGTTTTAAAAGAATACCGATTTCCTCTTTCATATACCGCTTTCTGGCTTTCATGCGTTCCCACACCTCCGGATAATTTTCCTCCAATTCCTTCTGCAGCCCTTCATCCGCAATGCAAATACCATCCTCGCAGTTCGGGCCTCCATATCCTTCCATGCCGGGAATAATATCCATCTGAATCAGCATGCCGCTTTTCAATTCAACCGTGGAATCGGGATAAAAAGGCGAAGACATCCATTCTTCCGAACCGATCAAATGCCCCGGATTGAGTACCCACCCATATTTTTCTTTTGGTATTATGGATTGCACCGCATGGTAAATTTCCCCTCCGGTCACTCCTATCCCTATCTTTTCATACCATGTTGCCACCGCCGCAAAATAAGGCTTTGCCAGCTTTTCCAAATAATCTTTGGCTCCTTCTTCCAAGTCCCCGATCCCTTCTGCCACATAACCGGCACGGCAGGAAAGTCCTCCTTCCAATCCCATAGAAACGCAGAAAGCATCTCCTCTTTGCGCTCTATAGCCCGTCACACTGACCAATCCCCTGTCACGGTTAGGGCCGATGGTCAGCAGCGGGTGACATGACATCACTCTTCCTTTCGGATTCAAATACGCCCCAAGTTCCGCCTCGCTCTTTCCCGGCTCCAACGCTTCCAGCATCCCCGCGAGACATCCTGCCGCCTCTGCCGCCCCATGCTCCATCGATGCAATCGTATGCACATCATTGATAATTCTGATTCCCCTTTCCGGATCGATAAATATTCCGGTGGCATTCGACACATTTTCCTCGCCGGCCACCACTTTTAATGCGTCCGCCATATAACCCGGAACATCAAAGAGATTTCCTTTTGCCCTCCCGGTAAACAGCTTCCACCCCACAACTCCTGTTTTCATGCCATCCCTGATTCCCGCACGGCGGAAAGATTCTTCCATCGACCAAAACTCATCCATCGGCTGGTTCGGCAGCGACAATATCTGGCAGAGTACCGGCTCCGCCGCCACTTTGCATTCCCGGTACAAATTCAGGCATTCATTGCCCAGCAGCACATAATTTTTCCCGTTCCTATGCACCACCAGCACTCCTTCTTCAAATCTTGGATCAAAGGCCGCCAAATAGCGGAAGTTGGAATAATGCTCCCTGTCCCCGTAAATGACTGCCACATCCAGCCCGTCCTCGTCCATTCTCTCATATAGTCTTTCATATCTCTTTTCATATACCTGCCCCGGAAGTTCCGGGCAATCTCCGGGCTCCCTCCAGACAGGCCGTTTTACCTTTTCATACCGTACATTTTCCGCTAAAATATTTTTCACTCTAACCTCCATTTCTGCCCAATCTTCCTCAACGCATAATCCCGTTCCAGGATATAAGGCCTGAAATATCCGCAACTATCGCTCATGGGAAACACTTCATCTTTCAGACAAATACCGAGGCAGTCACGCATATACTCCTTTCGCTTTTTCATCCTTGCCCACGTTTGCGGATACCTTTCCCCGATTTCCTTTTGCAGCTTTTCATCCGCAACCGCAATGCCATCCTCTGCCCCTGCTCCCCCATATCCGGGGACAGACGGGATAATATCCATCTGCAAAAGCATCCCGCTTTGCAATACAACCGGCGACTCCGGGTAAAAGGGAGAAACCGTCCACTCTTCCTGCCCGGTAAAATGTCCCGGATTTAATGTCCAGTGATATTTCTCTTTCGGCAGCGTTTCCTCTATTTTTCTGTAAATATCACCGCAGTTTACCCCGATCCCTATCATTTCAAACCAGACAACCGCCGCCCTGTAATAAGGTATTGCCACTTTTTCCATATAATCCCTGACTCCTGGCGGCAAGTCTTCCCTGCTTCCGACCACATAAGACGCCCTTGAAGAAAGCCCTCCCCGCAGCCCGATCGTCATGGAGAATTTATCTCCCAAAGCTATTTTTTTATCTCTTGGAAAAACCACTCCATTCGTAAACCTATCCCCGGTGGCACATATCGTGGTGACGCTGACGGGCTGCCCATAGGCGGAAAGCTGATTCGCAATCTCCATCTCCGTTTTTCCCAGTGCTATACTGTTGTAAGCCTCTAACAGCCTGGCGGATGCGAGGCCGGCGCCAAATTCATAATGCGCCAGTTCATTCGCATTCACCACATTCCTCACACCGGAACGCGGATTCAGAAAAATGCCTCCCGCATGGACGATTTCCCCATGAGCGTTAATCTGCCTCACCGCATCCATGATAAAAGCCGGAACATCAAACAGCTTATTCTCTTCACCCTTTCTGCCTGTAAAATATTTCCACCCCGCGCATCCTATTTTCGTATGATCCCTGATTCCCGCCGATGCCACCAGTTCCGCCAGGGTCTTTCCCTCGCCCATAGGCTGGCAGGGCAGGGAAAAATAAGGTACATGGACAACGTCCGCTTTTATAAAGCTGTACTCCGCCATTTTCAGATTTTCATTCCCTAAAAGCAAATAACAGCTTCCATCCTTATGTAATACCAATACGCCTTCCTCAAACCTTGGCTCAAATCCCGTCAAATAAGCAAAGTTGGCGCCATGTTCCCTATCCCCGTAGATGAGCAGCGTATCCAGCCCGTCGTCCTCTATTTTTCCAAGAACCTTTTGCAAATGCTCCCTCATCGTTTCTTCCGTCAGGTCAACCGGCACATAACCCCGGTTTCCTTCCGGCTCTTTTGTCCTGCCATAAACAATTTCCATATTCAAGCTCCTGTTATCTGAGGTTTATCATAATTACAGACCGTAAAGCCGCGCCGCATTGTCATGCAATATCCCTTCGATTTCCTTCTCCGAGAACACCGGCCATCCCGCATTTTTACATATCCTATTCATTCCATGACGAATCAGGTCGATCCATTCCAGCAAATCCTGCGTAGGATCCGCATGGAACAAATCATTGTTTGCCGCCACAAAATCCGAAGCAAACATCACCCGATCCAATACCCCCAGCTCTTTCGCCAGCACCATGTTCCATGTCATCCAAAACGGCCGTCGATAAAGCATGGCCAAATCCGTCCAAAGATTTTCATCGTTCACCATCATGGTAAACAAATACTCGCTGAAAGGATAGCCGATATGCTCTACCACGATTTTCATATCCGGGAAATCAAAAGTAACGTCATTCAGATTTTCCATCTTGGCGAATTTCGTATGGGCAAGAACTGTGGGGCCGCCAGCCGCCGAATGATGGTACTGCACAACCGCTCCTTTTGCATTGGCCAGTTCATAAAAAGGATATATCGCCCTGTCGTTGGAGTGGAACTGCCCGTAAGGCGGCGTGAACAGAATTCCCTGATACCCGCATTCGGTAATTTTCCTCTCCACATAATCATAATTTTTTTGGCAGAACCTTCCGGCGCTGTCGATAGGCTCCACGCTGCAAAACGGGATAAAAAACTCTGGATATTTTTCATATGCCCGCTCCACCGCGATCTCGCCGAATTCGGAATGCCATATCCTTTGCATATCCTGTCCCATGCATACGCAATGTCCTATCCCTGCAGCCCTCATCCATGACACCAACTGGTCGATATCCGTATCCGCCGGAATCGACTGCCCGAGGGCATCATAAGTGGGTTTGTCAAAACACCCCGTATCGATCAGATGCATATGTGAATCTATAATCATTCTATTTCTCCTCCATTTCCTCTTCTGTTTTTCATAACGATCCGGCCTTTTGCAGCCCGCTACTGGTTAATATCGAATTCCGCTGCATTTTCCGCCGTCAGAAGCACAGGAGATAATTCCACCATATCTTCCGGGCCGCTTCTTTTATAAGACCCGTTGAAAATATTTTCCAGCGAATCCACACACTGAGTAGCCATCTTGGAAGGAGACATTCCAGGACTCGCATACAATCTGCAATCCGCTCCCACGCTCTGCATCAGTTCCTGCTGCTCTGTCGTCGCATCATACCCTACCACATAGACATCCGTTTTTTCAGCATCCTGAAGCGCATTATAAGTTGCCATCGTACATTCCGACCAGTAACAGAAAAATCCATCCGCATCGGGATACGCCGTAATCATATCTGTCGCCCATATATAACATCCGTCTGCCGTCTTATCCTGAGAGCGGTTTAATATAATTTCCACATTCGGATAATTCTCTTCCATATAGCCGGTAAAGCCTTCGATCCGGCGCGTACTGGATGAAATGGACGGATCATCTTCAAAAATAACGATCTGGGCATCCTCTTTCCCTTCCAGCGCCTTCATCATCTCTTCGGCCGCCATTTGCCCGCCTTTCGTATCGTCATATCTTACCGCCGCGTCTTCCACGCCCGCGCTCGCCAGGCAATCGTACCCAACGATCGGTATCCCGGCTGCCTGTACTTCCGCCACAAGGTCATTTGCCCCGTCCGCATCGATCGCCGTATAAATAATTCCGTCCACCTTCTGAGTAATCAAATTCTCAATGATGGTATATTCCTGCGCCCAATCCCCCTTCGGATCCATAACTACGCATGTCCATCCTTTTTCCTCTATAGCTTCTTCCGCCGCATGGGAAAAATCTACAGCAAATGTTTCCGCCATATCCCACGGAACAATAGCGATCGTCTTGCTCCCCCCGGCATTTTCCGTTTCCTCGTTTTCCGCCCCGGCTTCCTCTGTAGGAGCTTCTTTCGCAGCGGCCTCTTCCGCAACAGCTTCTTCCGTCCCGGCTTCTTTCGTTTCCTTCGATGCATCCTGTCCGCACCCTGCCAAAAGAACTGCTGCCATAACGATTGCCATAAATAAACTGCTTATTCTTTTTTTCATACATCCACCATACCTTTCCTGCTCATTTCATGTGCCAAATCATTTGTTTCCCTGCTGCTTCACCTTACTACTTTTCCCTGCTGGACACCTTATGGAACCATTGCGCGTAAAATACGGCCGCTACCATCAGACATCCTCTTACTACCAGCTGCCAGTTGGAACCGATAAACATCAGATTCATACCGTTGGTGATCATTCCCATCATCAGAGATCCTAAAAATACGCCGATAGCCAATCCTTTTCCTCCTCCAAGCGATACTCCGCCGATGGCGCATGCCGAAATGGCGATCGTTGTATAACCTGTGGCTGCATTCGGTGTAGCCGAACCTACCCTGGCCGTAGACAATATCCCTGCGATGCACGACAGCGCCGCGCTGATCACATAAGTGGAAAACCGGATTGCCTTCACATTGATACCGGAAATATATGCCGCCTGGTAATTCCCGCCAATCGCATATATTTTCCTCCCATAAGCCGTTTTTCCAAGCACCGCTGCCAAAACAACAAACACCAGCAGCAATATCCAGATGGAAACCGAAACCCCCAGGATTTTTCCTGCGCTCAGACTTTTAAAGGAAGCGGGGAGGGATGTGACCGCGCTGTTATTGCAGACGATATACACAAGCCCCCGAACCGCCGTCTGGCTTCCCAATGTGACAATAAAAGGATCAATCTTGGTTCTCGCCACAATAACTCCATTGATCACGCCGATCAGGCTACAGAACACCGTAGCTATTATGATCGCCAAAAATAAATTCGTCTTGATTCCTAAAAATCCATCCGTCACCAGCAGAGCGCAGACCGTCCCCCCTAACGCGCATGTGGACTCAATGGAAAGATCAAACGTTCCATTGATCAAAGGAAAAGCCAGCGCACAGGAGAGAATCCCATAAACAACGATTTCCTTTAAAATATTGTTAATGTTGGGAATAGTCAAAAACGTGCCGCTCTTTGCTTGAACAAAAATGGAATAAATAAGGATCAGGCAAAGCAGCCCGGACAGTTCGAAATATTTTGAATTTTTCACCGCACTCCCTATTGTTCTTTTATTTTTCATACTAACCTCCATGATTCCGCTTCGCGGAGCCTTAAATCCATGCCGTATTTTCTTTATGGGACAGCGCCAGTTTCATGATCGCTTCCTCGCTGGCCTCTTCCATCGTCAGTTCGCCGGACAGATGCCCTTCGTGCATGACGAGGATGCGGTCGCTGATTCCGAGCAATTCCGTCATTTCCGATGAAACGACAAGGATGGACAGCCCTTCTCCGGCAAGATCATTAATAATTTTATAAATTTCGGCTTTTGCACCGATATCTACCCCTCTGGTCGGTTCATCCAGCAAAAGGATTTCCGGTTTCGATGCCAGGCATTTGCCAAGGACTACTTTCTGCTGGTTTCCTCCGCTCAAAGCCGATACCATCAGGTTTCTTCCCGGAGTGCGTATCTTCAGCTTTTCAATATATTCGTCGCACGCCCCTGTTTCCTTTTTCCTGTTCATAAACCCAAAAGAAGATGCCTTTTTCAAAATGCTTAAAATCATATTCTGCAAAATCGACTGGCTCAGGATCAATCCCTGATCCTTTCTGTCCTCAGGAACCAGAGCAAACCCTCTGCCCAGCCCTTCAATCGGCGATTTATTTACAATCTTCTCACCGCGCAGGATAATTTCCCCCTCACAGGGATCCACGCCGAAAACCGCCCGCAACAGTTCCGTCCGCCCTGCGCCCACCAGCCCTGCCACTCCGAGGATCTCCCCCTTCCGTAGCCGGAAAGAAATATCCTTGATCCGGCGGTTGGTCAGATGCTTTACCTCCATCACCGTATCGCCGATCCGCGCCCTGTCTCCAATCTGGTCGGTTTTCTCCGGGAACTGCTGCGACATCTGTCTTCCAATCATCATCTTCACGATTTTATCCACAGTAGCTTCCTTTACCGCCAGCTCGCCGGCATTTTCACCGTCCTTCAGCACTGCGATCCTGTCTCCTACCGCGAACACATCTTCCAGGCGGTGCGAGATCAGGATAACCGCTACCCCGTCATCTCTGAGTTTCCGAATGATACGATATAAATTTTCTGTTTCTTCCACCGTAAGCGGCGCTGTCGGCTCATCGAAAACAATAATTGACAATTCATGTGACATCGCCTTGGCGATTTCGATCAACTGACGGTTTGCAATGCTGTATTGGCGCACCAGCGAATTCGGGTTGAAATGAATATCCAGCTTTTCCAACAGCCGGAGAGTATCTTCCCTCAACGCCTTTGCATCGATCAGCCCGGCTCTCGACTGATACCTTCCGGCAAAAATATTTTCCGCAATGGTCATATCTTCAATCTGGATCAATTCCTGATGCACCATACTAATGCCGAAACGAAATGCGTCCACCGGCTTCTCAATCTCCACTTTCTTTCCTTCTATAAAAATCTCACCGTCCGTAGGTTTCTCCACTCCGGCCAAAATCTTCATCAGCGTCGATTTTCCCGCCCCGTTTTCCCCGCACAGACAAAGCACTTCCCCGCGTTTTAAGCCGATGCTCACATTTTTTAATGCGTGGATGCCGCCATAGCTCTTGTCTATATTGTTCATTTCAAGGATATAATCCCCCATTTCGCTCCCTCCTTTCCTCTTTTTTTCTGATAAAGAATTTTACCAATAGTTCTAAAACCATATTTTTCCATGATTTATTTTTTATCACCTTCTTTTTTCTTCGTTATTCGCTTGTTCTTGATAAATATGATAAACATGATGCATTATTTATCACAAGCACTTTTTATCCGTCATTTTTAATATTATTGCATGCATATTTTTGTAGTTTTTGTACATTGACACCAATTTATTTCAATTTTATACTTTAATATAATCATTTATATATATTTTTTCATTCAATAAAAAGCTTGTTCTTAACAGTTTTGATTAATAGTAAACTTTTATCTACACGGAGGGGAATATTTGTGGAAAACAAACAGGTAACTTTACAAACGATTGCCGATATGGCACATGTATCAAAAGCTTTAGTTTCAAGAGTATTAAACAACAGGGAAGTACGCGTATCCGCGGAAAAAAGGGCGCAAATACTGCGCATCGCTAATGAACTGGACTATATTCCATCCGGGCAGATTTTTACCAACGCGGCAAATCCGGGCTTGCAAAAGACGATCGCCTTCATACTCCCTCATCTGGATTACAACTTTATGTCAACGATGGCTGACACAGTGACAAGAGACGCCTACGAAAACGGCTATTCCGTTATGATCTTTGACGGCAAGAACGACAGCTCGCTGGAAATGCGTTATTTGGATCTATGCCATTCCCTGCGGGTATCCGGCATTATTCTGGACTCTTTCAGCAGCGCCAACAACAAAAAATATATTGAAAAACTGACGGAGTGGGGCATTCCTTTCGTTTTCATCGATTGTTATCCGAATGTTCCCGACGTTTCTTTCGTTTCCTCTTACAACAAAGAAGGGATGTTCCAGCTGACGGAAAGCCTCATCCAACGCGGGCATAAAAACATTCTAAGCATCATCCAGGACAAATCGACGCTGACCAATGTTTCCATGCAGCGTTTAAACGGGTATTTTGAAGCCATGGATAAATACGGGCTGACGGGATACAACGAAATTATTTACCCCGACAGGGAATACAGCATGCAGCCGATCTATTCCCTTATGAATTCCTCCGTGGAATTCACCGCCTTCATTATCCATACGGCTTCCGACATCAGATACTTTTGCGAATTGATCCCCTCTACCAAATATGCCGAAAAACTTAATTTCGAAATCGGTGCTTTTGATGATTTTAATATTCCCTTCAGCGACTATATTACCCGCCGCAATGAGGATATTTATAACAGAATCGTCAGCGTAATATCCCAGCGGCCTAAGGAAATCGCCTCCCAGGCGGTTCATATGCTGTTGGAAAACATAAAAAAAGGGGAATCTTTTTTACCGAAACAGATTTTTATCGATTGTGATTTGATTTATTTGGCGGACGGCCAAAAATAGAAAGGAGTTTTTATGAGTTTGACAGATTCCGTAAATTCAAAAAAGATACATAGCTTGTGCATTGTGGAAATCCCTTACGGAGATTTGAACTGGGGGCCGGACCCTGCACATCAGCGCCCGGGGATTTATTCCGACATACAGCACTGGAAAAAATACAGGGAATTGGACGACTACCATTTATGCGGCGTCTATGCAAAAGCCGGAGTCCCTTACCGGGTAGAAGAGATCGTTTATGCGCCCCGGAACGGGGAAGAGGTTTATCTCACCCTGACGCGGCAAGTCTCGGATGCAGTATGCAACGGACTGGAAAACGGAGATGCCCTGCTCCTGACCGGCGGGTACTGCAAGGATGCGGTCGGGGTTTGCGGCGGCATCCAGCGGGCGATCGGAGCGGATAAAAAAGTAGGCATCATTTATCTGGACGCCCATAGCGATATGTCCACCCCTGCGGTGACACACACGGGCATTCTGGGAGGAATGGATATGGCGGTTATTCTAGGGGTAGATATGGAGGAGTGGCGGGAAGCCGCTGGATTGAAAACACCTTATGATGACAGCCTCGTTCTTTTAAGCGATTTCCGGGAAGCCGAAACAGACGACGACGGCGCGTTGGAAATCATTCAAAACTTAAAAATCCAATGGTTAAAAACGGAAGAATTTGAACAGGCATCCTTATGGGAAAAAGCGGTAAAAAAACTGGCGGATCAGGTGGATGCGATTTATCTTCATATCGATGCGGATATTTTGAATCACAAGCATGTCCCCAACGCCACCTGTGTTGCCGAAGGAGGCCCTTCCATCGACACTGTGATGCGCAACATCCGAACCGTGATGGAAACCGGAAAAGTCCTTGTATACGGCACTTACGGCTTTTATTTCGACACCGACATTCCCGGCCAGGATTCCCTGACGCTGAGCGGGCTGCGGGTTGTATCCGCCGGACTGGACAGTTGGAAAGAGATGCCCGGCTGCTTTCATACAGGGGAATGAAAGCAGTGACCACAAACGGGAAAAACGCCTGTTTTTGGCGTTTTTCTGTGTGAAACTTAGTACTTCTCCGCGAAGCAGCCTCTGCTGCGAGTGGTTAGAAGTACTTTTCACACTACTAAACCCTCGTTACGATCACTTCACATTCCCCTTTGATTCGATATGTCTTCTCCGTTTTCGGCAGGAAAATGCTCTCTCCCGCCCGGAATTCCATACTTTCCACATCCTCATCCTTTACAGAAAGATTCCCTGCGCCTCCGATACAAATTACAGAAGTAAAAGACTCCTCCGAAAAGGCCAGTTCCATCTCTCCTTTTATCCGATAAAGAACAGAAATAAAATACTTGCAGCAGCAAAGCCGACGCGATTCATACTGCTCCCCCTTTTCCGTCTCGGCCTCCAGTTTTTGGGGCGTATAAGGCCGGCAGTCCATCACGTCCAGCGCCTTCCCGATATGGAGTTCCCTATAATTTCCAAAGCGGTCCTTCCGCCCATAATCGTACAAACGGTACGTACACGCGGAACTTTGTTGTATCTCGCAGATCAGTATCCCCCCGCCGATCGCATGTACCGTTCCTGAGGGAATAAAATAAATATCCCCACGACTTACCGGAACCTTATTCAAAATATCCGTCACCGTATTGTCCCGAATCTTTTTTTCCACCTCATCCCTGGAAACCTCCCGGCAGAAACCGCAATAAATATAAGAATCCGGCTCCGCATCCAGAACATACCACATTTCGTTCTTTCCGTATTCATTTTCCTTTTCCAAAGCGTACTCGTCGTCAGGATGTACCTGAACGGAAAGCGATTCCTTCGAATCGATAAATTTGATCAAAATAGGGAAATTCACCAGCGGGCGGCATTTCCATCCCCAGCTTTCCTTTCCGATCTTATCCAGATATTCCCCAAACAGCATCCCTTTATGGCGTCCGCTCGCTACCATGCTCTGCCCCTCGGCATGCGCGGATAATTCCCAGCTTTCCGCCACGATATCGTACTCGCATTTTTTCCCATACAATTCTTTCAGACGGTTTCCGCCCCACAGGTAATCCTTAAACGCGGGCAGCAGCTTCACATAAGGCTCAATCTGGTATCCCAGATCCGCCTCTGTCAGATCCTTGCTTTCCGCCGGGATCATATCGTCCTCCGTCACGTTTTCTCCCATGGATACTTCAATGATCAACAGCGGTATCATGCCGATATTAGACACCTGATGCACCATATTTTCCTCTACGTTTACCACGTCTCCCATGCCATAGGTTCCGCCCTCCCCGTCCAGCTCTATCCTGGCAGTCCCCGATACCAGGGACCAATGTTCGCTCCGGTATTTATGGCTATGGGCATAAATCGTTTTGCCCGGATGGATCTGTATCCGCTTCACGCGGAAAGCCGGGTCATCCACCAGAAGTTCATAGCTCCCCCACGCTCGGTATACGATACGGCTGCTTTCCAAAAATGTCCTCATCTGCGGATTTTCCTGGACAATATTTTTCAGCGCATCGGATTCCCCTTTCTTCCCCACATAAACGGCATCCTGTGTATTCACAATTAAAATATCATTCAATCCATTCGCAACTACCGTGCTGCGTCCGCCCTGGTTAATAATCTCCGTATTCTCACAACGATATGCGATCTGTCTGCCGCTGTCCGCCGGCTCCAGCTCCGTCGCCTTCAGATCCTCCAGGCTGCCGATATCCTTCCAGCCAAAGCTGCAATGTATCACCTTCGCCCTCCGGGTATGCTCGAATACCGATTTTTCTATAGGGACAGCCGCCACTTTTTCCAGGACTTCTTCCGTATATAAGACGGAATTTTTTACACGTTTTCTTTTTTTATAAGCCTCTCTGCAAGCCCGTTCCAGATCCTGAGAGTATTTCTTCAATTCCTGCAGCATATTTCCCACGCGGAACATGAAAATACCGCTGTTTACCAAATAATCGCCGCTGGCCAAATAAGCGGCCGCCTCCTGTCTGCCCGGTTTTTCCGTAAACTTCAATACATCTTCGCCCTGGCAGCGCAAATACCCGAAACGTTCCTCCGGCTCTTCGATGTCCATACCAAAAGTGATCAGGTATCCCTCATTGCTCAGTTCTTTCCCTCTCAGAACCGCATCTTTATATTCCTCTCCTTCTACCAGCTGGTCGGTAGGAACCACCATAACGATCTCCGACAACGGAAACTGCATACAGGCCAGAATAATCGCCGCCGTCGTCTTGCGCCCAACCTCTTCCAAAATGCAGCTATGGGTCAATCCCTGAAATACGCTCAACTGATTCTCCGCAATAAAATGATATTCCTTATTCGTCACCACCACGAATTCATCGCAAAAAGGGAGGTTCCTGCTTATGGTCTCCTGGAACATTGAATGATTTTTCTGTAATTTTATAAACTGTTTCGGATAACTCTTTCTGGACAGGGGCCACAAACGATCTCCCTTTCCTCCCGCCAATACGATGCATTTCATGATTCTGTTCCTTTACCGGTTTCTTATGATACTCTTTTTCCATCTTAACATAAATGCAGGACAAGTCAACACTTGCCTGAGACACAGGAATCAATTTTTATAAGCACAAAAAATTAGAAAGGTGTATTTCTTGTTTTACAAAAAATACACCTTCCTAATTCGCGCTTTAAGAATAAATACAAAACCTAGCTTTTCATTATGTATTAACATATTGAAAACTGGAGATTATGTTAATTATTATAAACAAATGAGCGGATTTGTCCATAGTTTTTCGTTAATCGTCACTGTTTTCCGACAAACGTTGCATTCCTTTTTCGTAATGATGATATATTTTTACCATACCGCCTCTGCGCCTAACCGATACCGGCACGCTCCGGGCATCCTTCAGAATCACGCTGTCGTCGTCTATTCTCTGCACATAATCGAAGTTCACGATATAGGACTTATGGCATCTGTAAAAAGCATTGCCTAACTGTTTCAACAAATAGTCCATCGTCTTTCGCACCGTGGAATAAGTATCCTTCTTATAAATGATCGCCTCGTCGCCAAACGCTTCGATATAATAAATATCCTCAAACGGCACCCATTTATCTTCTCCTTTGATCGTCAGCCGCAGACCGCAGGCCGGTTCTATTTCCAACAGCACTTCCCCGACCGCTTCCTCCAAGTCCTTTTCCATTTCTTTTCGAAGAACATAACGGAATACCCCGATTCGAAAGGCATCCTTCAAAAATCCCATCCCCTCCGCCACACAGATGATTCTGGCGGAAGTATTTTTCAGCCAGCGCATTTCCTCCGGCTTCAAATCATCTTCATTTTCTCCCTTTACAAATAAAATAATAAGATCGAATATTTTCCGGCTGTTCATCACTCCGGTTATATTTTGATAAGAAGTAAGCTGATAGTCAAACCTCCCATCCCGTTCCATAGCCGCAGCGATTCCTTTCTCCGTCTCCTGCGGCGCCTGATTCCCACAGCTTGAAGTAATTGCAACATGCACCATCCTCAGGCTTTTTTTACTGCTCTGTTTCTTCATATGCCCCCATCTTCATAAAACTGAAAAACGGCGGCATTGTCTGCAATTCGCTTAACAATACCCGCCGTTTCACTACTTACCTAAAACCAATACTCATTAAGACTGTTTTTATCATACCACCAATGTTTTTGTATGTAAATAATTTTTTCATTCTTTCTAAAACTAATGAAAAAAATATTCGAAAAAAAGTTTTTCCTACTCTTTTTAATGTTGACAAATCAACTTCTATGATATATATTCACTTTGTGAACCATTAACCCGTTCCAAACAAACGGACCATTCGAGGACAATCATGCGAAAACGGTTTGAAAATTTTGCGACTACCATCTCGCAAATTTACAAAAGTATTCAGAAAATCAAAAAATACCATATGCAGTCGCTCGGTCTGAAAGGCACCTATGTCATGTGCCTCTATCACTTGCACCAGGCTTCCGGCGGCCTCACAGCTGCCGATCTCTGCCGGCTGTGTAAAGAAAATAAAGCCGGTATTTCCAGGATACTCTCCAATATGGCCCGGGATGGTTTCATATGCTATGCCGACGAAAGCCACAGCAAAAAATACCGTGCCAGGGCCGTACTGACAGACACCGGAAAAGAATACGCCGTCAAAATAAACGAGCGGATCACGGACGTTGTCGCCAAGGGCAGCGAGGGAATCACCGAACAGGAACGGGAAATCTTCTACCGCGTCCTGTTCCATATCGAAGAAAACCTCAACCAGCTATGCACAGAATTATCAGAAAGGACCGAACCACAATGAATTCATGGAAAAAATTATATTGCAGAACATTCCAAGCTGCATTAAAGGCCGCACTGCCTTTTCTTCCCTACCGGAAGCCCAAAATTGTCGGCAGCGTCAGGGACATCCCCGACATTCTGATCCAAAAGCGCTGCAGCCGTGTACTGATCGTCACGGATGAAGGCATTCGGAAAGCCGGCCTCACCAAACGTCTGCAAAAATCGCTTTCCGACAATGGCATCCCCTATTCCATTTATGACAAAACGGTAGCCAATCCGACAACAGCAAACGTAAACGAAGCGATGGAAATGTATATCTCCGGGGGCTGCAACGCCATTATCGGTTTTGGCGGAGGTTCCAGCATGGATTGTGCTAAGGCGCTGGGCGTCCGTATCGCCAGGCCAAACTCTTCTCTCGCCAAAATGAAAGGGATATTAAAAGTACATAAAAGGCTGCCGCTTCTCATCGCCATCCCCACGACCGCCGGAACCGGCAGCGAAACGACTCTGGCCGCCGTCATTACCGATGCCGAAACACGGCATAAATACGCCATCAACGACTTTCCGCTTATTCCCAGATATGCCGTCCTGGATCCCAAAGTCACGGTCAGCCTTCCCCCTTTTCTCACTGCTGCTACCGGAATGGACGCGCTGACCCATGCTATAGAAGCGTATATCGGCCGCTCCACCACCCCCGGCACGCGAAAAGACTCCCTTCTCGCGGTCAAACTGATCTTTGAAAACCTGGACCGGGCTTACACGGAAGGCGGCAATATGGAAGCCCGCCGGAATATGATGAAGGCTTCCTTTTACGCCGGATGTGCCTTTACCAAATCTTATGTCGGCTATGTTCATGCGGTAGCCCATTCCCTCGGCGGGGAATACAATGTCCCTCACGGCCTGGCCAATTCCATCCTGCTTCCGCTGGTGTTGGAAACCTATGGAACGGCTGTCCATAAAAAACTGGCCCGCCTCGCCGTCGAAACCGGAATCGCCACCCAGGACACGCCGGCGGAACAAGCCGCCTCCGATTTTATCCGCGCTATCCATGAAATGAAAAAGCGGTTCCAAATCGGCAATACCATACCCGAAATCAGAGAAGAAGACATTCCAAAACTTTCCCATTACGCGGATAAAGAAGCCAATCCTCTTTATCCCGTCCCCGTATTGATGGACGCAAAAGAATTGGAACAATTTTATTACATGCTGATGGAAAAATAGACCGGCGCATCTACTGAAGGCCGCCGAACAGAAAGGATCACAATCATGAATAAAGCGGATATTAAAAATATAGTAACCAGACAACGGACTTTTTTTCAAACCGGAGGTACGCTGGATATCGACTTTCGGATACATGCTTTGAAAAAATTGAAGCTTTGCATTCAAAAATACGAAAACGCCATCGGTGAAGCGATCAAAAAAGATCTGGGAAAAAGCAGATTTGAAAGCTATATGTGCGAAACGGGGCTGACTCTGAGCGAAATCAATTATATGATCAGGCACATCCGCTCCTTTTCGCGAGAAAAGACCGTGCATACCCCGCTAACACAGTTCCACTCCAGAAGTTATACGAAACCATCCCCCTATGGCGTCGTTCTCATTATGAGTCCTTGGAATTATCCTTTCCTGCTCACAATGGAACCTCTGGTGGACGCTATTTCTGCCGGAAATACGGCAGTTTTAAAGCCAAGCGCCTATTCCCCCCATACCAGCGCGCTCATACAGAACATAATAAGCGAATGTTTCGACGAAGCATATGTTTCCGTTATCACGGGCGGCCGCGCGGAAAATACCTATCTCTTAACAGAACATTTTGACTATATCTTCTTTACCGGGAGCCAGAGCGTTGGAAAAGAGGTCATGAAACAAGCTTCCTCCCACCTTACCCCTGTCACGCTCGAACTGGGCGGCAAAAGCCCCTGTATCGTCGAAAAAAGCGCCAATATCAAACTGGCGGCCAAGCGTATCGTATTCGGCAAGTTCCTGAACTGCGGCCAGACATGCGTCGCCCCCGACTATATTTACTGCGATGCTTCGGTCAAAGACCGGCTGCTGGCAGAAATAAAGAAACAGATTTGCCTCCAGTTCGGAGATGCCCCTCTGGAAAACGAAAATTATGGAAAAATAATAAATGAAAAACATTTCCACCGGATCTTAGACCTGATGGATCAGGAAAAAACCGTCCACGGGGGAAATGCGGACCATGAAGCTCTCCGCATCGAACCGACCGTACTGGACTCCGTTACCTTCCAGGATGCCGTCATGCAAGAGGAGATTTTCGGCCCTGTGCTTCCCATCCTGACCTACTCCTCCCTGGACGACGCCATCCGAACGATCAACTCCATGGCGAGCCCTCTCGCACTTTACCTCTTTACCTCCGACAAACAGGCGGTAAAAAAGGTTACTTCCCGATGCGGTTTTGGCGGAGGCTGCATCAACGACACCGTTATTCATCTCGCCACCAGCGAAATGGGATTCGGTGGTTTCGGCCCAAGCGGCATGGGCTCCTACCACGGCAAAGACGGTTTTTCCACCTTTTCCCACCGCAAAAGCATCGTAGACAAGAAGACTTGGCTGGATCTCCCCATGCGTTACCAGCCGTACCGGGAAATTTACGATAAAATCGTGCATTTCTTTTTATCCCTATGATCTTTTCTCCACCTTTTGCGATGTTGTCCATATGCAGAAAATAAAGAACATCAGAATAGCGGCAAATCGTAAAAGCGTTTTATTTTACAGCGGATTCCTTTTCAAGAACCGCAAAAGCCTTTTTGGAGTACAGCGAAACCGCCATAGCCAAAATCGCCGCGCCTGTCGTTATCAAATACGACTTCAAAAACGGAAATTCCCATGAAAAACGCCGCCAGTGAACATATGATTAAAAATATATATCCGCTCTTAAGACGGATTTTTTCCGCCGCTGCGCCCGCGATAATTCCTCCTGCAATCCCTCCCAGGCCCATTGCGCCCTGCGTTATCCCGATAGAAGTATCGGATATTCCCCAAATCTGCACCACAATTACGGGAATACCAACAAGTATCATTGCCGACAAAATAAGATTGAACAGCGCAATTATCCCCAATACCGAAAGAAAAATCGGCTTTTCATACTTAACAAATTTAAAGCTGTCCGACAGATCGGAACCTACCGCGCCGAAAATGCTTTTACTGTCCGTATTTTTTTCAAAGGGGATATGTATGAAAATTTCCATAACTGCCGAAAAACAAAGCAGCCGACGCTTATAAAAAGAATAGGCATTATCCCCAACGCGTCGAGCAGAACGCCGCCTATTATCGGCTCCAGCAGAGCCGCAAGGGTGCTTACCATATTTATCACTGCGTTGCCCTGCATAAGAAATTGTTTTTCCGCAATAAGCGGTATGCTTGCCTGAACGGCGAGCTGATAAATTCCTGAAATGCCGTACAGTATCATCATCACAGCTATCATCAGAGGAACAAGCGAAACTTTTCCCAGCGCAAAGCTGAATGTCAAAATTACCCCCGCTGTTGTAAAATCAAGCGCCACCATAATATTCCGCTTGTTTTTTCTGTCGGCGATAACTCCACCGAAGAGTGAAAAAACCACCATTGGGATAAATGAACAGGCTGTTACCGCGCCGAAAAGAGGCAACGAATCCGTCTTGCGAAGCAGGTAAAGGGGCAAAGCAAACCACAGTATGGCCTTGCCGAAAAGCGAAATTATCTGACCGATAACAACCATTGTAAAATCGCGTTTAAAAAGTTTGTTCATCTTTGTACCTCCGATTTGCTTTTTTATGTCTTAAATTTTGTGTTGTTTTTTCATAATAAGCCTCTTTCTTTTATCAGATACATTATTCCAAAATAGGCATTAGACAATGTGTTTATACAATATGCTTCATCATAAGCCATTGCATTATCGGCAAGCAGACTGGCTATTCCATGTATCATTAAAAAAATTGGAGAAAATATGCTATATGCTTGTCGCTCATCTACCTTTGCTTGCCTCTTTAAAATAGTGAATAAAGAATCAAAATTTTTTCCTGTAAGCCAATCAAAAAGAGAAATGCCTGTATAATAGTTAGAATGAAATAAAAAGCGAAAAAGATTTTTTTCTACAGCAAATTGAATGTGTCTCATACCCACTTCCAACATAGGGCGTTCATATTTGCCGCTTAAATTTGTTACATAGTTAATATGAAATTCGCTTGCTTTTTTATGCGCCGCAATCCGGATATCTTCCATCGTTTTAAAATGATATAAAACGGGCTGCGTTGAACATCTGAGTTTTTGTGAAACTGTCCGAGCGTTTATGTTTTCTGCCCCATTTCTTTTGCAATTTCAAAAGCTGCGTCTATAATCATTTCTTTTGTGACTTTCGCGATTGCTGGCATATTTGCACCTCCATTTATAATTTGCATTATATATAATGCAAATTATAAATGGAGGTAATCCTTCTGCCAATTCCTCACACCATGCTCTAAATGTGCCTCAAATACTCTGGTAATAGATATCCCCTTGTGAATATGCAATGCTGTATCTTGGGAACGGTATACAGACGTGAATAATGCGGTAGAACTATTGATTTTTGAATTGTAGTATCATATACTAGGAGCTAAAAAATCATATTGATTTAAGAAAGCAAGGGTGATATATAGAATGAATAAGAAAGAGCTTGTAAAATATTTTTATGAGGTTATTGTTTCAGAAAATATGCTTGACGTACTTGCTAAGTACATATCAGAAGATTGTGTGCAGAAAATTGATAAAAAACAATTTTCATAGAAGTAGACGGAATGAAGCAGCACCTTTTAGCTTTGAAGAAAACATATCCCGACTATACCGTGAAAATCATTCGTCAATATATAGAAGGAGATCATGTTATTTTAGAATTTATTGTGAAGGGAACACATAAAGAAAATTTTATCGGAATAAAACCTACAAATAAAGTTTTAGAAATTACAGGAGTTGACATTGATAAAGTAATAGACCGGAGAATTGTTGAACATGGGGGCGCGGCGAATACTTTTGAAACTTTCTTTGAACATCATTTGATTAGACCAGTATAATTTTGAACCCAAAAGAACCGGCGTTCCTGTTCTCCCGTATAGAAAGTAAGAAACGCCGCAAGATCCTTTCCGTATCCCCCATATAGTTATTTTTCCAGCATCATCAAGTAACTGTCCAGTCTTGCGTTCACATAATCCGCGAACAGCTTTTCCATTACGCCCAGATTATGCTTTGCATAGTATTCATCAAACCCATTATAACATTATAATAAGAAATCCGGTCTTCAAACTTAATATCAGTGGGCAGATATCCCGCTTTCATCAATTCCAAATTCACAAGCAGTTTCCCGGTTCTGCCATTTCCGTCTGGTAATATCACTATGTGTAATAATTCTGTGTAAAATAAATTGCTTTTTTTACATAAATATTGTAGTATCATAAAAGATATTGCATTTTTAAGAAGGGAGGGAAACTATTGCCTACAGTTATTGATCTTTTCGCCGGTGCAGGTGGTCTAAGCCTTGGCGCAATTCGAGCTGGCTTTAATGTTGCAGCTGCTGTTGAATTAGATTCTCATGCCTTAAATTCACACATAACTAATTTCCCTCATACTATACATATTCAAAGGGATATTCAGTCTTTATCTGGAAAAGAACTACTATCATTATCCGGAATTGAAAAAAATCAGCTTGTCGGAGTAATTGGTGGACCTCCATGTCAAGGGTTTAGCAGTATTGGACATGGAAATGTCAATGATTCTCGTAATCTTTTATTTATTAAATTTTTTGAATTAATCGAACAATTACAACCTACCTTTTTTGTTGCAGAAAATGTACCTGGCATAATGAATGATAAGTATTCAAAAATTCGAACGGATGCATTTAAGCATATTCAAAATTATACATTGCTTTCACCAATCCGTGTAAGTGCTAGCGAATATGGTGCCCCTACAATACGTACAAGAATATTCTTTATTGGTTATCGTAATGATGCTCTAATAAAGCCATTTACTGTTGAAGATATTGAAAATATGAAGGTCTCATTATCCGAGAGAACTTGTGTTCGTTCTGCGTTAGAAGGGCTTCCCGCTAATATTCATTTCAGTGCTAAATCTTCCGGCGAAAGAAAAATAGAGGAGGCCTTCTCTATTTCAAACACTACATATACACAATCACCTTTCTTTTACCAACGTGTTATTGGATTTCGACCTCAACATATTGGAAATTGCCAATATTGTGACTCCTTTATTCAAAAGCATATAGTTAATGGATGTCTGCCTACTAAGCATTCTGCAAAGGTTCGAAAGCGATATGCACAATTGGAATATGGACAGCAAGATAAAATTTCGAAATCTGTAAAGTTGAATCCAGATGGATTTTGCCCTACTTTGCGTGCTGGAACCGGACCTGAAAAGGGAAGTTTTCAAGCTGTACGACCAATACATTTTAAATATGCCCGCGTCATTACGCCTAGAGAAGCTGCACGTTTGCAAGGATTTCCAGATTGGTACAAGTTGCCTGAAACCATTTGGCATAGTTTTAGGCAACTTGGAAACAGCGTATCACCAATAGTCGCTGAACGTGTCTTAAATGCAATATATCAAAAACTTACCTGATGATAATTAGGATAAAACTTATAATATGATATGTAGCTATCAACAGCATCTCCATCTTTATCTGAAAAAATAAATGGAAAATTTTTAATAAGTTGTTGCCGGATAGTGTTATCTGGTAACAATTTATTTATTTCAGAAATTTCTCTAACAGATAATGCTGGAATTTCAATTTTGCAGGGAGTATCCCATGTAAATGTATTATGAGTATAATCTTTTAATGCAGTTTTAATATCTTTTTCTTTTTCATGAGAATCTAAAATTATACCTGTAAAAGTGAGCATTTGCTGCCCGTCAGCATATATACTAGAAAATAATGGTAATATAAAGCAAGGGCTGTAAGGAGGTTCATCAATCAAGCTTTGCATAGTAATATTCTTTATAATCTTTAATAGCAATAAAGGATACTGTTGTGTAACCATATTTTCTGGTGTTGCAGATGCTGGAAAATAAATATCTGGTACTCTTTCTTTTAATTTGTCAAACCGTATATTATGCAATTCATCCGGATTATTACTTTTTCCTAATGATGTAGGATTAGCATTAAGCGTTATCCTAACTATATCACCCACGTTTAGGACATTTAATAAAGTAGCATAGTCCGCTAATTGAGTACCTAAATCTGCTGGATTGACATAATCTAACCAAAAAATATTATGAGTCCCATCTTCAATGAATAATTCTGATAGATATTCTGTACTTCCTATATTCTTAACATCAATACAATTATATGGAAGGTTAAACTTTGCTCTTTCATATTCTATCATATCTTTTTCAAGAGATATCATCTCTCGAATATTTAAGGTTTCATGTAATAATTTAAAATCATCAAACAAGTAAGAACCAAACCCTGTGTACTGGTATTCCGAAATAGGAAACAAACTCGAAAGACCAATTAGTGTTTGAACAAACAAATTACGGTCAATGCTTTTATTTGGACGCAAATGGTAAAAAGGTTGATTAGCCATGATATTATTCCTCTGTATTTCGCACCGTTTCTAAAATTACATCAAAACATTTTTCCCCAATTTGTGAAGGAGACACCGAATGATTTCGATCTTTATAAAAGTACTCTATTAAATCATTTATCGCCTCCACATCTTTACTGTATCTTATCACCTTATAAGGTTTATCATTTGGTGGCTTAGGTAAATCTGGTTTAAACATTAAGCCATCTCGATTCTTTCTAAGTGGCAATGGATTATCAACACTGTGAATTGTTGTCCTACCCATAAATGTTTCAACCGGAACACTCTTGGCTACAGCAGAATATTTTCTTTCTTCAACATTTTGGCCTTTCCATCTATTAGTATAATCCGTAAACAGTTTAAGCCCTTGTCGCATCTTATCTTTTACTGCAGAATATATTTTTGATGACGTATCTACACCACGTTTTGTAGTAGTCATGGGTAAATTTTTAGGATTTTTACTTTCAAAAATAACAATTCCTCTAATACCTATAAATTGCGTATGATATTGCGGAACACCGCCTTCTCCCCAACCTGTCAAATGACTCTTATCATTATACAATACAACTCGGTCATTACATACAACTGTCCATCCAGCATCAGATGAAGAACGTCTTAAATTATTTTCATCGTCAATGTCTTCTGGAGATGGAGGTGGAGCATAAAACCCTACGGCAAGACTTACATCAACGTCTCCAAAAGCTTCTTTATAAACAAAAGGTTTAATACTTTTGCCCGAAGAATTTTCGGCCATCAGTAATTGAACGGGCAATGGTGTTATTTTAATATTGTTTATTTTTATTTCAAAACCTTTTTGAATAATAAAGCTATAACTTTGTTGAATCGCTTTTGCCATCCTCCCTGAAAAAGTTTCAATTTTATCATCAGAATTCCATATATCTATAATCCCTGAATTAACATCAGTTATCTGAATTCTAGTACCTCCATCTAAAAGCAAATCTGGCCCATCAAGTTCTTCTAAAGGAAATTCCCAATTATCATCCGAATCAGCCCAATTTGGCGGAATAGTAACTTGATATAGATTTCCGCCATTTCTAGTAATTACTTTTGCCGATTTTCCTATTTTAAAAATAGCCCTTTTCATGCCAATTCCATATATTCCAACAGTTGGCAACTCATCTTCTCCCTTTTCAGGTGAACGTCCCATACGAAATGCATATTTCTCAGCTACATCGCGAGGAATACCACCACAATTATCTTCTATTATAAAAGTTTCATTAGTTATAGTGATATTTGAATAAAAACCACTATAATAATTAGGCGAAGTATTTTTGTCAGAAGCTCCTTTTTGACGTACTACCCCATCTAAACAGTTATCCAACAAGTCAAGTATAGCATCGCTTAATTCGATATCACGAGTAAGCATACCAACAAAAAACTCTTTTGTTGGTGCTCCCATTGCAATCGCCCCCATAAACACCTCCCTTAGAAATGAGATATAAGTAACGTATATATTCTATCCATATTATACTTCTTAGATACATCTATGACAAGACTGTATATCTAATATTATCTTAAACATCCATTATTGTGTCCGCATACTCAGCATCTGTTTCTCGTTCCACTCAATATATCTTTATTTTTCTCTTAAAAGCCGTATCACAAAAAAGACATTCACCTGAATAATAGATGAAATGCCCTTTGGCATATACGCTATCCAATTTTATGTACAAAGCAGTTTGCCGCTGTTACGTCGCTTTCTGCTGGTATCTCTGTGTTACATTCTCATCAATAAAAAGATGAATCCCCTCGGATTAAATATGGTTGAACTGGCTCATGTTTCGCACCCATAATCCTGACGGGAACCCTTCTGTAAACACCTCGGTCCTCCCGTTTATCCGCCAATACAAGATAGTGTATCTGCTTGATGATACTCTCCGATAAAGGCACTTGTCCTTTTACCAAATCCCGAACCAAATCAAATGCCTCTTTATGCCCAACTGCTTCCATATGATCTTTTAACGGCTTTCTGTCGATCGTCAGGCCGCGCAAAACCATATCCGTTTCACGCAAAGTCAGAGTATTTCCTTCAATCGCATTGGAGTTGTAAGTATACTCAATAGTGAATTCCTCAGTCAAACGTTCCAATTCACCCTCAGTCAGCGGGCGTCTGGTATCCAGTTCTCCTTTCTTCCTATCTATAGCTGTCAGTAAACTCTCTGCTGTCTGCCCTACCGTAATATGCATAAAGATCGCACCTCTCTTCCCCCAATAGAATATCCCATTTTCGGAATACTATCAACCGAAAAGGAATAATATTTATTGATTTCGGAATCATAAAGCATGCATTGTCTAAATACCCGCCGCCTTCCATTCTACCAGTCTTCCATGTTCCATCTCATAAACAGAATCGCACAAAACCTCTATATCCTCTTTATTATGGCTGGCAAGTATGACGGTTTTTCCTTCCTTCTTTAATTCTAAAAGAATATTCCGCACATCGTTTACCCCCTGATTATCCAGTCCGTTCATTGGCTCGTCCAAAATCAAAATATCCGGGTTTTCCATAATTGCCTGAGCAATGCCGAGCCTCTGCCTCATACCGAGCGAATACTTTCCGACTTTTTTGCGGCTGTCAGGATCTAAGCCTACCCGTTCCATACTCTCCCTGATCTGTTCCCTTCCTATCAATTTACGGATAGATGCCAAATATTCCAGATTTTTGTATCCTGTATATCTACTTAAGAATCCGGGATTTTCCATAATAATTCCCATATTGTCTGC
>ERZ808054.465-NODE-465-length-38724-cov-13.153828_pt1 | contig 38724 bp, 35 predicted proteins | sample MGYA00380201_ERZ808054 | MGnify/ENA primary metagenome ERZ808054 (study PRJEB31490, sample SAMN06133419) | mouse gut metagenome | isolation source: Z5_2 | host: mice | place: China: Chengdu | collected 2015-05 ...
CGCCGATTGAGGACAACGCTGAAAATCGCTCAAATATCATGGAGCAGGGCGTGTATCCCCTTGTTCACTGAGGGTATTCTCAGTGAATAAGAGAATACAGTGAAAATAAAATATGGAACAGGAAAATAAAAAAACTCTGAAAATCATTTCAGAGTTTTTTGTTTGAAATCGGGGTGACGTGATTCGAACACGCGGCCTCTACGTCCCGAACGTAGCGCTCTACCAAGCTGAGCCACACCCCGCTGTTGCAATAATCTTTTGCACAACTAAGATAATACAATATTTTGCATGTGTTTGTCAATAATTACTGAGATATTTTTATAAGAACTTTTTGTAACTTTTTATAAGAATCTTTTATACTTTAGAAAATACCGGAAAATCTTTGCTTTCTTCATGCTTGTATTCAAAGAAAAGAGCGGATATACTAGACATAAGATAATCTGCACCCGGTTGCTGCATGATAAAGGAAAGGCAGGGATAAATGAGTTGAATACCAGAAATGACAAAAAAATAGAAGATCAGATCGAGAAATTATTAAAGAAACTGACATTGGATGAAAAAATTGCCATGATTCATGGTGCGGGACTGTTCCGCACAGGAGCGGTGGAGCGTTTGGATATTCCGCCGTTAAAATGTTCCGACGGCCCGATGGGTGTTCGAAACGAATTTCATAATGAAAGATGGATTCCGACAGGAAATCATGATGATTACGTTACTTATATGCCGAGCAACAGCGCGCTCGCGTCTTCCTGGAACCGGGAACTTGCATATCAGTCGGGTTACGTTCTCGGAGAAGAAGCAAGAGGACGCGGCAAAGATGTCATTCTCGCTCCCGGTATCAATATAAAAAGAGATCCGCTTTGCGGAAGAAATTTTGAATATATGAGTGAGGATCCGAAACTGGCGGCTTCTCTCGTCGTTCCTTTTGTCAAAGGCGTTCAGGAAAATGACGTTGCGGCCTGTGTCAAGCATTTCGCCTGCAATGTACAGGAAACGGACAGGCTGATGGTGGATACGATTGTAGATGACAGGACTTTGTATGAAATATATCTTCCGGCCTTTCAGGCGGCCGTACAGGAAGGCGGTACTTATTCCCTGATGGGCGCTTATAACATGATCAACGGAACGCATTGTTGTGAAAATAAGCAGCTCCTAGATACCATTTTGAGAGAAGAGTGGGGATATGACGGTACCGTAATCAGCGACTGGGGGGCCGTGCATAAGACGAAACAGGCGGCCGAAGTGTCAATGGATGTGGAAATGTCGGTATTTCCGGATTTTGATGATTACAGATTTGCAAATCCGCTGAAAGAAGCAATCGAAAAAGGAGAAATTCCGGAATCCGCAGTTGACGGCAAGGTGCGCAACATTCTCCGAATGATGTTCCGTCTGAAAATGATAGGAAAGCAGAAAAATACGAGAAAAGCAGGCGTTTATAACAGTCCGGCTCACAGGGAAGTAACGCTTCGTACGGCAGAAGAATCAATGATACTTTTGAAAAATAAGGAAAATAAGCTGCCGCTTAACCGGGACAAAATCAGAAAAATTGCAGTAATTGGCCAGAATGCCGTAAAAATTCATTCCGATGGAGGCGGCAGCGCGGAAATTAAGTCCCTTTATGAAATCTGTCCGTTGATGGGCATAAAGATGTTTCTCGGCGGAAATACGGAAGTAATTTTTAAACCGGGATATTACGTGCCTGAAAAACCAAAGGCTTTCAGCAACAACTGGCAGGAAAAGAGCCTGGATGAACTGGAAGATACGGATATCGGGCTTGCGGTCAGAAAAGAGGAAGAAGAGTCTCTTAACACGCAGGAAAAAGAGGAAATCTGCCGCAAAGAAGAGGAAGAGAAAGCGGCACGGAAAGAAAAAGAAAATCAATTGATTCATGAGAAAAATGTCAGATTGTTTGAAGAAGCTCTGAAGGCGGCGAAAGAAGCGGATGAGGTTATTTTTATCGGCGGCCTGAATCATGATTTTGACAGCGAAGGTATTGACAGAGACGATATGAAGCTTCCTTATGAGCAGGATATGTTAATCGAAGAGCTTTTGAAAATAAGAAAAGACTGCGTCATCGCACTGATCGGCGGGTCGCCTGTGGAAATGCCCTGGAGAGATAAGGCGGAAACGATTCTGTGGAGTTATTATGCCGGCATGGAAACGGGAAGAGCATTTGCAAAAATCATTTTCGGAGAAGTAAATCCTTCCGGCAAACTGGCCGAAACATTTCCTGCCGGATATGAAGACTGTATTACAGCGAAGAACGGACAGTCGGGCATACGCGGCAGCATCAGCCTGTCCGAGGGACTATACTATGGATACCGTTATTTCGATAAAGAAAGAATTGTGCCGGCCTTTTGTTTCGGACACGGGCTTTCCTATACGAAATTTGTTTACAGCAATTTATCCCTGAAACAGGAAAAAGACGGAAATCGTGCCGTTAAAGTGCATTTCAGTGTGAAAAATACAGGAAAACTGGCGGGAGCGGAAGTCGTACAGTTGTATATTGCGCCGATCGCACCGAAAATTGACCGCCCGGCCAAAGAGCTGAAAGCTTTTGCAAAGGTTAAATTACAGCCGGGGAAAACCGGAAAGGTCACTTTAATATTAAGCCGCCGTGATTTCTCATATTTTGACAGCGATGGACATGCTTTTACCGTGGATCCGGGAGACTATGAAATTCTGATCGGAGCTTCCTGTGAAGATATTCGCCTGAGAGGAATCTGCACACTGGCATAAAATGATTCTTTTCTGTATACGCTAACTTTGTATATCATAAACTGCGTTCATGAAATGTTGAATGAAGAGTGATATAAAAGTACAATACAGAAAGGAATGAAAATACGATGGACTTTAACCAGATGCCGTTAGAGCTTGGTTACGCCATGGCGGCGGACAGGCTGGCTATGAATCAGTTTTCCAATATGTCTGATGATGAAAAAAAAGAATATATTGAAAGAAACAGAAGTATTTTATCCGACAAGGAAGTGGACAGAATAAGCGCTTCTCTAAGAGATGAAGACGAAGAGGTTCATTTCAGCGACCCGACGAATCTGTTCCGCGGACCGGGTATCGGATAAGAAAAAAATAAGAATGATGCCGAAAACGGAAATAATGGTTTTTACAGGCTGACAGAAAGGCATGGCTGTTTATGGTTCGGATACAATTACCCCGAAAAGCAGAGGATATTATAGAAAAGATTCAGGCAGCAGGCTATGAAGCCTATGCGGTCGGCGGATGTATCAGAGATTCGATTCTTGGAAAAGAACCCGACGACTGGGATATTACGACTTCCGCAAAACCGGAAGAGGTGAAAATGCTTTTTGACAGAACGATCGATACAGGTATCCAACACGGAACCGTTACCGTTATGATCGGCAAAGAAGGTTTTGAAATTACAACTTATCGCATTGATGGAAAATACGAGGACAGCCGTCATCCCAAAGATGTGACCTTTACATCCAATCTGAAAGAAGATTTACGGCGCCGAGATTTTACCATCAATGCGATGGCATATAATTCCAAAGACAGACTGATCGATTTATACGAAGGCGTACAGGATATGAAACAGGGTCTGATCCGTTGTGTGGGCGATGCGGAAGAACGCTTTACGGAAGATGCTCTTCGTATGATGAGGGCCGTCCGTTTTTCAGCACAGCTTGGCTACGCAATCGAGGAAAATACAAAGAAGGCGATAAGAAAGCTGGCGCCGACGATACAAAATATCAGCGCGGAGCGGATCCGGACCGAACTGGTAAAGCTGATGACATCGGCCCATCCCGATTTTTTCAGGATTGCATATGAAACGGGAATTACCGCACAGGTATTTCCGGAATTTGACATCTGCATGGAAACGGAACAGAATAATCCCCATCACTGTTACAGTGTCGGAGAACATATCCTTCATACCCTTTCTTATGTGGAAAACGATAAGGTGCTGCGCCTTGCGATGCTTTTTCACGATATCGGAAAACCCCGGACGCTTACAATTGATGAAGAAGGAATTACACATAATCATGGGCATGCGGCTGTGGGAGAAGAATTGACCGTCAGGATTCTGAAGCGGTTAAAATTTGACAACGATACGATCGATAAAGTAAAAAAGCTTGTCAGGTATCATGACAGGAAAATAGAAACGAATGCAAAAAGTATCAGAAGGGCGGTCAGCGATATAGGGGAAGACATTTTTCCTCTGTTGTTTTCCGTCAAATATGCCGATATTATGGCACAGAGCGAATATCAGCGGGATGAAAAATTATCGGAACTTGAAACATTGAAATCCATATACGGGCGGATTATAGAGGAAAAAAACTGTCTTTCGCTGAAAGATCTGGCGGTAACAGGCGGCGACCTGATTGCGGCCGGAATGAAGCCCGGGCGGGAGATAGGAACGGCGCTTCATAAATTGCTGGAAGTGGTTTTGGAAGAACCGGAACATAATCAAAAAGAGTATTTGCTTTCTCTTTTGCAGCTGTAAGATTAACCGACAAAAAAATCATACTTTTCCATACTTTCTCATAAGATAGGATAGACGAGGAACAGAGAATTTATCAGGTAAAGATTTAACCGGGTAAGGACCTTACAAAGCAGAGGCTTTATCAGGTGAGAACTATACCTTATGAATGATCTGAAATGGGAGGTATTTTTGTGAATGACAGAGCGGTCGGGTTATTTGATAATTACGAGATAGAAATCAGCCGTACATGGAAGGGAAGGGGTGCGATTCTTTGTGAATCGGATAAGGGACTTTTTATATTAAAGGAATATAACGGTCCGGCGAATAAGATCTTTTTTCAGGATACGCTGCTAAAGAATATCCGGGAGGCCGGGTTTCTGACTGTGGAGTCCATTCTCAGGACGAAGGAAAACGAACTGATCGTCTACGACCAGGATAGGATTCCCTATATTGTGAAAAGTTATTTTGAAGGAAAAGAATGCAATAACAGAGAAATTGAGGAATGCCGCCAGGCCGTCCGCGTTCTTGCCAGACTGCATAATTGTTCCGATTTGTCGGATTGGGAAAATCTGGCTTCCCAACCGGTCTTTCATATTGAAAAAGAATATGAGAAACATAATAAAGAGTTGAAAAAAGTGCGGCGTTTTCTGCGGGAAAAGAGTCAGAAGACCGCTTTTGAAATATTTTTAATTGAGCATTATGATTATTTTTTCGATCTCGCCATACAGGTTACGGAGGAAATGCGCCTTTATATGAAGGCGGGTGAAAATAAAAATTTGGAAGAATTTCCTATTGTATGTCATGGCGATTATCAGTATCATAATATTATACGGACATCGGACGGTATGGCCCTGGTTAATTTTGAAAAATGTATACGGGATAATCCGGTCAGGGATTTATATCTTTTTATGAGGAAGCTGTTGGAGAAAAACAACTGGTCGCAGACGCTGGGGGATCTTCTTCTGTGTTCTTATGATGAAGAAAGAACGCTGTCGGATGACGATTATATGCAGCTGTATTATCGATTTGCTTATCCGGAGAAATTTTGGAAGATCGTCAATTTCTACTATAATTCCGGCAAAGCATGGATTCCGGGCCGTAACATGGAGAAACTTGAGAAACTTCTCGCACAGGAAAAAGAAAAACAGGATTTTCTGGAAACAATTTTCCGGAAACAGACATAAATCTTGCATGCGGACAGCAGCAAAAGTATGGAAAGGTAAGGATTGGGATGTACAAGAGATTATCGGCATTTGTAACTATTGTTATGATATTTGTGTTAGTGGTCACCGGATGTACCTCCCAGGCAAGCAATATCGGTCTTGCCCGGGAGAATGATCAAAACATAGTCGGAACCGATTTTATCGTGGCGGAAGCCGGCAGCTATGATTCCGCGGATACGGCGGTTGTGCTTTCCTCGGAACCCAACAGCGGGAGCATTACTTTCATGAATATATCGACCGGAAAGCAGTATACGCTTTCCTATGACGGGACAACCTATGTAAAAGACCGGTATGAAGGGCCCATGTCAATGTCTCAGATTAAAGCCGGAGATATTGTGGATATTACTTTTTTGAGAGGGAAGAAAAAACTGGCGAGCGTACAGTTGTCTCCGCAGTCATGGATGTATGACAATATTGAAAATTACGATCTCGGCGGGATGAATAAGACGGTAACAATCGGTTCCGGCACATATTCCCTGTCAGATCAGGTGGTGGTTTTATCGGATGGCAGACGGGTCGAGGTAATGGATATTGTCAATAAGGATATTTTGTCGTTCAGCGGTATTGACCATGAAATATACAGCATCAGCGTGCAGAAGGGACACGGTTATCTGCGTCTTTCCAATGATCAGGCGCTTATTGGCGGCTGGATTGAGGTCGGAAACACGACAATTCGGCAGATTACGGAAAATATGCTTCTGGCGGTGCCGGAAGGAAGTTATCAGGTGTCTTTATCCAACGGAAACGCGAGCTGTCTTAAAGAAGTGACGATTGAGCGGGATAAAGAGGTAGTTCTGGATGTGGGAGATCTCGAAATCAAAGGTGATATGACGGGTAAAATTCTATTCACCGTGAATCCTGCCGAGGCTTCCGTAAATGTTGACGGAGAAGCGGTCGATATCAGTCAGGAAGTGGAACTCACTTACGGCATTCATAAGATTTCTCTGGAAGCAGAAGGCTATGAACCGCTCACAAAATATATTCAGGTCGGTTCCGCATATGCGAGCCTGAGCTTTACGCTGGAAGAAAGCGAAGAAGAGGAAGAAGAAAGGGAAAGCAGCTCCGAAAGCGATAAAGATAATACGGATGTAACTGAAGTGGAAAATGCGGTAACGGGAAACAGAGTCTATATCGACGGACCGCAGGGCGTGGAAGTTTATCTTGACGGAAATTATATCGGTGTTTCTCCGGTCAATTTCAAAAAAGTAACGGGAAGCCATACGATAACGTTGAGAAAGAACGGATACCAGGCTAAAAGTTATACAATTTATCTCTACGACGACGGCCAGGATATTACGTATTCCTTTACGGATCTGGAACCGGAATACTATAATTCCAATACGGTCAGCGGCAACAGAAGTTCTTCCCAGAAGACCACAAACAGCAAAGATACAGTCAGCGGGAATACGGTCAGCGGGAACTCCGTCAGTGATAATAACAGCGGAAATACCGGCCGGAATTAGAAAAATACCAATTTTACTGAAAACCTTGCAAAAAGGCATTTATGGCTTGACAAGGCTTTGCAAAACGTATATAAATAGACATAGATGTTTCAAAAGAGAGACTTCTAAAGACAATGTAAACTCATATAAAGAGGAGGAACTAAAATGAACAAAACAGAGTTAGTTGCAGCTATGGCTGATGCGGCAGGATTATCCAAAAAGGATACAGAGAAGGCGTTAAAGGCTTTTACAGATGTTGTTGCTGATGAATTAAAAAAAGGTGAAAAAGTACAGTTAGTTGGTTTTGGTACTTTTGAAGTAAGCGAAAGAGCAGCAAGAGAAGGTAGAAATCCTCAGAGCGGCGCTGTTATGAAGATTCCTGCATCCAAGGCTCCTAAGTTCAAAGCAGGTAAGGCTTTAAAAGATTCTCTTAATTAAGAGTTATAATTCGTAAAACTGATGATGAGAAGAATGACCTGTATATGCCTGGCATAGTACAGGTTTTTTCTTCTTCAAAGATTGTACAGGACTGAAAAAACAGACTGTGGAAAGGACAGGATTATATAATGCGGCTCGATAAATATTTGAAAGTTTCCCGTCTGATTAAAAGGCGGACCGTAGCAAATGAAGCCTGTGATGCGGGAAGAGTTTTCATCAATGATAAACCCGCCAAAGCGTCGGCCAATGTAAAAGCGGGCGATAAAATTACCATACAGTTTGGCAATAAGGAAGTAAAAGTAGAAGTACTGGATGTACAGGAGACGGTGCGGAAGGAAGAAGCAAAAGAGTTGTTTCGGTATCTGACATGATTGTTTCAGAGCCGTTTTGCATATTTGTACTGTAAGAATATGTTCTAAGAACAGAAAACCACGCATACATTTAACTGGAAGATGTTTTCAGGGAGGGTATGTATGGAAGATTTGAACAGCATAAATAAAAGACAGCATAAACTGATGCTTACCAATAGAAGGACATGTACTATCAGCGGTGTCAATGATGTGCTGTCTTTTGATGTCAATGAGATTCTGTTGGAAACGGAACAGGGAATGTTGATGATAAAAGGGAATGAACTTCATGTCAGCAGATTGTCGTTAGACAAGGGGGAAGTGGATATAGACGGTCGAATCGACAGCCTTACCTATTCGGAAACGGCCGGCTATAATGCCAAAGGAGAATCTTTGCTGGCGAGACTGTTTAAGTAGGTGATTTATGAGCCAGGATATTATACAGGAAGTTACCTTTTTTCTACATTCGATTGTGATGGGTGTTGTAATTACTTTCGTTTATGACTGGTTCCTGATCTTCAGGAAATTATTAAAACATAATATTCTCTGGATATCGTTCGAAGATTTTTTGTTTTGGGCGGGCTGCGGCATAGGTGTTTTTTATATGCTGTACCGGGAAAATAACGGTGTTTTGAGATGGTTTACGGTACTTGGCGCGATGCTTGGCATGATTTTATATAAAGCTCTTGTCAGTAAATGGTTTGTACATATTATGTCAACGCTCATCTACAAGATCATGTGGTTTTTGTTTCGCGTAGTACAAATTGTGGTAAAACCGTTAAGATTTTTGTTATCTATAATTAAAAAAATTGCAATATTTTTGAAAAATAAATTAAGAAGATGTCAAAATTTCATAAAAAATAAGTTGACGTATTTTCTAAAAACGCTTAAAATGGTTTTATGTAAACACTAATTAGGGTGCCTGTTCAGGCAGAAAATGGGTATTGGAATGGCAAGAAGGGTAGCATACCGTAAGAAGCGGCAGAACAGGACCGGCATGCTTTTGGTAACAACAGTTGTGTTGATGATGTTAATTGTTGTGACGGTTAAAAGTATAGAACTTCGCGGAAAAAAAGAAGAATATGAACTGAAAGAAATGGTTTTACTGGAACAAATCGAGGCGGAGAAAGAACGAAGTGAAGAGATTGCGGAATACGGAAAGTATACGCAGACGAAGAAATATGTGGAAGAGCTGGCAAAAGATAAACTCGGTCTGGTATATGACGGTGAAATCATTTTTAAAGATGAAAAATAAACAGATTTGGGAGTGCATTCGAACTGCATCCGAAATCTGTTTTTTATTCTGACAGAAAAATGCCGTAATCGCAGCCTGCGTTTTTTATTCTTTGGGAAAATGCTGTAATTGCGGCGGACTTTGAGAAGGAATGAACAGGTTTTATAAATTTCAGTGAATAATAATGACATGCCTCACATATATTGATTAAATAGATGGCAAAAAAAGGGAGGCGTGGTTATTAGTATGAGGAAGCGGGCGGAAATAAAAGAAGACAATATTGTTACGATCATACCGGAATACGGTCGACAGAAACTTTTAGGATATGCGGCATCTTTTCAGGAGCTGGCGGAACTTTTTGAAGAAGATAAGCCGGAAGGAACACCGGAAGAGAAAGACAGGCAGGAATACCTCTGGCAGAAGAAGCTTTTCGAAAGCAGAGGACTGTTAGCGGATCATTTAAAAGAAATGGCGCATATCATGGCTGATGTGGCAAAAGAAGCTTATCAGTACCGCCCGGTGGGTGAACGGAAATACAGACAGGCCGCCCACTACCTGAAAGAGGCAGGAATATTACTGAAAAATATGATGATTCTGGAAAATGATGACGGACATCTGACGTTAAGCCTGATGTTAAAGCCGCAGACACAGGAAAACATTACGGTACAGGATGTGGCCGATCTGGTTTCCGTGGCGATGAATGTCAGGCTCAGAGCATCCGGACAGGCACCGTTGTTTCTTGCCGGGGAATGGAGCGTATACTATTTTCAGGAAGAGCCTTCTTTTCATATTCTTACCGGATTTGCGAAAGCAACGAAAGAAACGGAGAAGATTTCGGGAGATAATTACACTTTTTGCGAAACGGAACAGGGAAGGATGGCCGCAATTCTTTCAGACGGTATGGGCTCCGGCGAAAGAGCCAGCGAAGAATCCGGGAAAGTAATAGAAATGATGGAGCGGCTCATGGAAGCAGGTTTCCGGAAAGAAGCGGCGGTTCAGATTATCAACGGTGCGCTCGCGGCGGGAGAGCAGGAACAGAACATGTCCACGCTGGATATCTGCGATCTGAATCTTTATACGGGGGCCTGTGAGTTTATTAAAATAGGAGCAGCCTGTACTTTTATCAAAAGAGATCATCTGGTGGACAGGCTTTCGGCAAGAAATCTTCCGCTTGGCGTTTTCCAGCAGATAGAACCGGAAACAATACACAGACAGCTTCAGGACGGGGATTATATCATAATGCTTTCCGACGGCGTTCTGGACGCGCTGGAACAGGGAATCGGAGAGGAAATTCTTCCGGAGCTGATCGGAAAGATTTCCCATACAAATCCGGGAGAAATTGCGAGGCAGATATTGAACTACTGTCTTCACCAGAGCAAAGGAAAAATCCGGGACGACATGACGGTGCTCGTCATCGGAATCTGGCAGCACACCACAAAATGTGATATAATCTAATCCAATGCAAAGAAAAACAAGCGACGCGAAGCGTCATTTGTTTTTCTTGCAGGATTAACGAGCAAATGTTCGATGAAATCGAACAGGAAGCGCTGAAAGCGCGAATTTGCGAGTATAAACAAAGTGCAAAAGAAACAAGCGACGCGAAGCGTCATTTGTTTTTCTTGCAGGATTAACGAGCAAAAGTCCGATGAAATCGGACACATAAAAAGCAAAGGTACTTTATGGAAGACATTTATGGGAAAGTGAAAGCATATATTGTGAAGCATCAGATGATTTTGAAAGGAGATACTGTGGCGGCGGGAATATCCGGCGGAGCGGATTCTGTCTGTATGCTTTACCTTCTGCGGAAGCTGACCGAAGAAATTCCGTTTCATCTGCTGGCAGTACACGTTAATCATGGTGTCCGCGCGGATGCACAGAGGGATGAAGATTATGTAAAAAAGCTGTGCGAAGAATGGAATATTCCTTTTTTTCTGAAAAAAGTGGTTATGAACGATTATGCGAAAGAAAAAGGACTTTCGCCGGAAGAGGCGGGAAGACAGCTCAGATATCAGGCGTTTGAGGAGGCGCTTCGTGGAAAATGCGGTGTCTGTAAAATTGCAGTTGCACACAATCGCAATGACCGGGCGGAAACGATGCTGTTTCATCTGTTCCGGGGAAGCGGCCTGAAAGGGCTTGGCAGTATTCGTCCGGTGCGGGAACGGATTATCCGTCCGCTTCTGTGTCTTGACAGAGCCTGGATTGAGGCATATTTATCCGAAAAAGGGCTTGTTTATTGTATGGATAGTACAAATAACGAAGATACTTATACGAGAAACAGGATCAGACATCATATATTGCCTTATGCCGAAGAATACATCTGCCGAAATGCTGCGGCGCATATCGGCAATGCCGCGGAAATCCTTGCACAGACGAATGATTTTGTGGAGAAACAGACGGATCTTGCGTATGAAAGATGTGCGGTTATCCGGGAAGAAGACAGGATTGTTTTGGATCTCAATCATTTCCGGAAAGAAGATATTTTTCTGCAGAAGATGCTCCTGCTCGGCTGCATGGAGCGGATGACGCCGTACAGGAAAGATATTACAAAAGAGCATTTGAATGATTTGATGGAGCTGACCGGGAAAACCGGCAGCAAGGAGATCATTCTTCCATACGGCCTGCGGGCCCGGAAAGAGTATGACAGATTATTTCTGCAAAGGGAGAAAGGAAAGAAATCTCTTACCGAGGAAAAAACGCCGCAAAAACAGGGAGGTCCGTCGGAGGAATATTTACCGGTTTCCGTGACGGTGCCGGGAGAAGCGGTGGTGCCGGGACTTGGAAAAATATCCTTTCAGTATGTGCCGGAAGAGGAGTTTTTTTACAAAAAAGGACAAAATATTCCGGAAAAGACATATACGAAATGGTTCGATTATGATAAAATAACTAGGGTTTTACAGTTCAGAACCCGTGAATCGGGGGACTATCTGACGATAGACGGCGATTTGCGTAAAAAAACGATAAAAGAATACATGATAAACGAGAAAATTCCCAAAATGCAGCGGGAGCGCATTTATTTACTGGCGGACGGGCCGCATATCGTCTGGATTCCGGGATACCGTATCAGCCAGTATTATAAGGTGAATGAAAATACAAAATGTATCTTGCAGGTACAGTTAAAGGAGGAAAGCGATGGCTGAACGGATTGAGGTTTTATTATCTGAAGAAGAGGTCAATGCCAGAATCAGGCAGCTTGGAGAGCAGATCAGCAGGGATTATGCGGGGAAGGATATTTATCTGATCTGTATTCTGAAAGGGGCGAGTTTTTTTGCATGTGAACTTGCAAAGCGGATTACGGTCCCCGTTTATCTGGATTTCATGTCGGTTTCCAGTTACGGAAAATCATCCGAATCCAGCGGGGTGGTAAAGATCGTCAAAGATCTGGATGAACCGCTTTTGGAAAAGCATGTTTTGATTGTGGAAGACATTGTGGATACCGGAAGAACGCTGGATTATCTGATGAAGCTGATGAAAGACAGAGGTGCCGAAGATGTGAAACTTTGTGCACTGTTAGATAAACCGGACAGACGGGTTGTCGATGTAAAAGCGGATTATACCGGATTTGAAATTCCCGATGAGTTTGTTGTGGGGTATGGTCTGGATTATGCTCAGAAATACAGAAATCTGCCATATATTGGCATTGTAAAGTTTGATTAGAAATGACGGTTTTTTGTGTTGTTTCTATTAGGAAAAGAGGATTGTTTTGAATAAGAATAGCAGAAATTTTTATTTATACTTTGTGATTATTATCGGACTTCTCCTTTTTACCGTCTGGATCGGAACATTAAGGGTACAGGGAAGCGGTTATACGAAAGGCGAGTTTGAGGCGCAGTTAAAAGGCGGAGAAGTGGCGATGGTCAACATCTGTCCGAATAAGGAGACGCCGACAGGCTCTTTGGAAATTACGTTAAAAAGCGGGGAAGAGAAGCTCCTTTATGTGATGGATACGGCGGAAGCGGAAAGCATGGTCAGAAAATACGGACTGGATCCGACCGTAGAGAATGTACCCGAGGAAAGCTGGTTTTTGAACAGTGTCTTTCCGGTACTTCTTGTCACGATTGTCTGTGTTTTCTTTTTTGTTATGATGAACTCCCAGAATGCGGGCGGCGGCAGCGGGGGTAAGATGATGAATTTCGGAAAAAGCCGCGCAAAGCTTTCGATCGGCGATAACAAGATTACCCTGAACGAAGTTGCAGGATTGAAGGAAGAAAAAGAAGAGTTAGAAGAAATTGTAGAATTTTTAAAGGAGCCCGGGAAGTTTACAAGAGTCGGCGCCAGGATTCCCAAAGGCGTTCTGTTGGAAGGTGCGCCGGGTACAGGTAAAACGCTGCTTGCCAAAGCGATTGCGGGAGAGGCTAATGTGCCTTTTTTCAGCATTTCGGGTTCGGATTTTGTGGAAATGTTTGTCGGCGTCGGCGCATCCCGTGTCCGGGATATGTTTGCGGAAGCCAAAAGGCATGCGCCCTGTATTATTTTTATTGATGAGATCGATGCGGTAGCGAGACGACGCGGAACCGGTATGGGCGGCGGTCACGACGAAAGAGAGCAGACGTTGAATCAGCTGCTTGTGGAAATGGACGGTTTTGGTATCAATGAAGGAATTATTGTCATGGCAGCGACCAATCGTGTCGATATTCTCGATCCGGCGATTTTAAGACCGGGCCGTTTTGACAGGAAAATCAGCGTCGCTTCGCCGGATGTAGGAGGACGTCAGGACATTCTGAAAGTGCATGCGAAGAACAAACCGCTTGCGGATGACGTCAATCTGGAACAGATCGCACAGACGACGGCAGGGTTTACGGGAGCAGACCTGGAGAACCTTCTGAATGAGGCGGCAATCAATGCGGCTATGGATAAGAGAGTCTTTGTAAAACAGGAAGACATTAAGAAAGCATTTATTAAAGTAGGTATCGGCTCGGAAAAAAAGAGCCGCATTATTTCCGACAAAGAAAAGAAGATTACGGCTTATCACGAGGCAGGCCACGCGATACTCTTCCATGTGCTGCCGGATGTGGGCCCTGTATATACGGTTTCCATCATACCGACCGGAATCGGAGCGGCGGGATATACAATGCCTCTTCCCGAAAAAGATGAAATGTTTTTAACAAAGGGCAAGATGAAAGAGGATATCATGGTTTCACTCGGCGGACGAATCGCCGAAGAAATTATTTTTGATGATATTACGACAGGCGCTTCCAGCGATATTAAGAAAGCGACCAAGACTGCCCGCAGAATGGTAACGAGATATGGTATGTCCGAGAATATCGGCGTTATCAATTATGACGACGATGACGATGAAGTCTTTATCGGAAGAGATCTCGCGCATGCCAAGAATCACAGCGAAAGCATTTCCGGTGAAATCGATAAGGAAGTCAAGGCGATTATCGATGAATGTTATGCGAAAGCCAAAGAGATTATTTTAGAACACGAAAAAGTGCTTCACGAGTGCGCAAAATTGTTGTTGGAAAAGGAAAAAATCGGAAGAAGCGAGTTTGAATCGCTGTTTGATGTGGACTATCCGCAGCCTGATTGTGCAATATAGACAAAAAACAATGAATGAAATTGTAATATTTGTGAATCCTATGGATTGTAGGTTTTTCAGGGCTATGCTATTATACACTTGTAACCCCCAATACATTATATAGTTTTTTGCTATACCCCATAAGAAGAAATACCTTCTCTAAAAAGGACAGCGATTCCAAAGCTGTCTTTTTTACTTTATTTGGAAATTGCCGTAACGGAAATGGTTATATTGGTGTGACGGAGATCAAGCAATAATAATGGATGATGGAGGATTGCCCGTATGGATTTTAACCGGTTTTTTAAGGCAGAACAGAATTATCAGTACATTTCGTCAATGCGCCCTGTCTTTAACAGGAAAGCTTTGTTTACCGATGTGACGGAAAATTATATTACACCGGCGGAACCGAGCGCGTATGGAGAAGTAACGATTCGATTCCGAGCCGCAAGGAATAATATTGACAGAGTTTTTCTGGTAAGTAAGAACGAAAAGCATTTGATGCTGAAAGTCGAATCGAACGATTATTTTGATTATTATGCACATACGGAACAGCTTGAGAATGAAAAGCTGGTCTACTATTTCGAGGTACATGCCGGTTCGATTTCCTGTATTTTCGATACAAGAGGGGTCGTGCGGGATGTTAATAAATACTACCATTTTCAGATTATTCCCGGATTTAAAACGCCGGACTGGGCAAAAGGCGCGGTTTTTTATCAAATCTATGTAGACCGCTTTTATAATGGCGATCCGTCAAATGATGTTTTAAGCGATGAGTACCGTTATATCGGAGAAGGAACCGTAAAAGTAGACGACTGGAATAAGTATCCTGCAAATATGGGTGTGCGGGAGTTTTATGGCGGCGATCTGCAGGGTGTTCTGGATAAAATGGATTACTTACAGGATTTGGGCATCGATGTCATTTATTTTAATCCGCTCTTCGTTTCTCCGTCCAACCATAAATACGATATACAGGATTATGACAACATCGATCCGCATTTCGGGAAAATTGTCAATGATACGGGAGATGTATTACAGCCGGGTCAGCATGAGAACCGTTTTGCCACAAAATATATTAACCGTGTATCCAATAAAGAAAATCTGGAGTCAAGCAACGCTCTTTTTGCCGAAGTGGTGAAAGAGGCGCACAGAAGAGGCATCAGAGTGATTTTGGACGGCGTCTTCAATCATTGCGGTTCTTTCAATAAATGGATAGACAAAGAACGAATCTATGAAGATGTGGAAGGTTATGAGAAAGGGGCTTATGTCACAAAGGAAAGTCCCTACCATAATTATTTCCGCTTTTATGATGATCATAAATGGCCTTATAACGGCACTTATGACGGCTGGTGGGGGCATGACACGCTTCCGAAACTGAATTATGAAAATTCCAGGGAGCTTCTTCATTATGTTCTCCATATCGCGAAGAAATGGGTTTCTCCCCCTTACAATGCGGATGGATGGCGGCTGGATGTAGCCGCGGATTTGGGGCACAGCCCGGAATTTAACCATTTTTTCTGGCAGGAATTTCGAAAAGCGGTGAAAACTGCGAATCCGGATGCGATTATTCTGGCTGAACACTACGGAGATCCGAAAGACTGGCTGCAGGGGAACGAATGGGATACGGTTATGAACTATGATGCTTTTATGGAGCCTGTCACATGGTTTTTAACAGGCATGCAGAAGCACAGCGACGATTATCGCCAGGATTTATTTGGAAATGCAAAATGTTTCTGGGATGCCATGAGACATCATTGCGCCAGTTTTCCGATACAGTCTCTGCAGACGGCGATGAATGAGTTGTCCAATCACGACCATTCCCGTTTTCTGACGAGAACGAACCGCAAAGTCGGAAGAACGAATACATTGGGTCCCGAAGCGGCGAATGAAGGCGTTAGTAAAGCCGTGTTCCGGGAGGCGGTTGTCATTCAGATGACGTGGATGGGCGCGCCCACGATATATTATGGAGACGAAGCGGGTGTCTGCGGTTTTACGGATCCGGATAACAGACGGACGTATCCCTGGGGACATGAAGATCAGGAACTGATTGCATTCCATAAGGCGGTGATTCAGATTCATAAGCAGAATCCTGAATTTCTGAAAGGATCGTTAAAATATATTCTGGAAGATTATAATGTTATCGGTTACGGCCGTTTTACGAAAGATTCGCAGTCCGTTATACTGGTGAATAATAATGATCATGAAGTGACACAATCATTATCCGTATGGTATATCGGTATACCGAAGGAATGTATGCTGAAACAGCTGCTGATTACAACAGCGGAAGGTTTTTCGACCGTATCAAAGGAATATCCTGTCGTTGCGGGAAAAGTAAAGATTACGCTTCCGGCGACTTCCGCGGTTATATTACAGCATATTTCCGATAAGCCCGAAAAGAAAAATTTCTTGCAATTTGAATAGTGATATGTTATAAATGATAACTGTGAGAGCAATCTCACATAAACGGATGGATTCCCGAGTGGCCAAAGGGGACAGACTGTAAATCTGCTGCATTTTGCTTCGGTGGTTCGAATCCACCTCCATCCATTTACTATCGGGATTAAGATGATAGTTAAAATAATTTTATAACGCGGGGTGGAGCAGTCTGGAAGCTCGTCGGGCTCATAACCCGAAGGTCACAGGTTCAAATCCTGTCCCCGCTACTTAAATGCCCAGATAGCTCAGTTGGTAGAGCAGAGGACTGAAAATCCTCGTGTCGCTGGTTCGATTCCGGCTCTGGGCATTTTTATGTAATAGAAATTGTTTTTTATGGTTATACTAATTGTATTACGGGCCACTAGCTCAGGTGGTAGAGCACTTGACTTTTAATCAAGTTGTCCGGGGTTCGAGTCCCCGGTGGCTCATTTAAGTCAGCTTTTAAGAGAAAAAGAGGGAGACACTTCCTTATGGGGTGTTTCTTTTTATTTCTGTAAATAATGAGTCCAGTAACTGTGAAGAAATAAATGCTCTCTTTTTTGTGCAGATATTGAGAGGAAAATAGGCGGGGAAAAATTTATAATTATAATTGCAAATTTACATAAAAGTCAACTTAACTAAAAGGCATGAGATCTTATCATATGGAGGAAAATGAAATGGAGTGGGTCCACAAATTAAACCTATGCATGAATTATATTGAGGAACATTTAACGAGTGAGATTGATTATGAGCAGCTTGGAAGAATAGCTTGCTGTTCAGCGTATCATTTTCAGAGAATGTTTACTTATATGGCTGGGGTTACATTGTCAGAGTACATCAGGAGAAGAAAAATGTCTTTAGCGGCGGTAGATTTGCAAGGTGGGGATGCTAAGGTGATAGATATTGCAGAAAAATATGGTTATTCTTCCCCTACGGCATTTAACAGGGCTTTTCAGGGAGTACATGGAATAGCGCCGTCTCAGGTTCGGAATGAGGGGGTATCCGTGAAGTCTTTCCCGCCTATTACATTCACAATTACAGTAAAAGGAGCTGAAGAGATGGAGTATCGAATTGAAACAAAAGACGCGTTTCGCATAATCGGCGTATCTGCACCGTTGGACAAGGAAATTGAAAATAATTTCATGGTGGTGCCTAAAATGTGGCAGGATGCCGTCACTAACGGAACAATTCAGAAACTTGCAGGAATGATGGATGGTAATCCTTCTGGACTTTTGGGGGTAAGTGCCTGCGGTAACGAAGAAGAATGGAAATATTTTATTGCTGTTTCAAGTACAAAAGAATGTGGTGCGTTTGAGGAGTACCTTATACCTGCCTCTACTTGGGCAATCTTTCCTGGTGCAGGAACAAATCAGTCTATACAGGAATTAGAGCAGCGTATTGTCACACAGTGGCTTCCTACTTCAGGATATGAGTACGCCAATGCACCTGATATTGAAGTATATTTGAATCCGGATCCCCAAAATGCGCAGTATGAAGTATGGATTCCTGTTACAAAAAAGAAAGAGTGAGGAAAATTGCCCTTGTGTATCATAGGGAATTGGTATGATATTTTTGCAGATATTGTTTTAGTTTCATATAGTTACGGACAGAAAGCGGGCAGGTTTGCCCGTTTTTTAATTGAATATGGTGCATGGATTTATCTATTTCTTTGATATAGTTTAAATTTACAAGGCATGATTTATGAGATTGAAAAAAGGAGAAATCTAATCTTGCCTGTATATTTTGTAGGGTATCATAAAATTCATAAACTGCATAGTTGGTTAACAGTGTAAGTTTATGAATATTGTCGCTGGATTTAATGCAATATATATCGTCAATTGGAAGATAGATATTGCGGCTTCCTATTTTAATAGATAAAGTTTTGTGTACATCATTTTTTATAGATGAATATAATTCCAGGGCTTTTTTCATGCATTCTAAAATACGTAATGGGAGCTGCTTGGGGTAATCTTTCAAAATAAAATCCATAGCCTCTACATGCTTTTCAAATGAAAGATAGGAAAGTTCACTGTGAGTGGTGATAAAGACAATATAACCCCGGGGATCTGCTTGGCGAATTTGCTCTGCGAGTTGGAATCCGTCTATGTGGTCATTGAGTTCAATATCCAGAAAGTATAAACCGGGACGCTGTGTTTCCTGCAAATAATCTAATAACTTGTCAGGAGCGGTACATGAGCAGACGATTTGCATATCCAATTCTTCAATTAAAATAAAATTATTTATTACCTTTTCTAGATACGCTAATTGACTTTGGTTATCTTCGCACAAATAAACTGAAAGCATAAAATTCCCCTTTGCATACGTTCAGGATATAAATGATTACGGATAGGAAATATAAGGAAAAAAACAACTTGTTTATGATATTATAACATATATACTCAAAAAATTTATTTTAGAAGGTAATATTTTGGAGAGAGGTTCATATGCGTAATAGTAAAAAAAGGACAATTTTTCATATTGTTTTACTGGTTATATGCGTTTTGTGTACGGGAATAATACTTTTTTGGAAGAAGCAAACAGAATGTATAGCAGTTGATATAGAAGTTTACATAGATGAAATACGGGAGGATGAAATTATTGTAAAGGGAGCGCCTTATGCGACTGGAATTTTAATTGGGGAGTATAGTATTCAAATAAATGATACCTTGGTTATTAAAGATAGTAAAGGAGGTGTAACAGACTTACAGCAGCTAAAACGGGGTGATATTCTTTTGTTTGATTACCATGGTCCTTGGGAACTTAGAGATGGAACTTTGCTAAATGGCAAAATAACTTACGCGTATAATTTTAGAATAAGTGATGATAAATTAAATCTAAAATACTGGCGATTAGAGTAAGAAAGGAAAAGACAAATGATAAAAATTAGAGTAATCACAGGTTTTTTACTATTGGTGTGTGCTTTTGCTCCATTACAAGTATGTGCAGCAGAAGTAAATGAGAATAATAATCTTATTTTGGAAGAAGAAATGGTGCCTCGTGCATTAATCACAAATGTGAATGTGAAGAAAAGATCTGAAAGTGGAGATTTCGAGGTAAAAGCTGATATTGTTACAAATGACGGTACAAGAAGAATAATAGATATAAAAAATATTTCTTTATCAGGATGGCCTTCAAAGCTAGATGGAGTACAAATTATTTTAAGCAGTGGTGAAATTTGGAGTAATGGGGAATATGCAACGGTAATTATTTCATATTGGTATAATGGAAAACAAAATACAGACATTGTGACATATTATCCATATGGCAACTAAATAAAGTATTTAAAATAGGGTGTTTCTATTTTTTGAAGCATCCTTTATTTTCCAAATAAAAGCACTAATTTCTGATTAAATACAAAATTGGCATATTCTGTCTGTAATAACGTATTTGAATATTGTTCTAGTATTTTGCGGGCTTCATACAGTCCAAGACCGCGTTTGCTTCCTTTGGAAGAAACACCTATCTGATACAGGTTTTCTATATTATCTATATGGCAGGAGGAGTTTTTAATTTGAATATAAATACCCTCTGAATCTTTAATTATGCTGATTATAAGATTTTTCTCATTTGTAGCAGCACTTGAATCTATTGCATTATCTAATAAAATACCAAGAACTCGAATTAAGTCGATTGTGTTCATAGGAAAATTGTCAATTTCTTCATTTACCTGCGTGGTCACATTGATTTTTTGCTTAAAGGCGAGAAAGATTTTTGAGTATAAAATGCTTTTTACTTCTGGACTTTTAATATGACCAAGCCGTCCGTAAATGGAGTCATCAGAAGCTATTTTTGTACCGGTGGGTAGAATTTGCGCATTAAAATAATTTTCAAGTCCTTCGTAGTTTTTTTCACTAATGTAACTGTGGAGGGATGATAAGATATTTATATAGTCATGCTTAAAAGAGCGGAGGTCTAAGTAAAGGGCTTCCAGCCGTTCTGTGTAATCTTTCATGGCGTTTGTTTGGGCTAATTGATCTGCAAGTTGTTGTTCCTTAAGAAGGCTTCCTAAAAAAAGGATGGATATGCCATTTATGGTCAGAAAGAGAATAAGAAATATGTACACGTTGTATTTGATCATCTCTTGCATTCCTATGTAATTATTATAGATTACCTGAAGCAAAAAGATAAAGCAGCAGATGCCAATTTCGCAAAATAGAAAAGCAAATATTTTTATGCCATAAGAAGTTTTTAATCCGGTCATCTTACTTTCAAAGTAATATCGGGACATAGGCTTGTAAAGGAGATAAGAAATAAAATAGCTACATATCAGTTGTACAACAAGATATAAACAAAATATATAAGGATATTCCTTGAAGAAGGATTTATCAATCTTAAAATAGGATAATAATGCAATTAAAATATAGTTTGTTCCGATACTGATATAGAGATTGAAAATGGAACATAGCAAATTAACTATTCTATGTTTTTGAAATATTGCAATTAATAGTATGGTTCCAAGTAAAATAAAAAGAGCGGCAAAAATAAAAAAAGTTAATTTGGAAATGAGAAAGCCGGTTAAAGTAATTAGAAAAGTCCAAAAGAATAAAAAAAGTTTTTGGGGTTTTGAAAGAGGATATAATAACATATTTGTTAAGCTGACTATAGCAGTAAGGCTGATTAATATGGTTATAATGAGATACAGTATTATAGTAGGGTTGTTCGTAATTTGCATAAGATTCATCTGCTCTCTTTCAAAAATTCTTTAATATCATAGTATCATGAAAAAAGAAGATAAGAAAGCAATCTATTTGTTTGTGTGCTTATGGCATTGAAAGATATGGGATTGTAAATATTGGAAAAAATAGATATAATATTTTTGTAAATATAATAAATTCATTAAAAGTGAACACAAAGAGTAAATATGACAAAGAATAAACGATTACAAGAAATTAGAAAATTATTGGAAGTAGAAAGCGAAGTTCAGAATGCGGAACTTGCGGAGCGGTTTAAGGTCAGTGAGATGACGATACGAAGAGATATAGATCTGCTGTCAAAGGATGCGGCAATCATCCGCACACGTGGAGGAGCATATCTTGCACCGGTATCGCAGCAAAGCGAGCCATCCTATACTTTCCGCCTCCAGGAGAGCAGTGCTGTAAAGGAGCAGATAGCATCAAAAGCAGCGGAGATCATGCAGGATCATATGAATATCTTTCTTGATTCCGGGACGACGACAGAATGTGTCCTTAAGTACGTGGATAAAAGAAAGAGATATATGGTAATCACGAATGGAATCAATATTGCAGCAGAGCTTGTGAATCACAGTCAGATTTCGTCAGTACTGATTGGAGGGGATTTCAGGACAAATACGCTCTCAACAGCGGGACCGACGGCGGAAGAGCAGGTGAAGAAATTCCGGTTTGATGTGGCATTTTTGGGAGTGAATGCAATAGACGCAGAAGGGAATGCTTATGTGGGGACGACACTGGAGGTGGGATTGAAACATTCGATTATAGAAAACAGTGCAAGGTGTTATGTGCTTGCGGATTCTACAAAGTTTGATAGTTACAGCCTTGTAAGTTACGTTAATATCAGCGCTATATCAGGGGTTATTACAGACAGCGGAATTTCCAAAGAAATATTGGAACACATGCAAAGTCGTCATGTAAAAGTAATTATTGCTGATTAATATGATTTATGAAAAGGTGGGAAAAGATGTTATCTAGAATGTATGCAGGGGTAGATGTTGGGACAAGCGGATGTAAGATGCTGGTATATGACTCAGAGGGGGATATAGTCTATAGAGCGGCAAGAAGTTATGAAGAAATTGGAGAGCGTGGACACAGAGAGCTTAACCCAGAAACGGTAAGGGAAAATCTGATGGATATGTTCTGCGAAGTCGGAAGGAAATGTGGTGGCAAAATTTCCGCATTGTCTGTAGCCAGTCTTGGAGAGTCTATCGTATGCCTAGGTAAAGAAGAGCAGATTTTGGCTAATTCCATGGTGACGGGAGATATTCGAGGAAAAGATCAGGTGAAAGAGCTGATTGAAAAAATAGGGGAAGAAAAAATATTTAGAATTACCGGTCTTCCACCGAATGAGCTTTATGGTCTTCCTAAATACATGTGGCTGAATCAAGATTCAGATGTGATTCGGGATGCAAAGTATATTTTATTTTATGAGGATTACGTAAATTATATTTTAACGGGAAAAAGAATGATAAGTTTTACCTCGGCGGCAAGGAGTCTCGCTTTTGATTTCCAAAGGAAGAAATGGTCAGAAGAACTATTGGATTTTGCTGGAATTACTGTAAACCAACTGTCCCAGCCAGTGCCGCCGCTGACTGTGATAGGTAATATTCTGCCGGAAATAGCGGCAAAAACGGGTTTAGATCCTCATATGAAAGTTATTGCTGGAGGGCATGACCAAACGTGCGCAGCATTAGGTGCGGGACTTAGAAATCTGCAAGATAGTGAATGCAGCATGGGAACTTGTGAATTTATGTTTTTTAGAATGCCAGAGCCTTCGATAAATACGTACATGATGGAAAATGATTTTACATGTATTCCATATATTTTGGAAAACAGTTATTTGACAAGTCTGGAAGTTACAACTTGCGGTGTTCTGAAAAAGTGGGCGAGGAATACGATTTTTACAGGAATCGATTTGAAGTGTAAAGAAGAAGGCAAAGACTTTTACGATTATATGGATAATCTTGCTAAAGATAATGTTACAAACATTATGATTTTGCCGCAATTTGGATCGTCAGGCAATCCCGATTTAAATATGAATACGGTAGGAACAATTACTGGTCTGACGATTCACACAAAGCCAGGAGAACTATATAGAGCTATCCTTGAAAGTTTTTCCCTGCAAATGCGATATTCTTATGAGCGGCTAAAAAACTTAGGAGTTAACGCAGATAGAATTATTGTCACAGGCGGAGGCGCCCGATCGGATTTGACGCTTCAGATACGGGCGGATGTGTTCAATATGGATGTGATATCGCTAGAAAGGGATGAGGCAGGAACCCTTGGATGCGCAATTATGGCTTCTGTGGCAAATAAAGAGTTTGAAACAATAGAAGACGCAATTGAAAAAATGGTCAAATATCAAAAAGTGTACAAGCCAGATAAAAAAATGGTTGACTATTACAATGATAAATTTGTAAAGTTTAAAATTTTATATGAAAAAATGCATGAAGAAAATTAAATATTAAGGTGCTTTTAGAAGGAGGGTAATATGAAGAACAAAAAAATTAATTTCGTTGATGTATTGAAAAGATTTTTTCTACAGAGTTGGTCAAGTGCAATTGTTGCAAGCATTTTATTAGTCGTGGTATTTTCGGTGACGACGGATTCTTTCCTTTCATCATATAATCTTTTCAACTTATCAAGGACGGCAACATTATATGCTTTTATTGCAGGAGCCCAGCTTATGGTGGCTGTAATTGGAGGTATGAATCTTGCTGTGGGAGCTGTAGGAGCGCTCAGTTCCGTTATACTTGGTATTTTGTTACAAGATATGGGAATGAATACGATATTAGCAGTCTTTATTACCGTATGTGTAGGACTATTGTGTGGCGTAATCAACGGTATTTTAGTTGTTAAACTAAAGTTGTCAGGATTTATTATTACACTGGCAATGTCATTTATTTTTGACGGTCTTGCAGTTGGAATTTCTCATGGTTATCCTTATACGCTGCCAGAAAACCTGACAAGTCTGGGCAGGGCGCATGTGGGAAAAACATCTGCGTTGTTTATCCTGATGATTATTTTTGTTCTTATTCTGGCTGTTTTCTTCAGCAGAATGAGATTTGGGCGCAATATACTTGCTACAGGAGGGAATGAAGCGGCGGCAGCGCTTTCTGGAATTAAAGTCGATATGGTAAAAATCATATGCAATGCACTTTCCTGTGGTCTTGCGTCATTGGCAGCCATTCTCTGGGCTTCAAGAACCGGGACAGCAGTATCTTCAACCGGGTCTGATTGGATGCTGTATTCCTTTGCGGTATGTGCGATTGGAGGCATCAGCCTTAACGGAGGCAATTTTACAGGGGTAGGCTTTTTCTGCGGAGCATGGATTTTAACCATGATCAGAAACGGCCTTACTATGATGAAAGTGGATATTTATTATGAACAAGCTTTCTTGGGCGCTATTATTCTGATTGCCGTATCAGTAGAAAGTGTTAGAACAAGGCTGATAGCAAAAATGAAGTGATTTTTGTGAGTTAACTAATGAAGATACTTTGTGTGGGAGTAATCATTAGTTACATATAGATTAGTAAAACTTGCATCAAAACAAAAAAGCGGAGGGTAAAAAATGAGGAAAATGAAAAAGGTAGCAGCATTATTATTAGTTATGATTATGACACTCAGTATGATGGCGTGTTCTTCTGGTGCGGCAGGAGATGCAGAGAAAGAAGAAGACACAGATACTGTATCGAACGAGACCGTGGAGGAATCAGGAAACGAGGAAGACAAGGGGGCAGTGGTAAACGTGGATACACAGGCAGCGGCGTCGGGCAATGAGTATGTTATGCAGAAAGCGCCTTCTGAGTATAAGGTTTTTTGTTATTGGCCCGCTCCGGATACCTTTTTTGACAGTTATTGTCTTGAAGGAATTGAGGCTTTTGAAGCGCAATATGGTGTGGATGTTGAGTGGATGGTAGGGACGGATTGGACACAGGATATCGAGAATCAATCTGTTGAAGCTATGGCTGCTTCCGGATATGACCTTTTTATGATTTTAAGTGCAGATTCTTCTGGAGCAAATTCCTTGTACAAGGAACTTCGGGATAATGGATGCCATGTTATTAATTACTGTAATAAGGTGGATGACCCGGCACAGTGTGAAGCGATGTTCTCATCTGACAATTCGGTAAATGCGTATGCGTCAGCAAAGGAACTATGTGAGCGTATGGGAGGCGAAGGAAAGATTATTCATGTTTTGGAGAATCTGAATGACGTGAATACAAAAATCAGGCAGGAAGCGGTAGAGAAGGCTGTTGCAGAATATCCTGGAATAACAATCTGTCAGACGGTTGCAGACATTACGACAGTTGACGAAGGTTATGAGAAGGTAACCGATGCGATTGCGTCTAATCCGGATGCGACAGGAATGATCTGCTGTGCTGGTACAGCTTCTAAAGGCGTTGCAAATGCGCTTGCAGATTACTATGGTTCTAATCCGGATGCAAATCATATTTACTGTGCGACCATGGATCAGGCAGAAGAAGTTCTTGCGGGTATTAAAAAGGGACAAATTGATTATACGGTTGCACAAAATGGATGGGCAATGGGATATGTTTCAGCACTTTCTTTATGCATGCTGGATGATGGATGGGTTCCGGTAACAGATGGACAGTTTATTGACACAGGATATATTTTTATCGATCAAAATAATGTGGATACATGGCAATCTGATATTGAGGCGGCAGCAACAGAGCTGATTGCTTCTCTTGAGACAAAGTGGTTCAAGCAGCCTTAACGGCTGGTCTATTTCATTCTAAAGAATAAAGCAAGTTTTACTTTATATTTATGATTATCTTCCGGAGCCTTAAAGCTCCGGAAGACCACATAAAATATCTGGTATAGGAGGAGTCGAGATGCTTGAATTACGAAATATTTCAAAAAGCTTTCCAGGAGTCAAAGCACTTCAGAATATTTCCGTAAGTTTCAATAAAGGGGAAATTCATGCAATTTGTGGTGAAAATGGGGCAGGAAAAAGTACGTTAATGAAAATTATATGCGGAATTTATCAGGCAGATGAAGGAGATATTTTTTTAAACGGTGAAAAGACCAAACTAAATGGCTATGAGGATGCGCTTAATCATCATATTGGAATTGTGAATCAGGAAATCAATTTAATCTCAAATAGCAGTATTGCGGAAAATATATGTCTTGATAAACTTAAAAGATTTTCAAAGGGCGGTTTTGTCAACTGGAAAAAGGTAAATGAAGTTGCCAGGAAATATATGGATATGGTGGAATTAAAACTGGATCCTGAAACGCCTGTCAGGCATTTAAGCGCAGCGCATAAGCAGTTGATTCAGATTGCAAAAGCACTCAGTTCTGAAACACAGGTATTGATGCTTGATGAACCGACTTCCAGTCTGACGCAATATGAATCAGAAGTTTTATTTTCTATTATGAGGAAATTAAAGGAACAAAACAAAACGCTTATTTTTGTTTCACATAAGATTGAAGAAGTGCAGGAAATATGTGATAAAATTACGGTTTTCCGAGATGGCAGACTGGTTGGAACAGAAGATGTGAAAAATGTTGATAAAAATAAAATAGTCAAGATGATGATAGGGAGAGAATCTCTTTTATCCTACAAGGGAAGATTAGATGCGCAGAATCATGAAGTCGCTCTTAAAGTAAGTGGAATTTCTTCTCGTAAGTATGGTCTGGAGAACCTTGGATTTGAAGTCCGCAAGGGTGAAATTCTTGGCTTTTATGGTCTTGTTGGGTCTGGAAGAACGGAATTTGTCAGGGCAGTAATAGGCGTCGATAAAAAAGATTCAGGAGATATTGAAGTTTTTGGTAAGAAAGCAGATTTATCAAGCCTTTCTAAAAGTCTTAATAAATACAGAATTGGTTATGTGACAGAAAACAGAAAAGAAGAAGGATTGTTTCTTGATAACACAATTACAATGAACATATGCATGAACTCATTGGGAAATTTCAGTATTCATAAAGGAATTCCGCTTATCAGCCTTAAAAAGGAAACGCAGAATGCACAGGATTACAAGGAAACGCTTGAAATTAAGACGCCTAAGCTTACTACAAATGTTGGAAGTCTTTCTGGGGGAAATCAGCAGAAAGTCAGTATTGCAAAGTGGCTATCTGCAAATTGCGATATTTTATTTATTGATGAACCAACCGTTGGGGTAGATATCGGGGCGAAAGAATATATTCACGATTTGATATGGAACTTGGCAAAGGTAGAGCAGAAAGCGGTGGTTTTAATTTCATCCGATATGAACGAGATTATCTCATTATCGCGTAGAATCATTGTATTTAAAGATCAAAAAATGGTGATGGAGTTGAAGGGAGAAGAATTTTTTGCAAAACCTGTAGCTGAAATAGCAAATACAATAGGTGAATATTTTATTTAAGTCAAAGGAGGAAGACATGAAACTTGTTAATGGTTATGATCTGATGGATTATGCAAAGAGGTATCACTTAATTCTTCCCGCATTTAATACGACAAATTTGGAAACAACGTATGGGATTGTAAAGGGACTTGCAAAAGCGGGGCTGCCCGGTTACATTCAAATATCATCCAGTAATTTACGGCTGTCAAATCCACATACGATTGCAGCAATTGCAAAAGAGTCAGTGAAAGAAGTAGATGTGCCGATTGCGCTGCACTTAGATCATGGAAAGTCATTTGAAGATGTGAAGGTCTGCTGTGATGCCGGTTTTACGTCCATTATGGTTGATAACTCTGCATTGCCATATGAAGAAAATGTCAGGGAGAGTAGAAAAGCGGCGGAGTACTGTCATTTATATGGAGTACCTGTGGAGGTAGAGTTAGGGTCGATACAAGGGAAAGAAGAAGATATTGTTAATGAAGAAAATTGTAAGACGGATCCTCAAATGGTAAATGATTTTGCAGAAAAGACAGGATGTGACCTGTTGGCGGTCTCAATTGGGAATGTACATGGGCTTTGCCTGAATCCTCATATTGATATGCCGCTCCTTAGAGAGATAAACAAAGTGTCGCCAGTGCCACTTGTACTCCATGGCGGTTCAGGGATTGCAAGCGAAGTGATTTGGGAAGCAAAGAAATACGGATTACTTAAAATTAATTACGGCTCTGTTTTAAGAAAAGAATTTATAACTACATTTGGCAAAGAATATGAAAAAAATCATAATGCCCATGACGTAATTAGTTTAAGTATGATGGCGGTAGACAATATTGCAGAGGCAGTTTGTAAATTGGTGACTATGATTAATGAAAGATAAAACAAAGGGGTATACTATGAAAAAAAAAGATTTATACCTTGGAGTTGATGTGGGAACATCATCACTGAAACTTATATTGATAAATGATGATTGTCAGATTTTAAAGCAGGATTCTGAAAAATACATACTGGATAGTCCTCAGGTGGGCTGGCTGGAAATTGATCCTGAGATTTGGGTAAGTGCTTTTGTAACTGCCGCGGAGAGGCTGTTTCAAGGCATTGACCGAGATAGAATTAAAAGAATCGGTGTTACAGGGCAAATGCATACATTGGTACTGCTTGGAGAAAACGGAAAGGCAATACGGTCTGCAATCATGTGGAACGACCTTAGGACGAAGGAAATGATTCCATCTATAAAGAAGGATATAAGCGCATTTGATGATGGAGCGTATCTTTCAAAAATTATTTCTACAGGAAGCCCGCTTGCAAATTTAGTATGGATCAAAAACAATGAACCAGAGGTATTTGGCGCAATCAGAGGCTTTCAAATTGGCTGGGATTATCTCGTTTATCGTTTGACGGGAAAAAGATGCACAGACTATTGCAATGCATCTACTTCTGCGTTATATTCTTTGACTCAAAAATGCTGGTCTTCACAGATATGCAAGTATGTTGGTCTTGATGCTGATTGCTTTCCTGACGTATGCGGTAGTGCAGAATTGGCTGGGAGATTGTCAGAGGAGTTTCAGCGTAAGCTGCTGCTTCCTAAAAGTATAGAGGTGATAGTTGGAACGGGAGACAATCCTGCAACAGTGATTTCGACGGGGAGCTACTGGAGTAAGCACCCAGTGTTTTCTCTTGGAACATCAGGGGTTTTTACCAGGATATTTTCTGGTGAGCAGGACTATTATATTGGGAAAAAAATATTATTTGCATTTTATAAAAATGAATGCGGTCTTTTAGAGCAGGGAGCGATTCAATCTTGCGGAAATACATATGACTGGTGGAACCAGCAATTTGGAAACCTTAATATGAGCATGGATTTGGAATCAGAAATAGACATTCGTGATAAAGCAAGGGAAAAGGTTTTATTTTATCCACATCTGATGGGAGATAAGACCTTATATTCTGATCCAGATTTAAGGGGGATGTTTGCTGGAATTGATATAAAGACTGACAAGAAATCTTTGCATTATGCAGTTCTGGAGGGAATCTGCTTCTCCATAAGAGAGTTAGTTGAAAGAATGAATGCTGTGACAGAAGTGAGCGAAGTGCTTCAAGTAGTAGGAGGAGGTTCTGAAAATAGTTTATGGATGCAGATGCTGTCGAATATTCTTGGAACTAAAATCGAAAAATTAAATGGAAGTGCAGGCGCTGTATATGGAATTTCATTTCTCGCTGCAAGGAGTGACAAAACAGACAAGCTTCAGGAAATCATTAATAATAAGATTGAAATCAAAAAAAGTTACATGCCCGATGAGAGTTTAAAAGAATGTTATGAAAAGAAGTATGAATGTTACTTGAGAATGAGAAAAGCAATGCACTATATATACGAGGGAAAAGAAATAGTATGAGATACAAGTTACCGGAAAAAAAGGAAGAAATATTAAAAAGAGTGGGAAATATATCACAAATTGCCGGAGCAAAAAGGTATTATCTTGCAGACGGACGTGGCGCTGGTATCGAATGTGTAGATGTAAGGACTGGAACGGGGTTTGTGTATACAGTTATGCCGGGAAGAGGAATGGATATAGGTTGGTGTGGATTTGAGGGCATGCCGATTTCGTATATTTCAAAGGCTGGAATTTCAGCGCCGTCTTATTTTACCGGCGTCAAGGATCAATGGCTGCAATGTTTTCCGGGAGGAATGCTTTCCACTTGCGGTTTAGGGAATGTGGGAGACTACTGTGAGGATTTTACGGAAGGGCTGGGACAGCAGACGTTTGGTCTTCATGGAAGAATCAGCAATCAATGTGCAGGAAATGTCTGTGTCAATGAAAGATGGGACAAGGATACATTTGTGATGGAAGTATCCGGAATGACGACAGAAGCGCAATTGCGTGGAGAGAATTTTTCACTTCACAGGACAGTAACAGGAAAACTGGGAGGAAATTGCTTTGTAATGAAGGATATCATCACAAATGAAGATTTTGTGGAAAGACCTTACATGGTCATGTACCATATCAATTTTGGATATCCCATAGTAGATAAGGATGCTAAAATTATTATCCGCAGTAAGAAGAAATTTGCGGATACGAAAGTTTCTATTGAAAATATGGCAGATGCATATAAGATTACAGATCCGGTCAATGGAATTGAGGAAGAGCTCTATTTTCATCAAACAAAAGCTCTCAATGAGAAAGGATTCGCAGCGGTAGTGAATGACAACATAGAAGCAATGGCATATGTCAGGTACACAGCAAATACCCTGCCATATTTAACGGAATGGAAGATGATGGGTGATTCGGATTATGTTGTGGGACTTGAAGCAGGGAATTGCATTCCCCGAGGACGCAGGTATCACAGAGAAAAGGGATTGATAAAAGTGCTTTCCCCTGGAGAAAGTACGGAAAATGAGCTGGAAATAGGAGTGGTGGTGGGCAAAAAGGAGATAGTGCTATTCTTAGAAAAAGAAGACATCAAAAATTGATGCAAGGAAGGAGACAATTATGAGCAAGGAACAAAAAATCAAAGAAGTGTTTAATCGAGGTGAAGGAGTACTGCGCCTTATTCCCAATTATGTGCCGAGAGAATGGGGAAAAGCTGGGAGACGGCTCCGTCTTCATCCGGACGACTATTATGCGATGGGGGTATCGAGAGGTGAAATCAAAGAACGCTGGTTCAGCTCTATCTGTCCTGCTTATGCAAATGAAGATGCACCGGAAGACGAGGGAATGAGCTACGTACAGACTGGAGAGGGTATGGATGGGAAAATTCTGTTAAAGGATTTTATTGATACACTTGGCAAAGATATTATTGGCAGTGAGCTGATTGAAAAATATGGAACATGGCCAATGTATTCTAAGTTTTTTGATTTTGGCACACCGCTTTTTGATCATGTACATTTGACCCATGAAACGGCAGCGAATGTAGGAAGGAAAGCAAAACCGGAATCGTACTATTTTCCACCACAGTTAAATTCTTATGAAGGCGAGTTTCCATATACCTTTTTTGGATTTGATTGTGGTGTGACAAAGGAAGATGTAAAAAAATGCCTTGAGAATTTTGAAGTTTGTGATAACAGGATTACAGAGCTGTCCAAAGCATATCGATTAAAACTTGGTACAGGGTGGTATGTTCCCGCAGGGGTAATTCATGCTCCGGGTTCTTATCTTACGTATGAGCCACAGTGGAATAGTGATGTAAATGCAATTTTTGAAAATGTAACAGCAGGAGAAGTGAATGCATATGAGTCTTTGGTACAGCAAGTGCCGGAAGAGAAAAAACATGACCTTGATTATATTATGACAATGCTTGATTGGGATAAAAATATAGATCCCAACTTCCGTGAAACATATTTCCGCCCGCCAGTAATGGCAAGGGAGGAAGCGGGATTTTCAGAAAAGTGGATCAGTTATGGAAATGATTATTTCTGTGCAAAGGAATTGACGATAAAGCCGGGGCAGACGGTCATAGTAAAAGATCCAGCATGCTATGGATGCATTTTTGTCCAAGGACATGGGGAGTTCGGTATATTTAAGGATGCGGAGTCGGCGCAAATTTTAAGATATGGTCAGACCTCCGCGGATGAGTATTTCGTGAGCGAAGATGCAGCCAAAAAAGGAATAAAGATTGTAAATCACAGCAACACAGAACCGATTGTGATTTTAAAACATTTTGGACCGAATAATCATGAGGCGCCCAGAGCAAAATAATCAATAGAAAGAGAAGCATATTGAGTTGGTGATATGCTTCTCTTTTGTTATTTTAGTAATCACATTTATGGTACAGGCTATTGCTTTTTTAGCTGTTTTATAGTATTTTTATAAAGGAATTTTGGATTTTGTGTGTTTATGAGGAGAGGATTATGAAAAAGAATAAGAAACTGTTTTTCGTCTGCAGTCTGCTTGCCTGCTTTATAGTGGGTTGTGCGGATGTTGCGGAATATGGTTCCGGAAAGGAAGCAGGTATTGAGTGCAGCGCGCAGATGCTGGAAAAAGCGGCGGTGACCGAAGAAGGATATTACGTATTAGAGGGGAGTTTGTATGAAATTGGCAAGCATGTGATTGTCTTGGAAACAGAGAGCGGAGAGCTTTTGGCTTTTCAAATGGTGCCTGAAACGATTATATGCGTAGGCGGAAGTAATGAGATTGCAGAAGGACAGGCAGTCAAGGTGGTGTTTGATGGAAATGTAAATGGAACCGAGATAGAAAAGGTTTCCGTGATTGCGGTTACAGTCTCGGAGGAGGAATTGTAAATTTTATCTTAATTTTCTTTTATTTTGTGGATATTTCATACATGAACCACGTTATATGTGGTAGAATATACTGTTGTGGGTAAAGAAAAGCATGACTATGAAGGGTTGAGCATGGAAAAGATACAGAGACGTGAAAGGAAAATTGAAAAGTTAAGAAAAAGATATGAGCAGAAAAAAGAATTTTATCGTCTGCTCAAGGAATATGCGCCGGATATTCTTGAATCACAGAATTTCCGCAGCACCAGAAAATTTATTCAGCATGGGACGATGCCTGTACACCGCCATTGTCTGGACGTGGCGAGGCAGAGCATTGCAATCAGCAAGTTTTTAGGTATCCCGTGTAGTGAACGGGAGCTGATCAGGGGCGCTTTGCTCCATGATTACTTTTTGTATGACTGGCATGATAAGACAAGAGAGAATTATCAGATGCTGCATGGTTTTTATCATCCGGGGATTGCGCTCAAAAATGCAAGTCGGGAATATAATCTGACGCTGCGGGAGAAAGACATCATCAAGAAGCATATGTGGCCGCTTACGGTAGTGCCGCCCCGCTGCAGGGAGGCGTGGATTGTGACCACAGCTGATAAATACTGTTCCCTGCTTGAGACCTTGAAACTGCGCAAGGGAGCAGGCAAACAGAGAGTAAAGGTAGCCGGATGAAAAAGGGACTGTTTGAGAGTCTGAGAAACTACAGCGAAAGTGATTTTTATCCCTTTCATATGCCCGGACACAAAAGAAGGGTGAAGAATGATGGACTTGGAGAAATCTATCGGTATGATATTACGGAGATAGATGGATTTGATAATCTTCATGCCCCGGAGTCTATTTTAAAAGAAGCTGAGGAACGTGCAGCGGAATTATACTGTTCGGAAGAAACATATTATCTTATCAATGGCAGTACATCTGGAATTTTAAGCGCTGTTTCAGCGGTTGCCGGTCGGGCGCAAGGACTGATTATTGCCAGGAACTGCCATAGAGCCGTATATCATGCGGCTTTTTTAAATCATATGGAGCTATATTATGTATATCCTGAAATCATAGATGAGTATGGCATAGCCGGACCGGTTACGGCAGAGGGGTTAGAATGCTTGATCAAAGAAATTCTTAGAAAGGCAGGGACAGAGTCTGAGAAAGCAGGGGAGCTGATTGCGGGTGCGGTGGTCACTTCTCCCACTTATGATGGGGTTTCCTCTGATATCAGGAAGATTGCCGATCTGCTGCATGGGTATGGTATTCCATTGATTGTGGATCAGGCCCACGGCGCTCATTTTGGTCTGCATCCTGCTTATCCGGAAAATGCGGTAAAGGAAGGCGCGGATATGGTCATCCACAGCGTGCACAAAACGCTGCCAGCGCCCACGCAGACGGCGCTGATTCATCGAAACGGTGCATTGACAGATGGAGAGACATTGAAGAAATATCTTCGCATCTATCAATCCAGCAGTCCTTCTTATGTTCTAATGGCGGGAACTGACGAGTCGATCAGGATAGCGAAGGAGGAAGGACTTCAAAGACTGGAACAGCTTTTGCACTTGCGAAAGGAGTTTCTGAAAAAAATCAGTGTGTGCAGATATATCAAGGTATGCCCGTTTACGGAGCCGGGAAAGCTGATTATATCTGTAATAGGGACTTCCATGACAGGGCAGGCACTCTATGATATTTTGCGCGATCAGTATCATTTACAGATGGAAATGGCTTCGGCAAGTTATGTTACAGCGATTCTTACTATGATGGATGAAGAAGAAGGGCTGAAAAGGCTTGCTCATGCACTGATACAGATAGATCAGGATATTATAGAAAAGGAAGATCAGGATAGATTTTCAGATTTTACGCAGCGCCCGGCTAAAAGACTTAACATATGGGAGGCATATGCAGTGCCCTTTTTGGAAGTTGGGCTGGATCAGGCAGAAGGCGGGACGGCGGCAGAATTTATCAATTTATATCCGCCCGGGATTCCGATTTTGGTACCGGGGGAAGTGTTTGACAGAGAACTAATTAGAGAGATTCAATTTTACCTGGAAAGCGGTTATACCGTTCAAGGTATTTTTGAGCATAGAGTGAGGGTGGTAAAATCACCTCAATTACATGGAATGGAGGATTGTTATGAGAAAAACAAAGATTATCTGTACCATAGGACCGGCAAGTGAGAGCGAAGAGAAATTACGTGAATTAATGCTGGCAGGCATGAATGTCGCCCGTTTCAATTTTTCCCATGGAACCCATGAGGAGCATAAGAAGAAGTTTGACAGAGTCATCAAGGTCAGCAATGAACTGGGGCTGCAGGTGGCGACCATGCTGGATACGAAGGGACCGGAAATCAGGCTGAAAGATATCGAAGGCGGCAGGACAGAGCTTGTTACCGGACAGAAATTCATACTGACGACAGAGGAAGTTCTCGGTAATAATGAAAAGGTTACGATTACTTACAAGAATTTAAAGGATGATATTGAAATTGGGACTACAATTTTGATTGATGATGGTTTGATCGAGATGGTTGTGGATGCCATCGAAGAGACCGATATAATATGTACAGTAGTAAACGGCGGACCGATTTCCAACCACAAAGGTGTCAATGTTCCCGGGGCAATCTTATCGATGCCTTATATCAGTGAAGTTGACAGAAGCGATATTATGTTTGGCTGTGATATGGGATTTGACTTTCTTGCAGCATCTTTTGTGAGATGCAGGGAAGACATTCTGGAGGTCAGAAAGATTTTAGACGAACATGACAGCCATATGAAAATCATTGCAAAGATTGAAAATATGCAGGGTATCCATAATCTGGAAGATATTTTAACGGTTTCAGATGGTATTATGGTAGCAAGGGGCGATATGGGTGTGGAGATTCCCATGGAGGAAGTACCTGTTATGCAGAAACGCATGATTAAGCTTGCGGAGGCACAGGGCAAGCATGTCATTACGGCTACCCAGATGCTGGAATCCATGATTAAGAATCCAAGACCTACCAGAGCAGAGACCACGGATATTGCAAATGCGATTTACGATGGAACCACGGCGATCATGCTTTCTGGGGAAAGCGCTGCCGGATTATATCCGGTAGAAGCGGTTAAGACAATGGCAAAAATTGCCGAGAGAACAGAGGAAGATATCGATTATAATGGAAGAATGAAGCGCAGGGAGAACATCGACAGCTTTGATGTGACCACAGCTATTTCCCATGCAACCTGTACCACAGCGATGGATCTGAAGGCGTCTGCGATCATTACGGTGACGATTTCCGGTTTTACGGCGGGTATGATTGCAAGATATAAACCCAAATGCCCTGTGATTGCATGCAGCGTCAGCCCGAAGGTCTGCCGGCAGCTTGCCTTATCCTGGGGTGTAACGCCTGTCTGGATTGCCAGGGAAAGTACGGCGGAGGATTTGTTTGACGAGGCTGTGCGCGCAGCGGAAGAAGCAGGATATATCAAAAAGGGAGACAGGGCTGTCCTGACTGCAGGCGTCCCGCTGGGAGTTTCAGGAAAAACCAACATGATTCGTGTTGTAGAGGTTTAATTCATATGGGAAAAATGATATACTTAATGGGGAAGAGTTCCTCAGGAAAGGACACCATCTATAAAAGACTGTTGGGATGGAAGGCTTTGAATCTGAAACAAGTGGTATTATATACGACCCGTCCTATACGTGCAGGCGAGATGGAAGGCGAGGAATATCATTTTACAGATGATGCGGGTTTTATGGAGTTGGAGGCACAGGGCAAAGTAATCGAGGCACGTGCTTACCATACATATCATGGATTATGGCGTTACTTTACGGTAGACGATGGAAGTATAGATTTAAGCAGTCATAACTATCTGATAATAGGAACGATAGAATCTTATGTCAACACAGCAGAATACTTTGGCAGGGACAAAGTACTGCCGGTTCTGCTTGCTCTTGACGATGGCATAAGATTAAAGCGTGCATTGAATCGGGAAATGCAGCAGGAAAATCCTAAATATGAGGAGATGTGCAGGCGTTTTTTGGCGGATGCAGAGGATTTTTCGGAGGAAAAAATCAGGAATGCAGGTATAACAAGAACTTTCTCCAATGAAAATTTAAACAGTTGTCTTGCGCAGATCAAAGAGCATATTCAGGAAAATCTGTAAAGGGAAAGAGGTGATCAGAGGTGGACATAAAAGTGAATCAGGCAGTGCCGGTAACTCAGCCGGAGGCGGCAGCGCCGGTGCGGGAATCGGATGGAGCGTTTAAGTTTACGCTGGTCAGCCATATTGAAGAGCAGGAATTGCAGGCAAGGCTGAGTACGCTGATGGAAGAGATCACCATGCAGGGCGATAAGCTTGCAAAGAAGCGCGATATCAGAGATATGAAGAAGTACAGAGGACTGGTAAAGGAATTTATGAATGAAATCATAAGCCGTTCCCATTCCTTTTCCCGAGAGAACTTTTTGGATCGTAAGGGGCGTCACAGGGTTTACGGAATCATCAGGCTGGTAGATGAAAATCTGGATGAGCTTGCAAAGGAGCTTATGAAGGATGAGTAACAGACTTCGGCGGATTCGAAACCTTCGCATATGGATCTTTGCGGTCACAGGCGGCATGATTTTTGCCATTTGTGACCGTCTTGGTTATATGCTGGAGCATTATGGAAGCATCTGGGCGATATCCGAAAACCCGTGGCACAGGACGGTCTTCCACCGGATTCTGCTCCGGCTGCCGGTAAATGTACTGGCGGTTCTGCTGCTTCTTCTGTTTACCGACTGGCTGGCAGAAAGAAGGAGTATGTCCGCAGGGGGAAGGGCAGGCAGAAGAACCTGTTTCAGCGGCATATGGGATCTGCTGACGAAAGAGAGCTGCCGCTTTTATCTGATATGGCTTTTGTGTTTTGCAAGTTTCCTTCCGGCATTTCTGGGAGGTTATCCGGGGATCTTCGCTGCAGATGCGCCGAATCAGATCGGCTGGACCTTTTCCGGCTGGCTGACGGCACACCATCCGCTTGTGCATACCGGGATCCTCTGCGGCATTTTTTCTCTGGCAAGAGGATTCGGATGCAGCGACAATACGGCGGCGGCTGTCTATACCGTTCTTCAGATGGCGGCTTTGTCGGGAATCTTTGCATGGATCTGGAGATTTCTGAAAGAAGAAGAGGCTCCGGACTGGCTGCAGGCGGGGACGGTACTGTTTCTGTGCCTCTTTCCGTTTCATGGGATGATGGCGGTATATACCACAAAAGACACGCTCTTTTCCGGGATTTTCGTGCTCTGCGTGATGCGGCTCTATAAAATATGTACAGACCCCGGAAACTGTTTCGGCAGCCGGCGGCGCCTGCTGGCGGACATCTGCTGCTTCGGACTGCTGTTTCTGTTCCGGAATAATGGATTTCATACACTGCTTTTATGTATGCCCTTTCTGCTGCTTGTGCT
>ERZ808054.466-NODE-466-length-38720-cov-5.962089_pt1 | contig 38720 bp, 34 predicted proteins | sample MGYA00380201_ERZ808054 | MGnify/ENA primary metagenome ERZ808054 (study PRJEB31490, sample SAMN06133419) | mouse gut metagenome | isolation source: Z5_2 | host: mice | place: China: Chengdu | collected 2015-05 ...
CTTTTGCGGCCAGCTTTGACAAGGAAAATGTGGCTTATCTCGGAAACGGCATGGTATTTAATAAATTTACCGGCTCCAGGGGAAAAGCAGGATCCAACGATGCCAATGCGGAATATATGGGACATATCCGGGATATTTTTGATAAGGAAAAGGTGCATTTCCAGACGGCTGAACTGGGCAGGGTAGACTTAGGCGGCGGCGGAACCATCGCTTATATACTGGCGCTTTACGGAATGAACGTGATCGACAGCGGAGTTGCGGTATTGAATATGCATGCGCCGTGGGAGGCAACGAGCAAGGCCGACGTTTATGAGGCGAAGAGAGGTTATCAGGCATTTTTGAAGAGAGCAGAGAAAATATAATGAAAGAATGGAAAAAATCCGATTTTTATTTCGATCTGCCGGAGGCGTTGATCGCACAGGATCCTTTGGAAGACCGCTCCGCTTCCAGGCTGCTTGTGTTAAATAAGAAGACGGGAGAAAGAGAGCATCATTTTTTTCATGAAATAACGGATTATTTAGAGCCAGGCGATTGCCTGGTGTTGAATAACACAAAAGTGATACCGGCCCGGCTGACGGGCATCAGGGAAACGACAGGGGCAGCGGTGGAGCTGCTCCTGTTAAAACGACGGGAAAAGGATGTATGGGAAACTCTGGTAAAACCGGGAAAAAAAGCGAGGCCCGGAACGGTGATTTGCTTTGGGGACGGCCTTCTGAAAGGAGAGATCCTGGAAGTGGTGGAAGAGGGAAACCGCCTGGTGCGTTTTACTTATCAGGGAATATTTGAAGAAGTGCTGGACCGGCTGGGGGAGATGCCCCTGCCGCCCTATATTACTCATAAACTGGAAGATAAAAATCGGTATCAGACCGTTTATGCCAAATACGAGGGATCGGCGGCGGCGCCTACGGCGGGCCTTCATTTTACCGGAGAACTTCTGAAAAAAATCGAAGAAAAGGGCGTAAGCATTGCTTACGTGACTTTGCACGTCGGACTCGGCACCTTCCGCCCGGTAAAGGCGGAAAATATATTGGAACACCATATGCATTCCGAATCTTACCATGTGCCGGAAGAGGCGGCGGAAAAAATCAACCGGGCCAAATGCGAGGGGAAAAGAGTGATTTGTGTGGGAACCACCAGCTGCAGAACGGTGGAAAGCGCTGCGGACGAGAACGGCATGCTAAGGGAAAGCAGCGGCGACACCGATATTTTTATCTATCCCGGGTATCATTTCAAAGTAATGGACGCATTGATCACCAATTTTCATTTACCGGAATCGACGCTGGTTATGCTTGTTTCCGCGTTGGCGGGCAGGGAAAATGTTCTTGATGCCTATAAGGAGGCGGTAGAGGAGAAATATCGCTTTTTTAGTTTTGGGGATGCGATGTTTGTGATTTAACACCGTTTCCGTTCATTTGTAAATAATGAAATATTGAAGAAATGGGCCGGAGAACCGCTGAACTCCGGCTTTTTTCATGGATTTTGGAAAAAATAAAAATATTGCTTTACTTTTGTCTTGCAAAAGTCTATAATGAAGTTACAGTTAAGAAATGGCAAGGACTTAACAGGAAAGGAGTAAACCATATGGAGGTATTGGACATGGCAATCAGCGAAAAAGAATTAAAGTTGCTTATGAATTTTGTAAAAGACGGCCTGAAAGAAGCGAGAGAGAGCGAGGACACCGAAAAGAAAAACAGCAAGATTGACAGGGTACTGGAGCATATCCAGCAGTATTTAGAGGATTAAGGTAAATATGTGAAAGGGCGGGCTTGCTACCGCCCTATCCATAAAAATAAAGTGGCAAGATGGAGGCGGTTCTAACGGAAAGCAAAAAGAAAATGGGTAGGCCGACAGACAATCCCAGGCCGCACAGCCTGACGATACGCATCAGTGACGCTGACAAAAGGACTTTGGAGGAATACTGTGCGAAAACCGGAGTGAACCGAACCGAGGCGATCAGCCGGGGCATTGGAAAGCTGAAAGAGGGGGATGAGTCAGCGCCGGATGAAGTGGAAGCAATACAGGAAGCCAGACAGGAATTTGAAAGAGGAGAGTTGTTCTCTCACAATGAAGTGTGGGCATAGAGCGATATATGAAAACCGAAGAAAAAAGTAAGAATATAGAAAAGTAAATGCTGTTACCATGAATCTTTCTGACAGAATCCTTTACAAAATATAAATAATGTTATATTCTTATTAGTAGGGGCGGTTTATAGGACGGGCATCTTCCGTCTTATACGAGGGGAAAGATTTTACTATCAAGAGGAGTGTTAAGGGGTCATGGAAGAGCGTAGAAGAGCGAGAAGAATGAGGCTGGAATCCACGATAATCGTACGCAGGATCGACAGCGGCATAGATGAGGAGGTTACGATTGAGATCAAGGACATATCCAAGTCAGGAATCGGCTTTTTTTGCACGGAAATATTGGAAGTAGGGTCGATCTATCAGTCGTCGATTATCATCTGGACGAAAGAAATAATTCCCGTTTTGCTGAAGATCGTAAGGGAAGTGGATCATAGCGAGAAAAAATTTTATGGTGCAGAATTTATGGGACTGTCGGAAATCGATATGTTCCGTATTGCGGTGTATGAAGAACTGGAAAGATCGGAAATGATGTAAAAAAATAAAAGTCTGCCGGAAGGAAATAAACTTCCGGCAGTTTTTTTTCGCACGGAGGTGCGATGCGCGGAAATTAGCAGCTTTGCTGCACGCACCCCGCGCGGCGAGTCTACTCGATTATAATGGAAAATTGTTTCCCAATAACCTATTTTGTCAGGGACAGAAGATCGGAATAAAAATCCGGGTAACTGATGGATACGCATTCACTGTCTCTGATTGTTGTTTCTCCTTCTGCGATGAGGGAAGCGACGGCAAAACTCATGGCGATTCTGTGATCGGCGAAAGAATCGATGACAGCGCCTGTCAGGGGCAGTTCGGAAGAGCCCTTTCCTTCGATGATCATGCCGTCTTCCGTGCCGGTGATGGAACATCCCATAGCGGAAAGGTTTCGAACCATGACGTCAATACGGTTGGATTCCTTGACTTTTAATTCTGCCGCATTTCGGATGATCGTAGTTCCGCTGGCGGCAGCGGCCATAACGGCGATAATGGGAAGTTCATCGATCAGAGTCGGGATCATGTCGCCTTCGATTACGGTGCCGTGAAGGGGGCGGTAGACAACATGCAGATCCGCAGTGGGCTCACCTTCCCGGTTTTCATTGAGCAGGGAAACATGACCGCCCATCGCTTTCGCCGCTTTCAGAATGCCGGCTCGGGTGGGATTGATTCCCACATTGCGAATGAGGATGTCCGAACCGGGCACAAGCAGCCCTGCGGCAATGAAATAGGCGGCGGAGGAAATGTCCCCCGGAACACGGATTTTCTGGCCGGTGAGACGGGGACGGGGGGAGATAACGGCGGTAGTTCCTTCGGAACGGATATTCGCGCCAAAAGTGCGCAGCATCAATTCCGAATGGTTACGGCTTAAAACCGGTTCGGTAACGGCGGTTTTGCCTTCCGCATACAGTCCGGCGAGCAGTATGGCGGATTTCACCTGTGCAGAAGCTACTTCGGAATGATAGTGGATTCCGTGCAAGGGAGAGCCGTTGATTTGCAACGGCGCACACCCGTTGCCGTTCAGGCTTTCGATACGGGCCCCCATCATGGAAAGCGGTTCTATAATGCGTTTCATCGGGCGTTTTTGTATGGAAGAATCGCCGGTAAGAGTCGTGGTAAAAGGCTGGGCGGCAAGGATACCGGAAATAAGCCGGGTAGTGGTGCCGCTATTGCCGGCATCGAGTGTGCCGGAGGGAGCGGATAGGCCGTTCAGTCCTTTGCCCCATATGGTAACAGTATTCTCCTGGTTTTCGATATCGATGCCCAGGCGGCGGAAACAGCCGATGGTGGACAGGCAGTCCGCGCCCTGGAGAAAATTGGTAATTTCGGTTTTTCCTTCGGACAGAGCGCCGAACATGACTGCGCGGTGCGAGATGGATTTATCGCCGGGAACGGTAACTTCCCCTCTCAGGCCTTTGATGTTGTGGAATTTCATGGATAACCTCCGTTCTATTTTTTTGCATGGATCGTATATCCCCGGCTTTGCAGGATTTGGGATGCGGATGCGATATCTTTTTCTTCATAGAATTCAATGCGCAGAGCGCCTTCTTCCAGTTCCCGGTTATGAACGATGCCGATATTTTTAATACTGATGTTATTTAAGGCTAACATGGTGGCAATAGAAGCCAAAGCGCCGGTTTCGTCCGCGATATCGATGGTAAGGGAATAGGATTTTTTGATCGGGCCGCTGGAGGCTTCGATAAAAGAATCCCGGTACATGCGGGCGTTGTTGAAAAAGTCATATAATACGCGGGCATCCCGGCCATTGAGTTTATCCCTGACAGCGGACAACGCTTCGATGTAATGATCCAGCAAACGGACGATGTTATCCGTATTCGTCAGGCAGATTTGCTGCCACATATCGGGGGAAGAGGAAGCGATCCGGGTAATATCCTTAAAACCTCCGGCAGCAATCATTTTCATCGTACCGTCTTCGGAATCGCTTTCCCTGACCAGATTGACGAGGGAAGAGGCGATAATATGGGGAAGATGGCTGATAGCCGCCGTGACATAATCGTGCTGGTCCGCGTCCAGAACGAGAGGGATTGCGCCCATGGAAACGACGAGCCTTTCATAGTCTTTTAGCTGATCCGGGGACGTTTTGGGCGTGGGCGTCAGAATATAGTAGGCATTTTCCAGAAGGCGGGCCTTGGAATTCGCATATCCGTAACGTTCACTTCCGGCCATCGGATGACCGCCGATAAACTGCCCGTCCAGCCCGAGAGCCCGGATGCGTTCATGGATGCCCGACTTTACGCTCCCCACATCGGTAAGGATGCAGGAAGGGGAAAGATATTGCTTCAGGGCCGTCAGATTTTCCGCATTGCCGGATACCGGTGCGCAGAGGAAAATATAGTCGCATGCGGAAAAAGAAGCATCGATCACGGAGGAAGTCCGGTTGGCGATACCGTCATTGGCTGCCAGCGCAAGGGTATTTTTGTCAATATCATATACAGTGATCCAAACGTCCGGCATAGAAGCCCTGAGCGCCTTGGCGATGGAACCTCCGATCAGCCCGAGGCCGATAAATCCTATCTTGAACGCACTCATAATTACCCCCGTTCCTGGCCGTCAAAACATGGAAAACTGCGTTCTGCAAGAGAGCAGAAAGGTGCCAGTTCCTTTGCCAGCCTGTCAAATTTTGGGAAAGTAAGCGATTGTGGGCCGTCGGAAAGGGCACAGGCCGGATTATCATGAACTTCGATCATCAATCCATCCGCGCCGCAGGCAACCGCAGCCTTTGCCATAGGGGCCACGTACTTGTAGGAACCGGTGGAGTGGGACGGATCGGCGATGACCGGAAGGTGTGTTTTTTCTTTCAGAACGGGAACCGCGCTTAAGTCCAGCGTATTTCTGGTAGCCGTTTCAAAAGTACGGATGCCCCGCTCACACAATACCACATTGGGGTTTCCTTCCGCAATAATATATTCGGCGGCGTTCAGCCATTCTTCAATAGTGGCGCACAGCCCCCTTTTTAAAAGGACGGGGAGACCGGAACGGCCGGCTTCTTTTAAAAGGATAAAATTCTGCATATTTCTTGCGCCGATCTGAATCATATCCACATATTTTACGGCAGCGTCGATAGCTTCCTGGCAAACAACTTCACAAATGGTCGCAAGTCCGGTTTCCCTGCCTGCAGTCTGCATGTAACGCAGCCCTTCTTCTTCAAGTCCCTGGAAGGAGTAAGGAGAAGTTCTTGGCTTGTAAGCGCCTCCCCGCAAGATGGAAGCGCCGGATTTTTTTACGGCCCGGGCGATACGCATGAGCTGTTCTTCCGATTCCACGGCACAGGGCCCGGCCATAATGGACAGGGAGCCGGGGCCGATCCAGGTATTGCCCACCTGGATACGGGAAGGCTCAGGATGAAATTTGCGGTTGGCAAGCTTATAGGTTTCCGTGACGGGAACGATCCGGTCCACATCTTTGAAACTGATAAGGTTTTCGGTGGGAAGTTTTGTTTTGTCGCCGACGATACCGATAATGGTAACTTCTTCCCCGGCGGAAAGATGGGTGGACAATCCGTTGTTTTCGATATAGGATACCACGGAATTGATGCTCGATTGCGCGGCATTGGGTTTCATTACAATAATCATGGCTTTGCTCCGTTTCTGTTTTCATTTCACACGTTTGACACATGGACAATATATCACTTCAACGCGTGAAAGTCAATAAAGTAACAAATTTACTGTTCAAATTGTTTTATTTTGCTTGTAATGTGCAGACAATTTTAGTAAAATATACACATGGGAGTAAAAAGGCAGTAGAAAATTCCATTACCGCCTCGTCAGATTGCCCCAAAATAGCAAAAATCGGAGGAATTTATATGAATGTTTATACGACTGACAAGATTAGAAACGTAGTATTGCTCGGCCATGGCGGGAGCGGAAAAACCAGTCTGGTAGAAGCGATGGCTTATTTATCCGGGATTACTTCCAGGATGGGCAAGGTATCCGATGGCAATACGGTAAGCGATTTTGGAAAAGAAGAGCAGAAGAGACAGATTTCTATTTCCACATCGGTAGTACCGATCGAATGGGAAGGAATTAAGATAAATATTTTGGATACTCCCGGATTTTTTGATTTTGTAGGAGAAGTAGAAGAAGCGGTCAGCGCGGCGGATGCGGCGATCATCGTTGTTTCAGGAAAAGCCGGCGTGGAAGTCGGAACGGAGAAAGCATGGGAGATTTGCGAAAAATATAAACTGCCCCGTTTTATTTTTGTAACGGATATGGATGTGGACAATGCTTCTTTCCGCCAGGTAGTGGAGGATATGACGAATGCGTATGGCAAGAAGATGGCTCCTTTCCATCTGCCGATCAGAGAAAATGAAAAATTCGTAGGCTATGTCAATGTTATTACGGAAACAGGCCACAGATGGCAGGGCAAGGAAGTAACGGACTGCGAAGTGCCGGAATACAGCAAGGCGAACCTTCAGCTTTGCAAAGATACGCTGATGGAAGCGGTTGCGGAGACAAGCGAAGAATTCATGGAAAGATATTTTGGCGGCGAGACATTTTCGGAAGCGGAGATCAGGGCGGCTCTGCGCACGAATGTGATTGACGGGTCGATTGTGCCGATGACGATGGGATCCAGCATATTATGCCAGGGAGTTTATACTCTGTTGGACGACATTGTAAAATATATGCCCAGTCCGGAAAACAAAGAATTTGCCGGAGTGAGCTTGAAAACGAACGAAATATTTGAAGCAAACTATGATTTTGCCAAGACAAAATCCGCATATATCTTTAAAACAATCGTGGATCCGTTTATCGGTAAATATTCACTCGTTAAGATCTGTTCCGGCGTATTAAAAGCGGACGACCTGATCTATAACAGCGATAAAGATATTGAAGAAAAGGTGAGCAAGCTCTATGTGATGCAGGGAAGCAAGCCGACGGAAATCAAGGAGCTTCATGCAGGGGATATCGGGGCGATTGCAAAGCTGACGGCGGCGAGGACCGGAGATACCCTTTCCACGAAGGCGACGGCGATCCGCTTCGGCAAGACAGAGATTTCAACGCCTTATACATATATGAGATATCAGGCGAAGAATAAAGGGGATATCGATAAAGTTTCCCAGTCATTACAGAAGATGGCGCATGAAGACCCGACGATGAAAGTGGTAAACGATGCGGAGAACAGGCAGACATTGATCTACGGCATGGGCGACCTGCATCTGGAAGTGATTGCCAGCAGACTTGCCAATGAATATAAAGTAGAGATCGAGCTGGCGCAGCCGAAAGTGGCATTCCGCGAGACGATCAAGAAGAATTCCGATGTGGAATATAAATATAAGAAGCAGTCCGGCGGACATGGACAGTACGGCCATGTTAAGATGAGATTCTCCCCGTTGGGCGATCTGGAAAAATCGTTTGAGTTTACGCAGGAAGTTGTGGGCGGCGCGGTACCGAAGAACTTCTTCCCGGCAGTGGAAAAAGGATTGCAGGACTCTGTCCTGAAAGGTCCTTTGGCGGCATACCCCGTGGTCGGCGTAAAAGCTGTTTTGTATGACGGTTCCTATCATCCGGTAGACTCTTCGGAAATGGCATTTAAGATGGCAACGATTCAGGCATTCAAAAAAGGCTTTATGGATGCGCATCCGGTGCTTTTGGAGCCGATCGCGAATATTAAAGTAACGGTTCCCGACGCTTATACGGGCGATGTAATGGGCGATCTGAACAAGAGAAGGGGCAGAGTACTCGGCATGAATCCGGTAAATGGAAAACAGGTCATTGAAGCGGATATTCCTATGACGGGATTGTTCGGATACTGCACGGATCTGCGTTCCATGACGGGCGGCCGCGGCACCTTCGCTTATGAGTTTGCAAGATACGAGCAGGCTCCTAGCGATGTACAGGAGAAAGAAGTAGCGGCCAGAGCGGCGAAAGTTGCAGAGGGTGGCGACGAATAAGAAGAAACGGTATGTTTGGATGCAAAGAAGAAAAGGCCGGCGCTTTGGTGCCGGCTTTTCTTTTTTGCTTGTGTTTTCGGAAGGAAAAAGATATAATGCTTAACATGTACAACTCATGAAAACATTGGTTATGGAAAGGATGTGGAAAAGCATTATGAAAAAAGGAATTCGGAATTTGATCATAATATTGCTGGCGGCCGTTGCTGCCTTTGTATATTATTATATTTCCCTGCCGGCGATCAATATCCATTCTTCGGGCTTCTGGATGTTTATTATAACGATTATTGTTGTCGTCATAGCGGTTTATATTGTCCGGAAAGCAGGAAAAGAATATGTGGAATCGGAAGTGGCGGAAAAGTTTGGGTTCAAGTTCAGTACTTATGGGCTGAAGGATGATAAAGTATTGAAAGGATTGGGCATTCTGCTGCTGCTCGTGGTGGCGGTTTATCTGCTCGGGAGTATTCTTTCGTCGCCGATTGTGAATGCGAAGAAATACCAGGCACTGTTGACGATCGAAGAAAGGGAGTTTACCGAGGACATTAAAGAAGTGGATTACCGCACGATTCCCTTGCTGGATAAGGAATCTGCCGCGCTTCTGGGCAACCGGAAGATGGGGAGCATGGTGGATATGGTCTCCCAGTTCGAAGTGGCGGGGGATTATTCCCAGATCAATTACAAAGGAGTGCCTGTGCGAGTGACGCCTCTCTCTTATGCCAGCGCCATCAAATGGCTGACCAATCAGAGCGATGGCATACCGGCTTATATTCTGATCGACATGACGACACAGGATACGGAGTGCGTAAAGCTGGAAAACGGAATCAAATATTCCAAGTCGGAATATTTCAACAGGAATTTATACCGGCATCTGCGCTTCCATTTTCCTACTTATATCTTCGATAACCAGATTTTTTTCGAGATCGATGAAGAGGGAACGCCTTATTGGGTATGCCCTGTGAAAAAGTTTAATATCGGGCTCTTTGGCGGGCAGACGGTAGGAAGAGTGGTTCTTTGCAATGCGATTACCGGCGAATGTATCGATTATGCGGTGGAAGATGTGCCACAGTGGATCGATAAGGTTTATTCGGCGGAACTGCTGATGGATTTGTACGATTATTCGGGAATTTATAAAAATGGTTTTTTGAATTCCGTTTTAGGCCAGAAAGACTGCCTCCAGTCCACCAACGGCTATAATTATATTGCTTTGGAAGATGACGTTTGGGTATATACGGGAGTCACCAGCGTGAGCGGCGACCAGTCGAACGTAGGGTTTGTGCTGATGAACCAGAGAACGATGGAGACGAGGTATTACAAAGTGGAAGGGGCGATCGAGGATTCGGCCATGTCTTCGGCGGAAGGCCAGGTGCAGAACCTGGGATACCGGGCGACCTTCCCTCTGTTGCTCAATATCGCCGATGAACCTACTTATTTTATGGCGCTGAAAGATGCCGCAGGGCTGGTGAAGAAATACGCCATGGTAAACGTACAGAAGTACCAGTGGGTAGCGATCGGTGATACGGTACAGGAGTGCGAGAGAAATTATACGGAACTGTTGAATACGAACGGCATCGTATCGGAGAATACGGATCTGTATAAAGAGATTTCAGGAAAAATAAAGACGATATCTCCGGTTGTGCTGGAAGGAACGACGCATTATTATATTTGCCTGGAGAATAACGAGGATATTTTTGATGTGGACTTGTCGATCAGAGACTTGATCGGTATCGTGAGATACCAGGTCGGGGACAACGTGAAGTTCCGGTATACGGAGGGCTATGGGCTGCATCTGGTGAAGGCTTTGGAGTAGGCGCAAAATGGGCTTTTGGCGCTCTTGACAGGAACTGGAAAAAAAGCTAAAATTGTCAGCATGGAAATGGTATAAAAATAAAGGAGCGGAAGAAAAATGGCAGAACCGTATAATCACAGAGAAGTGGAACAGAAGTGGCAGCGGATATGGGATGAAGAGAGGGCGTTTGCGACCTCTGATGATTATTCCAAACCGAAATATTATGCGTTGGTAGAATTTCCTTATCCGTCAGGACAGGGACTTCATGTAGGGCATCCAAGACCTTATACGGCGCTGGATATCGTGGCGAGAAAGAGGAGAATGCAGGGGTATAACGTGTTATATCCGATGGGCTGGGATGCATTTGGGCTTCCCACTGAGAATTATGCTATCCAGAATCATATTCACCCGAAGACCGTAACGAAGAATAACGTGGAGCGTTTTAAAGGGCAGCTTCATGCCCTTGGATATTCCTTCGACTGGGAAAGGGAAATCAATACGACGGATCCGGGATATTATAAATGGACCCAGTGGATCTTTTTGAAACTGTTTAAAGCCGGGCTTGCCTATAAGAGCGAGATGCCCATTAACTGGTGTACTTCCTGCAAGGTAGGGCTGGCAAACGAAGAAGTGGTAAACGGCGTGTGCGAAAGATGTGGTTCGGAAGTAGTCCGCAAGGTAAAGAGCCAGTGGATGCTGAAAATTACGGAATATGCGGACAAGCTGATCAAAGATCTGGACAGCGTGGACTACGTGGAGAGGGTTAAAGTATCCCAGAAAAACTGGATCGGCAAATCGGAAGGGGCCGAAGTGGATTTCCGGGTGAAAGGGAAGGAAGAGACCTTAAGGATTTATACGACGAGACCGGACACCCTGTTCGGCGTTACTTATATGGTATTATCCCCGGAGCATCCTATGATCGATAAGTATCAGGAAGAGATCGGAAACTGGGATGAAGTTGTGGCGTACCGGGAAATGGCGGCGAGAAAATCGGATTTTGAACGTACCGAGCTGGCAAAGGATAAGACCGGCGTGGCGATTGACGGCTTGACGGCGGTGAACCCGGTCAACGGAAAGGAAATTCCTATCTGGATCTCCGATTATGTATTGATGACTTATGGAACCGGAGCCATTATGGCGGTGCCGGCCCATGATGAAAGAGACTGGGAATTTGCAAAAAAATTCGGACTTCCTATTATTGAAGTAGTGGCAGGAAGCGAGACAGGAGTAGAAGAGGCAGTTTATACGGATGTAGAGGACGGTATTCTTGTGAATTCGGACTTCCTTGACGGGCTGCATGTGGCAGAGGCCAAGAAAAAAATCATAGAATTTCTGGCCGAAAAAAGAATTGGGACGAAAAAAACCAATTATAAATTGAGGGATTGGGTATTTTCCAGGCAGCGTTACTGGGGAGAACCGATTCCGATCGTGGAATGCGAGAAATGTGGATTTGTACCGCTGGATGAGAGCGAGCTGCCGTTAGAGCTGCCGGAGGTGGAGAGTTATATGCCTACGGATAATGGGGAATCTCCCCTTGCCGCTATGACGGATTGGGTGAGTACCACTTGTCCTTGCTGCGGAGGACCCGCGAAACGGGAGACGGATACGATGCCCCAGTGGGCCGGATCTTCCTGGTATTTCCTGCGCTATACGGATCCGAAGAATGAAACGGCGTTGGCAAGTAAGGAAGCGCTGGAATATTGGATGCCCGTGGATTGGTATAATGGAGGAATGGAGCATACCACTTTGCATCTCCTTTATTCCAGATTTTGGCATAAGTTCTTGTATGATGGAAAAGTAGTGCCTTGCCCGGAACCTTACCAGAAACGTACCTCCCATGGGATGATCCTTGGTTCCAATGGGGAAAAAATGAGCAAATCCAGGGGCAATGTGGTGAATCCTGACGATATTGTAAGGGATTATGGGGCAGATACCCTCCGTACCTATGAAATGTTTATCGGCGCTTTTGAATTGAGCGCGGCATGGTCCGAGGACGGTGTAAAAGGCTGCCGTCGTTTCCTGGAAAGGGTATGGAAGCTGCAGGACATCCTGACGGAAGCAGACGGATACAGCGCTGATCTGGAAACAAAGATGCATCAGACGATCAAAAAGGTGAGCGGTGATTTTGAAAACCTGAAATACAATACGGCGATTGCGGCAATGATGTCGCTCATCAATGATTTTTATAAAAAGAATGTGGTCACAAGAGGCGAGTTTCGGACGCTGCTTACGCTGTTAAATCCGGTAGCTCCCCATATTACGGAAGAACTTTGGGAGCTGGTCGGCTTTGAAGGAAAAGTGTATCAGGCTTTATGGCCGGAGTTCGAAGAAGCGAAGACCATAGAGGCGACGGTAGAGATCGCAGTACAGGTGAACGGAAAGGTAAGGGCAGCTATCCAGGTAGCCAGCGATATTAGCAAAGAGGATGCGATTGCAGTCGGAAAAGAATCGGTAAAAGATAAGATAAACGGAACTATCGTAAAAGAAATCTATGTGCCGGGCAGACTGGTGAATCTCGTAGTAAAATAAATAACGGGAAACTTGGCAGAATATTCTGCCGGTAAAAAACACGGGGCTTATCCGATTTTTGGAATGGTCCCGTGTCTTTTTGGCAGTGCGCCTTGCGGCGCACGTTTCTAATGGCTGGTCAGCGTTTTTTCTTCATTGCCATCAACTTATTGATTTTTTCTATTTCCTCCGATGTGGAATATTTGCGGAGGGCGGTTACAATCGTTTCGATTTCCTGGTCATCGAAAGAGATATTCTGGGATTTTCCTTTTTGGGCTATGGACATCAGAAAAGGAAGCATTTGCTCTCGCGAAAGGTTTTGGCCTTCGAAGACGAGCATTTGTAGGAATTGAAGTTTTGCTTTATCGATATTGGCCACCAAAGGGTCGTTCATCCATTCATTCTGGTTCATGCGGGATATTACCTCCAAACATTTCAAACATGGATTGCTGCTCGGGGGAAAGCATGCCCATGAGCATTTCCATCATTCCGTTATTTTGATTCGGGTCGCTGTTTTCCCCGCCTCCGGAAAAGAGATCTGGGGCGAAATCTTTCATCATTTCCATAGTGCGGCTCATTTCTTTATACATTTCCATGGAATGAAAAATACCGGCTATTTGTTCCAGCTTTTTTTTCTCTTCTCCGGTACAAAAGGGAAGGAGTTCGGAACAGATTTTTTTGATATCAAAATCTTTCTTGTTGAAAGAACAGCCGGTTAGTTCATAAGAATTAGAACGATAGCGTTCAAGGGTATGCTGGAATTCCAGATATTTGATGTAGACGGCGAGTTTCCCACGCATCGGTTCATCAAAATAGGGCATGACAATTTTCATCATCTGTATGTGGTTGTTTGTATATAATGTATCAAAGGCAATAATTTTGTCATGTTCGTTTTTCTCCATAGAAATCCTTTAACCCCATATGCTTTTTAAATCTTATGTAAAACAAAAATAAAATATACTCGTTTCGCGGCAGCGGCGCGTTCCGAAAATGCCGGGCCTGACTGCATATTTTAAGAGAAAATAGGCTCGGAAGAGCCTATTTTCAAGATGTGAGCTGACGTGGTTCTTAGAAGGAGTTGCCGCAGCAGCAAAGAAGAAGGAGAATCCAGATGATGCTGTCGCATCCGCAGCCGGAGTTGCCGCCGCCGAAAAAGCCGCCGCCGAACCCGCATCCGCAGCTATCGCTGCTGTCGCCGCCGTTGCAGCAGCTGAGCAGGATAAGGATCCAAAGAATAGAATTGCATCCGCAGCCGCCGGATCTGTTGCTATTGCCGCAGCCGCAGTTTGTTGCTGTTAAATCACTCATAGTGTTGCCTCCAAAAAAATTTTATTTATGGTTTATACTATGTGCGATGGCTTGGCAGTGTTTCCATGAAAAATGGATTGTCGCAAAAATTGTGTTATAAAATGATTGTTGTTGACATGGAAATAAATATATGTTAGATTAATAAAAATTAATAAGTCAGATAAAATTCAGAGAAACACAGTTATGATATGCCGAAGATTTCTGCAAGGAAATAAGCGGCCTGGTCGGGCATCAGCCCGGCTTGTAATATCATGTGCGAGATTCGAGCCTCAGCACATCCGGCAGACCGGAAAAGTCTGCCAGATGTGTTGGGGCTTTTATTTTCGGAACCGATAAGAGCAGGAGGGTTTGGAAATGACAACGAAAGAATACTTATCACAGATCAGCAGATGCAATCGAATGATACGCAACAAAGTATCCGAAATATCCCAGCTTCGGGAACTGGAAAACAGCTTTTCCGAAATACGGGGAAGGGAAAGGGACGATGAGGATAATGATAAAATCGAAATATCATGCATCAAGATAGAAGAAATGGAGCGTAGGCTTGATGAAATGATCGATGAATATGTGTGTAAAAAGGAGTTGATCGTTTCACAGATTGACAGTATGGAGGATGAGGTTTCGTATGATATTTTATTTGCGAGATATATAGAGAAAAAAACATTGGAAAGAATTGCGGAAAGTCTGCACTATTCTTTCCGGCAGATTACAAGGCTGCATGGAAAGGCCCTGCAGGAATTTGAGAAAAAATACGGTTATCTGTATTTGGGAGAGGAAAATTTGTTCCGCCCGTCCTAGAATGTCCCATGGAAAAACCAGTATAGTTATACTCGAAGAACAAAACAAAGATCGTCAGATGAGGAATAAGGAAGCAGGTGCATTGCAGCATGGTACATGAGAACGAAACGCTTGTTGAGAGAATTCGGAGCGGTTATTGTGTGGCGGAAAATATGCGGGCATTACATGAAAATAATCTGCCGTTGATTAAGAAATTTATAAAGCCATACGCCGCTTATGAACCTATGGAAGATATCTTGCAGGAAAGTTACTTTGGCCTTTGGGAAGCAGCACAACGCTATGAGACGTCTGAAAATGTGCAGTTTATTACTTATGCAAAATTCTGGATACTCCGGTCAGTTCGGAATTATATTGAAAAATGCGGTTCTATGATGCGCATTTCCGGCCATAAAAGACAAAAAATGACCTGTTGCAGAAGAGTCATAGAACGGTTTGAGCAGGAGCAGGGAAGGGAGCCGGCGAATGGAGAGATAGCGGTTTTGATGGGCATTTCACCGGAAGAGGTAGGGGAGATTAGAGGCTATATGCAGGGTGTGGGAAGCTTAGACATGCCATTGACGGAAGATAAGAGCCTGACGCTTGCGGAGACATTGCAAGACGGCTTCGATCTTGAGAGTGAAGCCGTAAATAAAATTTATGCCGAATATTCGAAAACCGAACTGTGGAAAATTGTGGAGCAATATACGGAGGAAAGGGAAAACAGGATAATAAAAGATATTTTCGTATCTTGCAAAAGCATGTCAAGAATCGCCGGGGAACTGGGGATATCTCTGGACAGAGTACGTCAAATAAAGGAAAAAGGTCTGTGGAAATTAAGGATAGGCAGGGCAAGGCGTGAACTGCTGAAAAAGTTTGATATTGTGGAAGCGGGCGTGTACCGGGGCGGTCTGACAAATTACAGGGAACAATGTTTTACTTCCATTGTAGAGCAAATTGTTATAAGGAGGATGGAGGCGGAAGAACGGTATCAACGGTATGTAAAGGAGAGTGAAAGAGGCAGAGGAGAAAAAGACAGCCGGGAATAGAATGGAAAACAGGTGAATGAGGGAGGAAAAGAAAAATGGATGTTACACAAATCGGAACAGTTTTAGCAATCGTGGTGATCACGTATTTGATCGGATTGGGGGTAAAGAGCGTATCGGAAATTAAGGATGAAGCGATTCCGGTGATTGCCGGGGTGTGCGGCGGTATTTTGGGGATTGTGGGAATGTTTGCCATGCCGGATTTCCCGGCAAATGACATTCTGAACGCAATCGCAATCGGAATTGTCAGCGGCCTTGCCAGCACAGGCGTAAACCAGGTATGGAAACAGGCGAAAAAGTAGGCGGCGTCTTTCTTGTTTGCGCATAGAGAGAGAAAATTAGGAGCAGGAATGCTCTTATTTTTTATATTAATTTTAAGGAGGAAAGAGTTATGGAATCAGGAATTTCCACATTAGGAATCACATTTGGCTATGGTATGGAGACCACAGCAGGAGTAAAACCGACGGTATTTACGCAGCTGCACAGGATCAATTCAATCGGCGGGATTACGATTGAAAGCGAGCAGATCGACGCATCGGCTCTGGAAGATTTAGTTTCCAGGTATATTCAGGGAAGAGGCGACACCGGCGGCACATTCCCCGTAGGCGTAAATTATACGAGCGAAACGCTTGACGAGTGGGAGGGCGTTATTTCCGCATACAACGCTGCAAAAGGAACCGGAAAAAGAATGTGGTTCGAAACTATTATACCAGGATTTTCCAAATCGGAGTTTGTTGTGGCACAGCCGCCGGCAAAGATTCCGAGTCCGGAAAAGAACCAGAATGAGCTGCTTATTGTTGAGATGAATCTTACGATTGAAGAATTTGTCGGAATGGAGACAACGGTGCCTTTTACAACGGGCGATGCGCAGCAGTAATGGAAAAAGGGGCGGCTTCTATACCGCCCCATTTCTGCCAAATGGTTTTGGAAAGGGAAAGGTAAAAGATTGTGAAATTAAAAATCGGGGAAAGAGAATACAATATTAAATTTGGATATAAGCCGACATTGAAAAGCAGAATCATATCAAAGCTTGTCAGGATGAGCGCAACCGTGAAAAGAGACAGCGACGCGGATATGGAAAAAATGGAAGATTTGCTGTTATTTCTGCCGGAACTTTTGCTGGCGGGACTACAGGTATGCCATGAAGAATTCCGTTATGATTATGACACAGGGGAAGGCCGGGAAGAACAGCTGGACAAAGCTTTTGCACTGACGGGGAAATATATGGACAGCGAGGATGCCGATGTTATGACATTTTTTTATCAATTACAGGAGGCATTGCTGCAAGATAGTTTTTTAAAAGGACTGTTCCGGAAGGAACAGAAAAAACAGGAGGCAGCGGAAGAGAGGGAACGGGGAAGGCAGACCGCAGCGGAGATGCAGGAAAAGAATTGACTTGGGAACTATACTGTGAAAAAGTACGCCCGTATTGGCTTCTTGTGACAAAAGAGTTTGGATTTACGGTGGATGATATTGACTGGGCCTGTCCGGCGGATCTGGAACCGTATGCAAAAGCGTATCGTATGCAGCTGCAACAGCAGGATTCGCAGCTTCATATTATGGGAATGTACGTTCTGTCCGCAGTATCGGTAGCAATCGAACGGAATTTTTCGAAGAGAGCAAAGGGCAAATATATAGAAAAACCGCTGCTCTATGAAATGGATCATAGAAACAGAACTATGACGGAAAATGAAATACAAAAACAAAGAGAACTTTTTGTTGCGAGATTAGAAGCGATGGGGGCAAATTTCAGAATCAGCAGAAAACGTAAAGAAAACGAGGATCAGGATGGATAAAAAATATTTTAAAACGGGCATCGATGTGTCGTCTTATCAGGGCATCATAGATTGGAATGCGGTAAGAGCAAGCGGTATCGAATTCGCAATCCTTAAGATCATAAAAAAAGATTTAAACCCGGATAAGCGGTTTGAAACCAATTGGCAGGGGTGTACACAGGCGGGCATTCCGATACAGGGGGTTTATAATTACAGTTATGCAACAACCGTAAAAAAGGCGGAAACGGATGCGGGAAAAGTTCTGGAGATTTTAAATGGAAGACGGACTATGGTATGGCTTGATGTGGAAGATGACTGCCAGAAGAAACTGGGAGCGACGTTGGTTGCCCTGATTCACGCGTACAAAGCAGTGATCGAAGGAGCTGGGCTGCCATTCGGAGTTTATACCGGCACATATTTTTATAAAGATTATATTAAACCATATGGGGATTTGGACTGTCCTTTGTGGATTGCCAGATACGGGAAAAATACGGGGGCGATGGATGTAAAGTACCGGCCGCAGCTTCCCGGGATGATCGGGTGGCAATATACGTCAAAGGGCCGTGTAAATGGAATAGCCGGTGACGTGGATATGGATGTATGGTATGAGGAATCAGTTCCCGCCGTTTTCTTATGATAAAAGCTTTGAAATAATAAAGAAGAGGAGGTGGAACGATGGCGGAAATAGATTCTGAGAAACTAAAGAAGTCGCTGGAGAAAATGGCAAAAACTATGAATGAGGACGTAAGGAAAGCGTTTGAAAAAGAGTTCGTGGATACCTGGCGGGCGATAGAGGATTTTTTGGAAAATATGTGCCGGATAAATCCTGACACGTTATTGACGGGATGGGAGGAACTTGGGGCCGAGCTTGCCGGGACTGTTGAGAGAATATTTGAAAGCATTGATTTTAGCAGAATCGGAACAATGTTGGCGGACGGGGTTAATTATGCGTTTCAGGGGTTAAAAAACTTTACGGCGTCCGTACCGTGGGAAGCTATGGCAATCAGCATCTACACCGGATTAAATAATATGATACAAGGGATTAACTGGGAAGAAGCGGGTAAGATTCTTAGCGCTTTCGTAATGAAACTTTTAGGAGTATTTCAGGAAGTAGCCCAAAAAACGGATTGGGAAGGGCTTGCGCGTGGAATCGGGGAATTCTTGTCCAATATAGACTGGATGGGGATATTTGGAACGGTATGGAATGTCTTGTGGGAAGTATTTTCAGGCTGCATAGATGGACTCTTCGAAACGCTTGCAGGAAAGATTATTTTAGGAATGGCCGTAATTACCGGAGAAGACGGATTGTTTTCAAAATTACTGGGGGGAGCAATCGAACTTGTATCAAATCTTGGGCCTATTCTTAATAGTATAGCTTCCGTCATCTTCAGTCCGACAGGCTCTTTGATTCTTGGCATAGCGGCTGGAGTTCTGTTAATTATAGCTAATTGGGATAAGATCAAGGAAGCCGCAGAAATTATTTGGGGAGGAATCACGGAATTCCTGCAAACGACCTGGAACTCGATATCGGAAACGGCAGCGGCAGTCTGGGGAGGAATCACGGAATTCTTCGGGGGAATCTGGAATGGAATAAAAGAAACGGTGGAAACCGTGTGGAGCGGGATCAAGGAATTCTTGCAAACGACCTGGAACTCGATATCGGAGACGGCAGCGGCGGTGTGGGGAGGAATCACGGATTTCTTCGGAAGGATCTGGAACGGAATGAAAGAAGCCGCGGAGGCCGTCTGGAATGGGATTTCAAACTTTCTGCAAGGAACATGGGAAGGGATCAGGAACAGCGCGGAGGCTATTTGGAACGGCATCTCCGGATTTTTGGAAGGTGTCTGGAACGGCATAAAAGGAACTGCCGAAAGCATCTGGAATGCCGTTGCAGGTTTTTGCCGGGAAGTGTGGGAAGGGGTGAAAAGTGTTGCAGAGGAAACATGGAACTCTGTTTCCGCATTTTTGAAGGAAACCTGGAGTGGAATTAAGGGTGCGGCGGAAGAAATATGGGGTGGCATAAAAACCTTTTTCTCCGATACGTGGGAAGGATTGAAAGCTAAGGCGAAAGATGCCGGGGACAGCATAGGGAGGTTCTTTTCCGATGCGTGGGATGGTATCAAGACCAGGGCAAGGGATGCTTGGGATTCCGTGACGGAGACGATAGGAAACTTTGCCGTCAATACATATGAAAAGGTAAAAGATGTGCCGGAAAAGATATACGGCGCAGTAAAAAATACCGCAGGAAAGATGCAGGATGCGGGGAAAAGCTTGATTGGCGGCGTTATAGAAGGGATTAGCAGTACGGCAGGAAGGGCGTACGATGCGATATCCGGCGTGGCGGGAAATCTGGTAAGCAGCTTTAAGAACAGACTTGGAATACATTCTCCCTCCAGAGCGTTTATGCAGCTTGCGGATTATATGATTCAGGGGCTTGTGAAAGGCGCGGATAATGAGGAAAACAGCATTTTGGATAAAATGTCTGAATTGGCGCAGAACATGACCAGGCCATTCGATGGAACCTTCCGGCTGCATCTTGTGGAGGATGGAGGCTATGTTGTTCCGGCATGGGAAGTTAATGACATTGTGAAGGATGGCATGCCAGGCAGACAAGGCGGATTTTTTGGAGAGCTGGGAAGCGAATACTTTTCGATCAATGGACAGTATATGATGGAAGGGATTGAAGAGGCGGCATATCGGGGGTTTTTAAGAGCCAGTGCGGAAAACACAAGGGAAGAAGATCTGCTGGAGAAATTAATAGAAGCGGTAAAAGAAGGAAAAAGCATTACGATTGACGGACGGGAAATCGTAACGACTTATGACAAATGGAAGAACCGGATAGGATGGGGCTTTTAAGGGAGGTGGACAACCATGGCGCTCACGTCATTTTTAAATGTAAACGGGTATGATTACCCATGTCCGAGATATGGGTTCCAATATATGATCAGCACGGTAGTGGATACCGATAGAAATTTGAATGGAGCAGTGGTCGGGCAGAAAATAGGGAGGGATCTCTATAAACTGGATGGCTTGCAATGGGTAGGGCTTTATCCGGAGCAAAGGCGCATGATACTGCGGTCTCTGGAGCCTTTTTTTGTGCCGGTGACTTTCGAGGATTTCAGGACGGGGAAGCCGGTTACGATCACCATGTATCCCGGGGATCGAACAGGCAAACCTCTATTTGCAGATAAAATTACCCATATGGTGACTCGGGATGAACTGTTGTCCTTTCATTTAATCGACTGCGGATGGTGATGATATGCAAAATGTAAGTAATCAATATAAACATAGCATAAGAAGGCGGGAAAGAAACAGAGGATATATCCGTGTAGTTCTCGGCCTCTATAATTTACAGGCGCAGAAACATGCGCAGGTAAGCAAAGAAAAGAATGATCTTTTGTATTTCTCCAATGTCAGGGAGCCGTTTCTCGGCGGACTGGCGGACAGGATATATGCCACGCCGGAGCAGGGATTTTCAAGGGTAGATGGAAGCATGTATTTTGCCCCGCCTGTGAATGCCGGTTATGACTATTACAATAACGGAATCGTGTCAAATGCTATTTTGGGAAATATCTATATAGATTTTGGCGGGGAAGAATACGACATCAAAGGACTTAGCGTTGATTTCGGCGATTATTACCCGGTGGATTTTACGATAAAGACGGATCGGGACGAAAAAAGTTACAGAGAGAACGATAAAAGATATTGGAGGACGGAAGACGTATTTGACAAAATCACATTTATACAGATAAGGCCGGCACGGATGGTAAATGGCGCCGGAAGACTGCGGATACTCCGGTTTTCCTGCGGCATTACGAATACTTTTACAAATGAAGAGGTGATCCGCTATTCGGGGAAGGAATACATTTCGCCTATTTGCGAAACGCTACCGAGCAACGATGTAAGACTGACTGTGGCCAATTATAATTCTTACTATAGCCCGGATAATCCGGGGAGCGCTTTGGCCTATATGGAAACCGGGCAGGAAATCAGAGTCGCTTTCGGATATGATGTGGATGGGAACGGGGATATCGAATGGCTCCCGGAGAAACTTTCCTATTTGAAAGAATGGAGCGCAAATGAATCGGAGGCACAGTTTACTTCCACGGACATTTTTGACCATATGACGGGAATTTATTATAGAGGAACGTTCCGGGAAGAAGGGATCAGCCTGTATGACCTTGCAACGGATGTGTTTGCAGATGCGGGCATCACCAATTATTTTATCGACAGCTATCTAAAAGAAATTACCGTCCGAAATCCGGTTCCGGCGGTCAGCCATTCGGTAGCGTTGCAGATGATTGCCAATGCCGGAAGAAGCGTCTTGCTGGAAGACAGAAAGGGAATGGTGGTGATTTATCCTGCTTTTGTTCCCGAGATGGAGTCAGATGCAGACAATCAGACGTGGTACAGCGATGCGGGAAATATTTTGACGGATGAGGAAAAGATATGGTACGCGACTGCAAGCAAGGGGTTTACGGCGGTAGACGGAAGCATGAAATTTCTTCCGGGACAAGGGAATGACCTGCTCCATACCGGATATATCAGCGAAAGCGTCTGGAGGAAAGACGGGGATGCGGAAGGGCATTGGGATCGGAGGACGCCGAAAATAATTTTAAGAATGGAATCTACCTATACCGTTTTCGGCATTGGAATTCGCTTTCAGAAATATGCGCCGGAGCAGATCTGTATCAATACTTACCAGGATGGCGAACTTTTGGAGCAGGTCGTCGTGGACGAGCCGGGTATTGATTATCGGCTGAACCATGATTTTTTGGACTTTGACCAGATGGAATTGGTATTTACGAAGGGGATTCCCAATGCAAGGATCTTTGTAAGCCATGTTACTATGGGGGAAAACACGGATTACAGGCTCCGCCGGACTCATGAGCTGATCAGCGCGCCGGTTGCGGTAAGGCAGAATAAGATAAAAGATATCAGCGTTTCATTTCATTCTTATAAAGAAACTCCGGAATCGGTCGTCGTCGCATCGGAAGAAATAATGGTTCCTTATGACGGGTATGAACATCTGGTTTATTTTAAAAATCCTTCTTACGGATTTTTTCTATTTACCAGTGACAACAGCGGGGCAGGAAACCGTGCCGCGGTACGGGCCGAAATGACGGAAAGCAGCAGTTATTATGCAAAGATAAGATTTACCGGGGTGACGGAAGAAACGGTAATCAGTTACAGCATCAGCGGATACGAATACAGCGTAGAAGAGCAAAGATATATGGCTGGTTACAACAGGAGCGGGGAGAGCAAGGCGTGGAGCAATCCGCTGGTCAGCACACAGGAACATGCGAAAATCCTGGAAGAGTGGATTGCAGCATATTTGCTTGGAGATGTGGATTACCAGATGGAATGGACGGGCGATCCTTCCGTGGATGCCAATGATTTGTTCGAACTGGAAACGAAATATGGGAATGTGTTTGTGAAGAGTTATGAAAACACGTTGTATTTTAATGGGAGATGGACCGGGAGCATGAAGGCAAGGAAGGTGGTGGAGTGATAGTATGGCGGTATGGAAGACACCGAAGACAGACTGGGCGGAGCATGATCGGTTTGAGTTGGAGGATTATAACAGGATAAAGAATAATATTTATTATCTTTGGGAAAGGGCGTGTGTGCTGTTCTCTAATTTTAGAATAGAAGCCATGGGAGACGATATAACGTCGGAAGCTGAGGATTTTAATGTGGCGTATTTTAATGCGTTTGAAAGAAATATTGAGATTTTAAGTCAGAATACCTATGCGCAGAATCTTGGAATGAGGCAGACATTTTACGCAAACGGGGCGTTTATTAAGTGGGATGAATTGAATCGGATAGAGAATGCGGCCATTAAAATAAAGAAGATAATAGATGCAAAGGAAGAATCGGTACAAAGGCTGCCGTTTAGGCTGGGGGCACCGAGGGATTTTCAAATATAGGAAAAGGGAAAGGGTGAGTAATATGGCTTATGAATTTTTACCAACCAATTTTAAGGATGATATTATAAATGCAGAAATAAATGAAAGAAAAAAATACAGAATGCTCCAGAATGATGACGGAACGGTGTCTTTCGAAGATGCAACAGATTATTTACAGAAGGGGGATTTATTTGGCAGCGGCAATGTAAATGATATAAATGTTCAAATAAATAGGATAAATCAAGTAGGGTATTATACTCGCTATGTAGTAGATAATAGTATGTATCGGCCAGAACTACACAGTTATTCAGTTTCAGATATGGGGTATGATGAAAAATTAGGTCATGCAAAAGCAGTTAATACAGAGTTTGTTCAAATTGATAGCCCCTCTTCTGAATGGACAATTGATTTACAGCCTAAAAAATATTATGTTTTTACTTTAAATTATTATAGCTTCGTAAAAAAACATACCCAAGACGGAGATGTTTCAGTGCAATTAATAAGACTAATTGACACTGGGCGTACATATGCTATGTATATGGCGCAGCTATCTACTGATTCCTGCAGTTATAGTAACTCGCAATTTTTGGATTTAATAATATATAATTTTTCTGATAAAGTGTATAGAAATTTTAATGCTAGCGGGTTTAGTCTTGCTTATGAAATTAAAACGAGGTTGAAAAAAATAAATGGTTAATACATCAACTCCAACCCTACAAATAAAAATAAGCGGATTCAACTTGCCAGATATTAAAACAATAAATATTGCCATAATCTATCCCGAGGGTACAATAAATAAGAAAAATTCTGATATAGAGATAGACAATGACATACTCATAGTATTTTTGACGCAGGAAGAATCGGAAAATCTAAAAGAAAACGGAGCCAGCATTTCCTTATCGGCAACTGATTGCAATAACGTGGACGTTTCGAGCCGGATAAGGATAGTATGGGTAAAAAAGGGAAACAGGCAAATCACTTCTACTGGAGACTCTTTTGTAAGCAAGGATGATTTCGAACAAACTATATCCAATGTGGATACAAAAGTGGAAGATCTGGAAAATAGCCTTTCGATAGGAAACGGAAGAATTTACCTGGATTATCAAGATGGAAAGTACGGGGTCAATACAGACCCCGATCGGGGTGCTGATACATTCAGCCCTTTTAAGTCAGGGACAGATGTATTAGAGAATGCTATTTTTATTGATTCCGAATACGATGCACCTTCAAATGTTTTTTCAACCATGACCCAGACAGGGGTTTACAACGGGAAAGTAATGGAAGAAAATCCGCTATGGTTTGAAATGACTATTGTAGACGGAAGGATTTTCTCTACAGAATTTGAGAAGATAAATGTTGAGATAGAGGAGGGGCAAAATGTATTATAGAAGGTATTTTGAAGGCACCGCTTCCGGGAGTACGACAAGGGGCGTTACATTTGGAGGAAGTACATATGTTTATAATGTAGCTATAGAGAGAACACTTGAAATTGGAAGAGCGGTAGCGGAAACATTAAAAGATGCAGGTATGGACTCGTATTATGATGAAGATAATTTTATGTTATATCTAAAACGCGGTGAAGCCGGTATTGGCCTTCTAACGTTGACTTCGCTGTATACCTGCTGGATATTTAACAGTGATAATTCCACTAGCAGAGTGGAATATAATGTGACATCCTCCAACTCTCATTTTAGCGGGCTCAATTATAAGTTTTATGTAACATTGCTCGGAGAACCGACATCGCTATTTTCTTTGGGGATAGGATCTTGGGCGAATCCAAGCTATGCTTTTTGGGGACCGGCATTTGGCTTTGGAAAAAATAAAAAAACGGGAGAGAAACTTCAATTTTTCGGACAGGGAAATTTTGGATCTTCAGGTTTCAGTACGTTTTATATTAGAAAGACTGATGGAAATGAAGATCAGTATAGCAATGCTGCTAAGCAGATAGGTTTTGGGACTGTCCAACTGCAGGGATTTAATAATGGCGTGATTTTGAAAGAAGTTTTTGATACAACAGGTATGTATACGATAAATAACTGCTACATGGGATGCAAAACAATTTCGCATGGTTCGACATATGGATTCTACTCCATAAACGGCGAAGAGTACTATTCCCCGAACCAGTATTTCATCATAAAATGCCCATCAAAAATCGTGAAACGTTCGTAAAAATGTGTCTCTCCATACAGTGCGCACTATAAAAACACTAATTTATTAAAAATACTATTATTTCCAACGATAATCATATAAAATAATATTCATAATAAAAAGGGGGACTTGGCAACATGGATAAATTTTATTGAAAGCAATAAAAAATAGAGGGGAGATAGCTGACAAACATTGCCAATTCCTCCAATACAAGGAGGAATCGGCAATGGATTACAAAAGAAAAATCATTGAAATGGTGGAAAAAATCGAAAAACCGGGTACTCTGGAATACCTGTACACGTATATCAAATTATTTTTAGATAGGTGGGGCTGATCTGGCCCTGCTGTCTTTCAGTTGGAAAGCATACAATCGATCATATCGGAGACGACCTTCTTATCGCGCTCGTTCAGCATGGAATATCTGTAAAGGATATCGAAGTCCTTTTCTGCTTGCGCGCGCGAGTCTTTTCGTTCAGGAGAAACATCAAATCCCATTAACCAAGATTCCGTCACATTCAGCGCCATGCCGAGTACGACCAGCTTTTCCCGGCTCGGCTCGACTTTTCCGGCTACGTATTGGCTTATGTCAGACTTGTTCATTTTTATATTATATTTGGAACAAATAGGAAGGGATAGATTAAGGATATCCACCTGTTTCAAATTCCGTTCTTCCATAATCTGTTTCAGCCTGTCCGAAGTACTGATTCTATTCACTTTGACCGCCCCCCTTCTAAAAGGTAGGGTATCACAGTTTGAACCAAAGTTCAATATGGGCAACGAGAATAGTTAAAAATGTTGAATTTCTTGATTGACAGGATGAGAATGAGATGATATAGTTTCTATAGTTCAAAAAGTTTAACTATAGGGAAGTGTAATAAATGTATTTTGATTGCAATAAGCTGCGCGGGAGAATTATAGTGAAGTGTGGGATGAAGGAAAGGTATAAAAACTGTGGGTCAGCTAAAGCGGGTTTTCATAATCATTATGCAGAAATTTTTTTGTGTCAATAGTTCAAAATATTTAACCAAAAGAGAAAAGGAGAAATACGGTGGGAAGGATCATAGAGAATAATCAAGTGAGAATAAGCGGGGAAATGACAAGTGATTTTGGATTTAGCCACGAGGTTTTTGGCGAAGGATTTTATACGGCGCAGATAACAATCAGAAGGGAAAGCGGACAAAAAGACAGGATTTTGGTTATGGCATCGGAAAGGCTTGTGGATGTAAAAAGGAAATGGATCGGGCAGTTTGCAGAGGTGTCAGGGCAGATCCGTTCTTATGACAGGCATGAGGGAGAACAAAACCATCTTGAATTATTGGTATTTGCAAGCAAAATAAAAATACGTGATATGGGAGGGAAAAAGATCCGATCCGATGAAAATAATGTATTTCTTGCGGGATATGTTTGCAAGATGCCTTTTTACCGTAGGACACCGATGGGCAGGGAAATTACAGATCTGTTGCTGGCGGTACGGATGCCCTATGGTAAGTCGGTGTATGTTCCGTGCATTTGCTGGGGGCGAAACGCACGCTATGCGGAAGGCTTTGAGCCAGGTCAGCCTGTTCAGGCGCGGGGAAGAATACAAAGCAGGGATTATCAGAAGAAGATTTCTGATAAGGAATATGAAGCAAGAGTGGCCTATGAAGTATCGATCAGCAGCCTTCAGGAGAATATTTAGGACTAATTTATCATTGATTTATGCAGAAATTATGTTATCTTTATATTAAACATACAAAAGAGGAAACAACCGTCTGCAAGGCGGTTGATCTACCAAAATGAAACAATAAGCCTGTCTATAAGGCCCAGTGCAATATAGCAGGCTTATTTGTTTTTCGCTAGTATATTTTTCCATGGATAAGAGTCCATTGATAAGAGCAGTAAATAGGTTTTGAAAAAAATGAAAAAATCTGATACAATATATAGACAAAAGACTTGCATTAATTTCAAGGTATAGTAAAATATAGGTTGAATATGGAATATATTTATGGAGGAGAATCGGCAGATGGCGGAGGGTCATATAGTGGCGGGAAGGCAATTCCGCACTAAGACAGATTATGAAGCTGCCTTGAGAGATAAGAAAAAAATTGATAAGATATGTTCGGAATATGATCTGAAGGATCCGAAAGCGGTGCTGGAGCTGTATGGGAAGCTGAAAGCGGGCGACTATCGTTTTGAGACGATGGTAGGGAATGACTTCGACGATAAGATATATGAACTGGCCGAGAAATATAAGGGTACAAAAGAAGAAGACAAGGCGGGCCAAAAGAAAAAAGGCAGAATAAAAGGGCAGAAGAATCAAAAGAAGGGGAGCGCGGCATCCGGGGGAAAAAACGCGAAAATTACGGTTTCCCTGGAAGATTTGGATAAGGACATGCAGCGAGAGGTGGCCGCCCAGCTCAAAGCGCGGGATCGGAGACGGAAGCTGCTGGTAGTTCTTTGTACGGCCGGGGCAGTTTTATGCTTCGGATATTTTGTTGTTTATTATTATCTGGCGGAAAAAACGGATAATGACTATAACCAACTGGCGGATTTGAAGAACAGCGACGCTCTGGCGAATACGAATATCCCCGCGGAAAAAACGCTGGTGGTGCGCGGCCAGGAAGAAGAGATCGAACTGCCGGATGTTCTGGATGAATATAAAACATTATATAATAAAAACAGAAGGCTAATCGGATGGCTGAAAATTGACGATACAATAATAGACTATCCTGTGATGCAGACGACGAACAATGAGTATTATCTGGATCATAACTTTAATCAGGAGAAGGATAATAACGGCAGCATCTTTATGGATAAAGACTGTATGGCATGGCCAAGATCCCAGAATTTGATACTTTACGGACATCATATGCGGTCCGGTAAGATGTTCGGCGATCTGGAAAAATATGCGAAGGAATCCTATTATAAGGAACATAGTGTTATCGGGTTTGATACTATATATGAGAAGGGTACTTATCAGGTCATGTATGTATTTCGGACGAAGGTGCTGAAAGAAAACGAGATAGCTTTCAAATACTATCAGTTTATCGACGCGAATTCAGAGGAAGAGTTCAATTCCTATATGAAGGAAATGGAAGAGATGTCACTATATGATACCGGAGTGACAGCCGGGTATGGAGACGACTTGTTGACATTGTCTACCTGTGATCATTCACAGACGGATGGAAGATTCGTGGTGGTGGCGAAGAGGGTGCAGTAATAAATAGTTTTAGCTTTACGATGGAGGAGAGCAAAAATGGCGAAAGGCAAGAAAACAAAAAAGAAAAACTGGAAATTGAGAAGGCAGCTTCGCAAGACGTTTGGCTGCCTGTTTATGATTTCCGCTTTAATAGTGACGGCGATTCCGGTGCAGCCGAATGAGGCGGCAGTAAATGGAGGTTGGACAGAGAGTAGAGGGGGATATAAAGATAAGTATTGGGTATATTCGAAGAATACAACGATACCTACAATAAAAAAAGACAATACGCCGGTATATCAGGATCAGACAGGAAATTTCCGCTTTGTATATGTAAACCGTAATGGGGAATGGGATGCTGCAGATATGGAGAAATTTGCGGTTGTTGTAGATTATGAACGTGGGCAGAATTTGGATGGAGGAAAGCTTACTATACCTTCGACGATGGATGCATATATTAAATATACGGATACTGCGATTGGAGGAGGTTCCGGTGCGCCAGGGGAAGCAAGCGCTTATGCGGCAGCGAGCAAGAATGGAAAACCCTTATTTTATAAAAAAGAAACAACTACGACACGAGAAGTACAAGGGGATCCTGTTTTGACTTCTGAGGATTTAAATGGAGATGGGAAGTTTAATGATTATATTTATCCGATGGAAACCAGGGAAGTCAGGGCATTTGAAAGATTTGCCCCATGTACGAAGGAAAGCAAGGATCTTTGGAGCCCTAATGGAGTAGATGTGCCATTGTATTATTTTATAGGGGCTGGGACGCCTACTGAAGCTGATAAGCTGGATGAAACGAAATGGCAGCAGGTACAAGGCGTGAACGATGGACGAATTACGGATGCTAATGTAAGATATATAGGAAATCAGTATGCGCAGGAAGATGGTGGAAAATGGAAGCTGTATCCATCCACTCCGGAACGCAGTGTTTTTGGTGGTGAGGATGAAGGTGTGGCAGCTGCGAATATTTCTCAGCTGACGATTGGCAATAATCTGCTTGGAGTGGGTGATTATGCGTTTTTAGGCTGTACCAGTTTGGTAGGCATTAAGTTTGGTAATGGATTGAATACATTAGGTAACTACGCCTTTGCTGATTGTAGAGGATTAAAGACTGTCGTAATGGACTCGAATACTATGATTAATGTACTTGGGGCCGGTGCTTTTGCAAATTGCGATTTTTTAGAGTCTATTGAATTGCCGGTTGCATTGGAAGCTATTGGTGATTTTTGTTTTGTGAATTGTAAAAAATTGAAAAAAGTGGTGATGACGACGGATGAAAAGGACGGATTAGGCTGTAATTTGAAGAGAATAGGATATAGAGCTTTCCAAAACTGTTCTTCGTTAGAAGAATTGATATTGCCTGCTTCTTATAATGGGGCAGAGGGGACAGCAGGTGGAAAGGATACACCAGGTAGTAATAATTTTCATCTTTCCACTGTGAATGGATGCACAAGCTTGAAATATATAAAGACATTTAGTACAACGCTGAATTTTGTGTCAGACGCATCCAAAGGGGGAACTGTTGACGGTAATTATGGAATAGAAGAATTTAAGAAAGAAGTAGGGGAAGGTTTTTATTTTGAAGGACCTGGATATACGAGCAATTCGGGTTCCGTTAAGACGCCGGTACATAATATGGCGAACGTAAATCATATTTGTTTTAAATACTTAAATGATGATAGATATGAGATTGTGGAGGATGGCTTAGGATATGAGAGAGATCCTAGCAAGCTGGATAAGGTTGGATTAGTATTCCAGGTAAATAAAGCAGGGAATTTAATTAAGTTCCAGATTGAGGATCCGGATGGTAATATTGTCAATAAACATGTACCAGAGATCAATATGCCAGACCAGGTGGGGCCAGTTGGCATATTGGGAATAGAAGCAGGAAGTTTTAATAATAACTGTTATATTGAAAAAATAGTGATTCCAAAGTCAGTGGAAACCATTGGCCCGGGAGCATTTCAAGGCAGTCATAATTTAAAGCATATTGTTTTTAACGATGCAACAAAAATCAACAGTATTGGTGCAAATGCTTTTGCAACGCAGGTTATAGATGATATTGCGCACAATGGTACGCGGAATACCTGTACAGATACCACTTTCCTGTCACCTGCGGCAAAACCATTTTTAAGCTTTACCGGTGCGATTGAGAAGAATGATGGGACGAATACGGAACCTTTTAAACACGCGATGAAGGCCACGTCCAAGATTAACGCAGGGAAACAGAAGCTGGCATATATCACCTATTACAGCGGAATGCCTACGAATCTGACCGTAAGATATAATCCGGGCAGCGCGGATCGGCCGGAAACGGCAGGAGCGGAATTACTGCATTTTCCGACCATGGAAGATTTAAAAAATGGATTTAAAGTGGATGCGAATTATGAAGGAGCTTACAAACCGGCAGGCAGTACTTCTTCTACACTGTATCGCTATCCTTATATGTCGCAAGAACTGGAACAAGAGGTGACGGGGGCAGGAACTGGCTCGGGTTCATCGGAAAACCAGGTAAATATGGTCAATAGTGTGGAAAACATCGTGATTCCAACTGGTGTTACGCGTATTAAGGAAGGGCTGTTTTCCGGTCTGACTGTCAGCGGAAATACGATTACCGCACCGGTGAGACATCCAATGCCATCCGATTTGTATGACTCGGATGATCCGGATGATCCGAATAAGATACCTTATGAGGCTCCGGCAAAAGATATAAAAACCCTTACGACCAAGAGTATTATGAATATTGATCCTTATACATTCGGATGGATGCCGGAACTTACGAAGGCTTATATAAGCGGTGCGGCGTCGATAGGGAACTATGCGTTTGATGAATGTCCTAAGCTGGAATATGCGGAAATCGGAAGCGATACGGCAACGCTGGGACTCAGACCTTTCAGCGGGTGTGATATCTTATCGGAAGTTAAGTTTAATTCCAATCCATATTTTACGGCTGAAACTGGTGTGATTTATGGCATAGATGGTAGCGGAACGAAAACAAAAATTGTACAATGCCTTCCGGGGAGAGGAAATCCTTCCATCGTTGGTTCTATGGGAGTAGGGCCGGATGAGTTGAATGGAATAAAAGAAATCGCGCCGGAAGCCTTTATGGACTGTCCGAATATTCGTGAAGTTGACTTGTCCACTTCGGTAGTGACGACGATACCCGAACGATGCTTTGCGGAATCAAGGAATCTGAATAATGTTATATTGCCGAATACGATTAAGACGATACAGAACGGATCGTTCTGGAATACAGACAGTTTGTATCAGGTAATGATTCCGGATAGTATAGCGTCAATAGCGAATGATGCCTTTGCAAATGTGCCGAGAAATGCAGATGGATCTTACGGGAAGCCGGAAGCGAATAGAAATCCGTTTAACTTCGTCACTACGCTGGGAAGCAATGCGGATGAATATGCCTCCCTTTATGATTATATTACAGTAAAAGAAAATGCAGACATGAGAGGCAGTATTGAAATTCCGCTGATGGATGCAGTGGATCCGAGCAATCCGAAGCAGTATGATGTGAAACGTATCCTGAAGGGAGATAATCTGGAACTGACCATACTGGATATACCGGATCATACGGCAGAAGGATATCGGTTCTCCCATTGGCAGCCAGACCCGAAGGATATCAATCCCATTCTTGTGCCGATGCCGATCTGGGCGATGTATGAGAAGATCGGAGCGAATATGTATACAGTTCGTTTCTTCGATATCAACAAAGAGGAAATGAAAGATTATACGCAGCAGGTAGAAGAAGGCAAAGATGCAGTGCCGCCTTCCCGCGATGCAATGGCGGTAGATGGGAAAGTATTTATCGGCTGGGATAGGGCTTATACGGAAATTAAGGGCAACGTGGATATTTATGCGCAATATTCGGACAGAACGGAAGGTATGTATTATGTAACGTTCTATACGGATTCCGATTTAAAGACGGTGATAGGGAAGACGCAGGAAGTCAAAGAAGGAGAAAGCGCGATAGAACCGGCGCATCCGACGAAAGAGGGTTATACCTTCTCGGCATGGTCTTCCGATGGATGGAAGAACGTAACGAGAGATTGGGATATCTTTGCAGTGTATACACAAGGAGGAAGCAAGGATCCGGATGACCCGAATAACCCGGATAATCCGAATAACCCGGACGATCCCAATAAACCGGGGAATTCTGACGGAAATGACAGCAATAACGACAAAGATAAAGATAAAGACAAGGATAAAGACTCCGTATCCGAAAATGCCACCAAGTACAAGGTGACGGTAAACGGAGGAAGCGGCTCCGGCGATTATACGGCGGGTACAATCGTACCGATCAATGCTTATGCAAGGGCGGACGGCACGGTATTCGACAAATGGACCAGTTCTTCCAATGGAGTAGGATTCGTGAACCAGACGGCGATATCGACGACCTTTACAATGCCGGCCAATAATGTTGAGATTACGGCCAACTTTAAGAATGATACTTCTTCGGTAAGCAGCAATTCCAGAAGTGCGCGCAGGAACTCGACAACGACGGTGGATGTAAATAAGAGCGGTATTTCCAATACCGGCTTGGCATCGGCCAACGTGAACGGTTCATCGGATAATTATGTAGTCAGAATTACGGATGATGCCCAGGCCACGGCTGCGGTTATCGCCGCATTGGAAGGAAAATATGGCAATTTGAACAATATCGCTTATCTGCCGATGGATATCAGCCTCTATGATTCTACGGGACAGACAAAGATCACTGACGTATCCGGCATCAGCGTGGATATTACGCTCCCGTTACCGGATGGATTGATACAATATGCCGGCAACAACAGGGCGGCAAGCGTAGTGAACGGCAGACTGGAGGATTTGGCGACGAAGTTTACGACAATCGACGGCGTACCTTGCGTACAGTTTACCGCGACCCATTTCTCGCCGTATACGATCTATGTGGATAAGGGCAACCTGACAGAAGGTTTGATTGATGCAACGCCTAAGACCGGAGATCCGATTCATCCGAAATGGTTCCTGGCAATGGGGCTGGCATGTATTTCCATTATCTTGTTCTGCAAGAAGGATAAAAAGCAGCCCAAGGTAAAGGCGGCTTAAAATGACAGGTCAGTCTGAGAACGGATGGAGCGGTTTAGTTACAGGGGGAGCCTATGATTAGAAAAATAAGGATTTTGACTGGTGTGTTGCTGCTGTGTATTGCAGCGGCAGCCGCCGGGTTTTCTCTGCCGGATGTGGAGGCAGCTTCCGCTTCGTCGTCGGATTTCCAGATGAAGGGAGATACATTGGTAAAGTATACAGGCACGGCTAGCGCCGTGTCTATTCCCACATCTGTGAAACATATTGGAAAAGAAGCGTTTACAGGCCATACTGAGCTGGTGAAGGTGGAGATTCCCGGTTATGTGGAGGATATTGACTACAATGCGTTTAGCGGATGTACTTCGCTGGAGAGCATATCTATTCCTGATACGGTGACGACGATCGGCAACGGAGCATTCAGCGGATGTAGCAATTTGAGGTCTGTTAAACTTGGAAAAAAAGTGCGGAAACTGGGAACGGGCGTGTTTGCGGACTGTCATTCCCTGTCTTCCATGAGTATCAGCATATATAACGAAGATTTGTCTTACGAAGACGGGGTAGTATACAGCAAGGATAAAACGATTGTATACGCGATGCTCCCCGGATATGAGGGCGCCATTTACCGGATGCCTTCCACCGTAAAGACGATCAGGAACAATGCGTTCTGGGGATGCCGGAAGCTGGAAAGGGTTTACTTTGGAAGCAATGTGACATCGATACCGGATTATGGTTTTACAGGTTGTACAAGCTTGGAGAAAGTTTCTTTTCCTTATTCTTTGCGGCGTATTGGTATAAAAGCTTTTGCGGACTGCATCAATCTGGGAGAAACAGAGATTCCTATGTCGGTGGAGAGTATTCATCAGACGGCTTTCGATGGATGCCCGAAGCTGAAAATTATCGCAGAGGCCGGCTCTGTGGCGGCAGAATACGAGGCACAGAGGGATAAATCCAACGTGGCCAGTGCGGAATATCAGGATATCGCTTCGGGAACGGATGGCAACAACGAAGATGGTGCGGAGCCCAGCGAGAATTCGGGAGAAAACAGTACAGGGGAAAAACTTCTGGGACAAAGCACGATTGTAGGTGGCAATGCGGTTATTTTTATGGACAACAGCCAGTCTAAAGTGCTTTCAGGAAATGAATGGCCGGATACCGGAGAGGAAACGGCGCAGACTTCCGCAGCGGCGGAGATCATGGCAGGGAGCGGACAGAATACTTTTATAAAATATACGATCGTGGATAATGAAAAGATCGCTGCACAGGCGTATTATAAAAACAGCGGACTTAAGGATTATCAGATACCGGAGGGAATAAAGGAAATCGGAGAATTCTCTTTTGCAAGATCGGGACTTACTTCCATATCGATTCCCGAAGGGGTTACGTCTATCGGCTATGGAGCGTTTTACCATTGCGATGACCTGGCAAATGTTGAGATACCATCTACAGTTACGGAGATAGAACCGTCGGCTTTTGCGGAAACGAAATGGATCAAAAACCGTGGAAGCGACAGAGCAAACCCGTTTACGGTAGTAGGAGACGGGATTTTGATTGCTTATGGCGGAATGGGAAGCCAGATCAGAATACCGGACGGCGTAAAGCAGATCGGTGCGGAAGCTTTTAAAGGAAATACAAGAATTACGGGAGTGATCCTGCCCTCCAGCGTCACGGTGATCGGTGAGGACGCGTTTGCCGGATGCAGCAGTTTAACCAGTATATCGGGCGGGGATTATTTGGAGGAGATCAGAGACAGAGCGTTTGAAGGATGTCCGCTCAGTACGGTCAAGATTCCGGCATATGTCAAAAAAGTAGGTTTGAGAGCTTTTGATATGACCAATTCGGGAAAGGAAGAACGGACAAAGAACGCGGTATTTCTCGGAACGAAGCTGCCGGAGGCTTCCTATGAAAAAACGGCAACTCATTATGTCAATGATAAATATAGGGATGCAGCGCTGAAAGATATAAGGATCGCCGTTGTGGACGGCGGCATCACGGCTGCGGATATAGCGGGGACGGTGCTGGATTATGATGCGGGAGGCTATCGCGGATTGGTGTGCAGCGTGGAACAAACGGCAGACGGCGATACTCCGGGCATATTAAAGGTAAAATATTGTATGCTCCAGCCGGGAGACGTCAACAGCAGGACTTTGCCAAAGCAAGTGCTTGTATATGGAAAACCTTATGATCTGGCAGGACAAGAAGAGATGGAATATCTTCTGGGAACGGAAAGCGGGGGAGAAGAAGGAACCGTAACCGTAGAGGTCAGCAGCAGTACCCTTCCGGGACAGCCGGAAGTTACCGCACAGATTGCAGGAGGCCAGGAAAATTATATTCTGCGTATCAGCGATAACAGCGAGGCAGGAGGGATCATAAGCAACGCTTACCGCAGGGCGGTTTCCGGCGGTCAGTTGAAGAGCCTCCAGGCTTATGATATTAAGCTGTATGATGCGGCCAGTGGGATTCCGATCACGAAGCTGGGCAGACAGCGGATGACGATTACGATTCCCAAGCCAAACGGAGTGCTGGCAGAAGGACTGAAAGTCGTTTGCTTGGACGGAGACGGACAGCTGGAGAGAGTGGAAGCCAGCGTGGTAACGGTGAATGGACAGCAGTGCGTGCAATTCCAGGCGAATCATTTTTCGGTTTATGGGATTTGCAATTAAGTATTTACAGGATTGATATTAGTCTCACTGTCGAACAGAAAAATGATAAGATACGGATCACTTTGTAAACAGTAACGAATAACCGCTTCCGGCATAAATTAATTAAAAAGCCGGGAGCGGTTTATGTTTCGTGTCAGACAGCAGATTGGTTGTACGGACGAAGTGGTGGATTCTTGCAGGGGAAGAAATTTTTCAAGGGAAAATGCGGTCAGGGTAGCGTTACTTGATACCGGAATCAGCGCCCATCCGGATTTTGCCGGAAGAGTGGATGCATTTTATGATTTTCTCCGCGGAGAAAAGAACGCGTATGACGACAGCGGCCATGGAACCCATGTAGCGGGATGTATAGGGGGGAGCGGAAAAGTTTCCGGCGGAATGTATAAAGGGATATGCCCATGGTGCCGGATGATCGTTGGGAAGGTATTGGACCGGAACGGCGATGGCAATATGGACGACATGTACCGGGGAGTGGAATGGGTATTGGAAAACAGAAACAAATACCGCATCCGTGTACTAAATATTTCTATCGGAATCGGCCATATCGAGAATGAAGAAAGAATGCAGGAATTGCTGGAAATCGTGGACGAGGCATGGAAGAGCGGCATTGTGGTAGTATGCGCTGCGGGGAATATGGGGCCCGATCCCATGACGTTATCCCCCCTTGGTTCCAGTAAAAGAGTAATTACGGTAGGATGCCACGACGGCAGCTTTTATTCCGGCAAAAGTTCTTTGTGCGAAAGCTATTCGGGCAGGGGGCCGTCCCCTTATGCGGTGAAAAAGCCGGATGTAGTGGCTCCCGGAACGGATATTATATCATGTAATGCGGCTTGCCGCCCCTCTTTCCGGGGATACCGCAATGCCTATCTGAAAAAGAGCGGTACTTCCATGGCAACGCCTATCGTATCGGGGGCTGCAGCTTTGCTGCTGCAAAAATATCCGGAGCTGTCCAACGAACAGGTGAAACGAAAAATCAATTATAGCGCTACGGATATGCATGAACCTTGGACGAAGCAGGGGTGGGGCATGATCAATGTTGGCAGACTGATCCGCATTTAATAAAAATTATATTGACACTTATCGTATGATTGCATACAATTATACCTGATAATGCATAGAAAAAATTTTGAATGCTGGTATGATGGGAAGTGTGGAGAAAATGAGCAATTATAATTTGAAGCAGGAAGTAACGGATAAATATTCTTTAAGGGGAAGAGTATTCAGCAAGTTAAGAGCGGACATTTTAAGCGGGAAATATAAGGATCATGAAGAGTTGAAAGAGGTTGCCATCGGGGAAGAACTGGGGGTAAGCAGGACTCCCGTGAGAGAAGCCTTCCGCCAGCTGGAATTAGAAGGTCTGATCCAGATCATTCCCAATAAAGGCGCATATGTAACGGGAATTACGGCAAAAGATGTACAGGACATTTATATGATCCGTTCTCTGCTGGAAGGGCTTTGCGCGAGATGGGCGACGGAACATATAACGGAGATGCAGTTGGAAGAACTGGAGGAAAACGTGTATCTGGCGGATTTTCATGCGTCCAAGGGACATTTGGATCAGATGGCGGACCTGGACAACCGTTTCCATCATATTTTATATGAAGCATGCAACAGCAGACAGTTGGAAAGGCTGTTAGTGGATTTTCATGAATATGTACTCCGTGTCAGGAAGAAAACGCTGTCCAACGAAGGAAGAGGGAAAAGATCGAACGATGAACACCGCCAGATTATGGAGGCGATTAAGGCCAAAGATGGAAAACGGGCGGAAGAACTGGCCCATGAGCATATGATCAATGCCTATGACAATATGGTAAAAAACGGCTTGTACCATATTTATCCGACGGAAGGGGAAGAAAATCCAGAAACCGAAGAGAAGGACAAACCCTGACATCCTGGCAATCCATTTCGATGTCTGCAATCCATTTTCCAAGGAAATCAATTTTAATAAGTACCATAGCGGAGGGCGGCCAAAAGGGGCGGAAGCAGCTGGGAAAGGGGCGGAATAGGGAGCTGGTTTTCTGCTGTTGCGTACAATCAGTAATTTCACTTA
>ERZ808054.467-NODE-467-length-38693-cov-31.179666_pt1 | contig 38693 bp, 39 predicted proteins | sample MGYA00380201_ERZ808054 | MGnify/ENA primary metagenome ERZ808054 (study PRJEB31490, sample SAMN06133419) | mouse gut metagenome | isolation source: Z5_2 | host: mice | place: China: Chengdu | collected 2015-05 ...
CCTGCGCCTACTTTTTGTGTGAACAAAAAGTAGGCAAAAAGTCACTCAAACCTGCGGTTTAAGAATCCCTTTCTCGGCTTTGCCTGTCCGGCAAATCCTCGGCGGGGGCTAAAGGACTGTGCGGCGGGGTTTTTAGATAGGCGAAGCCTCCGAATTTCCAGTCCTCCTTCTGCCGCTCTGGTACTTGTAGGACTCCGGCTGCCGCCCTTTCAAAGAGAGACTGCCTGCAAAGGGCACGCGGCCTAACGGTACATCCTGCAAACTTGCACCCCGGTGAGTCTGCTCAGTCTGCACGGTAGGGGCCAACAGTTACCACGCTGAAACAGACGCAGAAGACCGGCAGAGCGGACGGCAGTCAGTTCAGACCAGACCGTCTGTGCCTCGGGCGCAAAACAAATCACCCCCGTAATGAAGGAGGATTCTTAAGGAACATAGTTCCTTAAGTGACTTTTTGGGTACTTTTTGTTCACACAAAAAGTACCCGCGGGGTCCGGGGGCGCGCAGCTCCCGGGGTAACATAAAGATAAAAGCAGAAAGCGGCCCCCAGGGCCGCAGAAAGGAACCGTCATGTTTACCGGCTACTCAGAAAAAACCTTTGATTTCATGTGGGGCATCCGCCTGAACAACAACCGCGACTGGTTCACCGCCCACAAACAGGACTACATGGACCACCTCTACACCCCCACCCTGGAGCTGGGTAAGGACGTCTACGAAAAATTCATGGACAAATACCCCAAGCTGGACCTGAACCTCCACGTCTGCCGCATCTACCGGGACGCCCGCCGCCTCCACGGACAGGGGCCCTACAAGGACCACCTCTGGCTGACCATCCGCCCGGAGAACGACATCTGGAGCCAGCAGCCCGTGTTCTGGTTCGAGATCACCCCGGAGGAGTGGAGCTACGGCGTGGGCTTCTGGAACGCCGGAGCGCAGACCCTGGCCGCCATGCGCCGGGACATGGACCAGGACCCCAGACGGGCGGAAAAGCTGGTCCGCAGGCTCAGCAAGGACGGCCGCTTCGCCGTCCAGGGCAAGGACTACGCCCGCAAAAAAGGTGAATCCACCCCCCTGCTGGTGGAATGGTACAACAAAAAGGACATCTCCGTGGGCCGGTACTGTCCGGCGGACGAGGCGCTGTTTTCCCCCGAACTGGTGGACACCCTGGTCGATGGATACAACTTCCTGGAGCCCTATTATCAATACTTTAAGAGCTTCTGCAAAGCGGGGCTGGAGGATCTGAAATAGGCCCCGTCTTATGAAATGCCATAAAACCGCTTTCCGTTCTCCAGCGTGATCCGGGCGCACTCCTCAAAGGATATCCCCTTGATCTCCGCCAGCTTTTCACAGACATGCCGGACATATCCGGAGTCGTTCCGCTTTCCGCGATGGGGTACTGGGGCCATATAGGGGCTGTCCGTCTCGATCATGATCCGGTCCAGCGGGACCGCCTGGGCGGCCTCCACCGCCTTACGGGCGTTCTTATAGGTCAGCACGCCGGTAAAGGAGACCATCCACCCCAGCTTGACCAGCTCCCTGGCCATCTCCGCGCTGCCGGAAAAACAGTGGAACACCCCCCGGACCCTGGGAAATTCCCGCACCACCGCCAGGCTGTCGGCGTGGGCCTCCCGGTCGTGGACGATCACCGGCATGTCCAGCTCCTCCGCCAGAGCCATCTGGTCCCGGAAGACCCGCCGCTGGTGTTCCCTAGGGGGATTCTCCTCCCAGTAGTAGTCCAGGCCGATCTCCCCGACGGCCACGACCTTGGGGTCCTTCGCCCAGGCCCGGAAGAGGTCCAGCTCCGCCGGATCGTAGGGCCCGCAGTTTTCCGGGTGATAGCCCACCGCAGCATAGAGGAACGGCCACGTATGGGCCAGCTCCACCGCCATCCGGGAGGAGGGCACGTCGCAGCCTGGATTTACCGCCAGGGAGATGTCCCGGGCGGGGAGGCCGTCCAGGACCGCCTCCCGGTCCTGGGAAAATTCTTCCGCGTCATAATGGGCGTGCGTATCAAATAACATGGTATTCAGCTCCAAAACGTCAGGATGATGGCCTCCGCCGGGGCGGGACGGCGGCCGCTTTTTATCGCAACTGGCATTATAGCAGAAACCCGCCGTCCCCGCAAGGCCATAAGCGCGCCGTTTTCCCCGCAAAAAATGCGATACAGCCTTGACAGACGGGGGCGCGGCTGGTATCCTATGGAATAGAAACAGGCCGCAAGTGCATATAGACGGATGAACGATCCAGGAGAGACCGCGCCCCGGGCGCGGCGCCGAAGGAGCATTGCCGCACTCTCTCAGGCACCAGGGACTGGATGGGGACGAGATCTGGAAAGCGCCGGGACGGAACACCGCCCCGCGGCGCGCCGACGGGGCAACCTCCGCCGCGAACGCGGCGGTGCGGAATCTCTCAGGTGAAACAACAGAGGCGCATGCGGACTTGCTGCGCCCTGCTTTTTTATTCCTTTTTTCAGCATCCCCCAAATTTTTATCAGGAGGGCAAACTATGAGCGATCTCAAGCGGACCCAGCTCTACGGCGTCCACGTGGCGGCGGGCGCCACCATGGTGGATTTCGGCGGATGGGAAATGCCCATCAAGTACCCCACCGACATCGTGGCGGAGCATCTGTATACCCGCCACGCCTGCAGCCTCTTCGATGTGTCCCACATGGGCCGCATCCTGGTGGAGGGGCCGGAGACGGTCCCCTTCCTCCAGCATGTACTCAGCAGCAACGTCATGGCCCTGGACCTGAACCAGGCCCAGTACGCCATCATCCCCAACGAGAACGGCGGCGCGGTGGACGACGCCTACCTCTACCGCTTCGAGGAGGACCGGTATCTGCTGGTGGTCAACGCCGCCAACACGGACAAGGACCTGGAGCATCTCAACGCGCAGATCAAAAACTACGACGCCAAAATGACCGTCATCACCGGCGATTGGGCCGCCATCGCCGTCCAGGGCCCCAAGGCCAAGGACATCCTGCAGAAGCTCTCCGGCGGCCAGGCCGTCACCGAGCCGGTGAAGAACGCCCTGAACACCCTCCAATTCGAGGGACGCACCGTCCGGGTGGCCAAGACCGGCTACACTGGCGAACCCATCGGCTACGAGGTCTATATCGAGTCCGCCGAGGCCGCCTGGCTCTGGAACCGGCTCATCGAGCTGGGGGCAAAGCCCGCCGGACTGGGAGCCCGGGACACCTGCCGTCTGGAGGCCTGCCTGCCCCTGTACGGCCACGAGATGGGCGCGGACCCCGAGGGGAAGGATATCCCCGTTTTCGCCGTGCCCCTGGCCAAGTTCGCCGTCAGCTTCTCCCCGCAGAAGGGGGATTTCATCGGGCGCGAGGCCCTGGCGAAGCAGTTCGCGGCCTTCTCCCGGATCATGAACCGGGATTTCTCCGACCTGACGGACCTGCCCCGGCGCATCCTGCCCATCACCCTGCTGGACAAGGGCGTCATGCGGGCGGGGATGCCCGTATACAAGGGCGATAAGCTCATCGGCTACGTCACCAGCGGCACCATGGTCCCCTACTACCGCCACGAGGGCGAGGGCCTGGGCACCGTCATCCTGGAGGAGACCGCCAAGCGGTCCATCGGCCTGGCCATCGTGGACAGCGACACCCTGGAGGACGACGAGGTCCAGATCGACGTCCGGGGCCGCAGGCTGAAGGCCGTGATCCCCCCCTACCACATGCGGGTGGACGCGCCGCCCTTCGCCCGTCCCATCCTCTACCGCCCCGAGGAGGAGGACGCCGCGGCGGACTCCGGCGACCGCGCGCCCAAGGCGCTGGAGCTCATCGGCCGCGCCGTTGAGAACCACGTGTGGCGGCAGGAGAAGTGCGTGAACCTGATCCCCTCGGAGATGACGCCCTCCCGGGCGGTCCGCCTGCTGTGCGCCAGCGATCCCTCCTTCCGGTACGCCGAGCACAAGAAGGTCAAGAGCTTCTACGACGCGGACGTGTTCTACTACCAGGGCACCGAGTTCATCGACGAGGTGGAGCAGCTGCTGGTGGAGGAGATGAAGGCCTTCCTGGGCTGTGCCGAGGTGGAGACCCGGTGCGTCAGCGGCCAGATGTCCAATACCTGCGTATTCTCCGCCCTCATGGACTGGAAGAACCGCCTCAACCGCAAGCAGGACCCCAAGCGGCTGGGCTATATCATGAACAACCACATCATCAAGGGCGGCCACCTGTCCGCGCAGCCCATGGGCGCGCTCCACGACTACATCGCCGTCGATCCCGTCACCGAGCGCCACGCCCTGGTGAACTTCCCCGTCCTGAAGGACAACATCTACAAGATCGATGTGGAGGAGACCAAGAAGGCCATCGACCGCTACCGCCCCGAGTTCATCATCTTCGGCAAGAGCATGGTCCTCCACAAGGAGCCCGTGGCCGCCATCCGGAAGTACGTGGACGAAATGGGCCTGGAGACCACCATCATGTACGACATGGCCCACGTTCTCGGCCTCATCGGCGATCACTTCCAGAAGCCCTTCCAGGAGGGGGCGGAGATCGTCACCGGCTCCACCCACAAGACCTTCTTCGGCCCCCAGCGGGGTATCGTGGGCGTCAACTACAAAAAGGGCGAGCTGAAATACGGCCTGTGGGAGACCATCGAGAGCCGGGCCTTCCCCGGCAGCGTCTCCAACCACCACCTGGGCACCCAGCTGGGCCTGTTGATGGCGGCCTACGAGATGAACCAGTTCAAGGATACCTATCAGGCGGCGGTGTTGAGCAACGCCAAGAGCTTCGCCAAGAGCCTCAAGGCCGCCGGACTGGACGTGGCCGGCGATCCCTCCATCGACTATACCGAGACCCACCAGGTCATCGTCAACGTGGGCTACGGCACCGGCCCCGAGGTTGCCATGCGCCTGGAGCGGAACAACATCATCTGCAACTACCAGGCCACCCCCGAGGAGGAGGGCTTTACCGCCTCCGGCGCGCTGCGCATGGGCGTCAACGAGATGACCCGCTTCGGCTTCGGCCCCGCCGAGTTCGACAAGCTGGCCCAGATCATGGCGGACTGCATCCTCCGGGGCAAGGAGGTCAAGGAGGACGTTGAGTCCCTCCGCGCCGGGTACACGGAGATGAAGTACTGCTTCAACGAGGACCAGGTGGCCTCCGCGCTGAACGATCTGGCGAAGAAGTCCGGACTGTAAAAAACACCAATTTTAGATATCAACACAAAATTTTAAGGAGGAACATACCATGAATTTCCCCGCTGAACTGAAGTATTCCAAGGACCACGAGTGGGTCAAGACCATCGATGAGAGCACCGTCCTGGTGGGCATCACTGACTTTGCCCAGAGCGAGCTGGGCGACCTGGTGTTCATCAACCTGCCCCAGGAGGGCGACGAAGTGACCGCCGAGGAGTCCTTCTGCGACGTGGAGTCCGTGAAGGCCGTCTCCGACGTCATGAGCCCCTGCACCGGCGTTATCGCCGAGGTCAACACCGAGCTGGAGGATGAGCCCCAGCTCCTCAACGAGGATCCCTACGGCGCGTGGATCGCCAAGATCAAGGACATCTCCTCCTTCGGTGAGCTGATGAGCGCCGACGAGTACGAGGCATTCGTGCAGCAGTAATCCCCTGCGCCGGGGCGGGCACCGTTCCGCCCCGGCATCTTTTTCAGGAAAGGAAAATGTTTTTTATGGGAACTTACGTCCCCAATACCGCCTCCCAGCAGCAGGCCATGCTGGCCGCCATCGGCGCGGGCGCGGTGGAAGAGCTGTTCGCCGCCGTGCCCCGGGAGATGCTGGTGGACCGGCTGGACCTCCCCGAGGGCCTCAGCGAGCTGTCCGTCCGGCAGAAGGTCTCCGCCATGGCCGCAAAAAACCGGGTGTACCCCACCGTCCTCCGGGGGGGGGGGTCCTACCGGCACTTCATCCCCGCCGTGGTGAAGAGCGTCACCAGCCGGGAGGAGCTGGTCACCGCCTACACCCCCTATCAGGCGGAGATCAGCCAGGGCATCCTCCAGTCCATTTTTGAGTACCAGACCATGATCTGCGCCCTCACGGGCATGGACGTGTCCAACGCCTCCGTCTACGACGGCGGCACCGCCGCCGCCGAGGCCCTGGCCATGTGCCGGGACCGGAAGCGGAACCGGGCCTACGTCTCCGCCTGCGCGGACCCCCAGGTGATCGAGACCATGCGGACCTACTGCTTCGGCTCCGGCATGGCGCTGGAGCTGATCCCCGAGAGGGACGGCCGCACGGACCTGTCCGCCGTCTCCCTGGGGGCGGACGCCGCCTGCGTCTACATCGCCCAGCCCAACTACTACGGCAACCTCGAGGACGCCCGGGCCATCGGCGAGGCCGCCCACGCCGCCGGGGCCAGGTTCATCATGGGGTGCAATCCCATCGCCCTGGCGGTGATGGAGACCCCCGCCGCCTGCGGCGCGGACATCGCCGTGGGCGAGGCCCAGCCCCTGGGGCTGGACGTGGCCTTCGGCGGGCCCTACCTAGGCTACATGGCCGCCACCAAGGCCATGTTCCGCAAGCTGCCGGGCCGCATCGTGGGCCAGACCCATGATACAGAGGGCAATACCGGCTACGTGCTGACCCTCACCGCCCGTGAGCAGCACATCCGCCGGGAGAAGGCCTCCAGCAATATCTGCTCCAACCAGGCCCTGTGCGCCTTCACCGCCGGGGTCTACATGACCGCCATGGGCGCGGACGGCCTGCGGCAGGCCGCGGCGCTCTGCATGTCCAAGGCCCACTATTTTGCCGGGGAGCTGGAGAAGATCGGCCTCCCCCGGGTCCACACCGGCGAGTATTTCCACGAGTTCGTCACCAAATGCAGCGATCCGGCCAAAATCCTCAAGGCGCTGGACGAGAACGGCATCCTGGGCGGCCTGCCCGTGAAGGACGGCATCCTCTGGTGCGTCACCGAACTGGTGACCAGGGAGGAGCTGGACCGGGCCGTTTCCATCATCAAGGAGGTGTGCTGACATGAAGCTGATTTTTGAAAAGGGCGCTCCCGGCCAGCACCTGTCCCTGATGCCCCCCTGCGACGTGCCGGAGGTCACCCTCTCCCGTCCTCGGACGGAGCCCCTGGACCTGCCCCACGTCTCCGAGACGGAGCTGACCCGCCACTACACGGCCCTGGCCAAGCGGGTCCACGGGGTGAACGACGGCTTCTACCCCCTGGGCTCCTGCACCATGAAGTACAACCCCAAGATCAACGAGGACATGGCCGCCCTGCCCGGCTTCTCTCAGATTCACCCCCTCCAGCCCGAGGAGACGGTCCAGGGCTGTCTGGAGGTCCTCCACGAGTCCGAGAAGCTCCTGGGGGAGATCACCGGCATGGACGCCATGACCTTCCAGCCCGCCGCCGGGGCCCACGGCGAGTTCACCGGCCTGCTGCTCATCAAGGCGTACCACGCCCGGCGGAACGACGCCGCCCGGACAAAGATCATCGTCCCCGACTCCGCCCACGGCACCAATCCGGCCTCCGCCGTCATGGCGGGCTTCACGGTGGTGAACATCCCCTCCGGCGAAGACGGCTGCGTGGATGTGGAGGCCCTGCGCGGCGCCGTGGGGCCGGACACCGCCGGTCTGATGCTGACCAACCCCAACACGGTGGGTATCTTTGACAAGAACATCCTGGAGATCACCAAAATCGTCCATGACGCTGGGGGCCTGTGCTACTACGACGGGGCCAACCTCAACGCGGTCATGGGGGTGGTCCGCCCCGGCGACATGGGCTTCGACGTGATCCACCTGAACCTCCACAAGACCTTCTCCACCCCCCACGGCGGCGGCGGCCCCGGCTCCGGCGCGGTGGGCTGCAAGGAGTTCCTCCGCTGCTTCCTGCCGGGACCGGTGGTGACCAGGGACGAAGCCGGGTATCATCTGACCGCGCCCGAGTATTCCATCGGCCGGGTGAAGGATTTTTACGGTAACTTCTCCGTGGTGGTGAAGGCCCTGACCTACATCCTCACCCTGGGCCGGGAGGGCATCCCCGAGGCGGCCAGGAACGCGGTCCTCAACGCCAACTACATGATGAAGCGCCTGAGCGAAAAATACGCCATGGCCTACGCCGGGCCCTGTATGCACGAGTTTGTCATGACCCTCCAGGACCTGAAGGACGCCACCGGCTGCTCCGCCATGGATATCGCCAAGGGCCTGCTGGACCACGGCATCCACCCGCCCACGATGTACTTCCCCCTCATCGTTCACGAGGCCCTGATGGTGGAGCCCACGGAGACGGAGAGCCAGGAGACCATGGACGAGGTGTGCCGGGTGTTCCTGGACCTGTGGGACCTGGCCCACCAGAACCCCCAGGCCCTCCACGACGCCCCCACCAAGACCCCGGTGCGCCGCCTGGACGAGGTCGGCGCGGCCCGGAACCCGGTGCTGCGGTATGTAAAAGGGTAACGGCGGAAGGACCTTTCCAACGGAATAAGAAAAAGCCCCCTTCCGGGGGCTTTTTCTTATTCCGCAGGCGCGGCCTCAGGGTCACCCGCCGCGCCAAATATCTTGTGGCAGTCCGCTATCGCCTTCTCCAGCCGCCGCGTGAGGGACTCCCCCGCTTCCCCGGAGGCCAGCGCCTCATAGACGTCCAGCAGCTGGAAGCGGGGCTTCGCCCCCGCCTCCCGGTCCAGCATATACATGGGCGCGTAGCTGTATCCCGTCACCTGGGCCTCGCCGGTCTCATTGTCCCGGGTCAGCTCCAGGGTCAGCACCGCCGTAGTGTCGGTGTACTCGTCGTTCTGGGAGGAGATGAAGTTGCCCAGGGAGTAGCACACGAACCCCTGCCGTCCATCCTCCAGCGTGCGCAGCTCCATAGGCTGGGGCACGTGGGAGTGCCCCCCCAGGATGATGTCCGCGCCATTGGCAAAGAGGAAGTCCGCGACCTCCTCCTGGTAGGCGTTCTGCTTGGTCTGGTACTCCACGCCCCAGTGGATCATCACCGCGATCAGGTCCGCGTCGGCGGCCTTCGCCTGCTCCAGATCGGCGGCCAGACGGTCCCTGTCCAGTTCCCGGAGGCCGGAGAGATAGTCGGTGTTGAACACGTTGATGCAGTAGGGATGATCCTTGGGCACGGGGATGCCGTTGGTGCCGTAGGTATAGCCCAGGAACGCCACCGAGATGCCCCCCACGTCCGCCACCACCAGGTTGGCGTCCCGCTCCTCCTGGGAGCGGCTGGTGCCCACGTGGGCCAGCCCCGTCTCATCCAGCACGTCCAGCGTGCGGCTGAGTCCGGACCAGCCCTTGTCCAGGCTGTGGTTGTTGGCGGTAAGGCACAGGTCGAAGCCCAGATCCTTCAGCCCCTGGGCCATGCCGTCCGGGGAGTTGAAGGCCGGATAGCCGGAATACTTGGGCCCTCCGGCGAAGGTGGTCTCCAGATTCACCACCGCGTAGTCCGCCGCCTCCACGCGGGACTTCGCGCCGCTCATCACCCGCACGTAGTCGTACTTCTCCCCGTCCCAGGCGTCGTTGGTAACGGGCATGTGGCTCATGGCGTCGCCGCAGACCGCCAGCGTGGCGGTGGTGGGGGCGGGAGGCTCCGGCTCTGAGGGCTCCTCAGGGACTTCCACCGGCGTCTCCTCCGGCTCCGCCAGGACCTCCTCCAGCGCGGCGGCAGGAGGGTCCTGGACGCCGCCGGAGGAGGGCAGTTCCCGGCCGCAGCCGGCCAGCAGGGCCAGGCCGAGCAGCAGGGACAGTATTCGCTGCATCATGGGAAAACTCCTTCCATTACGCGATAACATTGTAGATATACCGGCTGATCTCGCCGCACACGGCGTAGATGCCTCTCTCGTCCTTCACGCCGCTGGCGCCGGAGGTCAGGACCACCACGCCGTCCCGGGTCTCCGGGTCGTAGGACATGCAGTTGAACACTCCGTAGGCGCTGCCGGTGTGGTAGTACAGCGCGTTCCGTCCATACAGGCTGTCCTGAGAGCGCAGGCCCAGGGCCTGCCAGGTACCGTCCGGCAGCGGGGACGCGCAGCGCTGCTCCATCAGCTCCACCGTGGACGCCTTCAGCAGCTGCAGGCCCTCGTAGCGCCCGTCGTTGGCCAGCAGGGCGGTCATCTTCCCCAGGTCCACGGCGCTCATGGTCAAGCCGCCGGAGAAGTAGGCGCCGGTGGCTCCCGGCGGACTGTACCGGCGGGTGTTGCTCTTCATGGCGGAGAGGCTGCGGCCCACGCCGCCGTACTGATAGACCGTGCAGAGCAGGTCCTTATTCTTCACGTTGCCGCTCTCGAAGGCCCCATCGATCTCCATGATCTCCCAGAAGTGTTCCTCCATCACGTCGTCCAGGAATTTCCCGGAGGCGATCTCCAGAGTCTGCCCCAGCACGCCGTAGGCGTAGTTGTTGTACTGCCAGGAGGACACCGCCCCGGGCCTCGTCTGGGAGAAACCGCCGGACTGGAGCCGGTCCTGGACCGCCCAGCGGGCTTGGGAGGCATCGTCGTCCAGGACGGGGATGGAGGAGGTATGGGTCAGCAGGGCGCGGACCGACACCGGGTCGTCGGGGTAGTAGGGATTTTTCACCGTCACGCCCCAGTAGGTCCCGATGCTCTCGTCCAAACTGATCGTGCCGTCCTCATAGAGGGCCATGGCCGCCATGGCGACGCCCACCTTGGCAATGGAGGCCGCGCGGGTCTTGTGGTCCGGCGTCATCCGGTCGGAGCCCTTGGTGGCCCAGCCCCAGGCGTAGGCGTCCGACACCCGCCCGTCCTCGATGACCGCCACCTGCACGCCCGCCGCGCCGTACTTGGAGGCCACTGCCTCCACCTTTTCCTGGATCTCCTGATGGCGGGCCCGGCTGACACTCTCCGCCGCCGCAGGGGATATCTCCTCCGCCAGCGCGCAGGCCGCAGGCTCCTCCTCGGAGCGGGCCGCCAGGACCGTCAGCACCTGGGCAAGCTGGCCCCTGGAGACCGGGAGGCGCGGATGGATGGTATCCCCCACGATCCCCGCCAGCAGGCCCTTCTCCAGCGCCCAGGCCATGGCCTCGCGGGCGTATGGCTGGACGGACGCGCCGTCCAGATAGTCCTCCAAGCCGCCCGCCGGGGCCTCCCCCTGGGCGGCGAAGCGGTACAGGAACACCGCCAGCTGCTCCCGGGTGACCCGGTCATCGGGGGCGAAGGACCCGTCCGCCTCCCCGGAGGCGACCCCGGTCTCCACAGCCCAGGACACGGCCTGGGTGTACCAGGCGTCCGTATCCGTATCCTGAAAGCTGATCAGGATCGTTTCAGACACCTCCCCGCCGCCAACGCGGTGCAGGACCGTCATCAGCCCCGCCCGTGTAACAAAACTGTCCGGGTCAAACCGGTCCCCGTCCACCCCCTGCATCCAGCCCCGGAGGGCGGCGTAGCCGATGCACCCGGCCCGGGGGTCCTCCGCCGGAACGTCTTCAAACCGAAGGGCCCGGACCTCCTCCAGGTCCAGCGCGGGAGCGGCCTCATCGGGCTCCTCCGGCTCCTGGACGTCTTCGATCTCCACAAACTCCTCCACGGCGGGAGGCGGCGCGTCCGCCAGCGCCTCAATATGCAGAGAGGCTTCTGTTGGCTCCAAAGAGCCAACAGACTGCGGGACCGGCCCCGCAGCCGAAGCACAGCCTGTCTCCAGCAGCGCCAGCAGGCAGAAGGCAAAAGCCCATGCGGACTTCCTCATAGATATCACTCCTTGCATCATCTCCCCCACGGACGATCCCGGGGAAGCGCGGTCATCGCGGAACGCGATTCGACTACATCATACAAGATACGGCGCTTTCTGTCAAATGGGGGAATGTACAAAAACCGGTGGAAAGGGGACGCTTCTTCCGTTAGCGAGCCCCTCCACCCTGCCTGCGGCGGTGCTTTTGACGGAAACCGCTTGCAAAAAAACGCGCCGGGTATCATAATAAGGAGGAGCGCCGTACCGGCGCAGCCGCAAGGCGGAAAGGGACAGGTGAAGAGGATGAACGAGGTATTGCGGCGGGACGCGGAGGCGGTGGTCCGATCGGCCATCGACGCGGTCCGCCCGGACGCGGCGGTGCGCAGGGCGCTGGCACGGATCAGCCTGACGGAGGACCTCTATCTGGCAGCCGTGGGCAAGGCCGGGTGGCAGATGGCCGCCGCAGCCGTCCGGTATCTGGACCGGCCCCTCCGGCGCGGGATCGTGCTGACCAAATACGGCCACGTTATGGGCGATATCCCCAGCGTCATATGCCGCGAGGCGGGGCACCCGGTGCCGGACGAGGGGAGTTTTCGCGGCACCCGGGATATCCTGGAAATGACCCGTGGGCTGAAGGCGGAGGACATGGTCCTCTTCCTGCTCTCCGGCGGCGGGAGCGCGCTGTTCGAGGAACCGCTGATCCCGCCGGAGGAGCTCCAGGATGTCACCAACCAGCTCCTGGCCTGCGGGGCGGACATCGTCGAGATGAACACCATCCGCAAGCGGCTGTCCGCCGTAAAGGGCGGGCGGTTCGCCCGGTGGTGCGCCCCGGCGCGGGTAGAGGCGGTGATCCTGTCGGACATCGTGGGCGACCCGCTGGATATGATCGCCTCCGGCCCGGCGGCGGCGGACCCGTCCACCTGCGCCCAGGCCCGGGAGATCGTCCGGAAATACCGCTTGCGCCTCAGCCCCGCCGCGCTGGAGTGCCTGGACCGGGAGACACCCAAGACGGTGGAGAACGTCCATACCCAGGTGATCGGCAGTGTCCGGGAGTTGTGCCGCGCGGCGGCAGCGAAGTGCGAGGCGCTGGGCTACCGCCCCCAGATCCTCACTGACCGCCTGGGCGGCGAAGCCCGGGAGGCCGGTGCCATGCTGGCGCGGAAGGCGAAAGAACTTTCCACGGGAACTGGGCGCACTGCCCTGATCGCCGGAGGCGAGACCGTGGTCCACCTCACCGGCGACGGCCTGGGTGGCCGCAACCAGGAGATCGCCCTGGCCGCGGCGGAGGAGCTGCGGGGCGTCCGGAACGCCGCGCTGATCAGCGTGGGCTCCGACGGCACCGATGGGCCCACGGACGCGGCGGGCGGGTACGCGGACGGCGGCACCTTCGACGCCCTCCTGCGCAAGGGCATCCACATCGCGGATGTTCTGCGGAATAACGACGCCTATCACGCCCTGGACGCGGTAGACTGTCTCATCCGGACCGGTCCCACCGGCACCAACGTAAACGATGTGACCGTCGCCCTGATCGACCGGGGATAGCGCTTCCCATAGCGCAGAGGGACGGCCAGGCAAACGCCTGGCCGTCCCTCTCTTTGTCCCTCCGCGTCAGGGCTTCTCGACCGCCTCGGTGCGGTAGATGAATTTCACCTGTCCATCGTCCTCCTCGCCGCCGGAGAAGGTCCGGTAGTTCTTCGCGGCATCCGCCGTGGCCTCCAGCCGCTCCGCCAGCAGCGCGAGGTCCCCGTCGAAGGCGTCAACGATCTTCTGCACACCCTTCTCGTCAAACTCCGCCAGCCCGCGGGCCAGCTCGCCCGCGCCGTCATGGAGCTGTTCTACGCCCGCTGTCAGCGCGGGCATATTCTGCCGCAGGGCCTGCGCGCCCTCATTGAGCTGGACCGCGCCTTCCGCCAGAGCGTCCGCGCCGCCCTTCAGGCTGTCAAGGCCCGCGTTCAGCTCTCCCGCCCCGGCGGCGGCCTGATCCACTCCGGCGGTGTACTGCCGCAGTCCCTGGCAGAAGGTGTTATAACTGTCCAGAGAGGCTTTCAGCCCGGCAGCCTGCCTGGCAGCGGGACTGTCTCCCAGAGAGGCGATGACGCCGTCCAGTACCTGCGCGTAGTTCTCCGCCGTCAGCTCCGGCACCTTAGCGCCGGAGGCGGCCAGCTGTCCATTGGCGGCGGCCAGCAGCGCGTCGAAGGTCTGCTTTGCAGCGGAATTCAGCTGCTCGCTGTTACCGCTCAGCGCCTGCAGGCCGGTCTGAAGACTGCCGGCGCCCTTTTGCAATTGCGCCGCGCCGCTCTGAAGCTCCGCGCCGCCAGCTTGCAGGGCCTCCGCGCCAGTCGCCAGCTGGTCCACGCCGCCGGCCAGAGTCCCGGTCTTCTCCAGCAGCTCTCCCAAGCCGTCATAGAGCCTGCCGGACCCAGCCAGCAGCTGCTCCATGGCGTCGGAGAGTTCCTCCAGAGAATCGTTCAGACCATCCGCGTCCTCCAGCTTCCCGGCATCCAGTTCCCGGAAGGGATCGCTGACGGCCACGGTGAAGGTGGTCTCCAGCGCGAAGTCCTCCACGTCGGCGGCGATCTCCACATAGCCGGGAAGCTCCACATCCTCCGGGTCCAGCGCCAGATTTTCCTGCATTCCCGGCAGAGCCAGGCCAAGGACGGCGGTGCGGTCCCCATCGTTGTATACGCGGCCGTTGGCTGCGGTCACGTTGGTAAAACGCTCGTTGTCCAGCACCACTCCCGTCACCACGGCAAAGGGCACATAGATCTTCTCCGTTTTGCCGCCTACCGTCCTCTCCTCAAAAAGCCGGTTGTCATAGTCGAAGCGGATCACTACCCGTCCGCTCTTCCCCGCCAGCTGGTCCGGGGCAATGGCCCGGCCATCCAGCGTGTAGGAAACGCGCACCGCTACGGGCGGCTCCTTTTCCGTGACGCCCTGGGTGTAGACGTCGCCGCCCAGAGCGTCCCAGACCCGGGCGTCTCCGCTGACGGTGCAGGTCCCGTTCCCCTTCACGTTTTCCACATCCTCCAGACCGGCGGCATCTCTGAGCTGGGCCAGTCCCTGAGGATTTTTCAGCCAGTCGCTGACGATGACCTTCTCCACCGTTCCGTCCGCTCCCGCCAGGACGTACACCGTCTCGTCCCGGAAGGCGGCGGGCCCCGCCGAAGATACCGGAGCGGGAGCTTCCCCTGAGACTGGGGCGGCCGCGCCGCCGTCCCCCGCCCTTGCGCATACCGCGCCGCTGAGGCCGCCAACTGCCAAAACCACGCTCAGGCCCAGGGCCATGAGCTTCATGGATGTCTGTTTCATTTCACAAAAGCCTCCTGTTTAGATATGGTAGAATGTTTTCCGCTCCGCATCCCCGCCGTCGTGGCGCAGATGAGCCGGTCGCACAGCAGCAGAAGAGCGGGCAGGATGAAGATGACGGATAGCATACTGATGACCGCGCCCCGGGCCATCAGCAGGCACATGGAGCTGATGATATCCAGGTCCGAGTACAGGGCCACGCCGAAGGTAGCGGCGAACAGGCCCATGCCGGAGACCAGGATCGAGGGGATCGAGGTGGACAGGGCTGTGTGGACGGCCTTTTTCTTATCCTCTCCGGCGATTCTTTCCGCTTTATAACGGGTCGTCATCAAAATCGCGTAATCCACCGTGGCCCCCAGCTGGATGGTACTGATGCATATAGGGGCGATAAAGGGCAGGCTCTGGCCCAGATAGTGAGGCAGGCCCAGGTTCACGAAGATGGCTGCCTCGATGACCGCAATGAGGATGAAGGGCAGAGTGAGGCTTTTCTCCACCAGGGCGATGATGAGGAAGATGGCGATGATGGACACCGCGTTGACCACCTGGAAGTCGCGGTCCGTTGTTTCGATCATATCCTTCATGCAGGGGGCTTCTCCGATGAGCAGGCCGGACGGATCGTGGCGCTTCAGGATGCCGCCCAGCAAGTCCAGCTGGCGGTCAACATCGTCGCTGGCCACCTTGTACGCCGAGTTCACCAGCAGCAGCTCCCATTTGCCGCTCTTCAGCTTCTCCGTGACCTTATCCGGCAGGAACTCCTCCGGCACCCGGGAGCCCGTCACAGACTCCATGCCCAATACATACCGCACGCCATCCACCTGCTCCATCTCCCGGATCATGGCCCGCACCTCCCTGTCGGGAAGGCCGGCGTCCACCAGCAGCATGTGGGTCGAGGCCACGCCGAAGTCCTCGCTGAGCTTTTTGTTGGCTGTCACATAGGCCATATCCTCCGGCAGGCACTGTCCCATGTCGTAGTACACCTCGCCGTTGGTCCGCTCATACCCGTACAGGGCGGGAGGGATGACCACCAGGAACACTGCGAGAAAGACGGGGAAAATTTTGACCACACCCGATGAGAAACCGCGCATATCGGGGATCAGGGACCGGTGCCGCGTCCTCTGCATGGGCTTGTCGAACACCAGGATCAGACTGGGCAGCACGGTGACGCACCCCACAACGCCCAGCAGCACACCCTTGGCCATCACGATGCCCAGGTCGCGGCCCATGGTGAAGGACATGAAGCACAGGGCGATAAAACCGGCGATGGTGGTCACGGCGGAGCCGGTGACCGAGGCCAGGGTGGCGTCGATGGCGGCGATCATGGCCTCCTCATGGCCGCCGCGGCGCGCGCGCTGCTCGTTGTAGCTGTTCCAGAGGAAGATGGAGTAGTCCATGGTCACCGCCAGCTGCAGGACCGCGGACAGCGCCTTGGTGATGTAGGATATCTCCCCCATAAAATAATTGGTGCCCAGGTTCAGCAGAATCATCATGCCGATGCTGGCCAGGAACACCAGCGGGGCCAGCCAGCTGTCCAGCAAAAGCAGCATGGCAGCACAGGCCAACGCAACGGCGATGCCCACGTAGACCGGCTCCTCCGCCTCGCACAGGTCCTTCAGGTCCGTCACCAGGGCGGACATGCCGGAGACGAAGCACTGTTCCCCGGCGATGGACCGGATCTCCCGGATAGCGTCCATAGTCAGGTCGGAGGAGGTGGAGGTATCGAAGAACACCGCCATCATGGTGGCCCCTTCCGTGTTGAAGGCGTCGCAGACCTTATCCGGCAGCAGCTCCATGGGCACGGATATGTCCAGCAGGGAGTCGTACCACAGCACAGTCTCCACATGGTCTACCTCCTGAATCTTCTCCTTCAGGGCGGACACGTCCCGGATGGGCATATCCTCCAGAATAAGGAAGGAGAACGCCCCCTTGTGGAACTCCTCCAGCAGCTCGTTCTGCCCGATGACAGTATCCATATCCTCCGGCAGATAGTCCAGCATGTCATAGTTGATCCTCGTCCCCGCCATGCCCATGACCGAAGGGATCATGAGCAGCAGCGCGGCGATCAGGATCGGTACGCGGTATTTGACCACCGCTTTGGAAAAACGCATGAGTTTCCTGACTTCCTTTCTTAATAATAATTACCGGTACTCCCGTACCTCGAAATACTCCGTCTCGATCACGTCCGGCCGCTGGTTCTTCACGATCTTCACCGTGCTGAGGGCCACGCACAGATTCAGCACGCCCTCCGCCAGCAGCGCCGCGCCCAGCAGCACCGTCAGCACCTGCACGCTCTCCCACGGGCGGAAGACCAGCAGCAGCCCCACGCCGCCGGTGACCACCGCCAGAAGCAGGATCAGCCACCAGTCCCGGATACCGAAGCGCCGCGCGTCTATGGCGATCTGTATCTTGAACAGCCCATCCGCCAGGATGGACACCCCCGCGGCGATGCAGATAAAGTCCATCACGCCGTTGGTCCGCAGCAGCACGATCACCCCCAGGGCGATGAGCAGGATGCCGAACTCCAGATCGTACTGGAACGCCAGCCGGTACAGATCTTTGGAAAAGTACCCCACCAGCTTCACCACGCCGAAGGCCGCCATAGCCGCGCCCAGCACCCGGCCGATCATCACCGCCGAGCGGGCGGGCAGGGCGATGAACAGGACGCCCACCACGCAGAACACGATGGACATGACGACATATCCGGTCTTGGCCGCCCGCATGGGCGTTACGGAACGAGTTTCCATTTGATACACCTCCTTTGCCTTCCGGCTCTTTACAGGTCAAAGTATAGTACCGGACCGGGCATTTGAAAATGGACAGCATGATCCCAGTGTCCGAAAATCAGACACGGGGATCATACTGCCCAAAAACCAGACACCCGGGAGGCGTCTGCCTATTTCTCCGGCAAACCTAGCCGGAGCTGCCGGATGCGCCGGAAGTAATCGCTGACATCGTCCTTCATGCCGCCGTTGAGCCAGTCGATAACGCTGCCGAAGCAGGCGCACCTGTGGAAGCGCAGAATGGCGTCCCTGTCCGCCTCCTCCACCTCCTCCAGCATACCATCCAGATACGTGGTAACGACGTACCGGCAGACCTCCATCAAATGCCGCTCGAACACGTCCCGGCTGACGGAATTGTAGATGTGGTAGATGGCCCGTTTGTTGTGCATCACGAACTCGACGATGGCGTCGGCCCCCTCCTGCACCGAGTCGATGGTGGGGTGGTCCTCCACCATCACGGAGACCCGTTCCTTCATAATCTCCTCCACCAGAGCGGGCAGGTCGGAAAAATGGTAATAAAAAGAGTTGCGATTGATGCCGCAATCCTCTACAATGTCCTTAACGGTGATCTGATTCAGGGGACGCTGGTTGAGCAGCTTCAAAAAGGATTCCTTGATGGCCCGGCGGGTAAAGTTCGGCATACGCGCGCTCCTTTCTTTATTGTCAGGCCACAGTATAGCACAGCCCGCCCGGAATTTGTATGGAGAAATTCACCGAAATTTGAACCTGCCTTCATAACCGGGGGATGCCGGATGGACGAGGATTTTTCTCGTCAGACAAGGAGATCTTCCGCAGCCATACTGACGTATGGCAAGGGAGATCGACGCAGTATGGCGGGAAAAAGACCGGCCAGACGGCGTGCAGCGGTTGTGAATGCAGGTTCTTATGTAACAGGAGGACACGCCCATGGCGATTGACCGGCTCATCGGCATCCTTGCCATCCTTCTGCGGGAGGAGAAGGCCACTGCGGCCCAGCTTGCCGCCCGTCTGGAGGTAAACCAGAGGACCATCTACCGCGACATGGACCGCCTGTGCCGCGCGGGCATCCCCCTCCGGTCGGACCGGGGCCGGGGCGGGGGAATCTCCATCATGGAGGGCTACTCCATGGAGCGGACCCTGCTGACGGAGGCGGACCGGGGGGCCATCCTGGCGGGCCTGCGGAGCCTGGACAGCGTGTCCGGCACGGGGTACTACCGCCGCCTCATGGAAAAGCTCCCCCAGGCGGAGGCCGGGGCGGCGGACGACTGCGTGTCCATCGACCTGTCCTCCTGGTACGGCCCCCTTCTGGCCCCCCTGCTGGAGACCCTGAAGGACGCCTGCCTCCGGCGCGCCCCGGTGCGCTTCACCTACTGCGCCCCCTCCGGCGACGGCCTGCGGGTGGTGGAGCCCGTCCGGCTGGTGTTCCGGTGGTCCAGCTGGTATCTCTACGGCTGGTGCCGGGAACGGCGGGACTGGCGGCTGTTCAAGCTCACCCGGATGCTGGACCTGGAGGTCCTGGAGGAGACCTTCCCCCTCCGGCCCTTCCCCAGCCCCATCACCCCGGTCCTGCGCGTCTACCCGGAGTCCCTTCAGGCAGTTATCCGCTTCGACCCCGCCGCCCGGTGGCGGATCATTGATGAGTATGGAGCGGAGAGCTTCACCCGGGAGGCGGACGGCTCCCTGCTGTTCCGCCGGGGCTTCCCGGACCGGGAGGAGCTTTTCCGCTGGGTTTTGAGCTTCCAGGAGCTGGCGGAGCTGCTGGAGCCGGAGGACCTGCGGCGTGAGCTGGCGGAGCGGCTGCAAAAAATTTATGGAAAATATGACAGATAGCTGTCTGAACACAGGTGTATCATAGGAGAAAACAAGCTCCCGCCGGAGCTGGAAAGAGAGGAAACAGTACATGATCGAATCCAGATGCGGCATCCTGTGCGGTCAATGCACCTATCGGGAGAGCGCGGGCTGCAAGGGCTGCGCGAACATCGCCAAACCCTTCTGGGGCGAGAGCTGCCCCGTAAAAAGTTGCTGTGAGGGCAAGGCCCTCGCCCACTGCGGCCAGTGCCCGGTGTTTCCCTGTGAGACGCTGAATGCCTTCGCCTATGATCCGAAGCAGGGGGACAACGGCCTGCGGCTGGAACAGTGCAGAAAATGGCGGGAGGAATCGTAGGATGGCGTCCAGTCTGAGCTATGTGGAATTTGTCATGGAGCAGCTCTCCGGCGCAGGGGCCATCACCTACCGGCGGATGTTCGGCGAGTACGGCCTGTACTGCGACGGGAAATACTTCGCCTGCGTCTGCGACGGCCGCCTGCTGGTGAAGATCACCCCCGCCGGGGAGGACCTTCTCCCGGACTGCCCTCGGGGCATCCCCTACGAGGGCGGCGGGGAGATGCTGCTGCCGGACGTGGAGGACCGGGAGACCCTGACGGCGCTGACCCGCGCGACCTGCGCCGCTCTGCCGGAGAAAAATCCCCGGAAGAAACCGATGAAAAAGGAGTGAGCCTATGGACAAGATCGACTACAAGAAAACACAGAAGCACCTCTATCTCCCCAAGACTCCGGCCATCGTCCGGGTACCGGAGATGGTCTTTTTTGCTGTGGACGGAGAGGGGGACCCCAACACCTCCCCGGCCTACGCCCAGGCCATGGAGATCCTGTACGGCCTGAGCTTCACGGTGAAGATGAGCAAAATGAGCGGCGAGGAGCCGGAGGGCTATGTTGATTACGTGGTCCCGCCTCTGGAGGGCCTGTGGTGGACGGACGATCCCGGCTTTGACGGCAAGCCTCCGGCGGACAAGGGGGATTTCCGCTGGACCAGCCTCATCCGCCAGCCGGACTTCGTGAACGAAGAGGTCTTCGCCTGGGCGCTGGAGCGGCTGGCGAAAAAGAAGCCCGGTCTGCCCCTTGAGAAGGCCCGGTTCCTCCGCTGGGAGGAGGGCCTGTGCGCCCACCTCCTCCACATCGGCCCCTATGATGCCGAGCCCGCCAGCATCGATAAGCTGACGGCGTTCATCGAGGAGCAGGGCTGCGCCCCCGACTTCTCCAACGTCCGGCGGCACCACGAGATCTACCTGGGCGACCCCCGCCGCACCGCGCCGGAACGGCTCAAAACGGTCGTCCGCCACCCGGTCAGACGGGTCTGACGAACAAGTTGAAAATCGTTCTTGACATACATAGGGCATCTAGGTATAATATACCTAGATGCCCTATGTATTATAAAGGAGGTTTTTCCCGTGGCGAAGAAAGAACCGGCCAGCGTTTCCATGCTGGTCCTGGCCCTGCTGAAGGGCCGTGAGATGTACGGCTACCAGATCATCGAGGAGCTGGACAAGCGCAGCGAACACGTATTTCAGATGAAGGAGGGAACCCTGTACCCCGTTCTTCATGGACTGGAAAAGGACCGTCTGGTCACCGCCCGGGAGGCGGTAACAGAGAAGGGCCGCACCCGGCGGTACTACGCGGTGACGGAGAAGGGCCTGCGGGCTCTGGAGGAGAAGGAAAAGGAGTGGCGGACCTTCTCCAAGGCGGTGACGGCCATCCTGGCCGGGGCGTGAGACGGCGATGCTGGCACGATATAAATGGGTGGAGCGGGCTACGGCGAAGATCCGTTTCCGCCCGGACCAGGAGGCCGTCGCCAGGGAACTGACAGAACACATCCAGGACCTGCTGGACCACTGCGGCGAGACCGGCATGGGGGAGGAGGCCGCCGAAGCCGCCGCCCTGGCGGCCATGGGGGACCCGGAGGCCATCGCGGAGGAGCTGGGACGGCTGCACCGGCCCTGGCTGGGGTATCTCTGGCGGGTGAGCCAGGGGCTGCTGCTGGCAGCTATCGGGGTCTGTCTGGTACTGTGCGCGATACGGGTCTTCAGCAGCCCACGTCTGTACGATCTGCCGGGGTGGGAGGTCTGCGATCGTCTGACCTGGAGAGCCGAGGCCGTCATCGGCGAGCCAGGCGAGGCGGAGGAGTACGAGCTGATTCCCAGCGGCCTGACCTCCACGGGCGGCTATACCATCCGTGCGGAGCGCGCCGTCCTGCGCCGCGGGGGTGGCCCGGTGCAGGAAGCACCCTGGTGGACTCTGATCCTGTATCTCCACATCGATGTTGGCTGGCGGGGAGAGGAGCTGTACTGGGGGCCGAACGTCATCGCGGAGGTCCGGGACAGCGCCGGTAACTGCTACAACAATGGATCTTATGAAACCAACCGGTACTACCGCTTCGCGTCCAGCAGTGCAGTGCCCTTTCTGGGCCAAAAGGCGGTGCTGGCGCTGGACGGCGTGCCGGAGGATACGGCGTGGGTAGAGATCGACATCGGATACGGTGAGCTGGCGCGGACGCTGCACATTGCTCTGACAAAGGAGGCGGGGACATGAGGAAAAAGCGCACCCCCTGGCCCCGCTGGGCGAAGGTCACCCGGAACTTGCTGCTGGTCCTGCTCCTGGGCGTTTTTATCTGGGACCTGCTGGATAAGCCCCTTCCCCACGAGGCGGCCCTGCGGCGTCTTCAACGGCAGTATCTCATTCCGGAAACGGACCGCAGCATAGAGGTCTCCCGGGGATATTGGGGCGGCAGTCAGCGGATCGACTGGAATGAGTGTGCGGCCATGGTGTCGATCCAGGTCCAGGCTTCTCCCTATAACTACGACTATCCCATTGTGAGCGTACACCGTCTGACGGAGGGCCCGGATCTGCTGCCTCTGCCCTGGTCCACACTTCTCCCCGGCAATGCGGTGGGCACGATGGACATATACGCCGTCTATGCCGCCATCAGGCCGCCGGAGGACAGCGTGACCGCAGAGTTGACCCTGTACGGCAGCAAGACCTTGACGGTGTCCGGACAGAAGGAAGATGACATCTACATTTTTTACGTCCCATCAGAGTCGAACGATGGACAGGCGGCCTATGAACTGAAGTTTTATGATGCGGAAGGCGAGCTGCTGGATATCGTGACGAGCGGTGACAGAAACGGAGCGGAGCCATGAACCGGTTGGAATGGCTGGACACAGCCACAAAAAAGATCCTCTTCCGCCCGGACCGAATGGCCGTCCGGAAGGAGCTGGAGGCCCATTTTGAGGACCTCCGAGAAGCCTCCGGCCTGGACGATGAGGCCGCCGCAGCGGCCATGGGCGACCCGGAAGCCGTTGCTGAGGAGCTTGGCCGCCTCCACCGCCCCTGGTGGGGATACCTGTGGCAGGCAAGCCGGATGATCCTGGTGCTGGCGTTCATTTTGTGGTTCCTGTGCGGACAAAGATATGGCTTCGGCGAATTGAAGAACTGGATGTACGCGATGCCTCCGCTGCCGGAGGAGGTCACGGAGGACTACCATCCTCCCGGCTATACGCAGCCGGGCAATGTATCCGTCCTGGAACTCTGGCATCCGGCAGGCACAAAGAATTTGGGACACTACCGCCTCACCGTCCCAGCGGCCTGGCTGGAGCAGGGGACCTATACGTATCAAGACGAGACCGGGAAGGCGTTTCAGCGTTCTGTATGCCGTCTGCAAATCTGCCTGCAGGCGGACACCTGGAAATTCTGGGCCGCCGCGCCCCGCTGCGGCACGATGATCCCCGCCGTCTCGGACAGCGAGGGGAACCGGTATGACCTGGGGCCCAGCCAACAGAGGATGGACCCGGGAGAGACTGGCTGCAGCGCCTGGCAGGGCCCTTTCACCACCTGGTACCTGGTGGCCCTGGAGCTGCCGGGACCGGAGAACGTGCCGGAGTGGGTAGACATCTCCGTAGGCCGCGGCGGGGGGATGGCCCGTGTCGATCTGGAAACGGAGGTGATGTCATGAGGACCCGAAAGCACCGTTTCCGCGCCCTCCGGAACCTGCTGCTGGCCCTTCTGCTGCTGACGGCCACATGGTGGCGCGCGGGGTGCCCCATGCCCACCCGGATCATGGAGCTCCACCGCAGCGAGGATATCTATCTCATCGACCGGTCCACCATCGTCTTTTCCTGCGAAAGCGAGGGGGAGCGGATGCTGGGCGACCCGGTGATGCTGGTGGCGCTGTCGAGGAACACCGTTCAGACCTATTCCGATACCCATCCCTTCAATGTCTGGCCCAAAAACCCGGAGGGGGCGACCCTGGTCGTCCTGCCCTCGGAGCTGGAATATGTGCCCAATTTGATCGTTGGGCTGGTGGCCGTGGAGCCGCCCCCGCTGGCGGAGACGGCCCAGCTGACGATAGCCCTGACCAAAGACGGGGACCCCGTTCGCACGGCCAGCGGCATAAAAAGCGGGGACGTCTTTCTGTTCCGTCTGGAGGAGACCGGGGACCAGCCGCTGGACGGTCTTTTCCACACCACCGAACTGCCGCCCTATACGCTGGAATTTTTCAGCGCGGACGGGACATTGCTGGACACCGTGACGAACGCAGAAAATTGAGAGGGTTCCCATGAATAAAAAAGATTGGCTGGACACAGCCACCAAAAAGATCCTCTTCCGCCCGGACCGAAAGGCCGTCCGCCGGGAGCTGGAGGCCCACCTGGAGGACCTGCGAGAGGCCTCCGGCCTGGACGAGGAAGCCGCCGTATCGGCCATGGGCGACCCCGCCGCCCTCGCAGAGGAACTGGGCCGCCTCCACCGTCCCTGGTGGGGATACCTGTGGCGGACCAGCCAGATCGTGCTGGCTGGAACGGTGGTATTCTGCTGTCTGCTGGCGGTCCTGGCCGAGGCAGTCTATCAGCCTCTGGACCGGCTGGGGGCCAGCCTGCACGACTACCTGACGCCGGTCCAATTCACGGGAGCGCTGGAGGAACGGGAGATAGCCGCCGGAATGACCATATCGACAGGCGGCTGCACGATCCGGGCGGACCGGGCGGTCCTTCGGAGCTATGAAGACGCCCCGCAGGCCCTGTTCGTGGATCTCCAGATCGGTCTGAGCTGGCGGAGGGAACCGCTCATCCTTCAAAACGCATGGTCCGGCGCGCGGACCAGTGCCGGAGAAAACCCCCAGCGCGTCATCGAACACTCCGCCAGCTGGGCCTTCTGGCAAAGGGCCTGCCTCTCGGTGGAGGTCCCGGAGGACGCGGAGTGGGTGGAGCTGGACTTCGGCTGCGGCGCGTGGAGGCGGACGCTGCATATCGATCTGACAGAGGAGGCGGAACCATGAAGAAAAAGCGCGCGCCCCGGCCCTATTGGGTCAAGTTTCTGCGGAATCTTGCCGCCGCGTTTTTACTGCTGGCCATCGTCTGGAACGTCCTGGATATATCCCTGCCCACAGTAGCAGAGTTCCGGCGGCTGGAGCGGCAGTCCCTGTCCCCGCCCTCCGAGATCGCGGCAGCCGTCCCGACAGGCGCCCCCTTCGCGCCAAAGGTCCTGATCGGTCTGGGGCAGGGCTGGGCAGTCGCGGGAGCGCCCTACCCGCTTTCCAGCACGCTGTCTGATCTCAACATCTATCCACTATCGGACAGCCCCGCCCTGATCCCCCTCCCTCAGACGGTCGAGCGCCCGGACAACGCGGGCCACCCCCAGTTCCACGCCGCCTACGCCGCGCTTTGTCCACCGGCGGACGCCGCCCGCGCCATACTGACGCTCCATAACGAGGACGGAGATTTCATGGTAGAGGGCGTCTGGGAAGGCGCGGTCTTCCTCTTCTACGCCCGTCCGGCCCCTGACGGCGCAGGCCGCGTGTCCATCGGCCGTTCCTGGTTCCAGCCGGAGCTGTTTACCTACGAACTGGCCTTTTACGACAGCCAAGACAACCTATTGCAGGAGGTCACCGGATAGCCGGCCCCCCGGACGCAGCCGCGTCCGGGGGGCCTGTCCCGCTCAGCACCCGATGGTAGCCACCAGCACGGCCTTGATGGAGTGCATCCGGTTCTCCGCCTCGTCAAACACAACGGAGTGAGGGCCCCGGAACACCTCGTCGGTGACCTCACGGATATCCACACCCTTGTCCTTCCACTCCTTTGCCAGCTTGGTCTCGAAGTCGTGGAAGGAGGGCAGACAGTGGAGATACAGCACGTTCCTGTTCCCCGTGCGCTCCAAGGTCTGCTCCGTCACCCGGTAGGGCGTCAGCAGCTTGGCCCGCTCAGGGATCAGCGCCTCCTCGCCCATGGAGGCCCAGATGTCGCCGTAGATCACGTCCGCGCCGGTGAGTGTCCCCTCGTCGCTGGTGATCTCGATGGTAGCTCCGGTCTGCCGTGCAACCTCCTGAACCTGCCGCAGGACGGACTGGTCCACGCCGTCGATCAGCTGCTGGGGCCCCAGCCCCACAAAGTGCATCCCCATCTTGGCGCAGCCATACATCCAGGCGTAGCACATGTTGTTGCGCACATCCCCGGGAAATACCACCTTCACGTCCTTCAGAGGCTTGGCGCAGTGCTCCTCAATGGTCATCATGTCCGCCAGTATCTGGGTAGGATGGTCCGCATCCGTAAGCCCATTCCACACGGGCACGCCGGAATGCTTCGCCAGCTCCTCCACGACCTTCTGGTCGAAGCCCCGGTACTCGATGCCGTCAAAGAACCGGCCCAGTACCTTGGCGGTGTCCTCCATGCTCTCCTTCTTGCCCATCTGGCTGCTTCCGGCGTCCAGGTAGGTGACGTGCGCCCCCTCCTGGGTAGCGGCCACCTCAAAGGAGCACCGGGTCCGGGTAGAGGTCTTCTCAAAGAGCAGCACGATGTGCTTGCCCTTCAGCGCGGGCTCGCAGACGCCCGCCCTGCGCTTGGCCTTCAGGTCGCGGCCCAGATCCAGCAGATATCGAATTTCCAGGGGGGTGAGGTCCATCAGTGTCAAAAAGCTCTTGCCTTTCAGATTGATCGCCATAGGGAGTCCTCCTCAATAAAAAACATAAGCAAAACGCAGTTTTGCGGCAAAAAGTTTTTCTTCTTTTGCTTCTTTTCTTCTTTGTTCACAAAGAAGAAAAGAAGATCACATATCCTCCCGCACGAAGGGCATGGACATGCACCTGGGGCCGCCCCGGCCCCGGCTGAGTTCGCTGCAGGGGATGGTGTGGACGGTGATCCCATTGTCCTCCAGAATGCGGTTGGTGACATAGTTGCGCTCGTATACCACCACCTCGCCCGGCGCGATGGCCAGGGTGTTGCTGCCGTCGCTCCACTGCTCCCGGGCGGCGTCGATGGGACTGTCGGACCCGCACTTGATGAGCGTCACCTGCTCCAGCTCCAGGTGCTTTTTCAGGATGTCCTCCAACCGTCCCTGCTCCTCCCGGATGTGGACCTTTCCGTCCACCAGCTCCATCACATACACCGTGATCTCGCTGAGGATGTTGGGGTGTACGGTAAACTTGTCCCGGTCCACCATGGTAAACACGGTGTCCAGGTGCATGAAGCTCCGGCTCTTGGGGATGTTGAAGGCCAATATCTTCTTGAACGTCTTGCTGATCGACAGCACCGTGTGGGCGAACTTGTCGATGCTGTCCTCCTCCGTCCGCTGGGAGATGCCCACCGCCAGGACCTCGGGAGACAGGATCAGGATATCTCCCCCCTCCAGAGAGCTGGTCTCCCCCCGGTCGTACCACTTGGGAGCGTCCTTGTAGACTGGGTGATACTGGAAGATGAACTTCCCAAAGAGGGTCTCCCGGTTCCGCGTCACCGTGTGCATCCGATGGAGGGAGACCCCGGTTCCGATGGTGGCAAAGGGGTCCCTGGTAAAGTACAGATTGGGCATGGGATCGATGAGAAACGGGTACTCATCGGACCGGAAGCTGAGATAATCCGCCAGCTTCCCCGTCTCGAAGCCCCGGATATCGCTTTTCCGCACCCCGGCCATCATGGTATCCACCAGCGCGCCGTTGTCCATCTCCGCAAAATAGTCCTGAAGGATCTCCCGGATGCGGTGGTTCTCCAGCCCCGCCTCGTCCAGGAACTGCTCCGTCAGCTCCCGCCGGACGTCCGGCTCGGCCAGGGTCTCCTCCACCAGATCCCGGAGGTATACCACCTCCGCCCCGTTGTCCCGCAGGCACTGGGCAAAGGCGTCGTGCTCCGCCTGGGCCACCTTCAGATAGGGGATGTCGTCAAACAGCAGCCGCTCCAGATATTCCGGCATCAGATTTTCCAGCTCCTTCCCCGGGCGGTGGAGCATGACCTTTTTCAGCCGCCCGATCTCGCTGGTATTGTGCAGGCCGGTTTTCAGCCTCGTTTCCGTTGGCATTGCGCATCACTCCTTTTCTGCCGTTAGGATTGCCAGTTTTGACAGGGCCATACATCCTTTTTTCTGCCGCGCCCAATTGTAAACCACACAAAAATTTTAGGTTGACAACCGGCGCGAAATATGGTACAGTCTGGAATATCAACAGGAAAGGACTCATTCTTATGGAAATGACCGCGGCAAAGATCCGTACCCGGGATATCGCTTACATCGCGATCTTCACCGCCCTGACGGCGGTGTGCTCCTGGATCTCCATCCCTACCGCCATCCCCTTCACCCTGCAGACCATGGCCGTCTTTCTGGCGGTGGGCCTGCTGGGCGGCAAGCGGGGGACCCTGGCGGTGACCGCCTATGTGCTCCTGGGCGCGGTGGGCGCGCCGGTGTTCGCCAATTTCTCCGGCGGGATCGGCATCCTGCTGGGCCAGACCGGCGGGTACATCCTGGGCTTTATCGGCTCCGCCCTGGTCATATGGGCCATGGAGCGGTTCCTGGGCGGCAAGCTGTGGGGCCTGGGGCTGAACATGCTCCTGGGACTGCTGGTGTGCTACGCCTTCGGCACCGCCTGGTTCATGGTGGTGTACCCCATGGGCGGAGAGGGCGTCGGGCTGTGGACCGCGCTGACCTGGTGCGTGTTCCCCTATGTGCCCTTCGACCTGATCAAGATCGCCCTTGCGCTGACGCTCACCAGCCAGCTGCGCCGCCATGTCAAGTGACCCCATCTTTCTCCGCCCCCACCACGGCATGTGCATGGCCTATTTCGTGGGGCACGGCTACAGCGACGGCTTTTCTGCCCATATGGCATCGCTGCTGGAGCGGCTGACCCCGGACACGCCTATCCGCCTGACCTCCTCCACCGACGCCGTCTGCGGCCCCTGTCCCAATAATCACGGGGGCCTCTGCAGCAAGCCGGAGCAGGTGGCGCTCTACGACCGCTCCGTCCTGACGCTGTGCGGCCTGGGGGACGGTTACATCCTCTCTTTCGGCTGCTTCACCCGCCTGGTCCAGGAGCGCATCCTGTCTCCCGGCCTGCGCCCCTCCATCTGCGGCGGCTGCCAGTGGAACGATATCTGCTCCACCCAGCCCAGCCGCTGGGCGCAAGAACCCGGCCGCTAAAGCAAAACAAGCCAAAACGGGGCCCCTGCCGCCGCAGGAGCTCCGTTTCATGTTTCCGTATTTTCCAGCGCCTCCCAGAGGCCGTCCGCCAGGGCGGCGAACTGCCCCAGATCCAGCGCCTCCCCCCGGATGGAAGGAGTCAGCCCACAGCGCGCTATCACGGCGGCAACGCCCTCCTTCCCCAGCCGGGAACCGAAAGCGGTGCATAACGAGTTGCACAGCGTCTTGCGCCGCAGGGCGAAGGACGCCCCCACCACCCGGAAGAAGAACTCTACCCCGCACCGGTGATCCACCGCCGGACGCTCCCTCCGCTGGCAGCGGATCACAGAGGACGTCACCTTCGGCGCGGGCAGAAAACACTCCGGCGGCACATCGAAGAGCAGTTCGGGACGGGTGTAGTACTGCATAAACACCGACAGCGCCCCATAGGCCCCGGTCCCGGGCTTTGCCGCCAGACGCTGGGCGACCTCCCGCTGGACCATCACCGTCAGCGCCTCGAACCGTCCGGACTCCACCAGCGCGTGCAGGATCGGCGTAGCCGCGTTATAGGGCAGGTTGGCGCATACCAGGGGCGTCAGCCCCTGAAAGTGCTCTTCCACCAGCTGCCCGATATCCAGCTTGAGAACGTCGCCGGACACCAGCACAAAATTGTCCTCCCCCGCCATGGTCTCGGCCAGCACCGGCGGCAGGCTGGAGTCCAGTTCCACGGATACGACCTTCCCTGCCCGATGGCACAGCTCCCGGGTCAGGCATCCGATCCCCGGCCCGATCTCCAGCACGCCGCAGGACCTGTCCCCGCCGCCTGCGGCGGCGATATCCCGCGGCACCCAGCCGGCGATCAGGAAATTCTGTCCCATAGACTTGGAGAATCGAAAGCCGTGGCGGTCCAGCAGGCTCCTGACCTCCCGGATGTCGCAAAGATCCATGATCCATCCTCCTAAAAAAATATACCGCCCAACAGGCGGTATCAGAAAAAGCGGAAGCGTCTAACCGCTGTTGGCATTCGAAAAAGAAAAGACCGCCCAAGGCGGTCTTTTTTGGAGCGGGCGACGGGGCTCGAACCCGCTACCTCCACCTTGGCAAGGTGGCGCTCTACCAGATGAGCTACGCCCGCAGAACATGATGGATTATAGCAGACCCTCCCCGATCTGTCAAGAGGGTTTTTCATTTTTCGCCCAAATTTTTTTCCTGATCAAAACGGGCCCGGCGGACCTGCCGTCCGCCGGGCCTCTTCCGCCTTACTGAATACCGGTCACGGTGTAACCCGCATCGGTAACGGCCTTGGTGACGGCCTCGTCGCTCACGTCGCCGGTGACGGCGGCGGTGCCCGCCGCCAGGTCCACCGTAGCAGTCACGCCGGGCAGGTCGTTGAGGGCCTTCTCCACCCTCCCGGAGCAGTGGGCGCACATCATGCCCTCGATTTTTACGGTCTTCGTCATAACAGTTGTTCCTCCTTCATGTTCTTCGGGTTCATCTATTGGCGCGAGCACAACGGGACAGCCCGCCGTGCAGGCGGTCCCGGTTTCGCCGGACGTTGGGGCGGCGCGGTACTTGCTCTTAAAGAACCGCAGCCGCAGGGCGTTGCTGACCACGGTCACGCTGCTCAGGCTCATGGCCGCGGCGGCGAACATGGGGTTCAGCTGCCACTCCAACAGGGGGAAGAAGACCCCCGCTGCCAGAGGGATGCCCAGAATGTTGTAGAAAAATGCCCAGAACAGGTTCTCCCGGATGTTCCGGATGGTGGCCCGGCTCAGCTCCACGGCGGCGGCGGCGTCCATCAGGTCGCTCTTCATCAGCACGATGTCCGCGCTCTCGATGGCCACGTCGGTGCCCGCCCCGATGGCCAGCCCCACGTCCGCCCGGGCCAGGGCGGGGGCGTCGTTGATGCCGTCGCCTACCATGGCCACCTTTTTCCCCTGGCTCTGGAGTTCCGCGATCTTCCGCTCCTTGTCCTGGGGAAGCACCTCGGCCATGACCTGAGTGACCCCCAGCTCCTTCCCGATGGCCTCCGCCGTGCGCCGGTTGTCGCCGGTGAGCATGACCACGTCGATGCCCAGGCTCCGGAAGGCCGCCACCGCGTCCCTGCTGGTGGCCTTGGGGATGTCCGCCACGGCGATGATCCCCAGCAGTCCGTTCTCTCTGGCGAAGTACAGGGGCGTCTTGCCCTCGCTGGCCAGGGCCTCCGCCCTGGGGAGCCATTCCGAGAGGTCCACCCCGGCCTCCTCCATCATGGCCCGGTTCCCCGCCAGACAGCTCCGTCCGGCCAGAGACGCCCTCACCCCCCGGCCATGGACGGCCTCGAAGCCCTCCGCCGCCTGACGGGGCAGCTCCCGGGCCGCCGCCTCCTCCACGATGGCCGCCCCCAGAGGATGCTCCGAGGGGGCCTCCAGACAGGCCGCCAGGCCCAGCAGGGCGTTCTCCGTCAGCCTCTGGACGGGCAGGATGTCCGTCACCCGGGGTTTCCCCTGGGTGAGGGTGCCGGTCTTATCCAGCACGACGGTGTGTATGCCGTGAAGGGTCTCCAGGGCCTCGGCGGACTTCACCAGGATGCCGTTTTCCGCGCCCTTGCCGGTGCCCACCATGATGGCGACCGGCGTCGCCAGTCCCAGGGCGCAGGGGCAGGAGATCACCAACACCGCCACCCCGGCGGTCAGGGCGCGGGTCACGCTCCCCGCGGCGATCAGCCACACCACGGCGGCCGCGGCGGCGATGACCATCACCACCGGCACGAACACCCCCGCCACCCGGTCGGCCAGCTTGGCGATGGGGGCCTTGGACCCGGAGGCCTCCTCCACCAGCCGGATCATCTGGGCCAGGGTGGTGTCCTCCCCCACCCGCAGGGCCTGGAAGGTGAAGGACCCGGAGCGGTTGATGGACGCGGCGGCCACCTTGTCGCCCACGCCCTTGTCCACGGGGAGGCTCTCCCCGGTCAGCGCGCTCTCGTCCACGGCGGAGGCCCCCTCGACGATGATCCCGTCCACGGGCACGGACTGTCCCGGCCGGACCACGATCCGGTCCCCCACCTGGACCTCCTCCACGGGGATTTCCACCTCCGTCCCGTCCCGGAGGACGCTGGCGGTCTTGGGGGCCAGGTCCATGAGCCGGGTGATGGCCTCGCCGGTCTTGCCCTTGGAGCGGGTCTCCAGGAATTTGCCCAGGGTAATGAGGGTGAGGATCATCCCCGCGGACTCAAAGTACAGGTCCATGTGGTACCTGCCCACCAGGTCCATGTCCCCGTGGCCCAGGCCCCAGCCGATCTGGTAGATGGCGAACACCCCGTAAACCACGGCGGCGGCGGACCCCACCGCGATCAGGGAGTCCATATTGGGCGCGCCGCGGAGGAGGGTCTTGAAGCCCACCTTATAATATTTGTCGTTGAGGTACATGATGGGCAGGGTCAGCAGCAGCTGGGTGAAGGCAAAGGCCAGGGCGTTTTCCATCCCCACCAGGAATCCCGGCAGGGGCGCGCCCATCATGTGTCCCATGGAGATGTAGAACAGGGGCAGCAGGAAGGCGAAGGACCAGATCATCCGGTGCTTCATCTGCTTCAGCTCCCCGGCGGCGGCGTCCTCCGGACGGGGCGGGGCCTCCCGCTTCCCCTTCTTCTGCGGCAGGGTTGCCCCGTAGCCGGAGCCCTTTACGGCATCGACGATGCCCTCCGCCGTGACGGTATTTTCGTCATAGGTCACCTGCATACTGCCCGACAGCAGATTCACGCTGACGGCGGAGACGCCCTCCACTTTGCTCACCGCCTTCTCCACGTGGGCGGAGCAGGCGGAGCAGGTCATGCCCGTAACTTGAAAGGTCTGTTTCATATCATTCACCTGACTTTCTGTTCCTATTCCGACATGGATAGGATCTGCGCGCAAAGGCCGTCAACATCCGTCTGCCCGGAGATCATGTGGAAGACGCAGGGCTCGGAGTCAAAGCAGCCGTGCTTCCGCTCCAGCATCGCCGCCACCGGCGGCGGCAGCTGGCCGTGCATCCGCGCGGCAAAGCGCTCCTTGATCTCCGATAGCTCCGCCGTCACCAGCACCCGGACCGCCCCGTCCGGCACGAGGGACAGATGCTCTTTTTCCGATATGACGTAAATGAGGCTGTTACCGGCCACCGCATCCCGCAGCCTTTCGCGGAAGAGCTTTTGGGCAGACGCCTCGTCCTTCGCCAAGCGCAGATAGTCTTTTCCAGTATATATCTCTGCGTCCAGCTCCTCCTTGAGGCGGCCGGCAAGAGTGGATTTCCCCGTGCAGTTCTCTCCAAAAATCGCTATCAACATAATACTTCTCCTTTTTACTTCATCAGCTTCTGCAAAACGCCCACCAGCTCGTCAATGACCTCGTCATTTCCCTGCCGGATGCTGTCCGCCACACAGGTACGGAGATGCTCGCCCAGCAGCTCCTTGCTGAAGCTGTTGAGGGCGGCGTTGACGGCGGAGACCTGGATCAGGATGTCCGTACAGTAGACGTCCTTCTCCAGCATTTCGCGCAGGCCTCTGACCTGTCCTTCAATGCGGCTGAGGCGGTTGCAGAGTTTTTTTAATTCCGCCTCGCTGCGGGGGCGTTTTTTGTCACAGTGGCAGCAGTCTCTCACAGCTATACCTCCCCGGGGTATTTTGTTAGCATCATTATATACCCCCGCAGGGTATTTGTCAAGAGGTTTTTTCTGCTCATCTTTTTACAGAATGAAAGATAAACGGAAACAGAGCCCAAATCTGTGGTATAATGACCGCAAGCGGATATTCTTTTAATACCACAACGGCGCTATGCGCCTGCGGTATAATGCCCTTGGGATACAGACGGGAGTTGACATCATGAAATATCAAAATGCAGACCATATACTGCCCAAGGAGCTGGTTCAGGCAATACAGCAGTATGTGCAGGGCGGATACCTGTATATCCCGGCCAGAGGCGGACCCGCCATATCCGTCACCGGCTATAGGATGGAATTGGAAAAACGGGATGCACATATTTACTCCAAGCATCTGGCAGGTATGCGCAGCAAGCGGCTGTCTGAAAAGTACAGCTTGTCGGAATCAAGCATACGGAGGATCGTACTCAAGCAAAGGAGGGCCTATATGGCTATGACCGGTAAAATTTCAAAAATCCTCTTCCATTGGGGTTTACAGGATGCGGACGTACGGCAAATATGCGGCACTGTTTGGCAAGTGGGCGGGGATCGTGTGCTGAAGGTCTATCAGGACCCGGACATACTGGAGCGGAATCTGAAAATTATGGAAGTACTGGGCGGGATGCAGATCCCTGTCGGAAAAATCGTGCCCACGGACGACGGACGGCAATATGCGTCGGAAGACGGCACATTCTATTTTCTGTCTGAGAAGCTGCCTGGCGGCAGTCTTGTGGAGCTTCAGGATATCAGGGACGCCGCGGCCACGATGGGGGAAATCATTGCCCGTCTTCATATCGCTTTTCAAAAGTGTGAAGGCCATATTGACTTCTGGCACAACAGCCTCCTGGGCGAGATGAACGGCTGGGTCAGACAGAGGATGGAAAATGGCGGCTGGCAATACGTGTCCAGGGAGGAGTACGATGCCGCTGTATCCGGGACTGGCGGCGGTATACGGCGAACTTCCGGTACAGCCGATCCACAGGGACGTCCACTTCGGCAATTTTCTTTTTGCGGACGGAAAATTTTCCGGCTATATTGATTTTGACCTGAGCCAGAAGAATATACGCATTTTTGATCTGTGCTATTTCCTGCTCGGATTGTTGTCGGAAGAGGAGAAATTGGAGATCACGGAGGAACAGTGGTTTTCTTTCGTGGGTGACGTCTTTGCCGGGTACGCCTCCAGGCTGGAGCTTTCTCCAGCGGAGAGAGCCGCCGTCCCCTGTGTGATGGAATGCATCGAGCTGCTCTGTGCCGCTTACTTTGACAGCATACAAGATGTTCGCTGCGCAGAGGATGCCTGCAAATTATTCAAATTTGTCCGGGACCGGGAGCGCGGGATATTGGACGCTGTCCGATAGAGGAAGTCTCTTGCGGCCAGGCACCCTGCATGGTATAATGACCGCACAACGGGCGATTACCGCCAGAGGAGGCATATTGATTTAGTGCTGCTTTATCATGCTACCCTCTCTGCATACTCCGTTACCCCTGCGCCGCGCGAAGCGCGTCTAAAGAAAAAAAGCGGAAGCGGCCCCACGCCGCTTCCGCCTTTTCGCGCTCTACCGCTTCTCCCCCGGCCTGAACGCCAGCGCCGCCAGAAAAGAAAACAGGACCGCCGCCGCGATGCCTCCCGCCGTGGCGGTGAGCCCTCCGGTCAGAACGCCCAGCCAACCCGATTCCCCCACGGCCTTGGACACCCCTTTGGCCAGGTTAGAACCAAACCCCGTCAGGGGCACGGTCGCACCCGCTCCGCCCCAGTCCGCAATGGGACCGTACACACCGATGGCCTCCAAAAACACGCCGGTCACCACATACCCCGTCAGAATACGGGCAGGTGTCAACTGGGTTTTGTCGATGAAAATCTGCCCGATGGCACATAGGATGCCGCCGCACAGGAACGCGTTCAGATACTGCATACATGGTTGCCCTCCTCGTCATTTCTCGATGGTCAGCGCGTGGCAGATGGACGGAATGCTCTCCCCCTGAAAGCTGGACGTGGGGGACAGCAGCGCCCCTGTGGGGGCGAAGAGGATCTTTTTCAGATGGTTCGCCTCCATCTGCCGCAGCAGATACCCGCACAGCACGCTGGCGGCGCAGCCGCAGCCGCTGGCCCCGGCGTGCATGTCCTGCTTCTCGATGTCGTAGAGCAGCATCCCGCAGTCCTGATAATTTTTGCTCATATCGATTCCGTCCTGCCGGAAAAACTCCGTGACGATCTGGTGGCCCAATACCCCCAGGTCCCCGGTGAGGACCAGGTCGTAGTCCTGCGGCCCGGTCCCGGTGGCCTGGAAATGGGCGGTCAGGGTGTCGTAGGCCGCCGGGGCCATGGCGGCCCCCATGTTGTTCACGTCGCTGATCCCCTTGTCCACGATCTTCCCGCAGGTGACGGCGGTGATCCCCGGCCCCGTCCCCTCGTCCCCCAGGATGACGCACCCGGAGGCCGTGGCGGTCCATTGGGCGGTGGGGGTGCGCTGGTTGCCGTAGGGCACCGGCATCCGGTACTGCCGCTCAGCGGTGCAGAAATGGCTGGAGGTCATGGCCGCCAGCCGCTGGGCGAAGCCTCCCGCAATGAGCAGGGACCCCAGGGCCAAAGATTCTCCCATGGTGGAGCAGGCCCCGTAGAGCCCGTAAAAAGGGATATTGAAATCCCGCAGGCCGAAGGATGTGCCGATGCACTGGTTGAGCAGGTCCCCCGCCAGCACGTAGTCCAGCTGTCCCGGCGAGAAGCCCCCCTTCTCCAGCGTCCGGCTGAGGGCGATCTTCTGCATCGTGCTCTCCGCCTTCTCCCAGGTCTCCTCTCCGAAAAAGCTGTCCTCGCAGAGATAGTCAAAATATCCAGCCAGGGGACCTTCCCCCTCCTGTTTGCCGCCCACGGCGGCGTGAGCGAGGATGACCGCCGGTTTTTCCAGGGCCACCGTCTGCCGCCCCAATCGTTTCTGCATGGTCTCGCCTCCAAAACCGAACTGCGGGCATGGCCCGCGCTTGTGAGGCTAGTTTGCGCGTTTTTTCCCGGAATATGAGCGAGTTAAAAAAAATACCGGCCCGCCGTCTCCAAAAGAAGACCCGTTCCCAAAAATTCTTGTGGAAATTTCCAGGGAAGAAGCGTATAATGGGAGAAATCACGAAAGCAAAGGAAGGCAAATCATGGCGGAACAAACGAGGACCTTTGGATATATCTGTCCCTCCTGCGGCAAGGCGGTGCTGGCGGACCGGACCCGGTTCGCCCTGGAGGCCGCCGCCATCGGCGCGGTCTGCGACTGCGGGCACAGCGAGCTGACGGCGGAGCCCGCCGCGCGGACCTACCGCGTCACCGTCCCCTGCGGCGTCTGCGGGGGAGAACACCGGGCGGAGGTCGCGCCGGGAAGCCTCCTGGAGGGCCCCGGGGTTGCCCTGGCCTGTCCGGAGACCAAGCAGCTTTGCTGCTACATCGGGGAGCGGGACCGGGTAGAGCGCTCCCTGTCGGAGCTGGAGCGGACGCTTGAAAAGAAAAAGGATCGGGAGGCCGACACCTTCGTAGACGACGTCGTCATGTACGAGGTCCTCTCCGAGCTGAAGGACATCGCCGCCCGGGACGGCATATCCTGCGCCTGCGGGTCCAAGGGGTGTTCCCTGGACATCCACGGCGGGGCGGTGGATCTGATCTGTCCCGCCTGCGGAGGGAGGCTCCGCGTCCCCGCCGCCACGGATAACGACCTGGACCGGCTCTGCTGTCAATACACGCTGACCATCCCGGGGAAAAAGTAGGCATTCCTTGTCCCTCGCCCCAAATATTCCCCGTCATACCGCTCCCCCCGCCGCCCCCTGGGCGGCAAAGAAGCCCCCCAAGAACGATCGAGGTGTACAATGATCCATTTCCTTGCCAAGCATTTGATAAAAGACCACGAAAACATTTCCTCCCCGGCGGTCCGCCGGGCTTACGGCATCCTCTGCGGCTGCGTGGGCATCGGCCTGAACCTCCTCCTCTTTGCTGGAAAACTCCTTGCCGGCATCCTCAGCCGCTCCATCGCCGTCACCGCCGACGCGGTGAACAACCTCTCCGACGCCGGTTCCTCCGTCGTCACCCTCCTGGGCTTCAAGCTGGCCGCCCAGGAGCCGGACCAGGACCATCCCTTCGGCCACGGGCGTCTGGAATACATCTCCGGCCTGGTGGTGTCCATGGTGATCCTCCTGATGGGTGTGGAGCTGGGAAAGACCTCCCTGGAGAAGATCCTCCACCCGGAGCCGGTAGACTTCAGCCCCGTGGTGGCGGTCATCCTCTGCGCCTCCATCCTGGTGAAGCTCTACATGGTCCTCTATAACCGCCGGATCGGAAAGCGCATCCACTCCGCGGCTATGGCGGCCACCGCCGCCGACAGCCTCAGCGACTGTCTGGCCACTTCGGCGGTGCTGCTGGGCACCTTGGCGGGGCACTTCCTGGACCTGCATATCGACGGCTGGTGCGGCGCCGCCGTGGCGCTGTTCATCCTGTGGTCCGGCTTCGGGGCGGCCAGGGAGACCATCAATCCCCTGCTGGGGCAGCCGCCCTCCCCGGAGTTCGTGGAGCAGATCCGCTCCCTGGTCCGGGCCCAGCCCCAGATCATCGGCATCCACGACCTGATCGTCCATGACTACGGCCCTGGGCGGCGCATCCTCTCCCTCCACGCGGAGGTGCCCGCCAGCGGGGACATCCTGGCGCTCCATGACGTGGTGGATGCCCTGGAGAAGCAGCTCAACGAGAAGCTGGGCTGTCTGGCCACCATCCATATGGACCCCGTGGTAAACGACGGCGGCGCCACCACCGAGGCGCGGGAGCGGGTCCAGGCGGTGGTCCGGGTGATCGATCCCGGCATTTCGATCCACGACTTCCGGATGGTCCCCGGCCCCACCCATACCAAATTGATCTTCGACGCGGAGGTCCCCTACCAGTGCACGCTACCGGACCAGGAGATCCGGCGGCGCATCCAGAGCGCCGTCCAAGCCCTGGACGAAGCCTGGTCGGCGGTAGTGGAGGTAGAGAAGAGCTACGTATAGCCCCCCGCAGGAAGGACATACCGCCCAAAAGGCCCTTGCGCGAAGCGAAACCCGCCTCAAAAAAGATGCAAAGCAGTTTTTGCCATGAAAATGCCCCCGTACCGATCTGATATGCTCCCTCTATAAGAGACAGAGAAAAAGAAAACTGTCGCTTATAGGGGGAGCAAAATTATGCCGCATAAAG
>ERZ808054.469-NODE-469-length-38589-cov-5.128350_pt1 | contig 38589 bp, 34 predicted proteins | sample MGYA00380201_ERZ808054 | MGnify/ENA primary metagenome ERZ808054 (study PRJEB31490, sample SAMN06133419) | mouse gut metagenome | isolation source: Z5_2 | host: mice | place: China: Chengdu | collected 2015-05 ...
TTACATCGCCCAATTATGCAATAAAGGAATGCAGGGATTTTTTGAAAAATTTTGCCTATAAGAAGCCTAATTTTGAACCGGGTTCTGATGTCAGGTATTGCAACTGTTCCTATGTTTTGCTTGGGCTTGCAATAGAAAAAATTACAGGTAAAAACTATCGGGAATACGTGACGGAAAATGTATTTCGGAGAGCGGGAATGAGCAATACCGCTTTTTTGTCAATGGACTTTGTCAATGAAAATACGGCTGAAGGTTATCTAAATTTGTACAATGAAGACGGCAGGGTGATGGGATATAAGAAAAATATTTATTGTTTTCCACCTATGGGAACGCCGGACGGAGGGGCGTATACAACGGCGGAAGATATGAATACTTTTTTGACTGCAGTACAAAAGAAGATCCTGCTCGACGATACGCATGCAGAACTGCTTCTGACGGCTCACTGCCCATATACGCGGGAAAAGGGATGGTGGGGGATTCCCGGATTGTATGAAAGAAACGGTTATGCATTTGAGTTTCTTTTCCTGCCGGATCGGAAAGAACCCTTCTGTATCTACAAAGACGGGCAGAATGACGGCGTTGCCGCCAGATTTAACTATTATCCGAAAGAAGACATATCTGTGACAGTCCTGTCTAATCAGGACTGCGACGTGTGGGATCTGACGAGGCAGATACAGAGAGAAATATATAATACGTTTTATGCGGTATCGGATTGAGGGGAAAAGTCTTACAAAACTGTAAGACTTTTTTCTGTTTCTGAAAGCAGATTGAAAGAAAGGTGTGGGATAATGAGGTAAGATGTTTATATGCATAAAAAAGGAGGCGGTTTTTGATGAATACGATCTTAAGAACGGAGCATCTTTGCAAATTTTACGGATCGGGAGAGAATGAGGTGCGGGCGGTGGACGATGTCACGATAGCTGTCGGGCGGGGCGAGTTTGTGGCAGTCGTGGGAAAGTCGGGTTCCGGGAAGAGCACGCTTTTGCATATGATGGGCGGTCTGGATGATCCGACGAGCGGGAAGGTGTACGTGGGGGACATGGAACTTTTTTCATTGAAGGAGGACGCCCTTGCCGTCTTCCGCAGGCGCAGGATAGGGTTTGTCTTTCAGGCTTTTAACCTGGTCTCGTCGATCAATGTATGGGAGAATATCGTGCTGCCGGTCGGACTGGACGGGAGAAGGACCGATACGGCTTTTGTGAAGGATATCGTCAGTACCCTGGGGCTGGACAGCAAGATTCACAATCTGCCCAACACGCTGTCGGGCGGCCAGCAGCAGCGCGTAGCGGTCGCGAGGGCGCTGGCGTCAAGACCGGATATCGTGTTTGCGGACGAACCGACGGGAAATCTGGATTCGAGGACGGGCGACGAGGTGATCGGGCTGATGAAGATATCCGCGCAGAAATACGGGCAGACGCTGGTGATGATCACGCACGATGAGGACATTGCCCAGTTGGCGGATCGGATCATTGTGATCGAAGACGGAAAGGTGGGGGAGATGCGATGCGGACGATAACGGGGCTTGCGAGGGCAAATGTGAGAAAGGACAAAACAAGGAGTATCCTGATCGTCATATCGATCGCGCTCACGACGCTGCTTCTGACGGCTGTTTCCGGTGCCGGGTATGGCATCATCGGGATGCAGCGGGCTAACGCGGCGGAGCTTTACGGGGAATTCTATGGCATATACAGGGACGCGACAGCGGAAAATATAGCAGAGATGGCGCGGCATGCGGCATTTACCGAGATCGGGCGGAGTGCGGACTATGCGGAGGTGGACAGTGACAAAACGTTGATATTGACCTTTATGGACAGGACGGCGAGGGCGCTGTCGCACATGGAGCGTTCGATCACGGAGGGGCGTTATCCGCAGGCTGAAAATGAGATCGCCGCCGCGCCGGGATTTTTCAGAGAGCTGGGGATTTTGGATCCCCGGATCGGAGACACGGTCACCCTCGCGTTCCGGACGGATCTGAAATCGATGTATCAGCCGGGAGAGTTTGTCATCTGCGGACTTTTGCGGCAGTCTGATATCGAGACAAATGTAATGGCGGCGTGTACATCGGAAGCATTTTATGAGAAGTGCGTTGCAGGGGAGCACAGACGCTACAAGGTATTGTTCCGCCTTGATGACAGTGTGGGGATCACATTTGACAACAGGGAAGAGGTGCTCAGGGAACTTGCGTCGCGCTGCGGCATTGACGGGCGGAATGTGGCTGCCAACGATAATTACCTGATGTGGAAACTGGATCCGGGAACCGGGACGATCGCGGTCTGTGCGGTGGTCTGCGCCGGCATTATTTTCTTTTCAGTGATCGTTATCTACAATATCTTTCAGGTCGGTGTGATCCAGAAGATCCAGGAGTACGGGAGGTTGAAAGCGGTCGGTGCCACGAGACGGCAGATGCGGCAGGTCATTTTGCGGGAGGGCATGTACCTGGCGTGTATCGGTGTGCCGGCGGGGCTGCTGCTGGGAACCGGTGTTGCGCGGGCAGCGCTTGCCCTGATCATCAGGGATATGGACGCGGGCGGCATTGTCCTAAAAATGACAGGGGTGTCCGTTTTGAGCGTGCCGTTGCTGCTGATGTTGGCGGCGCTCTCTTTTTTGACGGTATGGCTTGCATTGAAAAAGCCGATGCGTGTGGTGGCATCGGTCTCCGCGGTGGAGGCGATGCGCTACCGGGAGCGTGGAAAGGGCGGAGGCATGCGAAGAGGAAAGCGTGAGCTGAATGTGGTCTCGCTGACGTTTGCCAACCTCGCAGATCACAAAAAGCGCGCGGTATCGACGATCCTGACGATGGGATTGTCCTGTGTGCTGTTTGTCGTGCTGGCAAACTGGCTGGGAAATATGGACGCGGAGTACATGGCGAGGGGTGAGGTTTGGCATGGGCAGTTTCAGCTCCAGTTAGTTTTCAGAATGGAGGACGAGGCGTATCCGGAAAATAACCTGGATCATGTCCTGGAGAAAAATCCCCTGAATGACGATCTGATCCAGGAGATCCGGGAGATCCCCGGCGTGACAGAGGTGCGGACACAGCATATGCTCTATGGGGCGCGGCTGGACGCACAGGGAAAGGAGACGGGGGACGTGTACGGCATATTAGTGCTGGACAGGGAGGATTTTGACAGGCAGGTAAAAAACGATGAGGTCAAAGGTCTGGACTATGATGCGATGAGCGCGCAGGATGCAGTGTGCTATGGGACGGGATATTATATGGAAGAAAACGGATTTGAGATTGGCGGGAGATATCATTTTTCATTGTACGACGGTGTGGAGGAGAAGGCGTGGGATCCGCAGATGGCGGGGACGTTCCGGTATCTGGGGGCACACATGGCGATGACAAAGGATACGTATGACAGGCTGGGATTTGCGGGTGTTGCCATCTGCGATATCTGGATCGACTGCGCGCCAAAAGATGCGGATACGGTCAGGGAGGCGCTGAGACGAATGACAGAGGGAGTGGAACACATCAGAATGGACAGTTACCAGGATCAGCTTGCGGTCGCAAAGCTTTCCACGCGCGTCACAAAACTGCCGGCGTATCTGGTCTGTGTGATCGTGGCATTCATCAGTTTTATGAACATGGCAAACACGATGATCACAAGCATTGTCACAAGAAAGCAGGAGTTCGGGATCCTGCAGGCGGTCGGCATGACCAACAGACAGCTTGGCATGAGCCTGCAGTTGGAGGGGCTTATCTTTAGCATTGGCACGGCGGCAGTGTCGCTTGTCGTGGGGATCCCGCTGGGGTATGCACTGTTTCGGTATTGCAAGGCTAATTCCTTTGCAGGGCTGGGCATCTATCACTTTCCGGTCGGGGAAGTGTTGTTTTTGTTTGTTTTCATAGGTGCACTGCAGGCGGTGCTGTCCTTTGTCCTGAGCAGGAATGTGAAGCGGGAGTCGCTGGTGGAGCGGATCCGGTATCAGGGATGATGTAACAGTTCAGCCTTTGGCTTCCTGTTACGGGCATCAAGCCATGCAAATATCGCCAAACCGAACAAGGTTCGGCATGCGATGGGCTTGATGCTTCTCACCCACTACGTATTCTTACGTGGCTTGTATAAGCCATAATTTGCAGCGTAGTGCAAAGTCCTGGGCTGAACTGTAACGGGATGATTCAATTTTTTGCGTTGTAAAATAGATTTTCATTTGTTATACTGAAAAAAGGAGTAAAAGGGCGGAAGCTTCATGAGAGGTTATTTTTGCGATCCTGGGAAAATGATGCAAAAATGATGCAAGTTTGTTTTATGATAGAAAATGGATATATACTGGCGGTCGAAAAGACTGACCACCAGTATAAAATGATGCACACAGCCGCATAAGGAAATATGCCGCTTCGCGGCTGCGGCTGGCGCAATTATAATCCAGGACACGACAAGGGAAGAACGCGAACAGCTTGTGGCGGAATCGCTCGGAAACATCTCCGCGTCCTGTGACGGGTGCAGCGCGGGAATTGTGGAGATGTATCAGGATTTCATTGACGGTAAAAAAGAACTGAAGGATATCAACATGGATTTCCGCGCGGGATATGTTTCCGGAGATGAAAAGCCAGGCGGGACGGGCATATATGAAATATTTTTTCAATAATGAACTTGGAAGAAAAAATACAAAAATCAGACTTTGTACTGAAGTTCGTTTTTTGATTTTTGTATTTTTTGTAATGTGAACCGTTTTGTCTGACGATCGGAAACGCATTGCAAAGCATGAGGACAGGGAAATAGAAGGATAAAAAGCCTGAAAGGGGGAGAAATATGGCGGATGAGCAGGGCGCATGGATCATGCAGGGAATGGATTGGGACGATCCACGCCGTATAAAAACATACAGGGAGTTAATCAGCTTTGTCAATGAAACCGGGTTTCTTCCGCTGTTTAAGAACGAAATAGAAGGATTCTCGGCAGAGGAGCATGTATCGCCGCTTTACTGGTGGACAGGCGACCAGGAACAGGATCCGTGGGTTTGGAGGGAGCTGATCGCAGGTACGGGGGAAGTCGCATATGGTAAATTCTTTGGCAGGAAGGCGGGATTTATCAGCATGGAGTGGCTCCCTGTATTTGTAAATTTCAGGAGGGACGGATATGATTTTGACGCAAGGTGGGATGATGAACTTGCCGGAATAAGGCACAAGGGAATCATGGACTGCTTTGAAAACAGCCCCGGCGACGGGATCGCGGAATATACGGGGTTGCAGCTAAAGCAGCTTGCGGGATTCGGGAAAGGCGGGCATAAGAATTTTGACGGGATCATGACAGACCTGCAGATGCAGACATACCTTGTCATAAAGGAATTCAGGCGGAAACGGAACAGGAAAGGGTAGGAATACGGAATGCCGGTCTGCGTTTACAGCCGTCCGGAAGATCTGTGGGGATATGAAGCGGTAACAGGTTCGTACAGGGAAGATCCCCTGCTGTCAAAGGAAAAGATTTACTGCCGCCTGAAAGAACTGTACCCCGATGCGGATGGGAAAGCTGCGGACAGATTATTAAGATAATGGATAACATCTGTAAGACCGTGCACGAGAAGAATACAGACATGGGAAATAAGGAATATTACAGCAGTTGTGAATGCTGTCGGATCCTTGATCTTACTGGACATTTTAAAACTTTATGGGCAGTGACATCATGCCGTTTAATAACGGCACGATTTTTGACGGGCTTGAGATTTCAGGGGAAAAAGAACTGTGTGAAGAGTACATGGGAAAATTTCCTGTATCATGCGTTGAACGGTGATATCCTTCCCTTGGCAGGCCATCGCGCAGCGATTTTGTTCAACTTGAATTGGTCGAATAGATGAAAATCTGAATTTAACAAACAGGAGAGAGGCGGATTTAAATTGCTGACTGATATTATAGCGGAGCGATTTTTAAAAAAGTTAGGGACAGAAAGCTTTAACGAACGAATCAGTATTGTAGAGAAATACAAAAAACAATGGGAGCTGTCTGAAATAGAATTTAAGTCAGAGTTTTCCACTAACAGCCTGATTTTCTATGCGGTTTCAAAACGATATGGTAAGGTTATTCTCAAAATTCTTATCAACAATGGTTTTGACAAGGAAATACTGGCATTAAAATTGTTTCAAGGTGAGAATTTTTGTAAACTTTATGAGTATTCATTTGATGATAAGGTATACATAATGGAACGAATTGTGCCTGCCTATACTTTATATGAAAGTGCTCCCCGCAACGAACGTATTAAAATTGCAGGCGAAATATTTAAAGGACTGCACAAGACTGACTTGCCCGATCGTACAATCCCTACATACACCGAATGGTTTGAAGCCGGCAAAAAGGGTACAAAAAATCGTGAGGATTGTGAAGAATTGTATCAGTATCTTGACAGTGCAGAGCGAATGCTTACAGATATATGCAAAAAATATTCTCGCAATCTTCTGCTGCACGGTGATTTACACCATGAGAATATACTTAAAAATGAAAATGGAGGCTATACGGTTATTGACCCTAAAGGCGTAATAGGCGACCCTGTATTTGATTTATCGAGATTTATACTTGATGATTTTAGAGATGATTTGACCTCAGAGCCAAAGGAGGTAGTAATTGATTTTGTACAAAAGCTTGGTGACGGTGTAGGTATTCCTTGTGAGATTTTATTGCGCTGTTTGTATATTGAAACGGTCATTTGGCTTTTCAGAGAGGAACTTGCAAACGGAGAAAGTCTTGAAGAGTGCCAGCAGCTGATTACTAATATGAAAGTTGCGTATGAGTTTGCTCACAGCAGGAAAGAAAAATATATGGGTGACAATATCGAAGGAAAAGAATTAAGAGAAGTAATGTACACGTTATCATGAATTGTAATTCGTAAGAACAGAAACTTTCAGGTTGTACCTGAGTTTATGTAAAAAGAATTATATACATATGACCTAAGAGCCATTGTGGAGAAATCTACAGTGGCTTTTTTCATGCAATGAAACGCAGGGGGATACTCAAAAGTCCTTGACATTTCGTTTCAGATAGAAGCTGTTGTACTTCCGCATCAAGTTTTGCAAATTTTTTACCAGCCAAAGAATAATTCTTGGCAAGGACCTCATCATTTTCGATTGACACTATCGCTATATCTGGTATGTCACGACTAAGTGCAAATTCATTGTTAAGATACTTGATGCAGGTATATGTCCTTTGTGAACCATCAAGGGTATAGATAATTCGAATCCCGCCACTCCGATATTGTAGGAAGTGTCAAAACCTTAGTTTTATTGGGTTTCAACACTTCCTATTTTGTTTGGTAAACAAAAGGAAATCAAAAAGCAACCAAACATATATTCGATCAAAAATAACATAAGGAAAGGAGAGTATCTTGCACATATGCTATTTTAATTCTGTAAATATTTGCATATTTTTCCGATCTTGTCCATATACTGTATTAAGGATGGGAGATATTTCCAGCGCTGTGCGCCCGGAACTCTGAAAAATGCTCCCAGGCAAAGTATAAAGCAGGCGCTGCGGCGCGGAAAAGAGGTAAATATGTCCAGGGGACCAAGAAAGACATTGGATGAAAAGATTGCGGCCAAGGAGGAATTGATCGGGGCATTGACCAGTCGGATCGAATCGGAAAAGCAGGAACTGGCAGAGATGTACAGGGAAAAACGCAATATCCAGTTGGAAAGCATTGACAATCTGTTGGAGGAATGGGCGCTCAGCCCCCAGGAGGCTGAGGAGGCCCTGCGCAGATATGTGGACCAGAGGGAGGAGGCGGTGTAAGGCCGCCTCCGGGTTTTCCCTAAAAAATTGCTGGCGGCATGGGCATATATTTGTCCAGGTATTCCTCGACGGCCTCCATCCACAGCTTTTGTACGGCGCTGTCATTCTGTAACCCATGGCCGGAGTGGGAAAACTCAAAATGTTTATAATCCACACCGTTTGCCTCTAATACTGTTCTCAGGCGAAGCGAAGCCTTATACGGCTGAACGCGGTCATATCTGCCGTAAGCGATGACTGTGGGGGCAGAACTTGGGGTAACCCAGGCAGCCGCCGAGATGGGCTTCATTCTTTCGATATAAGTTCCGTTTTCTATTTCATCAGCCGTAAGTTCTTCTCCAAGCATGGCACTGAACAGTGCTGCTGCAGCCAGATAACTCTCTTCGGTATTACGATCCAGTCCATAATTATCCCAATCCTCCGTATAAAAGCAGGAGGGGCCGACTGCCCCAAAGGTGAAAGCAACAGGAACCGGAGATTCGTCTGCGTCACGGTAAGCGTAGATCATTGCCAGCGCATGACCTGCTGAACCGCCGGCCATAGCCAGCTTGTCAATCCGATAGCCTTCCTGCTCCGCCGCTTCAATTACTTTGGGTATCGCTGCCTTGATTTCATTGGACTGAGTGAGAACACTGGCGTTGTTTGTTTCAGTCCGGAGTGTGTAGTTGATACCGCAGGCTACATAGCCCTTGCTGCACAGCCAGGAAAACATCTCTTTGTCGTCTTTTTTATCGCCGGATGTGAAACCGCCTGCGTGCAGATAAACCACAAGGCCATAGGATTCTCTTGTGTCGTCCTTTGGAAGATAGAGATCAAATTTGTGTGCTTCGCCTTCCCCATACGGTAAATCCGTATGTAAAATTCCGAGTTCATCACTCCACTTTATGCTGTAATTCTCAGACCATGACGGGGTAAATGCGAATTTCGACACTGCGCCTCCGATAAAAGCTGCAATAAAAACCATAATTCCCGTTCCAATCGGCACGATTCTCACCTTCTTTTTCTTCTTTGTTTTGCTCATAGGAAATTACCTCCAAACAAGGTACCGCCCAGCAATAAATTCAGGAAGGCCCTGACTGCGAGTCTGCCAAGAACAAATGCCGCGATGGCAATTAATAGTAAAATAATCCATTTTTTCAGCATATCTGCCATTTTTTTTATTCCTTTCCCGATTTTCTTGACATTGCAAGTGATATACGCTATGATGATAGCTGATACAGTTGTGCTGTCGTAACAAGTATATCTGCGCATTCTTTTGCTGTCAAGAGGAGGAACGGAAATGAGACAAACCATCAGGAATGTATCACCGATGAGTAATGAGGGGCGAAACGCTTATGTAATAGAACATCTGACAGACGCGCTTTTAACACTGCTTCGCGACCATTCCATAAACGATGTTTCCATCAGCGAATTGTGTGAATGCGCAGGCGTTGGAAGGGCATCTTTTTATCGGAATTTTGAGAGCAAAGAGGACATTGTGCGACTATATATCAATCATCTGTTTTGTGAATGGGCTGATGCGTATGAGCAAGGTGATGATAAACCCTTAAGCGCACTTATTCAGTCGATCTTTGCCCATTTCGAAAGACACAGAGATTTCTATGGGCTGTTAAACGAAAGAAGGCTTATATACCTGCTAAAAGATGTTATTATCGGGATATGCGGCCCCAAGCCTGAACAATCCAAAGACGATGCATATGCAAAAGCGTTTGTGGCTTATACTTTGTACGGTTGGGTTGAGGTATGGTTTCAAAGAGGGATGAAAGAGTCTTCGGAGGAAATGGCAGGGCTCTTTAAAATGCAGGGGCTCTAAGCTGCTCGCAGCCAATGGAAAGAAGTTTCTTTAGATGCGTATGGAGATAAAATGGGACATAGAAAAGAGCGGAAAAACGGATACGCTGTTAAGCGGAGTGATTATGGTAGCCATGGGGATTGTACTTTGAAGGAATCTGTGACAGAAAATTTCCCCTGCCCTGTGACAAAACGCTGCGGGGGCTGTCAGTGGATGGGAATGGATTATCAGGAGCAGCTGCGGGAGAAGGAAAAGCGGGTGAGAAAACTTTTGGCTCCCTATTGCGGGCTGGAGGGAATTGTAGGCATGGAACAGCCGCTGTATTATCGGAACAAGGTACATGCCGTGTTCGGGGAGGACAGGCGACACCAGCCCATCTCCGGTATCTATGAGGAGCGTACCCATCGGATTGTGCCGGTGGACAGCTGCCGGATCGAGAATCAGAAAGCGGACGCCATCATTGTGTCTGTTCGGGAGTTGCTACCCTCTTTCAAGATCAGGCCATATAATGAGGATACGGGTTTTGGCCTGCTGCGCCATGTACTGGTACGCATGGGACAGGCCTCCGGGCAGATCCTGGTGGTGCTGGTGCTGGCCTCCCCCATATTGCCCTCCAAGAACAATTTTGTAAAGGCGCTGTTAAAGCGCCATCCGGAGATCACCACGATAGTGGTAAATGTGAATAACCGAAACACCAGTATGGTGCTGGGGGACAGGGAGCAGGTGATCTACGGCAAGGGGTATATTGAGGATACTTTATGCGGCAAAATTTTCCGTATTTCTCCCAGGTCATTTTACCAGGTCAACCCGCTCCAGACGGAACTGCTGTATGCCAAAGCTATGGAATATGCCGCTCTGACGGGGCGGGAGACGGTGTTGGACGCCTACTGCGGTACGGGCACCATCGGCATCATCGCCAGCGAACGGGCCGGACAGGTGATGGGCGTGGAATTGAATGCGGACGCAGTGCGGGACGCCCGCGTCAATGCCAAAATCAATCAGGTGGGGAATATTCGCTTTTACCAGAACGACGCAGGCCGCTTCCTGCTGGACATGGAGGCTCAGGGCGCTCGGGTGGATGTGGTCCTGATGGATCCGCCCCGCGGCGGCAGCAGCGAGGAATTCCTGTCGGCGGTGGCGCGTATGGCGCCGAAGAGAGTGGTATATATATCCTGCAACCCGGAAACCCTGGCCAGGGATTTGAAATATTTGACGGCACATGGGTATGGGGCGGAGCGGGGATTGGCAGTGGATATGTTTCCGTTTACGGAGCATGTGGAGACGGTGGTATCAATGGCAAGAAAAGATAAATAAGTACCAGAAGTGACGTATTTCCTGGATTTTTCGGAAGTTGGGTTGTAAGGCTTAGCCTTTGAAAAGGCTCGGTTGTGTCGTATCTTAGAGTTTTCGGTATACATTACGAGATTTATATTGAGAATTGTACTCTGACAAATATGAAGGTATGCTACCTTTTAAGGACTATCCAGAGGAAGATTGACAAGTCCGTATTTTGGTACACATAAAGATTTAGAATGAAATCATAAAGGGGATGCTATATTCCCATGGTTGGAGGATAAAGCAATGGCTGATAAACAAGTAATTGACGCAATGTGGGATGATTCCCCGATTGATGTATCTACAGAAGTGAATTTTATCTGGTCTATCGCAAACAAACTGCGTGGTACCTATCAGAGTGATAAGTACAAAGATGTTATTATTCCGATGGTTATTATCCGTCGTTTTGAATGTGCGCTGGCGCCTACAAAGCGGAAGGTAGTTGAGCAGTTCAAGGCAAATCCGAACTATCCTGTTAAAGCTATGTATCGTATTTCTGGCTTCCAGTTCTACAATACCAGTGAATTTGACCTCGCAGAGCTTGTTAATGACCCAGACTATCTGGCTTCAAACTTCAAAGTGTATCTGCAGAGTTTTTCACCTAATGTTCAGGAGATTATTGTATCTGCTGAAAAGGGTCTGGATTTTTATAAGCAGATTGACAAGATGGATAAGAACAATCGTCTGCTTAGCGTTGTAAAGGCTTTCTCTGAGTTAGACCTCAATCCACGCACAATTGATAATGTAAAGATGGGATATATTTTCGAGGATTTGATTCGTAGATTCTCTGAAAATGCTGAAGCCGGTGATCATTACACGGGCCGCGATATCATCAAACTCATGGTTAATATTCTTCTTGCTGAAGGCTGCGATGATATTTTTGATGATGGTAAAGTTATCACTGTTTTAGACCAAGCCTGCGGAACCGGCGGTATGCTCTCCACAAGCTACAATTTCATCAAAAGATATAATCCTACAGCTGATGTGCGCCTTTTTGGTCAGGAAATCAATCCGGAGTCTTACGCAATTTGTCTTGCAGAGATGATGATTAAAGGACAGAACTCAGAAAATATATGTTATCAGGATACTATGAAGGCAGACCGATTCAAAGGAATTAAGATGCGTTTTGTCATCGAAAATCCTCCATTCGGTACTCCTTGGGGAGGTAAAGATGCAGCTGAGGGTGTTGAAGATGCTGTAAACGACGAGTATAAGAAAGGCTTTGATGGTCGCTGGGGCGCAGGTCTTCCGGGGTCAGGCGATATGCAGATGCTTTTTCTTCAGTCTGCTATTGATAAGATGGATGATAACATAGGTCGAGCAGCCATCATTGAGAATGGTAGTCCGCTTTTTACAGGCGGTACAGCTTCTGGTGAGAGTCAGGTAAGAAGATGGGTTCTTGAAAATGATTTGCTTGAAGCTATTATCGGACTCCCAACGGACCTATTTTATAATACAGGTATTGCAACATATATTTGGGTACTTTCAAAGAATAAACGACCTGAGAGAAAAGGAAAGATTCAGCTCATTGACGCATCTGAAATGTATCACAAATTAAGAAAATCTCTTGGAAATAAAAAGAACGAAATTAGTGCAGAAGATAGAAGTGCTATCACTAAAATATATGCTGACTTTGTAGAAAATGAAGTGTGCCAGATTTATAAGAACGAAGAGTTTATTTATCGTGAGTACACAGTAATGCAACCTATGCAGAGAAGTTATGCAATCACAGAAGATAGAATTGAGTCTATGCGTTCAAATGGTGTCTTGTCATCTTTATATGATGAATCAAAAGTTGCAGAGCTTGAAAACATGGAAGAGTTGACTGGTAAAGACCTGAAGAAGTTAGAAAAGTTTCAGGATAATCAGCCCGTTTATGAAGATATCATCAAAACACTAACTAATGCTGTATCAGATGATATTTATATGTCACCTACTGAATTTGCACCTGTTCTTAAAAATGTTTTGAAGAATGTAACGTGTGATAAAAAGCTTCTTGACAAAATTGCAGATGGACTTTCTTTAATGGATAAAAATGCTGTAATTCAAAAAGATAAAAAAGGTAACATTATCTATGATAAGCAAACAAAAGATTCTGAAATAGTGAAATTTGAAGAATCTATTGAAGATTATATGGCAAAAGAAGTACTGCCTCATGTCCCGGATGCACAGTGGTTTTTTGAAGAAGACTTAGGTAAAAAGAAACCGGTAATCAAGACTGGTGCTGAGATTCCATTTACAAGATATTTTTACAAGTATCAAGAGCCAGCTCAAATTGATGAACTTGAGAAGACATTTATTGAACTTGATGCTTCCGTTGATTTAAGAATTAAGAAATTATTCGGAGGTAAATAAAATGGCTGTTATGAAAGATAGTAATATGGGTTGGCTGGGTGAAATACCATACTCTTGGAAATTGTCAAAAATAAATAGTATCTATGAACTGAGAAACACAAAGGTTAGTGACTATGAGTATGAGCCTTTATCAGTAACAATGCAGGGAATTCTTCCACAGCTTGACTCTGCTGCTAAAACAAATGCACATGATGATAGAAAGCTTGTGCAAAAAGGTGACTTTGTTATCAATAGTCGCTCAGATAGACGTGGTTCATGTGGGGTATCACCATACGATGGTTCAGTTTCATTGATAAACACTGTAATGAAACCGAGAGATGAGATGAATCCCGATTATTACAACTGGCTTTTTCATACAACACAGTTTGCGGATGAATTCTTTAAATGGGGGCACGGTATTGTAGCTGATTTGTGGACAACAAATTGGCAAGACATGAAGCATATTGATATTCCAGTACCTTCTTTAGACGAACAAAAAAAAATAGCAGATTATCTTGATAAGATAATACCAGAATTAGATGCCCTTTATTTTGATATAGGGAAGCAGATAGAAACGTTGGAAGAATACAAAAAGTCTGTTATTACCAAAACGGTTACGAAAGGCCTAAATTCTGATGCCCCAATGAAAGATAGCGGAGTTGAGTGGATTGGGATTATTCCGGAGGCATGGAGATATTCCAGATTGGGATATGAAAGCTATATTCGTGCGAGATTGGGATGGAAAGGACTGAAAGCGGACGAGTATGTAGATGAGGGATATGCATTTATTTCTGCATTTAATATTCAAGAAAGCAGGCTTGTGTGGGAACCGCTAAACTATATCACAAAGGAACGCTACGATGAATCGCCGGAAATACAACTGAATGTTGGTGATATTATTATTGTTAAAGATGGGGCGGGTGTTGGAAAATGTGCACGTGTTGATAGCTTACCTCTGGGCGGAACGGCACCTAATAGTTCCATAGGAGTCATTACACCGTATAATGATTTAGAATATAGGTATTTATATTACTATTTACAAAGTGCAATATTTGGAAATTTTGTAATGAAACTATTAAATGGAATGGGAGTTCCACATTTGACACAAGAAGTGCTTCGCAAAATCAATATATTAGTTCCACCTAAAGAAGAACAGATAACAATATCTGACTATCTGGATAAAAAGGTAAGAAAAATTGACGAAAGTATTTCGATAAAGAGGGAGCAATTGCTGGTGTTAGAAAATTATAAAAAAACTGTAATATATGAATATGTTACCGGAAAAAGGGAGGTGCCAACCCATGCTTAATATGAGCGGATGGTACTGGTATCTATCTGGAGAGGAAGATAAGCTGGAAAAGCATAAATGTGGCAAGTGGATGTACTTTTTTGAAGACCAAGCATTTGCGCATAGGATATGTAAAGCAGCTATTGAATCCGGTGCCTGTTATGAATGTAAATGCACCAATATGGAAGAACGAATGATGGATACAGGGGTTATTTGCTTTTATCTCAACGGTGACGACATAAAAAACCATTATCGTGTTATTGATTTTATGATTCAAAACGATTTGATCCGTAAAACAAAAACTGGAAGGTATTATAACAACAGTTTTAAATTTGATGACCAGACAAGAGCTGGTGAATATGGCGCTGATTTCGAAGGAAAGATAAAACTTAATGAGTTTATCAATTTAGAAACAGGCGAACATATAAGGAAGGAGGATTAAAAATGGATGAAAAAATGCAGGTTGATACAATCGAATACGATATAACGCAGCATTCAGCAAATACTGCAAAAATAGTAGCAGTATACTGTGATAGGCTTATTAACCATGCATCCATTGTATCCGAAAAAGAGTATCAGAAGTTCCTTCTTGAAAGGTTGGAAAAGGATAATGGATACATCATTCGTAAGGCCAGCAACTTTGACCGTTATTTTGCTGTAGACCGCGAAATGCTATTCAAGTTCTTGAATGATACACAGCCAGAAACAATGGAATATCTCGGAAAGATTTATAAGGCTGATTTAGAGGAGACCATTGTTAGCTTCATTAACACTGAGACGACAAAGGCTCGTGGTAGCTTAATTGAGGTATTAAAGCATGGTATCGAGCTTTCGAATCAGAAGCTTGAACTGATGTATACCAAGCCTGCTACGACTTTTAATCCGGAATTAGCAAGAAAGTATGGACAGAACATCTTCTCTGTTATGGAGGAAGTGTGGGCCAGTGATAAAGAACGAATAGATGTTGTTATCTTCCTGAATGGTCTTGCTATTATGTCATTTGAGCTCAAGTGCAATGCGGCAGGGCAGTCATATCAGGATGCCATTTATCAGTTTCGTACTGACAGAAATCCTAAGACAAGATTGTTCATGTTTAAGGCAGGAACACTTGTAAACTTTGCAATGGACTTAGAGGAAGTATACATGACCACCAAACTTGATGGTGATGCTACATTCTTTCTTCCGTTTAATATGGGGAACGGTGAAGGTGTGACTGCTGGCGCTGGTAATCCGATATTTGAGGACAAATATAGTGTGTCATACATGTGGGAAGATATTCTTATCAAGGAAACAGTGCTCGACCTGATTAGCAAGTTTATCTTTGTTGAGGTAAAAGAGAAAGTTGATGAGCAGACCGGAAAAGTTAAGCGTTCAGAAAACCTTATTTTCCCTCGATACCATCAGCTGGATGTAATCAGAAAAACATTAGCAGATGTAAGGGAGAATGGGACAGCACAGAATTATTTAATTCAGCATAGTGCCGGTTCTGGAAAAACAAATTCTATTGCTTGGCTTGCTCATAGACTTACTTCTCTTCATGATGCAAACAACAAAATAATTTTTAATAACGTTATCATCGTGACCGATAGAGTAGTTGTTGATCGCCAGCTCCAGAAGTCCATCATGGGTATGGAACATAAGGCTGGCCTGATCAGAGTAATGGATGATAAATGCAACTCAGTTGACTTGGCAATTGCATTGAACGGAAATACTAAAATTATAGCTACAACAATTCAGAAGTTCCCTTATATCGTGGATAGTGTGGCTGGATTAAAAGAAAAGCGATTTGCTGTTATTATCGATGAGGCTCATTCCTCTACTGCAGGTAAAGACATGGCTGCGGTTACTTTGGCTTTGGGGTCTGGCGAAGAAGTGGATGCTGATGTTGAAGATATGATTTCAAGTGAAATCAAGCGAAATGGTAAGCAGGCAAATGTATCAATGTTTGCATTTACAGCAACACCGAAGCCTACAACAATTCAGCTGTTTGGAAGACTGAATACAAAGGGACAAAGAGAAGCGTTTCATGTCTACTCAATGAAGCAGGCTATCGAAGAAGGATTTATTCTGGATGTGCTTCAGAATTATACAGAGTATTCTACCTTCTATCAGATTAATAAAGAAATCGAGGATGATCCACGATGCAAGACCAATGAAGCAAAGAGACAGATTGCTCGATTTATAGAACTTCATGACACCAATATTGCGCAGAGAGTGGAGGTTATTGTTGAACATTTCAGAACTTCTGTTATGCAGGAACTTGGTGGTAAGGCGAAGGCAATGGTTATTACTGCTTCTCGTCAGGGAGCAGTCAAATATCGTCAGGCTTTTGCAGACTATATTACTAAAAGGGGCTATGACGAAATTCATGCTCTTGTTGCATTTTCAGGGAAGGTAAAACTTCCTGGTGATGGATGTGAATATACAGAAACTTTAATGAATGGATTTCCTGAAGACCGCTTAACAAAAGAATTTGATACAGATGCCTATCAAGTGCTTTTGGTTGCAAATAAATATCAGACTGGATTTGACCAGCCAAAGCTCTGTGCTATGTATGTGCTTAAGAAGCTGAAAGGCGTAAATGCAGTTCAGACTTTATCACGTTTGAACCGTATCTGTACACCGTATGACAAGAAAACATTTGTATTGGACTTTGTGAATACATATGAAGATATAAAGACTGCGTTTGCACCTTATTACACAACGACATTACTTTCCAATTCAGTTACGCCAAGTGCGGTATATGATTTGGAAGCTAAGATTGATGCATATGCAATTCTTGATCCAGTTGATATCGAAGCAGCAAATGATATTCTGTATTCGCAGAAAGTTACAGGTAAGCAGAAGCAGAGATTGACATTCTTTCTTCAAAAGAGCAAGAAGTTATTGGAACGTTTTGAATATGAAGAACAGCGTAATTGCATTGCGATCATGAGAAGCTTTGTGCGATTCTATGAGTTCCTTCTTCAAGTTTCAAGATTTGAGGATACGGACCTTCATAAGAAATACAACTATATCGCCTATTTGCTTGCGTATATTAATATCAAGCATCCCGGCGGTGGATTCAACCTTGACGGAAAGATTAAAGCTACAAACTTTGTGCAGAAGAAGGGCGAAGAGCATACAAAGCCTAACCTTGTTGCAAGTCCGGTGATGAAACTTCCCACAGCGGAACATTTCGGTTTGACTGAGGATAAAGAAAAACGACTGTCTGAAATAATTGATGAAATCAACAGTCGCACGGGCAAGAACTATGATAATGATGTCGTTGTAAAGGCCATGCTACAGATTAAAGATATTCTGCTGAAGTCAGATAAGCTCAGAACCAGTGCAAAGAATAATACACAAAAAGATTTTGAGTTCTCTTACTTTGACGATATTGATGATGCCTTGATTGAAGGGTTATGCCAGAATCAGGACTTCTTCTCACTCTTATTGTCAAATGATGAGATGAAGCGTCAGGTGCTTGGTATTTTCTCTGATGAAATATACAAGAGCTTGCGTGATGCGAAGTAAGGTGGTGAATTATTATGTTTGATAAATTTCGATTAAAGGCTGCACTTGTTGAATATAAGAAGCGCTTTGTTCAGACGCAGTGGCCGGATGAAAAATATAAATGGGAAGCAGTAAAGTGTTTTCAGGTTAATTGGGATGTAAATTCCGATGATTTTGCTGGAATGCTGACAAAGGCTTTAACGCAGACTGGAAACCTTTTGGCTTCAGTAAACAACTTTCCAGCAAAAATGATAACTAAATTTGCAGACATTGCCCAGGAAGAAGTTAGAGCTATGTTCATTGAGCTTTTTGATGAGAGCAAGGATGTGTATGAGCGTATCGACAGCTTCAAGCAGAAGTCCAACAGCCTTCTTGAAAGATACGGCAATGGTGCAGGTCAGCACTATCAGTACGAAAATGCCATCTGCACCTATCTCTGGTTACGCTATCCTGATAAGTATTACATATACAAATTAAGTGAAATCAAGGCAGTATCCAGTGAGTTGGAGAGTGACTATATTTTCAAGAAAGGCGCTTACGCAGATAATATTCGCAATTTCTTAGCTTTTTACAATGAAATCTGTGCCGAGCTGCAGCAGGACCAAGAACTGAAGAATATGCTTGCTTCTCAGATAACAGGAACCTGCTACCCTGATCCAGAGCTCAGAACTCTAACAATTGATGTAGGTTTCTTTATTAGTAGGTACTTAAATAAGGATGCATCTGCACCATCAACCGACAAGTGGTGGCCGGTTGATTATACACCTGCATTAACAGCCGATGACTGGGAAGCTTTGCTTAACGATAATGCAGTGTTTACAGACAGTAGCTTGGAAATAATGAAGCGTATGCTTGATTATGGCGGAATAGCCACCTGTACCCAGTTAGCTATTAAATACGGTGAAAGTAAGAATTTCTACAATTCAGGTTCATCTGCACTGGCAAGAAGGGTTGTTCAGAAAACAGGATGCCCGATAATGCCTCGTGATGAAGAGAACAGTAAGTGGTGGCCTGTCCTGTATGTCGGTAAATTTGCTAAAAAAGACGAAGAAGGATCTTATGTATGGAAGCTCAGAGATGAACTTGCAGAAGCATTGGAGAGAATTGATTTGTCAAAGGTAAATCTTTACGCAAATCTGGCACCACATTTCTGGAAAATTAGTCATAGCAATGATTGTATTTCAGAAACAGAAGCTGCAGCTTTTGAGAAAAGAAGAGTAGTCGTTGTTCATAAAGACACAGCAGCGAAAGGAAAATCAAAAGTTTCTCAGGGTGAAGACTTCATGGCTACAATGAAAAAGGGTGACTATTTCTACTTGTGCCGTGGAAACAGCGTCAGATTGTTGGGACGTATTGATTCCGATGAGGTTGATGAAAATCCGGAGAAACAGGACGGCTGGTGTGAGAGAAGTTATACCATCATAGCCGAGTCGCGTGATATCAGTGCATATACCGGCGATAAGAAATGGTGGACCCCAAATGATAATTCTACCTGTATTTCTGTTCCGGAAAGTGAAATGCAGTTGTTTGAAGATTATATTCTGAGACCCTATTTTGATGTTGTGAAAGAAGAACTCTTGAAAAATGATGCGTCAGGTATTCGCTATTGGTTCTTAAACGCTAATCCCAAAATATGGAGTATGGCGAGCATGCCTGTTGGCGAGGTTCAGGACTATACTCTGTATAATGATAACGGAAACAAGAGACGTATATTCCAGAATTTTTTAGATGCTAAAGCTGGTGATATGGTTATAGGTTACGAATCTACACCGGTAAAGCAGGTCGTTGCATTATTGCGAATAAGTGCTGAGCAGGATGGAGAGAAGATATATTTTGAAAAGCTGGAAGGCTTATCGTCTCCGATCGATTTTGCAACTCTGAAGGAATGCTTTGAGCTTGAAAAGATGGAGTATTTCATAAATCCGCAGGGTAGCCTGTTCAAGCTCACTAAGGGCGAATATGAATTTATTCTGGATATGATTCATGATGAGAATCCGGCGCCTTCAACTAAGGGGAAGGATGAGTATAAAAAAGCTGATTTTTTAAAAGATGTATACATGACCGAAGCTAAGTACGACAGACTGACTGCAGTATTGAAAAAGAAAAAGAACATCATCCTTCAGGGTGCGCCGGGTGTCGGTAAAACCTTTGCTGCAAAGAGATTGGCCTACTCTATTATGGAAGAGGTAGATGATGACCGGATCGAGTTTGTTCAGTTTCATCAGAATTATTCGTATGAAGATTTCATGATGGGATATAAACCGGTTAATGAAGGCTTTAAACTTAAGTATGGAATTTTCTATAGATTCTGTCAGAAAGCGGCTAACCATCAGGATAAGGATTACTTCTTTATAATTGATGAAATTAACCGTGGCAATATGAGTAAAATCTTCGGAGAACTGCTTATGTTGATAGAGGCAGACTACCGTGATAAGAAAGCAACACTTGCTTATAACGGACTGAGTTTTTCCGTTCCGAAGAGACTGCACATCATTGGTATGATGAATACTGCAGATAGAAGCTTGGCTATGATTGACTATGCATTAAGACGCCGTTTTAGCTTCTTTGACATGGAGCCGGGATTTGATTCGGAAGGTTTTATCAATTACCAGAAAGGAATTGCAAACGATACATTCAACACTTTGATTGAGCGCATCAAAGAACTTAACAAAGAAATAATGCAGGACAAGTCGCTTGGTAAAGGTTTTTGTATTGGCCACAGTTATTTCTGTAATGCGGATGATTGCTCAGAAGAATGGATGAAGGATGTTGTCGATTTTGATATTTTACCTATGCTCAGTGAGTACTGGTTTGATGAGAGTGCAAAGCTGCAGCGTTGGGAGAATATCTTGCACGGTGTATTTCAATGACAAAGGATAAAACCATAATAATAAACAATATATATCATATGCTGTCCTATGCGTTTCAGACATTGAATCAAAAGAACTATGAGGAGGTAGCGGTTGAATCATTTGATGAGATGTATGATCTTTTAGCCGCTATCCTTGCAAAAGGAATTGGTATCCAGTTGAAGCAGGGCTTATATAGAGAGTACATAAACCGCCAGGAAGAACTTCCTGCAATGCGTGGTAAAATAAATATGCCCGGCACAATAAAGAACCGTCTAACTCACAAACGAGTTCTGACCTGTGATTTTGATGAGCTGTCTGAAAATAATCTCTTTAACCGGATTATCAAAACAACAGTTACATTGCTGTTGAGAAATGCAAAGGTAAAGTCCGAGTACAAAGATGACTTAAGAAAGAAGATGCTGTTCTTCTCCAATGTTGATACTTTGGAGCCGACATCCATCAGATGGTCATTTATAAGATTTCAGCGCAATAATCAAACCTATAGGATGCTGCTTAGTATCTGTCAGCTAATTATTGAGGGAATGCTTATTACAACGGACGCCGGAGACTATAGGTTGGCGTCATTTGCTGATGAGCAGCGTATGTGCAGACTGTATGAGAAGTTTATTCTGGAATATTACAGCCGACACTATCCAGAACTGAAAGTCAGTGCTTCACAGATTCCTTGGTCTGTAGATGATGGCATCAGGAAAATGCTGCCGGTTATGCAGAGTGATATTCACTTACAGAAGGATAATACTGTGCTTATTATTGATGCTAAGTACTACAGTCATACGACACAAACCCGGTATGACAAGCACACACTTCATTCAAATAATATGTATCAGATTTTTACCTATGTTAAGAATCGTGATTATGAATTTGGAGATGAAGAACACAAAGTTTCTGGCATGTTATTGTATGCCAAAACGGAAGAAGAGATACAGCCTGATAATATGTATCAGATGCATGGCAATCAGATAGCGGTTAAAACATTGGATTTGAATTTGCCGTTTAAGGATATCGCAACGCAGTTGGATGGAATTGCGAGAGCTTACTTTGACTGTAAGAAGGATGACTGAAATGGAGAATGAAGAAAACTTGTAGTTATACAGAATGTCATTAATCTTTGAGAGCACCATTTTTGCAATGATTCAATTATGAGAAGATACGAAGCCGGACAGGTGAAAATGATACTTGATAGGATGTTGAAAGTATTTTCGAATGATTATCACAGTTGGCTTTAAGGTAAGCAATGAACGAGCCGTGCAGTTTCGTAAATGGGCCAACGGTATCGCTAAGGACTACACCATCAAAGGTTGGGCCATGGATGACGAGCGTCTGAAAAATGGCGGCTCAGTGCTTACTAAAGAATACTTCGGCAGGTATCGTGCCGTGTGGAGGTTGTGGAAATGCAACGAATGTATTAGAAAAAGAGTTAAAAGTAAATTCCAGTAAGTGTTGGAATAGAACTGATACCGATGGCTTGTGAATATTGATAAAAGAAGGTAAAGTACATGGAAGAGATTGATAAATCAATAGTAGAAATATTTGTGCCTGCTATTATTTCTAATTTATTATTAGAAGAGAAAATTACAGAAAACTCTAGTGATGAAGAAATAAAGCGAGAAGTATTTTCATTCTTGGACAGAGGACAATTAGAATTAATGAATGTTGCAATTGTGATAGGTGATGAATTTGTGAAGGCAGTAGAAAACGCAGTGTGTTTAGGACAAAAGGATGTTGCAATTGCTCTGGCAGGAATATGTTTTGAACAAATTACTAATGAATTTTATCATAAGATTTTGCTAAACAAGTATGAGTTATCCAATAGAGAATATTCATCTTGTATGAAAGGAATTTCTATTAAAGATAAACTTACATGGTTATATAAATTAACTACTTCAAGGTGTATGGAACCAAGTATAGTTAGTGATATACATAAAGTATGTAGTTTTAGAAATAGCATTGTTCACTATAAGCCTAAAGTCGAAAAAGTAGGTGAATGGGGAGAGGATGAAGATAATAGTGATGAGGAGTATGATATAAGCAAATTGATACCACTTATTGAAAAAGTAAGGGAGATTTTTACCGAGGATATGGATATTCTGTTTTCGGAAGAGAAAACGTCTAAAGAAATATTTAGAAAGATCTTTAGAAAAAATTAAATCATAAGCGCCAAATAAGAACATGTAGTGGAATATTTGGCGTTCTCCTGCAGACTTAGGGATAGAGTCTTTGCGTTTACTCTCAAAACACTAAATCTGATTTAAATGTTCACCGTTTATAGTGGGAGGTTGTTTTCATGAAAAACCTATACATATCCGATCTGGACGGCACTCTGCTGCGAAGTGATGCCAGGACTTCGGAATACACCAATCGGACCATTAACGCTCTGGTGGAGAGGGGCATGCTGTTCTCCTATGCCACAGCCAGGTCCTATCTGACGGCCTGCAAAGTTACGGCAGGGCTGCGGACGGATATTCCTCTGGTGGTTTACAATGGCGCGGCTCTGGTGGACGGCAGGGACGGAGCCCCCTGCCTCAAGAATTTTTTTGGGCCCGAGATCGGGGAGGTACTGGAGGATTTGGCAGCAAAGGGCGTGTATCCCATTGTCTATGCCTATCTGGAGGGCCGGGAAAAGTTTTCCTATGTGCCTTCTCTGTGCACGCCGGGCATGACACGCTTTCTGGAGAGCAGAAAAGGAGATCCCAGAACGCGCAGGGTGGCGGACGGGAAGGAACTGTGCCGGGGCGAAATCTTTTATCTTACCTGCATTGACGAAAAGGAGAAACTGGAACCGTTGTATGAAAAATACAAAGACGGGTATCACTGCGTCTTTCAGACAGAAATATACACTGGGGATCAATGGCTGGAGATCATGCCGCAGGAAGCATCCAAATCCCATGCCGTTATCCGGCTCAAAGAACTGTTGGGCTGTGATCGCCTGGTGGTGTTCGGAGACGGCAAAAACGACATGGATATGTTTGAGATAGCGGACGAGTGCTACGCGGTGGAAAATGCGGTTCCTGAACTCAAAGCCATGGCCACGGCGGTGATTGGAGGCAATGACAGCGACGGCGTGGCCAGATGGCTGGAGAGCAATTATTATCCCAGATAGGCTTTCAGCAATGCGAAAGTATTGCGCACCCCGTCTTTATGGGAGCGCTCATAGCCGTGGGAGGCATATACCCCGGGGCCGATCAGGCCGTGGCGGGCATCCGTTCCGGCGTCCAGCGCGGCATCCGCATCGGAGCCATAATAAGGGTATACATCTGTGGCAAAGTCTATTTCATTGTCTTTTGCGGCCTGCACCAGCGCCTGCAGCATTTCATAGTGATAAGGTCCGTGGCTGTCTTTGACGCAGATGGACACCTGGCGCTCGGTGCATTCCAGGCCGCTGCCCACGCAGCCCATGTCTACGGACAGCACTTCTTCCACTTCCTCGGGGACGGAACCGCAGGCCCCATGGCCTACTTCCTCAAAAACGGTGATGTGCTGGTAGACTTTCCGGGTCAGGACAACCTGCTCCTCCTTTACATAGCGGGCATAGCCCAGCAGAATGGCGGTACTCAGCTTATCGTCCAGGAAGCGGCTCTTGATATAGCCTGAATCCGTGATCCGTGTTCTGGGGCTGATGCATACATAGCTCCCGTTGGCGATTCCCAGGGCCAGCACTTCCTCTTTGGAGCGGACCGGCTCGTCCAGCAGCAGTTCGATGGTTTCAAAGCTGCGTCCGGTCTCCTGGTATTTGCCGTTGACATGTAAGGAGGCATCCATCAGTTGGATGGTCCCTTCATAGCTGCGGCCGTCCAGGGTCCGGAGGGTACAGTTTTCCGTCTCTACATTGTTGGCATTGAGACCGCCCAGGGGGGTCAGACGCAGGCGGCCGTTGTCTTTAACCTCCGCCACCATGGCGCCCAGCGTGTCCACATGGGCCATCACCAGAGCGGCATTGCCGCTGCCTCCCAGGTCCACCAGCACGCCTCCCTTGCGGGTCAGTCTGGGGGTGTAGCCCAGGCGGGTATATTCCGCTGCCAGATAATCGCTGACCTGCCGGGTGTAGCCGGTGGGGCTGTCAATAGCCAGCAGAGCGTTTAGCTGCTCCAGAATGTAGTCCATGTACCGATTGCATAAATTTTGCAGATTCTCGTTCATTCGATTCTCCTTCTGATTTTTCGGATCCTTTAAATTCCCGCATCTTCCCCTGGGCACAGGATGCAGGCGGTCGGCCTGTGAAGCCTTCGCGGACTCGGCGGGTATCTGTTTTCAATAAAATTACGGCTTTATTATAGCAAAAACAAATGTGAAAGAACAGAGGAAAATAAAAATTCCAAGGGCAACCGGTTATAGCTGTCGATGTGAATTGTGGTTGCAAATTACAGATTTGACAGAATTCTCCAATAAATAGGTTTTCATTTGGGACAATGTATGCTATAATCCTAGGTGTATGGAATTAAAATGATTCCAAAAACAGTCAAAACAATCATTGAAGGAGGGAAACAAATGAATTTTTTGACAGATTTATTGAGTCGTATCCTGGGCGGGGTGGGATCCATCATTGCCGCCGCGTTGATTCTGGTGATCGCCTTTGTGGCGGCGGCCATCGTGAAATCTCTGGTACTGAAGCTGGTGGACAAGACCAAGCTGAAAGACGTGCTGGCCAAGGTTGACAACGCGGACAAGCCCGGAAGCGGGAGAGAATTCATCGGCAAGCTGGTATATCTGCTGGTGTTCCTGCTGTTCGTGCCCGGTATCTTTTCCGCACTGGGACTGGGCAGTGTGATGGCTCCCATCAGCAACATCCTGAATACCATCTGGGGCTATGTACCCAATCTGGTGGCAGCGGCCATCGTGTTGATGGTGGGCAATCTGATTGCCAGACTGGTGCGCCAGCTGCTGGTGCCTGTGTTTGACAAGCTGAATGTGAATAAGATTCAGGAGAAGGCCGGTATCGAGGTGAAGAATGCGGACAAGCTGTCCAATACCCTGGCTTACATCGTGTATGTACTGATCCTGATTCCCACGGTGATTATGGCTTTGAATGTGCTGAACATCACGGTTATCTCCGTGCCGGCAGTCAGCATGTTAAACAGCGTGATCGGCTTTATCCCCAACATTGTGATTGGCCTGGTTATCATCGTGATCGGCTGCATGATCGGCAAGCTGGTGGGCCAGATCGTTACCAAGCTGATCGCTTCCGCCGGGCTGGATGCCAAGCTGCAGGGACTGCTGGATGAGAAGAGCCAGAAGTTTGTACTGTCCAAGGTGACCGGCGGTGTGGTGTACGCCGTGGTGGTGATTTTCTTTGTGGTAGAGGGGCTGAATGTGCTCAAGCTGGATGTGTTGACGGAAGTCGGCGCTTCGGTTATCGCCTATATGCCCAAGGCTCTGGCGGCCGTGCTGATTCTGGCGGCAGCTTTGATCGCTAGTTCCATGGTGGAGAAGGCACTGCGCAAGAGCGGTATGAATACTTATGCCGTGGTGGCCAAAGCGGCTATCCTGGTGGTGGGCGTGTTCATGGTTCTGAGCCAGCTTGGCATTGCGGCCGGCATTGTGAACGACGCATTCTTCCTGATCGTGGCGGCTCTGGCCGTGGCGTTTGCCATTGCATTTGGCGTTGGCGGCAGAGAATATGCGGCTAAGGCTTTGAAAAAGCTGGAGGAAAAGAGCGAAGATAAGAAGGAGGATAAGGCCGAGTAGGCATCTGTTCCTCGAGTAAAATGTATGATCAGGGAAAAGCCGTTTCTGTGTGACTGTGCCGGAACGGCTTTTTTCGTGGGGGAAAACAGTAAAGAGGATTGCAATTTTACGACTTTTCGAGTATATTGTAGATAGATTTTCAAAAAATAAGAATCCGGGAGGATAAGGCATATGGAATTTGTGGAAAGAAAACGCTGGTTATTTTTGGGCCTGCCCTTTACATTTACCAAGTACACCATCAGGGAGGATATGATCACAGTTGACACGGGACTGCTCAAGACCGTGGAAAATGACTGTTATATGTACAAGGTGCAGGATGTGCAGCTCACCGCCACGCTGATGGAGAAGATTTTCCGTCTGGGAACCGTGATCTGTTTCACCGGGGATACCACAGATCCCAGGCTGGAATTGGTTCACATTAAAAATGCCCGGGCGGTAAAGGAATTTATTCTGGAGATGTCCGAGAAAGCTAGGATCAAGAGGCGCACGGTAAATATGCTGGACATCGGTTCCGGGGATATGCAGGATGTGAACGACGCAGAGTAGGATCTAAGTCAGAGAATCCCCGGGACATCACTGGGGCAGTGCGTTTGTTAATAGAGTGATCCGGACAGGGGAAGGGGAGGAGATCACCCTTCCTTCGGTTTTGTGAGCAATTTTTCAAACAGCAGTCCGGCCCCGAACCAATAGGGGGCGAAGTCCAGGCGGATTACCCGACCGATATTCCATTTGGAACGGCCATAGTCCCAGGGACAGAGGGATTTGCGCCGCAGCAGGGTGCCGCTGAGGAACTCCATGGAGAAGATCATGGACATGTAGGTCAGTCCCCGCACCACCACAGGCTTATTTTTCATAAAACGGAATATGGGGGCCAGCAGGGCGGCGCATCCGTAGATGGGGAACATCCAGATGGAGGTGCTGCCCTGGAGGGATAATTCCCTGCGGCGGATTTTGCTGATGGCGGTGAAGGTGATTTCCATGCACCAGCCCAGGATGCCGCAGTGGATAAAATCGTTTAGAAATTTATGCATATTGATTACCGATCCTTTCCGGAAAAGGCTGCCGCAGGCGGCATGTCTCCGCATATCGGTTATTAGTATGGACAGCCCGGGGCTGAAATATCCAGAAGACGGGAAAATACCCGGCAGAGTCGGGAGGAAGAGGCGGGATGAAGTATCAGGAAGCGTTGGAGTATATAGATTCTTTAAAAAAATATGGCATTGTACCGGGGCTTGACTCCATCCGGGAATTGTGCCGGCGCCTGGGAGATCCCCAGGACCGGCTGCAATTTGTCCATATCGCAGGCACCAACGGCAAAGGCTCGGTATTGGCATATGTGTCCACGGTGCTGCGCTGTGCCGGATACCGGGTGGGGCGGTATATTTCCCCCACCGTCCGGGATTATCGGGAAAGGATTCAGGTAAACGGGAGGAATATCACCCAGAAGGCTCTGTGCGGCCTGGTGGAGGAACTGCGGCAGGCCTGCGACAGTATGGTGGAAGACGGCCTGCCTCATCCCACGCCTTTCGAGGTGGAGACGGTCATGGGATTTCTTTATTTTCTCCGGGAAAACTGTGATTTGGTGGTACTGGAAACCGGTATGGGCGGCAGAGAGGATGCCACCAATGTGATCCGCAATACCCGGGTGGCGGTGCTGGCCTCCGTCAGCATGGATCATATGCAGTACCTGGGAAACACTCTGGCGGCCATTGCGGAGGAGAAAGCCGGTATCCTGAAGCCGGGCTGCCTGGCGGTGTCCATGTTCCAGGAGCAGGAGGCCATGGAGGTAATCCGTGAAAAGGCCCGGCGGCTGCAGATTCCCCTTACTGTGGCGGACGGAAGAGAAGCTAAGAGGGTACGCTATGGTCTGGAGAGGCAGCGTTTTGACTATGATTCCCTGAAAGATCTGGAGATTGGCCTGGCAGGGCAGTTTCAGGTCCATAATGCGGTGCTGGCTGTGGAGGTGTGCCGCGCTCTGTCCGATTGCGGTTATGCCATTTCAGAGGAGGCGCTGCGGCAGGGGCTTCGGGAGACCCGTTGGCCGGGGCGATTCACCGTTTTGGGTAAAAAGCCTCTTTTTGTGGCGGACGGTGCTCATAACGAGGACGCCGCGAAAAAGTTGGCGGCGTCCATGGAATTCTATTTTACAAACAGACGGATTATCTTTATAATGGGGATATTGAAAGATAAGGCTTATGAAAAGATCATAGAGCTTACCGCAGGCTATGCGGACCAGATACTCACGGTGACCCCTCCGGACAATCCCAGGGCCATGAGCAGTTATGAACTGGCCCGGGAGGTGGCCAGAGTACATCCCCGGGTGACGGCTGTGGACAGTCTGGAGGAAGCGGTGGAAATCAGCCATCTGCTGGCGGACAGGGAGGATGTGATTCTGGCGTTTGGCTCCCTGTCCTATCTGGGAAGGCTGATGGAGATCATGGAGCGGCGCAGCGGTAAGCGGTAAGCGTCTGCCGCGCAGTGGATTGTGTGATCGGAAAGGGCTGATGATATGATAGATCAGGAGAAAATAAAGCAGGGCGTGAGGCTGTTGCTGGAGGGGATTGGCGAGGACCCTTCCAGGGAAGGTCTGGCAGACACCCCCGACCGGGTGGCCAGGATGTATGAGGAGATCTTCGCCGGGATGGAAGAGACGGCAGGGGAGCATCTGACCAGGGTATTTACCGCAGAGAACGCAGGTATTGTACTGGAGCGGGATATCACCTTTTTTTCCACTTGCGAGCACCATCTGATGCCCTTTTACGGCAGGGCGCATATAGCCTATCTGCCCAAGGACAGGGTGGTGGGTCTGAGCAAGCTGGCCCGGACAGTGGAAGTATATGCACGCAGGCTTCAGATTCAGGAGCAGATGACGGGGCAGATCGCGGACGCCGTCATGGAATATTTGCAGCCCGGAGGCGTAATGGTGGTTCTGGAGGCGGAGCATATGTGCATGACCATGCGGGGAGTCAGGAAACCTGGCAGCAGCACCGTAACCCTGGCAGTGAGAGGCGCGTTTGAGGATGCCGCATTACAGGAACAGGTGTACCGCATGCTGCGGCTGTAGGAGCTGCAGTCCCGTGATATTTCAGAAAAGAGGGATTGGGATGGAGCGGATAAACAGAATCCTGAGAAATCAGAGATTTCAGGAACATTTGCGGAAAAACCAGGCGGCGGAGACAGACCGAATTTTTTGTCATCATGACATGGGGCATTTTTTGGATGTGGCCCGGATCGGCATGATCCTTAACCTGCAGGAGGGGTTGGGGATATCGGCGGAGCTAATATATGGGGCGGCGCTGCTGCACGATATCGGGCGGCATGAGCAATATGAGACGGGAATACCCCACGAAGAGGCCGGAGCCCGGATTGCGCCGGGGATTTTGGCGGAGTGCGGTTATACTGCGGAAGAAATCCGGGAGATAGAGGAGGCCATTGCTCTGCACCGGGACAGCGGGACAGAGAAAAGAGCGGACCTGGCGGGCATTCTGTACCGGGCAGATAAGGCCAGCAGAGCCTGCTTTGCCTGCCAGGCCAGCAGTCAGTGTAACTGGAAGGCAGTCAAGAAGAACCTGGAGATTCAATGGTAGAGTGAAGAGGAAAGGATAAAATCATATGAGGATCGGCAACAGGGAATTTGACGTAGAAAACAGAACTTATGTGATGGGCATACTGAATGTGACCCCGGACTCGTTTTCCGATGGGGGAAAGTGGAACAGCATGGACAGGGCCCTTGTACATGTGGAGGAGATGTTGGCAGAAGGCATGGATATCCTGGATATCGGAGGGGAATCCACCAGACCGGGATCGGACTACAGCATGTCTCCCCAGGAGGAGTTGGAGCGGGTGATGCCTTATATCCAGGCTGTAAAGGCCCGTTTTGACGTGCCCCTTTCTCTGGATACCTACAAAAGCCAGGTGGCGGAGGCGGGAATTGCAGCAGGTGTGGATCTGATCAATGATATCTGGGGCCTGAAGTGGGATGAAGAGATGGCCCGGGTCATCGGGAAGCACGACGTGGCCTGCTGCCTGATGCACAACCGCCGGAAGGCAGGTCATTCAACCTCCCAGACGCAGGCGGGAGATGTTATCAACGAATTTGGCTACGGGAATTTTCAGGAGGATGTGGCGGCAGACTTGGCCGAGTCGGTGGAACTGGCCCTGCGGGCGGGAATCGGCAGGGATCGGATTATCCTGGATCCCGGTGTGGGCTTTGCCAAATCCTATGAGCAGAACCTGCAGGTGATCCATCGTCTGGAATCCCTGCGGGCTCTTGGGTATCCGCTGCTGCTGGGGACCAGCCGCAAGTCGGTGGTGGGGCTGACTCTGGACCTGCCGGTGACGGAGCGGCTGGAAGGTACATTGGTAACCACTGTGATGGGGGTGCTGAAAGGATGTGCCTTCGTGCGGGTGCATGATGTGAAAGAGAATGTGCGGGCCATCCGTATGGCCAGGGCCATTCTGGAGGAGAGAAAGCCGGATTCGGATTAACGGAATGTGCGGTCTGGGGAATAAGACGGAAAGAAGGCGATGAAATGTGCATGGGGAAGAAATGGGATGAGATACGCATTGACAATCTGGAGGTCTACGCCCACCATGGGGTTTTCCCGGAGGAGAAGGAAAAGGGACAGCCTTTTTTTTTGAATCTGGTGTTGTACACCGATACCCGAAAGGCAGGGCAGCGGGATGATTTGGCGCTTTCCACCCACTATGGGGAGGTATGCCATCTGGTGACGGAATGGATGCAGCAACATACCTGTGATCTGATTGAGACGGTGGCCGAGAACTTGGCGGCGGAGGTATTGGGATGCTTTCCTCTGGTAAGGGCTCTGGACGTGGAGATCCGTAAGCCCCAAGCTCCCATCGGCCTTCCCTTTGAAAGTGTGTCGGTAAAAATCCACAGGGGCTGGCACCGGGTGTATGTGGCCCTGGGTTCCAATATGGGGGACCGGAAAAAGTATTTGCAGATGGGAGTGGACGCTATGGAGGCGCGGCAGGACATCCGCCTGGAAAAAGTGTCTTCCTGGCGGCAGACCGCGCCTTACGGCGGGGTGGAACAGGCGGATTTTTTAAACGGGGTTATGGAAATACGGACTTTGCTGACGCCCCGGGAACTGCTGGAATATCTGCATGAGGTGGAACAGGGAGCGGACCGGAAGCGGGAAGTGCACTGGGGGCCCCGCACCCTGGATCTGGATATTCTGTTATATGACGATTTGGTGATGGAGTCGGAGGAACTGATCATTCCCCATGTGGATATGCAGAACAGGGATTTCGTACTGGGACCCATGGCAGAGATTGCTCCCTGGGTGAGGCATCCTGTGCTGAGATTGACCATGGGACAAATGTACGCGCAGCTGGCCTCCGGCAGACAGGGAGATTCATAGGATCCGGCTCAGATACCGCAGCGCAAAACGGGCGCACAGACCGTTGAAAAGCCCGGTAAGGATACCGCTGATCAGCAGGTAGGGCAGATAGGCCAGAACCCCCGGCACGGAGGTGAGCAGCAGGGCGATGAGAAGCTGCCCTATATTGTGCAAAATACCGCCCAGAATGCTGGTCAGCTCAGGAAAATGCCGGTGCAGCATCCGGCTGGCAAGGGTCATGGCCACGAAGCAGAGCAGTCCTCCGCAGAGGCTGTAAAGCAGGCTCATGGCCTGTCCGAAGAGCAGACCGGCCAGCAGCACCCGGGCCAGCAGCACCACGGCGGCATCCCTGGCGCGGTAGAGGTGCAGCACCAGCAGCGTGATGATATTGGCCAGCCCCAGCTTAATGCCCGGAAGAGGAATCGGGGGTGGCAGCAGGCTTTCCGCAGAGTAGATGGCCAGGGCCAATGCGGCAAACAGGGCCAGAACGGTAAGTTTGCGGGTAGACATGGGATTTTTCTCCTTCTCGTGGTTTGGTCAGTATGCAACGGCGTCAGGGGAACTGCCGGAAGACGCCGGAGAATCGGGCTTTAACTCGATTACCAGTCTGTGGGGCAGACAAGTAATGGGCAGCAGGGAGTCCGTGATCCGGCCCTGTTTGACGCAGATCTGATCCGGACAGTCCGCTTCCGCGATGGCGATGCCGCCAGGGGAGACTTCTACGATGTTGTAACCTCCGTCGGCGGCGTCCACGGTAAAGCAACGGGTTTCCGCCACCTGGTCCAGAGGGATGGACTGCAGAAGCCTGCCGTCCAGATAGACACAGGCGGTGTAAGCTGCCGCCTTTCCGGCGTTTTGCCGCAGCACCAAGGCCAGGACGCAGAATGCCAATATAAGCAGAATGCCGACAGTTGTCAGGCAGGCTCTCTTGGTTAAATGATTCATGGTTTTTCCCTTCCGATTGTTGTTCCCCTTCGGAGTTCCAAGGGAGAACCCCGGGAGGACTTATGGATATCAGTATAGCAGAAAGCGCGGGGAAAATGAAGCAGGAGATTCATAGAAAAAAGAATAGGGGGATGCCCGTAAGGGGCGCTGCATGGGGGCTGGCCATTGCGCTGACAGGCTGCGGCGCCGCTCCCATCCGTCAGCAGACCAGTGTGGATACGGCCATGGGTACCATAGTGTCCCAGACGCTGTATGTACAGGAGACGGAGTGGCCGGCATCGGAAGAGGATTGGGAGGAATTGCCGGAATCCCCGTGCGCTTCCGTCATGGGGATTCTGAAGGAACTTGAAGAGCAGGAATTGTCCTGGCGAATAGAAGGTTCGGAAGTGGCTCGGATCAATGCCCTGGCGGACCAGGGGGAGGCCGGGGAGGATTTGTCCCTTGGACAGGGAGAACAGGGGATCTTTGCTTCCCTGTCTGCGGCCATGGGGGAGACGCTGGCCCGGATCTGGCAGGTTTCCATGGACAGCGGCGGTGCGCTGGATGTAACTTTGGGCAGACTGAGCCGTCTGTGGAACCTGGACGGGACGGACTTTTCCCGGATTCCGGAGGAGGGACAGGTGCGGGATGCTCTGAAAGATACCGGCTTTGGCCGGGTGCAGTTCCCGGAGAATGAGATCTCGCTGCCTCCGGGGATGCAGTTGGATCTGGGGGCAGTTGGCAAGGGCATTGCCTGCGACCGTGTCCGTGCGTACTTAAACAGTCGGCCTCAAATCACCGGGGCCGTGGTGGCGGTGGGAGGCAGTGTGGTGACATATGGGCAGAAACCGGACGGCAGCCCCTGGAAAGTGGCCATTGTGCATCCCCGGGAAGAGGGGAACTATCTGGGAGTATTGTCTCTGACGGGGGAACAATTTGTTTCCACCTCCGGGGACTATGAGCGCTATGTGACGGTGGACGGAGTGCGTTACCATCATATCCTTGATCCGGCCACCGGCTATCCGGCCCGCAGCGGCCTGTGCAGCGTTACCATTGTCTGCGGCAGCGGCCTGCTGGCGGATGCTCTCTCCACCGCCTGCTTTGTCCTGGGTTCGGAGCAGGGGCTGGATCTGGCAAAAAGCTATGGTGCGGAAGCTCTGCTGGTGGAGGAGGACGGCACGCTTAGAATGACGGAGGGAATGAGAGAAATTTTTTCTGCCCAGGAATGATGGGAACGATACTATACGCGTGTCATTGTGCACATTGTATACTCCAACGTAGGCACGCTCTCGCTCCGTTCTCACCATAGCGGTACGTAAGATGTCAAAATACGGCATCTAAGTACCGACGGTTCGATAGGGCCTACTTATGGAATATACAATATGCACAACTCGGTACTGACAAAATAACAGTTTCGCAATTGACTAGCAAGGATATGCAGGAAAGGAGAAAATGATGAAAGAGGCTTTTTACACGGTGGATGAGGAGTACAGGCAGAAACAGTATCCCAGGGGCTATTTTGCCGCCATAGCCAAGTCGGGACGGCAGGGCGGTATTGCGCTGGTGATTCTGGGACTGGTGATTTTGCTGATGGGGGCCGGACTGGGTTTTGTAACCTTTCTGATTTTTATGGACTCCGTGAAAGAGGGAGATACCGAGGGAATGGTGGGGCCTGCCGTATTTATGTGGATCGTGGCTCTGCTGTTTGCCCTGGGGGGGATTCTGCTGATCAGGATGGGAATCCGCCGGAGGAAAATGGGAGCGGAGGAGTGGATTCAGAAGAGTGCGAAAGCAAGCGGCTACCCGGAGAGCGTGATCCGGGATTTTGCGGAACAGGCGGTGGAATCGGATTGCATCCGGGCCAGGCTTAAGACGGCTCAGATAGAGTGCGTGCTGACCAGAGACTACATACTGTATGAGAATCTGATGGATCTGTGTGTGATGAAGATGAGCGATATCGCGGGCGTCTACTGGGTCAGTGTCTCTGACATGGTGAATGCGGGAGGCAAGATGAAAACCGTTTACACTCTGTCCGTGGGGATCCTCTCCAAGAAAGGAACCTACCACATCATACCTGCCGCACAGAAGAATGGGGAGCATCTGATTTCTCTGCTGATGCAGCGTAATCCTGCCATAGACAGGGCGGAGGGCAAGGTACTTTCGGAGAGTGAGTTTGATCGAATCAAAAAAGGGCTGGCGGGTTAATCCGCCGGCCCCCTTTTTTGGGTCTGAGTGACGCCCGGAACTGTCGGTCAGAAGGAACTGTAACTGCTGCTTCCCAGAGGGCTGTGGTACAGGGAACTCTCCTCGCCGAACTCCTGGAAGTACACATACCGGGAGGTTATATTGATGTTGGTGTAGTTACCCTCTGCCAATACCATGGGATTGGAACCGTCCGTGCCCATTACCTTCAGTGCGGGAGAGGCGGAAGAACTGTGCTGATAGTAGATGTAGCCGCCTCCCACGTTGAAGCAGTCCACCCGGTCGTTGGTCAGCACTTCCACCACCTTCTGATTCATGTCATATCGGCACAGCCGGTAATCATTGGCCACATCCATATAATAGATATAGCTGCCGTCCAGGCAGGGATACCAGAGGTTACCCGCCCACACTTCCGAAACCGTGTCTCCGTTGGTATTCAGGGCATAGAGATAATGATTATTCTGGGTTCCGTTGTAATAGATGATGCCGTCCCGGGCACAGGCGGGATTGACCTGGTATTCGGCCAGCACCTGCTTGTCGGATCTGTCGATCTTAATCTTGTAAAAAACAGGAGTGGGATCTCCGGCGGTGAGCAGATACAGGTAATTGTCCACCAACTGACCGGAAACCACCACATCTGTGACCAGGGAGACGGCGTCTTTGCCGGATTTCAGACAGCGGTTGAAGGCATTGCGGCTGAGCACATAGCCCAGGCCGGTATTACCGGAGTCCACAGTCTGGAAATAATACAGATATTTTCCGCCGGCCAGAATATTGCGCACGGGGGAACTGCCCAGCTTGGTGATGTCCTGTTCGTCCACGGTCATGGAGTAGAGGCTGCCGCCGTCCAGGGGATTGGAGAAATAAACCATGCCCTCAGACTCGCAGAACAGACCGGCATTGTTGATATTGCCCGGGGTATTGCCCACCGTGCCGGGCGGATTTGCAGGTATGCGGCCAAAGAACCAGTTGGCCAGCAGTGATGCAGCAAATATTGCGATAAGCAGTGTGATAATCAGGATATATTTTATTTTTTTCGACATGGAACAGGGGCCTCCTTGGAATAAAATCTTTCTTTTATGAATATATCACATAGTTGGTCTTGCGATCAAGTGGGTTTTGGAGTAAACTAAATTTGGTTTAATATGGGAGCCGTGTTCCCTGCGGCGGAGAAAATACGCCTTGGGACGTGGGGACAGACAGTTGGATATAAACGGAGGAATTCTCATGGATTTATTGGAACTGAGGGAACAGATTGACGCCATAGACCGGCAGATCGTCAGTCTGTATGAGCAGCGGATGGAGATATGCGGCCGGGTGGCGGAGTATAAGATCGAGACGGGCAAGAAGGTGTTTGACAGGCAGCGGGAGATGGAAAAGCTGGACAAGGTCAGGTCACTGACCCACAATGACTTCAACAGCCATGGGGTGGAGGAGTTGTTCGAGCAGATCATGTCCATGAGCCGCAAACTTCAATATCAGCTGCTGGCGCAGCATGGCGACATGGGCAGGCTTCCCTTTATCCGGGTGGAAGAACTGGAAACCCGGGGAGCCAGGGTGGTGTTCCAGGGGGCGGAAGGCGCTTATTCCCAGGCGGCCATGACCCGGTATTTTGGAGAGGAGATCCAAAGCCTCCATGTGGATACTTTCAGGGACGCCATGAGCGCCATCGACGAGGGAAGCGCCGATTTTGCCGTGCTGCCCATTGAAAACAGTACGGCAGGTATAGTCAGTGAAATATACGATCTGCTGGTGGAATTCGAGAATTATATTGTGGGGGAACAGATTCTGCAGATCAATCATTGCCTTCTGGGGGTGCCGGGGACAAAGCTGGAGGATATCCGCATGGTGTACAGCCATCCCCAGTCCCTGATGCAGAGCAGCCGTTTCCTGTCCGGCCATGACTGGCGGCAGATCAGCATGCAGAATAATGCCTTCGCGGCCAAGAAGGTGGCGGAGGAGCAGGACAGGTCCCAGGCCGCCGTGGCCAGCGAGTACGCGGCCAAAGTGTACGGGCTGGAGGTGCTGCGGCAGGGCGTCAACCAGGAGAAAGACAATTCCACCCGATTTATCATCGTGACGAACCAGAAAATTTTCCGAAAGGACGCGGCCAAGATCAGCATCTGCTTTGAACTGCCTCACCACAGCGGATCCCTGTACCATATGCTGTCCCATTTCATATACAATAACTTGAATCTGTGCAAAATCGAGAGCAGGCCCATCGAGGACCGCAGTTGGGAATACCGTTTCTTTATCGACTTTGAGGGGAATCTGGCAGACAGCGCCGTGAAGAACGCGCTGCGGGGACTGCGGGACGAGGCCCGGAATATGAAGATATTGGGGAATTACTAGTCTGCCCTGCAGGCTGAATCTTAGCAGTCCAGGTGCCGGTGGGTGAGTACATCGAAGAAAAAAATGGGGAAACCGGGACTAAAACAGGAGTATACGAATATGAGAGAACAGGAACTGATCGTTTATCGGAATCTGGAAAGAGAAAAGCTGCTCTATGATGTGGCCTGGCTCATGAAACACTATGATGATGCATATTATAACCGGGAGGATCTCTCGGCGCTGCTCTATCAGTGCATCCACGGGCTGATTGACCAGGCGGGCAGCTATGGCTTTCACGGCAATCTGTGGCATTGCTATCTGGCCAATCTGCTGGTGAACGATGAGAACAGCTATAGCTGCGGCTGTGAGATCCGGGGAGCCATAGAGGGCACCATCAATCAGGCGGCCCTGCATGATATCAGTATTTTTAAGGAATTCTATGATTATGATTTTGAGCCAATGGTCCGGACTCTGCAGGCGCCGGAATGGGCTCTGGTGGAGGATTATATCAGCAGCAGCCGGGAGAGCAGAGTGTACAATACCCGCATCTGCGCCCGGATCTGCGAACTGGCCCAGGCATTTTGCCGGGATGCCACGGCCCAGGAGATGAAAGATACCCTGACGCAGTTTTACAGGGAGTACGGCGTGGGAAAATTCGGTCTGCACAAGTCTTTCCGGGTCTGTCGTGATCAGGAGGGCCATGTGGAGATCCGTCCCATCCTGAATATTGCCCATGTGCGGCTGGATGATCTGGTGGGCTATGAGATTCCCAAACAGAAACTGGTGGATAACACGGAGGCTTTTGTGGCGGGACGGGCGGCCAACAACTGCCTGCTCTTTGGGGATGCGGGCACAGGCAAGTCCTCCTGCATCAAGGCCATTGCCAATGCCTATTATGACCGGGGTCTGCGGATCATCGAGATTTACAAACACCAGTTTCAGGATTTGCAGGAGTGCATCAGCCAGATCAAGAATCGGAATTACAAATTTATCATATACATGGACGATCTCAGCTTTGAAGAACATGAGACGGAGTACAAATACCTGAAGGCTGTCATTGAGGGCGGACTGGAGAAAAAGCCGGAGAATATTCTGATCTATGCCACTTCCAATCGGCGTCATCTGATTCGGGAGAATTTCAGCGACAAAGAGGAGATTCGGCAGGACATGCACACCAGCGATACCGTGCAGGAAAAGCTGTCTCTGGTGTACCGCTTTGGCGTGACCATCTATTTCGGCTCTCCCACTCCCAGGGAGTTTC
>ERZ808054.470-NODE-470-length-38448-cov-16.527534_pt1 | contig 38448 bp, 34 predicted proteins | sample MGYA00380201_ERZ808054 | MGnify/ENA primary metagenome ERZ808054 (study PRJEB31490, sample SAMN06133419) | mouse gut metagenome | isolation source: Z5_2 | host: mice | place: China: Chengdu | collected 2015-05 ...
ATCACGTCTTCATAACTTTATTTTTTTGACTGGCAAAGACTGGTTTTTTGACAATAACCTTTTATAAGTTTAACCTGTTACATTACAATTTTGCTGTAGACATATAAAGAGTTAACTGATATCATATCTATAAGTGTGCCTTTTATAGAAGAAAAGCGGTAATAGCGTAGTCTGGCCGATGGAGTTATGGGCCGGTCAATATAATTTATTATGGTGATGCAAAATTATGAGTATCGTATTTTTAGGACTTGGCGTTTTGAGTATCGGCATGATCGGAATTGCATTGTTTCTGCTGTTGAAAGGAGACGGCTCCCGGGAACAGAAACTGATGCAGTATTTTCTGCTCGGCTCTTTGATACAGAACGTCGGATATTTGTTTGAGTTGACAGCACCTACGGTAGAAGCCGCCATGGTGGCGGTGAAGATGCAGTATATGGGATCTTTGGCGGTTCCCATCAGCTACTGCTATTTTATGTTCAGCTACTGCTATGAGAAAGCGCCTGTCAAGATTTTAAAAATTCTGAAAATAATCGACATCTTCATTCTGGGGCTTGTTTTTACCTGTGATCAGCATACTTTTTATTACAGCCGGATCGAGTGGCTGCATACGCCGGAAGGGCATGGATATCTGGGACTGGAGTATGGGCCGGGCTACTGGCTTTTCATGCTGTGCGGAATGATCCTGCCTTATATCCTGTCGATGTATGCGCTGATCAGCGTGTGTATCAAGAAGCCGGACTATGCGGCGGAGAGGCAGTATAAACTGATACTGGGCCTTTCTTTCCTGCCGGTGGTGGTGCTGTACCTGTATGTGGTGAAACTGACTTTTGTGTACGACCCCACGCCGTTTGTGCTGGGATTTGTCCTGGCGAGTGTGGTGATCCTGATCTGGAGCAGGAAGGTCTACGACTTCGGCAGTCTGGCATCGGGCAGTCTGTTAGACAGCATGAGCGACGGCGTTATCGCGATCGACATTCACGAGCGGATCGTCAGCTATAACCCTGCGGCGGCAGGTATTTTTCCGGAGCTGAGCAGCCGTGTCATCGGAAGACATATCGAAGAGGTGAGTGATTTTCCGCGGGAACTGCTGGAGGAGGACGGGAAGGAAGAGTTCTGCCGCAACAACAGATATTATCACGGACATGCGGAGGAGATCCGGGACAGGTTCGGGGAGAAAAAGGGCTATGTCATCCTGATCCTCGATATGACGGATACGAAGAACTACATAGAAGAGATCACACAGGTACGGGAGCAGGCCGAGCAGGCGAATATAGCCAAGAGTGCGTTTTTGGCCAATATGTCGCATGAGATCCGGACGCCCATGAACGCGATCGTGGGACTGAGCGACATTATCATGGAGGAGAGCAAGGGACGCAAGGTATACGAGTATGTCTGTGACATCAAGGCGTCTGCCCATAACCTGTTGGCGCTGATCAACGATATACTGGATCTGTCCAAGGTAGAAGCGGGCAAAATGGAACTGGTTCCGGCGGAGTACCATGTCAAGTCGCTGGTCAAAGAAGTACTGAATATGATGGATATCGTGGCTTCACAGCATGGACTGATGGTGGAGAGCGAGTACGATATGACGATTCCCTGCTGCTATATGGGGGATGAGAGCAGGATCAAGCAGATTCTGGTGAACCTGCTGAACAATGCGTTGAAATTTACCAGGGAAGGGCAGGTTAAGATTTTTGTTTCGGGCAGGCCGGGAGAAGAGAAGGGGACGGAACGTCTGATCTTCAAAGTGCAGGATACCGGCTGCGGGATCCGCAAAGAAGACCTTGAGAGGATCTTTGAGAATTTCAAGCAGCTCGATTCGAAGCGGAACAGGAGCGCGGAAGGAACGGGGCTTGGCCTTTCCATTACAAGGCGACTGGCCGAACTGATGCAGGGTACGGTCAGCGTAGAGAGCGTGTATGGTAAGGGTTCCACATTTACGGTGGAGATCATACAGAAGATCACGGACGAGAGACCCTTGTCGGAAGTGCCGGAGCGGGAGATCAAGACGGAGGAGCCTTTGGAGCCGTTTACGGCCAAAGATTATAAGGTGCTGGTGGTGGACGACAATCTGATCAACAGAAAAGTCGCAAGATCCTTCCTGCAGACCTACGGGCTGGAGATCACCGAGGCCGAAAGTGGAATGGAAGCGATAGAGCTTGTTCACAGGATACAGTTCGATCTTATTTTCATGGATCATATGATGCCTGTCATGGACGGAATGGAGGCGGTGCAGCGGATCCGCAACGACTGCGGCGAGAACGGCAGCCTGCCGCTTATCATCGCATTGACGGCCAACGCCATGGAAGGCGTCCGGGAGAACTTTCTTGCGAACGGCTTTCAGGATTTTCTGGCAAAACCGCTTGACAGACGGGCCATGCATAAGATGCTCTTAAAATGGATTCCGGAAGACAGAAGGATGGCGGGCGGATCGTGGATCGAAAATCTGCAGTCCAATAACGATATATTCCGGAAGATCACGATCGAGGGCATTGATACGGATGAGGTGGCCGGGCATTATGCCGGCAGTCTGGAAGAATATAATGAGCTGTTAAAGCTGTATTGTCTGGACGGGAAACGCAAGCTGAAAGTCCTGCAGGAGCTTTGGGAAGACCAGGATTATGAAGGCTACGGTATTGAGGTGCACGCCTTAAAGAGCGCTTCCGCGAATGTAGGCGCGATGCGGCTTTCCAGCAGAGCCAAGGAACAGGAAAAAGCGGTGAACAGAGGGGATCTGGCCTTCGTGGACAGTCGTGTGACGAAACTTCTGGCAGAGTATGAAGAACAGCTTGCGAATATCGAGGCATATCTGCAGGAGAATCGGAAGCAGGAGAGCGCGGCAGTTGAGAAGAGGGAGATCGGCAGCAAAGAGCTGCGGCAGGAGATCGAGACGGCCCTGAGCAGTCTGGAAGATTTTCAGGCCAAGGAGTGTGCGCATAAGATAGAAGAGATCCTGGCATATCAGCTGGAGGAAGAGACGGAGGAAACGCTCGAGAAAGTCAAAGAGCAGCTCCAGTTATATGAAGATGAGGCGGCGGAACAGATGTTGCGTGAATTATTAGAAAAGACAGGACAGGGGGAAAGAACAGATGACATTTAAGTACAGAATACTGGCGGTGGATGATAACAGTATCAGTCTGGCGACGATCGAACAGGCTTTGAAGGAGAAATATGAGGTGACACCTTTAAATTCGGGGGTGCGTGCCCTGCAGTATTTGAAAAAGAACAAACCGGACCTGATCCTGCTGGATGTACGGATGGCATCGAAAGACGGCGTGGAGACGCTGCGTGAGATCCGTGAAATGGAAGACTGCCAGAATATTCCTGTGATCATGCTCACATCCCAGAACGATAAGCATACGGTTCTGGAGAGCTTTATGCTGGGGGCGGATAATTATATCCTCAAGCCCTTTAACGTAGAAGATCTTCATGAGAGGATCGAGAGCGTGCTGAGAAAAGCAGGCAGTAAGCAAAACACGGCGGGTGGCGCGACGTCTTGAGTTTAAGAGACAGAGACGGAAAGTGTGATGGAGCCGGCATTGATCCGGCTCCTGTTTTTTTATTCCAGCTTGATGCAGAATGCAAAATAGCCCGTTCCGGTGTTGAACAGCAGACTGTAATCAAAGTACTGTGCATAAAAGATCTGTCGGAACTGTTCCGCCGTCATCAGGTGATTGCTCTCTAATTCGTAGTAAAAAGACAGATGACAGTGTTCGCCGACCTGGTCTGCGATATGCATGGAAAGCTGTCTGACGGTATTTTCAACCATCCGGTCTACCTTTTTTAACGGCATGCCAAGCATGGAGCTCACGGCACGCAGCACCAGGCTTTCTTCAAGAACGAGAAAGATCTGGACATGGTTTCCTTCTTTGGAGCGGTAAGTCAGCCGGTCGATCAGGCAGTTGCCGAAATCTTCTCCGCTGTAATGCTCGCTGACGATTTCCGGCTGTAACCGGAAGATCTCCCGTATGGCAAGCGTCAGTGCATCTTCCAGAGCAGTCATGGCTTCTCCGGTGTTATCCTTTTTCCATCTATTTGAAATTTTGCCTGTGATGGCGCGATCCTCGATCATGATGTGAGCAGTCAGCCATCCAAGGCAGATGCCGAGAAAATGCTGTATGGATTCCTGCGAATAGTCTGATTCCAACAGATCCTTTTCAAGAGCGGGCAGTGTCTTATACCGCATACCGTCATGCAGGCGCTTGTGTATTTCATATCCCTCGTAGTTGATTGACTTCATATAGGTTTCTTCGTCGGTAAAATGCTCTATGGCATAGGTTTTAAAGTATTTGATGCCTTCGGCACATGCCCATTGTCCGTTGTTTTCATCTTTGCTTACATGGATCAGTCTGCGGACGATCGAAAAAAGTTTCCGGTGTGCATTGTCGATGGAATCAACGCCGATGTTGAAATGATTGTTCCATTCTGCTTCTTTCGCCATTTCTGCTCCTTTATCGGTGTGGGAAGGCTAAGATGACAGTGTGTTACAGTTGGAGGCCGGTCAGGCTGTGAACTGTAACGACAGCGCTCCCACGACTGGCCGCCTGCGAAAATTGGATTTGGTCTCGCAGGCGGGTTTACTGATATATTGATATTATATGTCGGGATGTGACGAAAGGTGCCATAATGGGGGAGCAGAAGGAGGAAGCGTTACAAGTAGTCATGGCGGCAGTTTTGAACTGCCGCCAGCCATCTTGAGTAAACATTAACCGCATTGCTAATTTTTCAATCCACACTTATTCAAGTGACAGAAACATTTTACGCAATGTAAGGATAATTATCAAGTACTATTGATATTCTTCTTGACAATCTTATATTGAAGTATTAATCTATGTTTATAGGAGAATTATAACTGCATTACTAATGAAGAATTATTGTTGCATAATACACTAATACAGATAAAACAGGTAAACAAGAGGAAGAACCCCATATGATTGCTCATATTTCAGAAGACGGACTTAACAGAAAAGAATCCGTGGCAGAACATACGAAGAAGACCGTATTTTTATGCGGAGAAAAAGGAAGGCGGTGCGGACTTGCCAGGGTCATGTCCCTGTGTGCCATTTACCATGATATGGGTAAAGAGAAGAACAGCTTCAGCACATATATTCTCGCGGATGAAAAGGTAAGGCGAAAGCTTAAAGGAACCATCAGTCATGCATCGACGGGAGCGAAATATATTTACGAGCGGTATCATGACAGCCGTGGCGATGTGAAAGGCAGCGCCAAAATTATGGTTGAGATGATTTCCTATGCGATCGCGGCGCACCATGGCATGTTTGATTGCGTAGACGCGGATCATAATGACATCTTTTCTGCAAAATTAAATAAGGTTGACGATTATGATGAAGCATACCGCAATGCAAAACAGGATTATTTGAGTGAATATGACGAAGAAAGGATATTCAGGGAGGCCGCGGAAGAATTTGATTTGTCCTGGAACAGAATAAAAGAGTTGTTTGGAAGATTAAGGCCGTTACTGCTTTCCGGCCATAACATAAATGCGAAAGAAGCAATGGAGGATTGCAGGCTTTATCTGCTTGCCTGCCTCCAACGCCTGATCTTGTCAATACTGATTGATTCTGATTGGGAAGCGACTTCCGACTTTATGAATAATGTCGATGTGCTGTCAAAGCCGGCAGCATATAATACGAAGGATATTTTCCAACAGGCCGGCAGGAACTTTGAAGCATATATGCAGGAGAAGCATGAGAGAATAGAGTTTTCCAGGCTGTCTGATCAAGAAAGGGTAATTTACGAAGCGAGAAATTCCCTGCAGGAAGAATGCAGACGATTCGGACAATATCCTGCCGGCATTTACTGTCTGCCGATTCCCACAGGCGGTGGTAAAACACTTGGCAGTCTTGCTTATGCACTGGAATATTGCAGGCTGCACCCGGAGACCGAGCGCGTTATATATGTCTCACCTTATATCAGCATCACGGAACAGAACGCGCAGGTGTTTCGGGAAGCGATTGGCGAAGATGACTGGATACTGGAGCATCATTCTTCCGTGATCAGGAAGGAAGAAGGGACGGGTGAGGACTACAGGAGCAACATAACTTCCAGATTTGATATTAATTGGGAAGAGCCGTTTATCTGTACCACGTTTGTTCAGTTTATGAACACCCTTTTTTCAGACAAAGGGGAATCCATAAGGCGGATGCACCGTCTGGTGAATGCGGTCGTGATCATTGATGAAGTGCAGTCGATGCCTGTGAAGTGCATACATACTTTTAATTATATGTGCAATTTCTTAAACGCCGTATGTAATACGAATATTATCCTGTGTACCGCTACGCAGCCGACGCTGGCGGAAGCGAAATGTCCGATCTGTTACAGCAAGCCAAAGTATATGATAGAAAATGCAGCGGATTGGTTTTATAAGTTTGAACGGGTAAAGATAGTTACGCCGGAAGCGGACAGCAGGTATTCCATCGAGAGTCTGGCAGAAGAGATTGCCGGGCGGACAGTGAACTGCCGGTCCATTCTTGTGGTATTGAACACAAAGTCTGCAGTGAGAAGCCTGTATGACAGACTAAAGGCGCGGGGAATTCCGGCAGAGTATCTTACGACAAATTTATGTGCGGAACATCGAAGCGATAAGATTAAGAACATTAAGGAGATTCTTGAGAAAAAGCAGGAGACGATCGTTGTGGTCAGCACTAATCTGATCGAGGCGGGCGTGGACATTTCGTTTGAGTATGTATACCGATCTATGGCCGGACTGGACAGTGTAGCGCAGGCTGCAGGCCGTTGCAACAGAAATGGCGAGCTGGAAAGCGGGATGATCCATCTTATTGATCTGGAAGGTGAGAATGCGGGAAATATGACGGAGCTGCAGCAAAATATCAGAGCGACGGAAAGTGTGATCTGGCAATACAAGGACAGTGCGACACAGGACAGCCTGCTGATGCCGAAATGGATGGATGTCTTTTATAAGAATGTATACTTCAATGCGTCAGACAAAATGAACTTCCCTCTTGAGGGATTGGATAGGAGTATTCTGGAGCTTCTGTCGAGAGGATTTAGACCCAAAGAAAAGAAGAATCTGATGAATCAGGCGTATAAGACGGCAGGGCAGCAATACCGGGTGATAGACGATGATTCATTCGGGGTGATCGTCCCCTACAAGAAGGGGGCTAAGATCATAGAAGCCATTCAGAACGCAGTCGATCCGGCGGGATTAAAGGCTTATATACGGCAGGCACAGAGGTACACGGTGAATGTCAGGGGAAACAGGTTGAAACAGTTTGAAGGACTGATACAGCCTGTGAGTGACAAGACACCGGATCTGTATATGGTAGCCTCGCCCGGGGCTTATCAGATGGAATATGGAATTACTCCGGAGTGGGAAACGCTGATATTTTAAGAGAGGACGGTTACAGCATGGAAAAGCCAAATATTATTGAATATTGTGTGTCCGGTAGATATGCGTTGTTTACGGATCCACTGTCTAAGACAGGCGGAGAGAAATGCAGCTATCAGATACCTACGTACCAGGCGCTGAAAGGAATAACGGAATCCATTTACTGGAAGCCTACCATAACCTGGATCATTGACGAGTGCCGCATCATGAACTTGATTCGGACAGAATCAAAGGGGATCAGGCCGATCAAGTACAGTGGTGGTAACGATCTGTCCTATTATACGTATCTGCATGAGGTGGCATACCAGGTAAGGGCGCATTTTGAATGGAATGAAAACCGGAAGGACCTGTCCCATGACCGCAACGAAAACAAACATTATGATATTGCCAACAGAATGGTTACAAGGGGCGGAAGAAGGGATATTTTCCTGGGGGCAAGAGAGTGTCAGGGATATGTGGAGCCCTGCGCCTTTGGTGAAGGAAAAGGAGCGTATGACGGGACGGATCTGTCCTTAGGCATTATGGTTCACGGTATAACGTATCCGGATGAGGCTGACAGAGAGGAAGAAAAGGGAAAGATGACTGTACGCCTTTGGAATGCACAGATGAAAAATGGTATCATACATTTTTTACGGCCTGAGCAATGTGAGATCAGACATATTCTACGGGATGCCAGGCAGAAAGAATTTGAACCGGGAAAAAATTTCAGGGGACTGCAGGAATTTGAAGGAGGTGATTTATTTGGCGTGGCTCAAGACTTTAGCTGACACATATGATGTCTGTGCTGAGTGGGCAGGTGTTGACAGGAACGATCAGGCCGTATTGCTTCCGATTTCCCATTCGACTTTTAATGCACAGATTGAGGTGACCATCGATCAGAACGGAAATTTTCAAAGGGCCAGGAAGCTGGATAAAGGCAGGGATGCGGTCACGGTCATTCCGGTCACGGAAGATTCGGCGGCAAGGAGCAGCGGAATTGCGCCTCATCCGCTATGCGATAAACTCTGCTATATAGCAGGGGATTATACGTCGTATACGGGTGATAACAAGGAAAAATATTATGAAGCTTATATGGAACTGCTGCGGGACTGGACAGAATCGGAGTATTCCCATCCTATGATAGAGGCGGTATATAAGTACCTTGGCAGGAGAGCGCTGATACAGGATCTGATTATGAGCAAAACGCTGGAGCCGAATGATAACGGTATCATTACAGATCAGGTTAAGATACAGGGACTGGGACAGACTGGGGCAAATGTGCGGTTCATAGTGTTCGGGGCAGCTATGCCGCAGGAGGTCTGGAAAAACCAGGAGTTGTACAGAAAGTACAGTGAGTATTACCGTCAGAGAGCGGGTGGAAAGAAACTGTGCTATGCATCCGGAAAGACAGCGTCCTGCTCGGACAAGCATCCATCCAAAATACGCAACAGCGCAGACAAAGCGAAGCTGATCTCCGGGAATGACGAATCCGGCTTTACTTACCGCGGAAGGTTTACGACAAAGGAACAGGCAGTTTCGGTCGGATATGACACGTCCCAGAAGGCGCATAACGCTTTAAGGTGGCTGCTGCAAAAACAGGGATATACACGTGATGAGTCGGCCATTGTCTGCTGGATGGTAAACAGGATACAGCAGGTGCCGGACATGATGAAGGATTCGGTCAATGCCTGGCATGGGATTGACGAGTTTGACTTTGATTTTGACAATCTGGATACATACGAGACCGCAGATATCGCCAAATACGATACGGGCAAATATTTTGCACAACAGTTTAACAATGCGGTAAACGGATATGCCGGAAAAATCAGAACAGAAGATAAAATAGCAGTCATAGCGCTGGATGCGGCTACTACCGGCAGGCTTTCAGTGGTGTATTACGATGAGATGGGCGGGGATCAATATATAAATGCGATCTTAAACTGGCAGCAGCATTGTAACTGGAGGCGCAGCATTAAGGCAGGCAATACGGAAGAAAGCAGAAGACGGATTACCTGCGAGTGCACGCCATCACCCAGAGATATGGCGTTGGCGGCATATGGCGTGCAGAGGACGGAATGGCTGGAGGCGGACGGAAAGCTGATCAGAGCAACGATAATGCGGTTACTGCCATGCATAACCGGAAAAAAGGGCAAAATTCCGCAGGATATCATCAGAGCAGCGGTACGGCGGGCCTCCATGCCGCAGACAATGAGTGACTTTATCTGGTATAACGATGTGCTGTGTGTTACATGTGCAATGATAAGATTTAACTATGAAAGGGGAAACATGACAATGGATAATTTCCTGCAAGACAATGGGAAGGATCGAAATGTTTTGTTCGGAAGACTGCTGGCCGTATATGACTATATGGAACAGCGGGCGATGTATGAACGTGACGAGAACGGTAAGGTAAAAGAAGGGCGCACAACGAATGCGAAGCGCTATTGGAATGCCTACAGCAGCAGACCGGCCAGAACCTCAAAGACGATCAGAGAAAACCTGATCGCTTATGAAAGAAAATTAAATGATTATGAGCGGAAGAAATTCGAGGAATGGACCGGTGAGATCATGACGCAGTTTGCGGAGAGTCAGTTTGACAATACAGCATTAACGGAACTGTATTTACCGGGATATTATCAGCAGATCGAGTATATGAAAAAGTCGTTTCAGAAAAAGGACAGTACGGAAGGTCAACCGTAAGATACTGTCATACATACGCAGACATGGAAGAAAATAAGGAGAAAGGCAAGGGTATTATTATGAGTGAATTTACAAACAAAATTGATTTTGAGGTTCTGGTAATGGTTAAAAATGCAAATCCGAACGGAGATCCGCTTAATGGCAACAGACCAAGAGAGACTTATGACGGGTACGGAGAAATATCGGATGTGTGCATTAAGAGAAAGATCAGAAACCGGCTCCAGGATATGGGGGAAGCTATTTTTGTGCAGAGCGACGAACGCGCCGATGACGGTTGTAAGAGTCTTGCCGACCGGGCGAAAAGCAATACCGACATGCAGAAAGCATTGAAGGATAAAGATAAGGATGCTTATGCCAGAGCAGCCTGTGAGAAGTGGATCGATGTTCGGAGTTTTGGCCAGGTGTTTGCTTTTAAAGATGACAGCGTGTCCGTAGGCGTGAGAGGACCGGTTTCGGTTCACTCGGCTTTCAGTGTACTGCCGGTTTCGATTGACAGTATGCAGATCACAAAAAGTGTCAACAGTGAGACTAAAGAGAAGAAATCGTCCGACACAATGGGCATGAAACATAAAATATATTCGGCTCTGTATGTCATAAAGGGCAGCATCAATCATCAGCTTGCCGGGAAAACAGGATTCAGCGATGAAGATGCGGAGAAGATCAAAGAAGCTCTGCGTACACTGTTTGTAAATGACAGTTCATCGGCAAGACCTGACGGAAGCATGGAAGTATGCAAGGTGTATTGGTGGAGGCATAACTGCCCTATGGGACAATATTCATCTGCGAAAGTTCACAGACTGATCGACATTACAGCGAAGACAGATGATCCGAAGGAGTTTGAAGACTATCATATTGAAGTTGCTTCTTTACCGGATCTGGTATTGGAGGAGATAGAAGGGATTTAAGCATGTATGGTGAGGAAGATTATCTGATGCTTTCCGGGATTCAGCACTTTGCGTTTTGCAGAAGGCAGTGGGCCATGATACATATTGAGCAGCAATGGGCTGAAAATTATAGAACAACTGCCGGTGAACTGATGCATAAGAAGGCGCATGATGCCGCTTCTTTTGAAAAAAGAGGAGACTTGCTGATCATAAGAGGGATGCGTATTTCATCGCGGAATCTTGGACTCAGCGGACAGTGTGACGTTGTAGAATTTCATCAGGATGAAAACGGTGTCAGCTTATTTGGATATGATGGAAAATGGAAACCGATACCTGTAGAGTATAAGCGTGGGACGCCGAAAGAAAATAATGCGGACGAACTGCAACTATGTGCACAGGCAATGTGTCTCGAAGAAATGCTGCAGGTATATGTGCAGGACGGGTATTTGTATTATGGAGAGAACAGGCGGCGCAGCCACGTGGACTTTACGGACAGCCTGCGGGAAGAAGTGAGAAATGCGGCGAAGGAAATGCATGAGCTGTTTCAAAGAGGATATACGCCGAATGTAAAGCCATCAAAGAAGTGTAAGGCATGTTCACTGGAAAATCTATGCCTGCCAAAACTGCAAAAGACAGTAAAAGTGCGGGAGTATATTGAAAAAGGCATAAAGGCAGATGATTAAATTATTTTGGGATCACAGTATTTGAAAATGGCAGGAGTATTGACGTGCGAAAATTATTGAACACCTTATATGTTATGACAGAGAGTTGCTATTTAACGCTTGATGGAGAAAACATTGTGATACAGGATGGGGAGAAAACGCTCGGAAGGTTTCCTCTTCATACTCTGGAAAACATTATCTGTTTCACATACAAAGGCAGCAGTCCGGCGTTGATGGGCGCCTGTGCAGAGCGGAAGATCGGTATGAGCTTCTTTTCGCCCAGAGGTGCATTTTGGGCAAGGGTCAGCGGAAAAGAATACGGTAATGTGCTGCTGAGAAAAGAACAATATCGTATATCGGATGACGATGATAAAAGTGTAAGATATGCTAAAAATATGATCGTCGGAAAAGTTTTTAACAGCAGATGGAGCATAGAGCGCACTTTGCGTGATCATGCATATCGGGTAGATGCTGAAAAGCTTAAAAAGATATCTGATTTCCTGTATGATACGCTGCCGAAGATAGACAGTACACTGCATCTGGATGAACTCCGGGGAATAGAAGGGAAAGCCGCGGAGCAGTATTTTTCAGTATTTAATGAAATGATATTAAACCAGAAGGATGATTTTGCGTTTGTAACCAGAAACCGCAGACCGCCGCTCGATAATATAAATGCGCTGCTGTCGTTTGCGTATACAATTCTTGCAGGCGACTGTGCAAATGCGCTTTCGAGTGTAGGGCTGGATCCCTATGTCGGTTTTATGCATGGGGACAGACCCGGCCGGACATCCATGGCATTGGATCTGATGGAAGAACTCCGGCCGGTTTTAGCCGACAGATTTGTTTTGACTTTGATAAATACGAAAGCGATTCAGGCAGCTCATTTTGAGAAACAGAAGGATGGGGCGGTGCTCTTGAATGATGATGGAAGGAAAGTGTTTTTCGGTGCGTGGCAGAAGCACAAAAGAGAGACTATAACACACCCGTACCTGAAAGAAAAGATTGAGTGGGGGCTGGTGCCTTATGTGCAGGCACTGTTGCTTGCCCGCACAATACGTGGTGATGTTGATGAGTATCCGCCATTTTTATGGAAGTAGGTGTATGAATGTTAGTATTGATCACATATGATGTCTCGACACAGAGTGCAGCAGGAAAGAGCCGCCTTAGAAAAGTTGCAAAAGAATGTGTCAATTATGGGCAGCGCGTTCAGAATTCTGTGTTTGAATGTATCCTGGATGCTTCACAGCTTTTGCTGTTAAAAGACCGGCTTGTAACTCTGATCAATGAAAACGAGGACAGCCTGCGTTTTTATTATCTTGGAAATAATTATCGGACGAAGGTTGAGCATTTTGGTTGTAAAAGTTCTTACGAGGCCGAGGGAACTCTGATGATCTAGGATGGTGCGAAAGAGATATTAACATGAAATGTCTGAGAGGTTCGCACCGGGAAAGTGTCGTATTAATATAGTAGATTTTATATTTGTATAGTTAGAAAATGTTGAAATTTGTGAATATTGCTTAAGAAAGGAACTCTGGTATAAAAGAAATGAGCAATATTTGCAGTCGCTCCCCTCGCGGGAGCGTGGATTGAAATGTGAACAATGGCTATACGCCTACGCTTAGTAATGGTCGCTCCCCTCGCGGGAGCGTGGATTGAAATTCTACGATATCGCCCACATACCCCTCGTCCTCAAGTCGCTCCCCTCGCGGGAGCGTGGATTGAAATTGTCTCCGTCTCTGTCTATTATTACTCAACTATGTCGCTCCCCTCGCGGGAGCGTGGATTGAAATCTCACACGCTTGTTGTTTATTTCCAGATTCTTCGTCGCTCCCCTCGCGGGAGCGTGGATTGAAATAATAAAGGTTTTATACTCTGCCCACGTCCTACCCGTCGCTCCCCTCGCGGGAGCGTGGATTGAAATTCCACCTTGATGAAACTCAAGAAGTTTACGGACGCGTCGCTCCCCTCGCGGGAGCGTGGATTGAAATCCTGCTCGGCAACGGTGAAGTCATACTCTGTATTGGTCGCTCCCCTCGCGGGAGCGTGGATTGAAATAACTGCGATATTAAAATCACATGGTAGAAAGGAGTCGCTCCCCTCGCGGGAGCGTGGATTGAAATGCAATCTTAAAGGCAATCAACAAACAATGTCAGAAGTCGCTCCCCTCGCGGGAGCGTGGATTGAAATCTTTGATCACCGACAAGACGGTCTTTGCGTCCGAGTCGCTCCCCTCGCGGGAGCGTGGATTGAAATCCGTTATGCCGATAGACTGGGCGTATCTTGCCACGTCGCTCCCCTCGCGGGAGCGTGGATTGAAATGAACTAAAATAGAAACTAAAATTTTTGAAAATTGTCGCTCCCCTCGCGGGAGCGTGGATTGAAATAAAGGTTAGCGGTGCTTTATATGGAGTGCGTGATGTCGCTCCCCTCGCGGGAGCGTGGATTGAAATTGGGAGACGCACACGGCAAGGCCATCGAAGAGATGGTCGCTCCCCTCGCGGGAGCGTGGATTGAAATCCGTAACGGCGATTACAGCCGGGAGGGGAACTACTGTCGCTCCCCTCGCGGGAGCGTGGATTGAAATCGGCAACTGTTGAAAATGAGCCGGAGGACAACGCGTCGCTCCCCTCGCGGGAGCGTGGATTGAAATAGCCCCTCTAGTCTGTGTCTCTCTATCGACCTCGTCGCTCCCCTCGCGGGAGCGTGGATTGAAATCCATATTAACCGTTGTGCCGGAAGCCTGCCAGTACGTCGCTCCCCTCGCGGGAGCGTGGATTGAAATTTTATGGATGAATCGCACGAAGAGCATATCGGATGTCGCTCCCCTCGCGGGAGCGTGGATTGAAATATCGCGCTGAACTGCGTGTTCAGGTTCTGCATCAGTCGCTCCCCTCGCGGGAGCGTGGATTGAAATTGCATAGCCGCTCCCCACTCAATATTGTTGCGGGTCGCTCCCCTCGCGGGAGCGTGGATTGAAATGACTGCCGAACAGAGTCTTTCAGTTCCGTAAGTGTCGCTCCCCTCGCGGGAGCGTGGATTGAAATCTAAGGCAGGAAGTAGGTATAGAGCACCTTCCGGTCGCTCCCCTCGCGGGAGCGTGGATTGAAATGACTGCCGAACAAATGCGATGATTCCTGCCCAGTCGTGTCGCTCCCCTCGCGGGAGCGTGGATTGAAATCATATCCTGCGACAGCTTCGCAACACAGCTTACCAGTCGCTCCCCTCGCGGGAGCGTGGATTGAAATCAATGTGAACTCAATCTTATTGCGCACCTTACCAGTCGCTCCCCTCGCGGGAGCGTGGATTGAAATTGACGTGAGTTTTTGCATAGCCGCTCCCCACTCAAGTCGCTCCCCTCGCGGGAGCGTGGATTGAAATACAATCAGTATGAATATTTCTCTCGAAAGAGCCAGTCGCTCCCCTCGCGGGAGCGTGGATTGAAATTGTGTCAGTAATGGCTACATGTGAAGTCCCTAACGGTCGCTCCCCTCGCGGGAGCGTGGATTGAAATTCGAAATTGAGAATTAATGAGCATTATGTTTGTGCTGTCGCTCCCCTCGCGGGAGCGTGGATTGAAATTCTTTGGTACTCTTTTTAAACAAGAGTGTTATAAAGGTCGCTCCCCTCGCGGGAGCGTGGATTGAAATTTGTCTGTATTAGCGTTGTTTATACCTACCCTTGGTCGCTCCCCTCGCGGGAGCGTGGATTGAAATAATAAACGTGATGCTCTCAACAGCAAGAACGGTATGTCGCTCCCCTCGCGGGAGCGTGGATTGAAATATGGAGCAGGGGCAGGAAGTAAGAGTTGCGTTAGGGTCGCTCCCCTCGCGGGAGCGTGGATTGAAATATTAATCTTTCTGTCCTGCTCAGCCAGCCGATTAGTCGCTCCCCTCGCGGGAGCGTGGATTGAAATAGCCTTGCCCGCTCTCCTGCCCGTGCAACTCCAAGTCGCTCCCCTCGCGGGAGCGTGGATTGAAATAGCACTCTAATGAAACTCAAGAAGTTTACGGACGTCGCTCCCCTCGCGGGAGCGTGGATTGAAATGACATAGACGTAACCATCAACACAACTGCAACAAGTCGCTCCCCTCGCGGGAGCGTGGATTGAAATACGTGAAACATACGCGGCGCAGGAAGCCAAATTGTCGCTCCCCTCGCGGGAGCGTGGATTGAAATTCACAATGATAGAAAACTGGATGGACAATGTCAGTCGCTCCCCTCGCGGGAGCGTGGATTGAAATACGGTTTTATCCACCAGCTGATCCAGCTCTTTCGTCGCTCCCCTCGCGGGAGCGTGGATTGAAATATTATCCGACAATGTAACGGTGTTTTTATTGATACGTCGCTCCCCTCGCGGGAGCGTGGATTGAAATACGTACTTCTCTACGTGGAGAGAGCGCGCCTTGTCGTCGCTCCCCTCGCGGGAGCGTGGATTGAAATTGGCGCAGGCAATAAATATGTCGATACTGCCGAGTCGCTCCCCTCGCGGGAGCGTGGATTGAAATGATTCCGATATGCAGATTATGCGTAGTCGCTCTACGGTCGCTCCCCTCGCGGGAGCGTGGATTGAAATCATGCAGAATATATAGGTGATGGGCGTTACGGAATGTCGCTCCCCTCGCGGGAGCGTGGATTGAAATTGCAACCGGTAGTTCGATAACAGACGCAAACAAGTCGCTCCCCTCGCGGGAGCGTGGATTGAAATAGATACACTAACATTACCAGAACCTACTAACTCATGTCGCTCCCCTCGCGGGAGCGTGGATTGAAATCTGTCTCCGTCCACGGAGATGGCAAAAACGCTCAAAGTCGCTCCCCTCGCGGGAGCGTGGATTGAAATTCAGAAGGATGCGGAAATATTGCTCTTGGATATGGTCGCTCCCCTCGCGGGAGCGTGGATTGAAATATAAATAATTGCTGGGCCCGCTAAAACTACCCAGTCGCTCCCCTCGCGGGAGCGTGGATTGAAATCTAACCGCGGACATAATAGCCCTGTATGCCTTGGTCGCTCCCCTCGCGGGGGCGTGGATTGAAATTGGAAGTGAACCTGTATACGAATAGCGTGTCTGGAGTCGCTCCCCTCGCGGGGGCGTGGATTGAAATAAAATTAAGACTACCCAATTTTTTTGATACTGAAGTCGCTCCCCTCGCGGGGCGTGGATTGAAATAAAAAACTTGATGAGGAAGTACAGTCTACTCTTCGTCGCTCCCCTTGCGGGAGCGTAGATTGAAATATTTGCGGAAGAAGACAGAAATTGAATTGCTTAGTCGCTCCCCTCGTGGGAGCGTGAATTGAAATCAGTATTATTGCGATCATCCGAAGCTCATGGAAGAGCGGTTTACGGAGATGTATAAGCTGGTAAAGGAGAGTGTGGAATGCGTGAAAGGCTTGATATCTTAAGAGACCCTCCGGAAGAACTGAATCCGGAACTTTATAAGCCTCATTTTGACTGGGAAGAAGAGGAACGGATCCTGGCGGAGAAGGAGAAGCAGGAGCGGCGTAAGAAACTGAAAAACTTTTTTAAGGGCAGGAAACGTAAGGTTTAAGTCGCTCCCCTCGTGGGCGCGTGGATTGAAATACTACCTGCCCGCCTAATCGGTTGACAAGCAGTGTCGCTCCCCCTCATACGAGAACACAGTTTGAAAGCATCGTGATTGAAAGTTCGACAGTCGAACAGAGAAAGTTGAAATTGTTACTAACGTAGCCCTCTTGTTGCTGGCATATGTATGAGATGATTTCATTAGAAATACAGTGACGGGCTTCTTCTTTCAGAACTTGTTTCAAGCAGCAATGATATATGTTATACTGTGACTAGTGGCTTACACGTATTGATAATTCGATTTTCAAGGAAAGGGAGACAACCTGAGAAGGAAAAGGGATCCTCCGATTGGTGTTGAGAGTTTTCAGGAAATGTAAGTAAACGGCAGGGCAACCACTGCCGCGGAAAGGAGAAGGGCATATGAGGTACAGAGAACTTGGAAAGACCGGCCTGATGGTCAGTGAGATCGGCCTGGGCGGGGAGTGGCTGGAGCGCCACAACACGGAGGAAGTAAGGGAGGTCATCGAGACCTGTGAAAAGGAAGGGATCAACATTCTGGATTGCTGGATGTCAGAACCCAATGTCCGCTCGAATATCGGACTGGCCGTCAAAGGACGGCGGGAGAAATGGATCATTCAGGGCCACATCGGTTCCACTTGGGAGAACGGGCAGTATGTGAGGACGAGGGATCTGACGAAAGTAAAGCCTGCTTTTGAGGATCTGCTGACGAGGCTGCAGACGGATTACATAGATCTGGGGATGATCCACTTTATCGATACGGCGGAGGAATTCGACAGGGTTATCGGCGGGGAATTCATGGAGTATGTGCGGCAGTTGAAAAGAGACGGCGTGATCCGGCATATCGGTATGAGCACCCACAATCCGGAGACGGCGAAGCTGGCGGCCTGTCAGGGCGAGATCGAGATGCTCTTATTCAGCGTTAATCCGGCTTTTGATATGCTGCCGCCGATCACGAACATAGACGATTATTTTGCGGACAGTTTTGACGAACAGCTGGGCGGTATTGCGCCGGAGCGTGAGGAATTGTATAAGCTGTGTGAACAGAAAGGTGTTGGAATCACTGTGATGAAGGGGTATGCCGGCGGCCGTCTGTTTGATGCGCACAGATCGCCTTTCGGAGTTGCCCTGACGCCGGTGCAGTGTCTGCACTATTCCCTGACAAGACCGGCAGTTTCGTCGGTAATGGTGGGCTATGATACGCCGCAGCATGTGTATGAGGCGACAGCTTACGAGACGGCGTCGGAGGCGGAGAAGGACTACGCCAGCGTTCTGGCATCGGCCCCGCGCCACGCCTTTTCCACGGGACAGTGTACATACTGTGGGCATTGTGCGCCGTGTCCGGCAAAGATCGACATTGCCATGGTCAATAAACTGTATGATCTGGCCGCGATGCAGGAGGAGGTGCCGGGAACGGTCAGGGCACATTATGCGCAGCTTGAGGCGAACGCGTCGGATTGTATCGGCTGTAAGACCTGTGAAGGCAGATGCCCGTTCCATGTGCCGATCGCGGAACGGATGCAGAAGGCGCAGTCCAGATTTTTTATGTCATAAAATTATCTTGTAAAAAGACAGGCGGGATAATATAATAAATTGCGTAGATTAAGACGCAACAGAATATACATAACAGTTCAGATGGCAATATCATGACATTGGCGTCTGAACTGTTTCGAGTATACGGAATCTGTACGGGAGACAAATGGAAAATTATATCGACATTCATACGCACATTCTGCCGGGAGTGGATGACGGGGCACAAAGTCCGGAGATGAGTCTGGAAATGCTGCGCATGGCAGCGGGGGACGGCATTGGCCAGATTATCCTTACACCGCACAGCAAGCCCTGGCACAGACACAGAAGCTGTGCGGAGGTGGCTTCCGGAGTCGCCCGGCTGCGGGAATTACTGCAGGAAGAGCGGCTGGATATTCAATTATATACGGGAAATGAATTGTTTTACCGCAGCGGACTGCTTGAAGAGCTGGAGGCCGGGCAGGCCGCTGCGCTGGCGGATTCCCATTATGTGCTTGTTGAATTTGATCCCGCGGCGGATTATGATTATATCAGGAACGGTGTTTACACATTGCTGACAGGCGGATACTATCCGATCCTGGCCCATGTGGAACGCTACAAAAATGTATGTACGAAGAAAACCGGGGTGGCAGAGCTGATCGAGATGGGGTGTTTTATGCAGGTGAATGCCGGAAGCGTCACCGGCAGACACGGATTGGGTGCGGCGCGGCTGACCAGAAAGCTGCTTGGGCAGAGGCTGGTTCATTTTATCGCGACGGATGCACATGATCTGAGAAGAAGGCGTCCCTGCCTTTCAGCGTGTGCGAAGTATCTGGAAAAGAAATTCGGAGCGGACGACAGCAGACGGCTGCTGCATGATAATCCCGAATGCGTGCTCAGGGATGAATATATCAGATAAATACAAGCGGATGAATAAATAAGGGATCGGAAAGAAGACTGCAATGGAAAATCATAGAGAAAATGATGTGATCGAAGTTGATCTGCTGGAAATCATCAATGCCCTGCTGGGCAGATTCTGGCTTATTTTGGGAGGCGGGCTGCTGGCGGCAGCGGTTGGCTTTGCGGTAAGCAAGTTTGTCCTGACACCCACTTATGAATCTACGACCAAGATTTATATTTTGAACAAATCAGAGAGCACGACGGTGACTTACAGCGACGTGCAGATGGGAACACAGCTCACGAAGGATTACGCAGAACTGATAAACAGCCGATATGTATTAGAGGAAGTGATCGAGAAGCTCTCGCTGGCTGAGACGGAATATCAGGATCTGCTCGACAAAGTGAGCGTACATACGCCTGCCGACACGCGAATCGTGTCGATCACGGTGACAGACACCAGCCCGCGTCAGGCAATGGATATCGCGAACTGTATCAGAGAAGTGGCGGGGGAACATATCCAGAATGTGATGGATATCGACGCGGTCAACGTGGTGGAGGAAGCCAATATGCCGACGGACAAGGCCGGTCCCAGTGTTCCCAAGTGGACGCTGTTTGGCGGAATTCTGGGCGTGCTTCTGGTCTGCGTGGCCATTCTGGTACATTATCTTCTGGACGATACGATCAAGACCTCAGAAGATGTGGAAAAGTATCTGGGCCTCAGCACACTGGCACTGATCCCGGTAGCCGTGGATGAAAATAATGCGAAGCAGAAAACGAAAAGGAAATAGATATGCAGGAAGTTACGTTGCATTTGGAACAGAACACGGATTTTCATATTAAAGAAGCCTTTAAGACGCTGCGCAGCAATGTGGAATTCTGCGGCAGTGATGTGAAGGTGGTCGCCGTGACCAGCTGTACGCCCCATGAAGGTAAAACCAGTGTAGCCATGGAGATGGCCAAAGCCTTTGCCGAGGCGGGCAACAAGACACTGCTGATCGATGCGGATATGAGAAAATCGGTGCTGGTAGGCCGCTATAAGACCGGCGCGGTAAAATATGGCCTCAGTCACTGCCTGGTAGGGAAATACAGGTATTCGGACGCCATGTGCCAGACCAACATTTCACGCCTTTATATGTTCTTTTCCGGCCCGGTGCCGCCCAATCCCAGCGAACTGCTGGGCAGCGACCGGTTTGTGGATATGCTGAATGTGATGCGGACGGCTTTTGACTATATCATCATAGACACGCCGCCGCTGGGCAGTGTGATCGATGCCGCCGTGGTAGCCAAGCGCTGCGACGGTACGGTGCTGGTGGTGGAGAGCAACGCGGTCAACTACCGCTTTGTGCAGAAGGTAAAAGAACAGCTGGATAAATCGGGAAGCCGGATTCTCGGGGTAGTGCTGAACAAGGTAGACCTGAATAAGAAAGGCTATTACGGGCATTACGGCAAATATTACGGGAAGTATTACGGCAGGTACGGCAATGATGCGGATGCAAGACCGGCTTCTCCTTCATCCCATAAGCCGGAGACGGCCGAAAGAGCGGAGCGGGTGACCCGTCCGGAAATGACTGACAGACCGGACAGGATACGGCACTTAGGGGAAACAGAAAAAAAAACGGTAAACGAAAGGCTGTAACTGCGGCAGCCATCCTTATTTTACTGGTCGGACTGCTTTTTGGCGGATTTGGCATCGTCAGGGCGATAGGCAGAAACCACCTGTACCAGAAAGCCTCCGCGCAGCAGCCGGTTTTGCAGGCGGCGCTGGGGGAGGAAGCACTGACCGTGGAGGAAGGTGAGAAATGGCAGGATGGATGGGTGAAGTATCAGGATACCGTCTATGCATATAAGGAAGAGATCCTGACTTTTCTGATCATGGGTATCGACAAATTAAGCGATGCCGGGGAAGTGACGGAGGGGACAGACGGCGGCCAGGCGGATGCCCTGTTTCTGGCGGTTTTGGATCCGCAGGAGAAGCGGATGAAAGTGATCGGGATCAACAGGAACACGATGACGGACATTGATATCTACGATGAGAACGGAGAGTATGTCTCTACAGTCAAGTCGCAGCTTGCCATACAGCACGGATTTGGCAACGGCATGGAGGAAAGCTGCGAGTACCAGAAGAAGGCGGTGGAGAATCTGTTCTACCAGCTGCCCATTCACGGTTACGCAGCAGTCAATATGAGCGCGATCGCGACGATCAATGATGCGGTGGGCGGTGTCGAGGTGACCGTTCCGGCGGATCTTGACGGATTCGGCGAGATGTTTATAGAAGGGGAGCAGGTACACCTGTTGGGGGAAAATGCTTTCTGGTTTGTAAAATACAGAGACACGGACGTATTCGGCTCGGCCGATCTGCGTCTGGACAGACAAAAACACTATCTGAAGGGTTTTATCGAGGCGGCGAAACAGGCGGTACATAAGGATGCTTCAGTCGTCATAGACTTGTATCAGGCGGTAAAACCGCAGATGGTCACGGATATTTCACTGGATGAGGCAGCCTACCTGGCCCCCATACTGGCAGACTATTCATTCGGCGCAGAAGACTTTCATATGCTGCCGGGTGAAACCGTTATGGGCGAAAAGTTTGAAGAGTTTTATGCCGACGAAGATGCCATGTTTGAGATGATATTGGATATATTTTATGAAAAAGTACAATGACAGCAGACAGAGAAAGAATCCCATAGGAAGATTGGCGGCGTTCCTTGCGGCAATGGCAGTGCTGACAGGCTGCGGGGCGGAGAAGCCCGACGGCGCAGCGCAGGAAGAGGAAACAGAGCTGAAGGCCGAACCGGCAGCGGAAGTACAGTCCGGGGGCTTTGCCGAGGAAAGCGCCAGGGATGCACAGATTGACTTTGCGGCCCTGCAGGCCGAGAATCCGGATATCTTCGCCTGGCTCTATATTCCGGACACGGCAATCGACTGCCCGGTGCTGCAGAGCGGGCAGGCCGATGACTTCTACGAAAGCCATGACGCCTATGGAGAGGCGGACGAAGACGGGGCAGTTTATATTGAACTGGCCAACCTGACAAACATGTGCGATTTCAACACGGTGCTGCATGGCAGGACCGGGGCGGAGGCAAAAGGACCGTTTGCAGATCTGTACAGATTTGCGGATGCGGACTTTTTCCGGGAACATGAAAAAGCCTATCTGTATCTGGACGGCAATGTCCTGACCTATGAGATCTTTGCCGCTTACGAGAGAGAGAACACAAGCCTGCTGCGCAGCTATGATTTTACATATGTAGAGGGCTGTGAGCAGTTTCTGAAAGATTTGTATGCGACCCGTGAGATGACCATGAACCTGCGGGAAGGGTGGGAAGGTGTCACGCCTTATCATTTTCTGATCACACTGACGACGCAGAAGGAAGAAAATGCCGACAGGCAGTTTGTCGTCGTCGCGATCATGACAGAGGATGCCGCGGGCACCATCGACAGAATTGTTGCTGAATAGAATTTTCTATTTAAGATACCCGGAAATCCGGGAAAAAGGAGGAATTTAATGATGAAAAAAATGTTGGCACTGACACTGGCGGGTGTGATGGCAATATCCATGCCGGTTCTGGCTGCGACAAGTCCCACGGCGGATTCCTACAGTACGGCAGATTCGTCACCGGCGCCTGCCGTATCGGCCGTGACCGCATCTTCCGTTCCGCAGAGCGTTGCAAAAGCCGCAGCGGACGAAAACAAGACCGTCGGCGAATACATGAACAATGCTGTTACGGAAGTTCCGGGACTGGATGAAGTGCTTCCGCTCGGACAGGGAGGCCACGTGATCATCAACGGCGTGCCCAGCAACCAGACCTTTTCCGTGCTGAAACCGGCCCGCAATGAGGTGGATTCCGCTAAGAAACATGCCTCTTCTCTGAGTGGAAAAGTATTGAACGTGGCACAGATCAAAGCGTCCATCAACAGCTTTAAAACGGCACAGGTGAACTTTTATTTAAAAGGCATCAAGACCGGACAGAATGTCAAAGTGTATCAGCTGGTTGACGGCGTATGGGTGGAACTGAACATCACGGAAGTCAGAGACGATCATGTGGTGGTGGATATGACATCTCTCGGAACACTGGCATTTATCGAAGTGCCGGAGCCTGCAGCGCCTGTAGAAGGATGACGGGACAGCAGTTTTTGGCAGACAGGAACAGGATCTGGAGTGACAAAATGAGCGAAAACGTTATGCTGGATGTGAATGCTATCAAAAAATCAGTATCGAAGATTGAAAAATTGAATTCTGACAGATATCATATGCAGGCAGTATATCAGAAGAAAAGTCCTGCTTACCTGAGGAGCAAACGGGGCATGGATATTCTATTATCCACGGCGGCGCTGGTCTGCCTTGCCCCGGTGTTTTTGATCACTGCGCTGGCGATTAAGCTGGAGGACGGCGGGCCTGTTTTGTTCAGCCAGAACAGAGCCGGAAAAGCCATGAAGCCCTTCAAGATCTATAAATTCCGCAGCATGTGTGTCGATGCGGACGCCAGAATGCAGGAAATGATGAAAGACAACGAACAGACAGGCCATGCCTTCAAGATCAAAGACGATCCGCGCATTACCAGAGTGGGCAGATTTATCCGGAAGTTTTCCATTGACGAACTGCCCCAGCTGATCAATATCATCAAAGGGGATATGAGCATCGTCGGCCCGAGACCGATCCTGACCTTTCAGATGGAGGAATGCAGCAGCTACGAACAGCAGCGGCTTGTGGTGCAGCCGGGCCTGACCTGCTACTGGCAGATCGGCGGCAGGGCGAACATCGAGTGGAAAGACTGGATCGAGATGGATCTGGACTACATAGAAGATATGAGCCTGTGGACGGATATTAAGATTATTGTGAAGACGGTTCCTGCGGTGTTTGACAGGGAGGGAGCGTATTAAGAAGAGTTCGCAAACGCTTTTTGTAGGAGAAATATAATTGGAAAATGCGACTAAATTTTTGCAGGAAAAAGAATTAGATATGGTCAAGGAGTTTCTTAAAATATGTGAGAAACATAATCTCAAATATTTTATGGCAGGAGGAACATTTTTAGGAGCAGTCAGGCACAAAGGATTTATTCCATGGGATGATGATGTTGACCTTGGAATGTATCGGGATGATTATGAAAAATTTCTTGATATTGCAAAACGGGAGCTTCCTTATCCTTATGAAGTACATACCTATAGGAATTGTAAGGAACACCATTATTATTTTTCACACATTATAGATGTAAGATATAAAGTGCGAAGAATGGGAAGTCTGGATAAACGGGAAGAATATGTGTGGATAGATATTTTTCCGTATGATGGTTTGCCAAAGGGGAAGATTAAGCCTTTGCTCATCTATGTCAGACTTCTTTTTTATAGATTTTGTTATCATATGGCTTACTTTGATAAAATTAATATTGCAAGAAATGATAGAGCAGAATGGCAAAAAAAGATTCTTCAAATATTAAAGATACTATACAAAATACTTAGATTTGATAAAAATAAATGGCGTAAGAAAATTGATGATCTGCTTAAAAAGCAGAATATGGAGAAATGCGATAAGATAATGAGCTTTATGGGAGTGAAACTACAGAAAGAAATCTTTCCCAAAAAAATTTATGATGATTTAGTTGATTATGAGTTTGAAGATATTTATATGAAAGGCCCGGTTGAGTATGATAAAGTGTTGAGCCAATTGTATGGTGATTATATGAGTCTACCGCCGAAGGAGAAGCGGATTTCACATCCAATGGAAATTTTAATTGATAGAAAGTGAAATTATATGTTTAGCAAAAACAATGATATGAGAAGACTTCAATCTGCAGGTTTGATGACATTGAAATATTTGGACGAAATTTGCATGAAGAATGGGATGCTATATTATGTGTGCGGCGGAACTCTGATAGGGACAATTAGAGAAAAAGGGTTCATTCCATGGGATGATGATATAGATGTTATGATGCCCAGAAGGGATTATGAGTGGATGATGCGACATAGGAATGAATTATTCAAGCAGCCATTTATAGCCTGCGATTATAGAGGGGGCGGTGAGCGTGATACTATTAAGGCACATGCTGTTATTTACAATACGAATGTTCGCATAATAGATAAAAATAGTAATAGTAAAAAAGAACAATATAGTTATATAGATATTTTTCCTTTAGATGGAATGCCAAAAGGAAAACTGAGAAGGTTTTTTCATTATTATCATGCTTTTTTCTGGAGAGTAGTCTTGCAGATATCTTGGTATGATCTCATAGTTAATCAATATAAGAAAAATAGAAATGTAGTGGAACGTGGATTTATTTATTTTATGAACCATGTGAAATTCAGACCAAGGTTAGATTCTGGAAAAATACTGGATAGATGGCATAAAGTATTGTCAAAATACGATATTAATACAAGCGATATGATATGTAGTTTAACAGGTCCCTGTAGGAAAAAAGAAGTATTACGAAGTAGTTTTTTTGATGAAGTACTTAGAATGCCATTTGAAAATATAGAAGTGAATGTGCCTTGCGGATACGATGCTGAATTGAAACAGTATTATGGTAATTATATGATACCGCCTAAGACTACGGCAGAGAAAGAACTTCATCATCGAATGGAAATTATAGGAGAAAAATAGAATGAATATAGCGCTTTTGACAGCTGCTGGTTCGGGAAGCAGGATGCAACAAGAAATACCAAAGCAATTCATACATATAAATAATAAACCGGTGATATTATATACTCTTGAGGCATTTCAAACGTCACCATTAATTGATGAAATTATAGTAGTGTCATTAGAAAATTGGACGGATATGCTTTGGGCCTATGCGAGACAGTATGATATTTCCAAATTAAAATATATTGTAAAAGGTGGAGATACTGGTCAGGAGTCTATTTTCTGCGGTCTTCGTGAATTGGAGAAAGAGCACGACAGGACAGATGTAGTAATGATACATGACGGAAACAGACCAATGATCTCACAAGAAGTGATTGCAGATAGTTTAGCAGTTTATAATAAATATGGCAGCGCAGTTGCTGCGATACCGTGTATTGAAGCAATTTTTGAAAGCGAAAATGGAATTTATTCAGATATTGCAATTCCTAGAGAAAAATTATTGAGAACACAGACACCACATACATATACATTGGGAGATTTATTAAAAGCACACGAAGAGGCTGGTAAAAGAAATATTTGTAATACAACAGCATCGTGTGTATTAATGCAAGAATTAGGTAAGAGAGTTTACTTTTCCAGTGGATCTGAGAAAAATTTAAAATTAACTACGGTGGAGGATATAGATACTTTTACGGCGTATTTAAATTTGAAAAATATATAAATGCTTGAATTAAGTTCGTTGTATCATCTTGGATATAAAAGTTGTATTATTTGAGGTTAAAAAATGAAGAAAGTTGTTATAGACGGGAGATGTATTCAAAGAGGAAGACTTGATGGAACGCAAAGATATGCACAGGAAATATTGATTGAACTTGATAAAATTGTTCCTCCAGGACAATATGAAATTCTGCTTAAATCTGATTCTATAGATTTAATTAATCTAAAAAATATACATAAGATTCGAATAGATTGTAGTAATACATTTTTATGGAGGATAAGAGCACTTTTATATTTAGTAAAACAATCGGCCTGGTATATAAATTTTGCAAATGGGCCGGCTATTTGGAGAAATTCTATTATCACACAGCATGATATTTATGCATTTTATAATGTGTATAATAATACGAATTTATATTGTTTTAAAAGAAAGTGTATAGCATTGATTAATGCCGTTGTAGCGAAACATATTGTGACAGTGTCAAAATACAGCAAGAGTACTATACTGGAAAAGTTGCCAGTTAAGTCTAATAAAATTAGTGTTATTTATAATGGGTGGCAGCATTTGAAAGATACACCTTCAGATTTTAGTATATTAAAAAGGGAAAATTTACAGCCAGGAGATTACTATTTTTTTATTGGGCGTTTAGTGCATAATAAAAATATTAAATGGATTTTTAATATAGCTGATCACAATCCAGAAGACAAGTTTGTTATATCTGGAGCAATACGTAATGAGAAATTTAATATATACTATGGAAAAAATAATAATATTATTTATACAGGCTTTGTAAGCGATGCAGAGATGTCAGCATTATTTCAAAGTTGTAAAGCATTCTTATTTCCTTCTCTTATGGAAGGTTTTGGAATTCCACCATTAGAGGCATTATACTATAATGTTCCAATTATAATCTCAGACACGTCTTCTCTTCCGGAAATTTATGAAGACTGCGCACACTATATAGATCCTTTCAAATATGATTATTGTTTAGATGAGATCTTAAGAGAAAAAGTGGAGGAGCCGGATAAAATATTGAGTAAGTTTAGTTGGGAAAAATCAGCACGGCAGTGGTATGAGCTGATAAAGTATTTTACAGGATAAGGAGAGAGGATGCGGCGGCTTAAAATAAACATATCATATTGGGTTAAGTACATATTTCTTTTTATACTACTTATTCCGTTCGTCGGGATTTCCAACTTTCAGAGAATAGCACAATTGAATGGATTGTCATTTTTAAATAATATTATAAGCGTATTATGGTACTCCAATGCATTTATAATTTGTATATATACCATGTATATTTTTTTGCGTACAAGAAAATTTTTGAGTATAACATGTTTTTTGGTTGTATGCATATTTTCCTTTTTATTTATCAGGACGATTATAAGTAATGGATCTGGATTACGAAATATACTTACATTTATATTATTAGTTATTTTTGGAGAGTTATATGTATATAAAACGAAAGAGAATTTTTTGGCCTTTGTGGACGTAATAAATACATTTGTTTTTATCAATTTTATATTTATTATCAAGTACATTCGTCAAGGAGGGTTATATTATTGGTCAATACGAGAACAGCGAATGTGGAAAGGGTATTACTTCTTAGGATATGATAATGGTTTCATAATTATTATATTGCCCATAATGTGTTTTAGCCTGATATTATATCAAAAAACCGAGAATAAAAAATATATTCTGATGATTATTGTTCAAGTATTATCTGAGATCATGGTTAAATCGGCAGCTGCATCAATTGCACTTGCTTGTTTTGTGGTATTTACAATTTTACAGAATAACAAGACATTTATCAAACTGGTTTATAAACCGTGGAATATATTGTTGGTATATTTTGTATGTTTTTATGGACTCGTAGTCTTAAAAGTTCAATATATTATTAATAGGGTTATATATTTTTTGTTCAAAAAGGGACTTGACACAACGAGATGGAGACTTTGGAGTGAAGGTCTTGAAAAAGCAGAAAGAAGTTGGATTTTTGGTTATGGCTATAAGGCAGAAACCTTTGGTAATAATTATCTAACACCTCATAACATGCTTCTCGAATGGTTGACGCAGGGGGGAATTGTAGAGACAGTAGGTTACATTGTACTGATTTACATTGTTTTGCGGCAACTGAATAAATATATTGAATCTTATTCTGCTAAAATACTATTTAATGGAATAGTTGCTTTTATGTTTGCTTATATGGCAGAAGGGTATAGTATGTATATATCATATTGGTTGTTTCTTTTGATGCTACTGGCAGCGTCAAGATTAGGAAACTTAGATTATATTTTTAACTGCAAATAAATACCTATGATAGAATATAGCATTTAGAGGCTAAGATTTTTCATGAATCTATAACAGAGGCAGAAATGAAAATAAGTATTTCAAGAAAAGATATCATCTGGAATTATGCAGGTACTCTATTCTCTATGGGAATGGGGTATCTTTTATTACCTTTTCTATTATTATATTTTGATGAAGACACTTTAGGACTGTGGTATATCTTTATGAATCTGGCAAATGTAGCGAATTTGTTTGTATTTGGGTTTTCTCCTTCTTTTGCAAGAAATATAGCATATTGCTGGAATGGGGCACAGAAATTATCTGCAATAGGAAAATGCGATGAAGTGATTGGAAATGAATTTAATACTGAACTGTTTGGCGTAGTGTTGAAAACTTGTAAAACAATTTATATGTTCATCGCTATTATTATGCTTTTGTGTTTTGGGTCCGTTGGAACAATTTATGTGAGGCATGTTGCGGGATTTATATTAAATACTACATATAATTTGGCGTGGTTTATTTTTTTGACAGCGGTTTTTTTAAATCTTTATTTTGGGTATTATATTTCTCTGCTTAGTGGAATTGGTAGAGTGGCTGAAAAAAATAAAGCGCAGGTCTTGGCCAGTGTGATCAGAATAGTCATGACGGCTTTGTTACTAAAAGCGGGTATGGGATTTTTGGGTGCCTGTCTGTCATATCTGGCCTATGGTTTTGTCCTCAGAATTATTTGTAAATTCTTTTTTGACAGGGCGTTAGAAGATACCTGTGGGAAAATAGAGTGTAACATTAAAATAGGTGCGAAAGAGATTCGAAACTGCTTCCTAACGATATGGCCCAATACATGGCGGGAAGGTTTGGTCAGTGTTTCGGATTATCTATGTACTCAGGCAGGAACGATTGTGGCTTCTTTTTATCTGACTTTAGCGCAGACAGGGCAGTTTTCCCTGGCAGTACAATTAGTTACAGTATTAGCAAAACTGGCAAGATCTTTTCAAATAGCTCATATTCCGGCATTACAATCTGCCTATATATCAGAAGATAATGCCACAGCAAGAAAGATACATTCCATGTGTATATTAGTATATTGCATAATATTTTGGTTAGGATTTGCGGCTCTGTTGGTGATAGGGGTTCCTGTTATTCGGCTTATTAAGCCGGACATAGAACTGAATATGTTTGTATTAACTGGCATTGGGATGTCGCAGTTTGTGATTGTATTTAGAAATTGCTATGCTTCATATCTGTCAACTACAAATCGGATAGAATATTGGAAAGGGTTTATTATATCCGGTATTGTTTCAGTGATTGGCAGTGTTTTATTGTTACATTTAGGAGACTGTGGTGTGTGGGGAATTATTATTGCTACATTATTATCGGAGCTGGTTTATAATGCATGGAAATGGCCTTATCAGGTACATAAAGAACTGCGGTTTGGATTTGTTGACTTGATAAAAAGTGGCTGCAAAAGTTTCCTGGCAACAATTTTCGATCATAACTTAAAGATATAAAGGGGGAAAAATCATGGATACCTATGAAGAAAACCTAAGAGTAATATTGAAACAAAATCAATTTATTGAACAACTATCTGGTAAAACAATTTTACTGACCGGCGCTACTGGTATGATTGGTAAATGTATCATTGATCTGCTGATGCAGTTTAATGATAATTGTTTTTCGGAGCAGAAGATTCGTGTTATTGCTCTTAGCAGAAATTCAGAGAATGCCAGACGGCGGTTGGACAAACATTGGACAAAGGATTGTCTGCACTATTATTCTTTTGATGTTAATACAGGAATACCAGAATGTGAACGGGCAGATTATGTAATTCATGCAGCCAGTAATACACACCCTCTTCAATATGCGCAGGATTCTATTGGAACAATTGCGTCAAATATTATTGGCACAAAAAATTTACTGGATTATGCGGTTTGTCATCAAGCGGAGCGATTCTGTTTTGTTTCGTCTGTTGAGATTTATGGTGAAAATCGGGGTAATACAGAAAGATTTAAGGAAGACGATTTGGGATATATTAACTGTAACACACTTCGGGCTGGATATCCGGAAAGTAAGAGGGTTGGCGAGTCATTATGTAATGCATATGCGCAGGTGTTCCAGCTTGATTATGTTATCCCCCGATTGAGCAGGATTTATGGTCCGACTATGCTGTTATCGGATTCCAAGGCAATCGCACAGTTTATTAAGAATACGGTCAAGGGAAAGGATATTGTACTTAAAAGTGCCGGAACACAATTGTATTCATATACGTATGTGCTGGATGCGGCAGTGGGGATATTGACTGTGCTGTTGAAGGGAAAAAGTGGGGAGGCATACAATGTGTCTGACAGGGAGTCAGAAGTAACACTTCGTGATATTGCAGAATGGTTAGCAAAGAATAACGGCAGAAAGGTAATATTTGATAAAGCAGATGTAATTGAACAGGCAGGGTATTCGGCGGCGACGAAAGCGCTTTTGGATATAGAAAAGATTGCTGAGCTTGGGTGGCGTCCGCAGACACACATGTGGGATGGTTTACAGAAGACTGTAGATAGCTTAAAAGAGTCTTTACCGGAATTTGAATGAGAAATGAGTACGTGACATAATGAATGGAAACATCGGTGTACAAGGGGTACAAACAAGATAAAATAGAAATGAGGGGCGATAGAGCAGAAATGTCAGATTTGCCCCACCTATGGCATGGACCTGTTCGCTCGCTCAGTTTTACAAAGACTGTATTCTCTGAAATCCGAGGTCATGGCGGGTCTGTCACACAGCGCGTTCCCCTTCGTATCCGGGTGTCTTTTTATTCAATTTTCAATCTGCATGAGGCTTGTCTGAACCTCGGGTCACTGTGACCCGAAGTGTTTTGCCTCTCATAAGCCATTTCATTTTCCGGTCTAAATCGGTACGCCTTACAAAGAATTTTTCAAAATTTTTTCTAAGCGCCGCAGACCTCGCTCGATTGCGACACGAACCACTTTTTCATGGACGCCCTCTGCCCGAGCAATGTCCTGTTTGGTCATGCCGAGAATGAAATGAGCATAAATCCGTTTTGCCTGTTTGTCCGGCAGACTGGAAATCGCTGCGTGAAGCTCCTGCATCGTCACTTTCCGCTCATACAGTTCATGGGGAGATAAGGCAACAAAGACAGCTTCATGCTCCAGCCCGTCATCCCGATCAAGGGAATAGTAGGCTTTGTGGCGGTATGTACGCAGCCGATAAGCAGCCTCTTTACGATCAAACTCTTTGAACATTTCTGCAACTTCTTCCGATACTTCCATGAAGCAATCCGATGTATAGAATGGGTAATAGTCCCGCAAATTGATAATAGCCATATTGACCTCCGTTTCGGTTGTTGGTTGACGAGTGACCGAAACGAAGGCGGCGGGGAGCGGCACCGGGGAATGACTTCGGGCCAACATGACCCGAAGCTAACCCATAAGAACGCAAAAGCGCCCGGGCGGCATGAAGCCACACGGACGCATGAAATGACATAATAGTTAAGGTTCCAACAAATTTCGCATACATAGCCGGAATAACCCGGAGGGGGAGCTATGCTTTTTTTAACTGATGTAGGTCATGGGTACTGTGAAAAAAGACAAAAATAGACACGGCGGCAATCCTCCTATATGCCGCCGTGGATTTACACGGTGTTAGGTCGTCGTTGGTTTAGGGATAGACGAAAAGAAACGGCGGCTCTGAAAATCAAAGCCGCCGCTCCATAGGCGTGTAAATGTGTCTGCTGTACGACGGCTTTTTTTCTTTTGCCGTCGTCCGGCAGATATGTATTTTCAATTTCTGTTTTAATCATAATAGTTCCAGTTTACAAACAGGTGAATTTTGACTTACGAAACTGTAAGCTCAATAATAGCAGGTGGGCTTAATTAAAAACCCACCTGCTTATATACGATTTGAATTTATTGTGCGCTGATTGTATCAACAATAGACATATTGCGTATTCTCTTGATTGGCCCTTGCACAGCCAAAATTATAGAGATTACAACAATCAACAGAATAACGGCTACCTCTGGTAATGGAGTAGTCCAAGCATCACCCCATTTATAACCTATCAGCATTTCAAACAACAGCTTATTACAAAGCAGTCCCAATACTGTACCAACTATACCGCCGATTATGGTATAGGTGAAGGCTTCTGCAACGATCATTTTACTTAGCTGTCCCATGCTAACGCCGATGGCGCGGAAAGCGCCATACTGTTTCAACCGTGCAGACACACTCATGGAAATACTATTGATTATGTTAAAAATTGTAATCATTGCAATTAGGACGAGGAATCCATAGATGAACAGCCAAAAACAATAGTAAGTTCCCATGGTACTGCTGTTACCCATGCGTTCATCAGCGAAAGTAAATGATGAATCTACCATTTGGCGGATCACATAAACCTCTTCGTCTGTTGCGCCTTTCACTAACTGCACATCAATAACCGTATATTTCGACTCGCCAGTAATTTGTTCAAATGTATCCTCTGAACAAATAATTGTTCCAACATCGGCGGCACTGTAAAACGGACAGTCGGACAACATTCCCACGATTTGGATTTCTTTACTTTGTCCGTTTATATTCAGTGATACCGTATCGCCTATTTGTATTGTGTTCTGCGGATCATAAACGATTAAGCCCGTCCCCACATCAGTTTGCACAGATTCAAGAGAACCCTCTAACAAATAGTCCTTTGCCCAATCAAATTGATACTGCTCATAAGAGATCAAATCCATCTTTTTTTCAATGCCATTTGTGACAGAAGGAACCTCGTATGCAAACTTTCTTCCATACGCTAAATCCACAACAGGATTTTCCTTTAGAGTATCAAGTAATGTTTTGCCAATAGAGCAGGAGTTATCAGGGCTTATGATCGATAGATCTGCTGTCCATGGTTGAAGCGGTGTTAAGGTATGCTGCATGAACTCAACTGTTACAGAGAATGAAAGGAAAAGGATAATACTAAGAGCAAATGAACTTGTCATCAAAATCAGATTTTTCCGATTTGCTTTTGCGTGATAAATTCCAAGTGCTGTATCAATCTTAAACAGTCGTGTATTAGCGGCGTTTCTTGCAGGTTCCAAGGCGTTTGCATTACCGGAAACCGCTGCCAACGGAGATACTTTTGCTGCCTTTTTTGCCGGAGAGTAAGCAGCGAACAAAACCGTCACCAAACCCACGACGACTCCTGAAAGAATACTCGGTAGGCTAAATCCAAATGTAGGCATCGCCTCGAAATATTCTGGACTAAGGAAACGCAAAACCGCACACAAGACCCAAATGACAACTACACCGATGGAAATACCCACAGGGATCGCCAAACGACACCAACTAAGCGCCTCTTTCCGTACCAGGCGCATAACCTGTTTTGGCGTTGCACCGATACAGCGCATAAGGCCGAAAAACTCTGTCCGCTGAGCCACATTGCTGTTTAGGCTGCTTGCAATCATCATAATGCCAGCTAACATTACCAATACAAACAATACAGCCGCAGCCAAGTACACTTGTAACAAAAAGGGGACGCGGCTTTGTCCAAGCAAGCCAAGCAGATTATTGTTGGAAGATATTTGTTCATTCGATAAATTGCATTGTTCTTTCAAATCTGCAATTTTCCCTTGTATATTTCTTGTGTTTGCAAATTGAGTAAAAAACATAATGCCGTAATCATTCGGCTCCCCGTCTGATACATTCGGATAAATCGCGCAGTAATCCTCTGTGTTCAAAATAATGCCGTAGGAGTCGCCACTCATGATCGAGTCTGTATTATTCATAAATCCAGCTATGGTAAAATTCAGTTTATCACCATCAGGAGTTTCGACGGCAATGGAATCGCCAATCGCAACACCCATTATCTGTTTTACATTTTCAGTCACCAACGCTTCATTACTTGCCTGTGGAAAAACACCTTCTTCAAGTTGGTCAGTCCAGATTTCAGTTATATAGCTCTCATCACAACCGCATATTGCTACATTTTTTCCGCCCAAAGTATAGCCTAAATTTCCACGATAGTTGAGAACACCATACGGTGAAAACACTTCTATATCAGGCCGTGAAGCGATAATTGCTGCTTCCTCATTGCTGATATTCCGAATGGCAATATGCCAATTTCCAGACTCCTGCTGTGCCTGTAAAATCTGGCTGCGGATGAACATATCTGCCATTCCAAAAATAGTTGTAACCAGAAAGACCGCCAGCACAATGCAAAATATAGACATTCTGCTTTGCTTCTTGTGGATTTTTGAGGATATGGGAACAAGGTCAAGATAATGCTTCATTTGTTTTTCCTCCCAAATCCGTCAAAACACCATCGGATACCCGGAACACCCGATCAACGGATGCAGTCAGATTCTTATTGTGGGTAATCATCAAGATTGTTTGCTGGTAGCGACGGGACGCCTGTGTAAGCAAGGTAATAACATCCTGACTATTCTTGCTGTCCAGATTGCCAGTAGGTTCATCCGCCAGAATCAGTTTGGGTTTTGTGATCAACGCTCGACCAATGGCAACACGCTGCTGCTGTCCGCCGGAAAGTTGGCTCGGCAGATGATGCCGACGCTCAGTAAGCCCCAAGAGTTCCAAAATTTCTTCTATCGCTGCCGGGTCTGGCTTGCGATAGTCCAAGAGAAGCGGAAACATGATATTCTGCTCCACATTCAGCTCGGAAACCAACTGAAAGGATTGGAAGATAAAGCCGATATTACGACGGCGGAAAATCGTGCGCTGTTCCTCTTTCATGGAAAACAGGTCTTGTTCATCAACCCAAATGTGGCCGGAGGTAGGAGTGTCCAAAGCTCCAATACAGTTCAGTAGTGTGCTTTTGCCAGAGCCGGATTCTCCCACAACGGCAGCAAATTCGCCTTTATCCAGAGAGAAGGAAACCTTCTTCAACGCTTCGACTTTCGCCTCACCCTTTCCATAAGTTTTACATAAATCTTGTACTTTCAATATTTCCATAGTCATCAGTACCTCCTTTCTCAAAAGGATAGCAAAAGCAGCTTACAAGCAGATGAATTTGACCTTACAGTTCCGTAAGGAAAGAAAGTGTAAACCGCGTACCTTTTCCAGCTTCGCTTTGTACGGAGATAACACCGCCTTGCCCTTCAATAATGGACTTGGCAAGGGGAAGCCCCAGCCCGATTCCTTGTGTATCAATGGAATGTTTGCTGCGATAAAAGCGTTTGAAAATATGGTGAATATCTTCCGGGGCTATGCCGTTTCCATTATCAGAAATGAAAATCCGAAACATGGCAGGAGTGCGATCCCATGTTATATAGACAATGCCGCCAGCTTGTGTGTGATCCAGCGCATTTTTTACAATATTTCCAATCGCTTCGCCTGTCCATTCCATATCACAGATAAGCTGTTGTTCACCATCACCATCTATCTGAATCTGCTTGTTTTCGCTTTTAGCCCTTGTGGTTAGTTCATTGACGGAATGAGCTATCAACTCGGACACACGGCAGCTTTTTTTCTCAAAAACAATGTTTCCCGTATCCAGCCGGGTTATTTTCAGCATGGATAAGATTAGCTGCTCCATACGCTTTAGAGAAATCCCCATCTTCGCCGCAAACTGCTTGACCGTTTCCGCATTTTCCGGCTCACTTTCAATGATCTCCTGATACATAGTGAGGGCTGCCAGAGGCGTTTTGAGCTGGTGAGATATGTCGGATATGGTGTCTTTCAAAAACTCTTTTGCTTTATATTCTGTTTCATTTTTGGATTGGAGCATGGTTGCAAGCTGTTCTATCGAAGAAAACACCTGATAGATTGCGCCCTCGTAATTCTGTGGCAAATGAGAAGAGTAATCCCCGTTGATGTAATTTGATAATATTTTGTCGGCCTGTTGGTACAATCGCTTCCTTTTCCAGAAAAAAACGAATACTCCTATGGTAAGCACAAAGAGAAAAAATAACACAGTGCATAGCATGATGAAGAAAGCGGAACGCTGAAATTGATTAAAAAAAGGCCGCATACTGCTTTCTGCCTGTTTTCCCAAACCCGCAGCCGTTAATAATGACCTGCCATTTTCACTAATGTTCGTATTAGTAAAGGCAACTGCTATCACTTCTTTAGAAACACCCTGTTCCAAAAGTGAGGACGAAACCGCTTCATCGTGTTTGAGCCATAGGACTTCCACATCGTTCACCTGATAAATAGTCAAAACGGTTCCTGTACCTACAAACAACAGGGAAAACAAAATTAAAAATATCAGGAAGCCTTTAATCTGTCTATCTTGGTACAAGTTCATACAGACACCTCTTTCCATTGGTAGCCAAATCCCCGGATGGTTATAAGGTGTTCTGGATGGGACGGATCGGTTTCCACTTTTTCACGAAGCCGCCGTACATAGACGGACAGGGTGTTATCATCAACAAAATTTCCTGTATCATCCCACAGCTCATTTAGAATGATGTCCCTTGTCACAACGCGATTTGCATTTCTTACCAGCAGGCAAAGCAAACGATATTCAGCGCTTGTCAAATCCAATGCTTTTCCCTTTAAGGTTGCACGGCTACCCAACAGATCAATGGTAATGTCGCCACATTCCATAGAAGTGTTTTTTTCGCTTTTGGAAACTCCGGCCCGACGCAGCAGCGCCCGGATACGGGAACACAATTCCCCCAGCTTGAAAGGCTTGGTGATATAATCGTCCCCGCCGCTATCTAACCCACGGATTATGTTGACTTCTTCATCCGATGCGGTCAGGAATATAATCGGGACTTTCTGATTTTCTTTTCGTACTGTTTCACATACATCAAATCCAGTTCCATCTGGCAGGGTGACATCCAAAATCAACAAATCGTATCTGTCGAGTTTGGATAAGTATTGTTTTGCTTCAGATACAGTACGGGCAACTTCAACATCAAATTCATTCTTTTTCAAAGAGTAGACCAAGCCATCTATCAGACTAACATCATCCTCCAATAGTAATATTCTATTCATTTTTTAATTCCTTTCCTTGTTTTGTCCGGCCATCAAGCGGCTTTTCCGCAGCTTTAGGGATCAGCCAAACACCAGCCATTTTCACAGCGCCGGGGATACGCCCACCGGCGCAATAATAATTTACTCTACGAGGTGTCACGCCCCATTTCTCGGCGGCCTCTTTTAATGCCATGTAGTCCATTTCGCACCTCCACAGGATATATTATAGTTCTCTACCTCGAATAATACAAGTTAGAGCCTACACGGATGCGAAATAAAATACTACTTTATGTAAAATTTCATTACATTCTCATAATCTAACCCGAAATGTACAATGATATAGGGTGATATGAGAATGAACCAAGATGAAAGAAGGTTTGACTTTCAC
>ERZ808054.471-NODE-471-length-38153-cov-4.909471_pt1 | contig 38153 bp, 30 predicted proteins | sample MGYA00380201_ERZ808054 | MGnify/ENA primary metagenome ERZ808054 (study PRJEB31490, sample SAMN06133419) | mouse gut metagenome | isolation source: Z5_2 | host: mice | place: China: Chengdu | collected 2015-05 ...
CTTACACTTGTTGAGGTACTCTCACTTACGCTGGTCGAGGTGCTCTCGCTTACACTGGTTGAGGTACTTTCGCTCACACTGGTCGAGGTGCTTTCACTTACATTTGTTGAGGTACTTTCGCTTACACTTGTACTGGTGCTCTCACTTACACTTGTTGAAGTGCTCTCGCTTACGCTGGTCGAAGTGCTTTCACTTACACTTGTTGAGGTGCTTTCACTTACGCTCGTGCTGGTACTCTCGCTTACGCTGGTTGAAGTACTTTCGCTCACACTCGTTGAGGTGCTCTCGCTTACGCTCGTTGAGGTACTTTCGCTCACGCTCGTCGAAGTGCTTTCACTTACACTTGTTGAGGTACTCTCACTTACGCTGGTCGAGGTGCTCTCGCTTACACTGGTTGAGGTACTTTCGCTCACGCTGGTTGAAGTACTCTCACTTACACTCGTCGAAGTGCTTTCGCTCACACTCGTGCTGGTGCTTTCACTTACGCTCGTTGAGGTACTCTCACTTACACTGGTCGAGGTGCTTTCACTCAAACTCGTTGAAGTACTCTCACTTACACTTGTACTGGTACTTTCGCTTACGCTGGTTGAGGTGCTCTCACTTACACTTGTCGATGTACTTTCACTTACGCTCGTTGAAGTACTTTCGCTCACGCTGGTGCTGGTGCTTTCACTTACGCTGGTTGAGGTACTCTCACTCACACTCGTGCTAGTGCTCTCACTTATGCTCGTTGAGGTACTTTCGCTCGCGCTTGTTGAAGTGCTTTCACTCAAACTGGTACTAGTACTCTCACTCAATCTCTGTGCTTCTGAATAAGAAGTACTTGCCGAAGTCGAATTGGACTCACTAGTACTATTAGCCTTTTCCATAGAATCAGACTGCGAAGTACTTGCTGAAGCAATAGTGCTCTGTTCGTTATATGCACTTGTGCTGTCTTTTATCGAATTGCTGTCGCTTGTACTGTCAATCGTTGAACGCAACACCGACTCGCTATTCGATGCAGAGGACGCAGAAGTACTCATGCTGGTTATGGTACTCTGTCCATTAATAACATCATTATAACCATCATCTAATGGAGTTCCATCTTCCCCAAGCTGTTCCTTATAATAATAAGTTATAACCTGAGCTTTATTCCAATAAGCTACGTCTTTTTCTACACTTAAGACATATAGTTTCTTACCATTTTGACCGAATACCCAATACTGACCGTTATCATCCTTGTCGATATAACTACCAGCTGCAAAAGTCTCAATATCACTTTTCTTACCTCCTGCCGTCTGGTGCCCAATAGAAAATTTCCATCCATTCTTAATACTATAATCGTCCCATTGTATGGTAATCTGACGCTTTTGCCCTTTTCCATCTGTATAGGTAAGTTTATACCAATTTCCGCTTTCATCTGATACAACAATATATTGATATCGAGAAGCTATGTCCGGACTGCCCCCAGCTGCAGAATAGCCTCCTCGATCAGTTATCCCTGTTCCAAATCCAGATCCATCAAAAAGGCCAGCATTCTTGTTGTACTCTGTATACGATATTACCTTGCCATTTTCATCCAAGTTTATAAGTTTACTTGTATTACCATCCTCAGTTAGAAGATAAGAATATGACCCATCTGCATTTTGCTGCCTGACTGCATCTTTTGAATAGTCCACCCCTCCTACTTCAATGTAAACAGATTCGTTACCTGTTTTATCTGTCCTAATTTCATAGACTATATCAGGCGGATTCGATGGTGTCGGTCCTGGCTTTACTGTAGGTTTGCTCTGCTCTACGCCTGTAATAGTCTCAGTCTTTCCACCATCTGACACATATTCTAACTTCTTCTCCTCTACCGTTACATCATTACCATCAGTTTTGTACTGATACAGTTTCTGTTGCACCACTCCATTACTATCAATATATGAAACCCGGTATGCCTGATACTCCTCATCCCAAGTCATCTCGTCATTAAGGGTTGCTCCCTTTGAAGCAAGATCATACTTGATGATTGCTTGTGCCAGATTTTTTGCCTCATTATCATCAATCTTATCATCTTCAAGTGCCTCAGATTTTATACTATCTACTTCCGATGCCGCACTCTGCTGCTCGGAAGTATATGCACTGTTCAGAGATTCTGACGCACTCCCATATTCGCTTACAGCCGTACTCGCAATCGTACTTACTGAATCATATGTAGATTCAGCGGCTGACTGGCTTGTAGATGCAGACGTACTTGTCTCTTCGCTCACAGATTCATACGTGCTGCTTTCCTCTGACAGAGATGTAGATCCTGACACGCTGACGCTGTTCACATCACTATAGCTCTCTGAAAAAACAGTTGAATGAACCTCGGAAGTTGATGTAGCCCCGCTCCAATCCTGTGCTGTCTCCGTTGTCATATCGTCCGCTGGTGCATCGTCCGCTGGTGCATCGTCCGCTGGTGCATCCTCCGATGGCTGCTCCGCTGTTGTATCACCTGCCGATGTGTCTATTGATGACTGATCCGTCGTCGTATCATCTGCCGGTATATTCTCCGACGGCTGTTCCGTCGTCGCACCCTCTGTAGATGCTCCTGCCTGTTGTCCTTCATCTGCTGGTGCCAATGCATCTGATGATGCCGGTGTATCCGCCGATGGCTGCGTGCTTGTTGCCTGTGTCGCCTCTGTTGGTGTCTCCACAACCGATGCCGGCGCTGCATCCGCAGACGGCGCTTCATAGGCAACAGCCTCAGCCTCATATGACTGCGCAACTGCAGATTCATCAATGATTACGTCACTGGCAGAACCATCATTATTCAGGTTCTCATTCGTCGCAGCATATACGACATTGGCATCCTGAAAGTAACCTGCACCCCCAAGTGCAATGCCCGCTGTCGCAATTGCTTTCATTGCCTGTTTTTTCTTCATAATTCTCCTGCCTTTCTTTCCTTCAGAAACCATATGAAAATTAATTTACTGATTCCGCAGAAATTCCTTGGAATAATCAATCGTACATTTACTCTAGTACAGTATAGCAAAAAAAGTCTTTCACAAACTCTTTCACTTCCCTTCATGCATGCGTTTTTTATCCATATAATCTATGATATCGCCTTTTTCTACCATATGTCGCCATCGTCAAGAAGCCTGCAGCTGACTCCCCCTCTGCCTCCGCATTGTTTCCGGAAACTCATATCAATACGCGCCCCGATTTCGTAGCTGTTTTCCCTCCCCACCCCTATACACAGGAGCAGATACTGATTTTCACTGTATCTGGTATAAATATCTCCCCGGCGCAGATGTGCCCGAAAAGCCGCACACAATTTTTCACCCTGCCTTTCACAATATTCCCTGCCAGCAGCAGGGTGCCCGCCAGCATCAAGAATTGTGCACAGGAGCAGGCTGAAATGTACTTTCCCACGCTTTACAACACGCTTAAGCATACGAAAGCAATCAGAAAAACCCGGAAGAGTACAGGCATATGCCCCCGCTCCCGGCATATTTTCCATCAGGTATCTCCCGATGTCATCCTCGGTTCCCTCTGGGCGAAGCACTCTGCCGCCCATTTGGCGGAACTGCTCCTGCTCCTTTTTGGACAAAAATCCATCCCTTTCCTGCGCACGCTCCGCAATCTTCCTGTATACCTTCTCTGCCTCCTTATGGCGCCCCAGTGCAATCAGACTGTCAATCCACCATGTCTCCCATCCCCCATAAGGACAGGTCTCCGCCGCATGTCTGGAAAGCTTTTCCATCTTTCCATATTCACCATCTTCTTTGAGACAGCCAAGCAGGTATCGGAGCATAGCAGCATATTTTTCCTGATAACTCCTGCTTTTCTCTATGACCCATTGCTCATTGGACAACTGCGGAAGGAATTCTCCCTGATATAATTCATATGCCTGTTCACATAATGCTGCCTTTTCCCCTCTGTCCTTCTCCGTCTCGAACTTGTCTGCCACCTTTTCAAATTCCCAGACATCAGATTCTACCTCTACGCTTCCCCCAAAACGTATCACTCCCGCCTCAAGGAAAATATACTCTCCGGACGGCAACGGCGATGTTTCCAGATATTTGCGCAAACGAAAAATTGTATTATTGAGAGAGGCATTGGAATCTTCCACCTCATCCCATCCATAGAGACCCTCGGCAATGGCACTTTTGCTAAAGTCATGCCCGGGTCTGGTCATCAGGATCTGAAAAAGCTGCCTGAATTTCGAATTTCTCTGTTTTCCAAATGTAAGCACCATGTCTGCGTATCTGGCAGAAAATCTGCCAAACATTCTCACCGACAACTTGTTTCCGTTCACGCCAAACTTCCCCCTTCCCACAATCACCCCATCTGCATCACTCCTGCTGTTCCCCGAATCTGGCCGGCTGAAGCTCGTAGCAGTGATGAATCAAAATGTCCTTTCCCTGTCCATCCTCAAGGAACCTCTCTTTGATACGTTCAGCAATCATATCAGCCTGCCCTTCCGTAGTATCAATGACCAGAACCAAGTATTGACTGCTGGAATACCGGGTATATACATCTCCAATACGAAGCGCAGATCCAATGTGTTCTCCCAAACGTTCCATCAGTTCATCCTTTTCATAAGGAAGAAGGCTCTCCCCCTGCTCATCCACTACGGTAATCAGAATCACGCACGCTTCCTGCCCGCTTCTGATAAGTCCACGCTCCAGAAAACGGTAGATTCCCTTAAATGTCTCATAATCCTGACAGAATGCCCCCGGCTGTCTGATCTGTTCAATCAGTTCTCTCCGCACTCTTTTGACATCCTTAATATAATGATTTTTCCTGTCTTCCTTCTGTTCCGGATATGTATATTGCTCGGCTCCGCGTTCCTCCAGTTCCTCCTCAACGCGTCCAAGCAGACCCTTATATGTCTCTCCCGGCTGGCACAACGCATATACTACCGTGACCGTGGGACTGATTCTGCCCTTTTCCCTGCCCGAGCTGTCACGAAAACGATTTTCAATGCGTCTGCAGGTCTCCCGTGCCTGCTCCTCCCTTCGACAAGAAGGCATGAAAATAAGGAATTCATCACCACCATACCGACCAAGAATATCGTCCTGATGCGTCATATAATCCAAAATCTGCGCTACCTGCTTAAGGCATTCATCACCTGCTAAATGACCATACTGGTCATTGATCCGCCTCAGCTGATTCACATCACACAGGAAAAGCGTCCCCATGTGCTCTGTGTTTACCATCGAGGCAATCTTCTCTTCAACAGCATTTTTCCTCAGGATGCCGGTAAGACTGTCCAGATTTATCGTCTTTGTCTGCTTCTTTTTCTGCTTCCAGTTCAAAATTCATACCCCCTTAACCGTTCCTCATTGTAACCACCATCTTAACTGCTTCGGCAACTTCCATTAACACCCGGCATCACTGTCTGCTGCATTCCCTCATAAGCTCCACCATCTCTCTGACCATCTCAAAGTCCTCTTTTGACGAGCAGTCGAACCAGTCCTGCCCGCCAGCCAGGACATACGGTGCATGGGCGCAAAGCTCTTCAAACAACACACCCGCCTTTTGCCCTGTACGGTCAGCCCGGATGATCCATTTTCTATGCTCCCTGTCATAAAGAATCAATTCCCCATCCATCCTGCCGGTGACGTCTGTAATCTCCGGAGCCTGATATTCCCCTGTCTTATCATCCCGGGTTCTTATATATGTAAAGACAATATCTTTATAGAGAATCCGATGTCTTCTTGTTTTCGATTCTTCTATTACAATAAGATTCTTTTGAAAAAGAACCTTTTCCGGCGCAATCCCGATTTCCATATTCTCCATGATGTTTTCCTTTCCCATTCTCCGCAGACTGTCCGGGTGTTAACGGACAAATTTCATATTCTGACTACAATGTTTCCGGGAAAGGATGTCGCTCTTTGCCTGAAAAAGATAATGGCAAATAATTAATGAGGGGAACGCCTGTTTCAGGGCATGAAAAAATAAAGCCAGAGAAAAATAATTCTCCGGCTTTTATTTCTATGCCCTGCGTTTTACAGTTACCGAAATGTATATTGTCAGTGACAAGCCTATTGTGATATAATTTCATAAGGATTTATGAAAATACCTTATCTCTGTAGTCAGAATATGAATTCCGCCTACGTCACCAGCCCCATCCGCCCCAGATAACGCACATGTTCTTCACCTGTTGTCTTCAGATAAATCCTTGTCGTCTCAATGGAACTGTGCCCCAGCATATCCGCCAGCTTTACGATATCCCCGCTGATCTTATAAAAGGCCGTGGCAAACAAATGGCGGAGATTATGAGGAAACACTTTGCTTTCCTCCACCCCCGCGCTTCTGCATAAATTTTTCATTTCTCTCCAGATCTGTCTCCTTGAGATTCCTTTTCCGTTTCCTGTCAGGAAAATCTCACCGGCAGTAATCCCCTGCCCTTTGGCGTATTTCAAAAGCTTCCGGCACAGCTTTTCCGGGAAAAAGATGATGCGCACCTTTCCTTTCAGGCTAACCTCCGTCCTGCCCCGCTTTGCCGCCTCTACCGTTATATAGGGAACTTCGCTGACCCGGATACCTGTGCCGCAGATTGCCTCCATCAAAAGTGCCAGCTTCTCCTTCCCTTTGTCTTTTGCCGCTTTCAGCAATTTCTCATATTCCTCACGACTCAGTTCCTTTGACTGGTTTCTGAACAGCTGCCTTTGTATCCGGAGAAATTTTACCCTGCATTCATCCCACCCTGCATACCGGAAAAAGACATTTAATGCGGAAAGCTTCGCATTAACCGTGCAAGGCGCATAATTTTCCCCTTGCAGATATGCCTTAAACCCCGCCACTATTTCCTTGTCCACCGCCCTGCCGTTCATCCACTCTTGGAAAACCCGTAATTCCCTCAGATATTTCTCAATAGTCGCATCCCCATATTCCTCCTGCTTCAAGTGCTTTTCAAATTCTGCCAGCTTTTCATTAGTCAATATGTGTCCCATTACTATAACCTCCGAGTATATTTTTTAGAATTATAGTACCACATTTGGGAATATAAAATCTTCCTTACTCACCTCTGCGCATGAAAAAAGCCAAAGATTCTCTTATCCTTGGCTCTAAATTTCTTATAAATACTTTCTTGCCTGCTTTTCATCAAACTGATATAAGACGCATATTTTATCCACAATTTCCTGTTCCGATAAACCTGTGTCACGAAGAACCGTTACAGTGTTTTTAACAGACTGCTCATATTTAACACTCATCTCATTTAGTTCTGTGTGAACAGTATCCAGCTCTGTGTGAGCAGCATCCAATTTGATCTGCGTTGCATCCAGTTCCGTGTGAGCAGCATTCAATTGGGTCTGTGTTGCATCCAGCTCATCCTGCATCTCATCAATCATATATTGTACGGTATTGCGGTCAAGTTTGTATAATTCTTCCGAAAACATATCCATCACCTTCTCTACATTCAGGCAAATTCCATTTTCAGCCCGGTATTAGATTTCTGCTCAAAAAAATGATAATATTCGTCAGGGTATGCATGAAAAGCCTTGGGACTTTTCTCAAACAATATGATTGTATAGACATCTTTGATATCACGATAGTTGAAGCGTTTTCCAGATGCCTTTGCGCCCCGCACCCTCTTATACTGGCGGAGCAGCAAATCTGCGGAATAGCAGGCGCTCCTTTGCCCCGGGAAAGCATAACCAATCTTCTGCATCTCCAAATTGGCGATGCTGCCGTCCTCCAGTTCCACCACAATGTCCATGACCAGCAGTGAACTTTCATCGGAAATCCTCACGGAGTCGGCAGGCAATACCTTGAGGACTTTTACCTTCTGGCCAAGCATATGCGATAGAAAGTCGTTGAATCTTTCCGGCACGTATTCGGGGTTCATGACTTCCTTAAAGAAGCCGTCATACAAAAGCTTCAGCCCCCTTACGATGCTTGCGCTATACAGGGGTTTAAATATGAAATTCTGCCTGAGAAACTGCCTGCACACCCATGCATCTGGCTAAAAAATCCACCCATGAGGAAGCTGTGCCGTTATTTTTGGATGACTCATAGCTTTCCTCTAATTCCGCAAGGAGACGGATCCTGACAGCGCTACGGTGGATATAACAAGGGTCAGGGTCGTCATAAAATTTGATGCTGTATTCTATAATGATCTTTTCATCAAAGGGAAGTTCATCCCATTTGCCGTCATACAGAATTGTATCTTCATAATGGACAGTGATATACTTTGTTTTTTTTGGTGTTTGCTTTCCACGCAGGAACATGTTTTTCCTCTTTTCATCTCTGTCATTTTGCAAAATATCTGCGGTGAACGAAATTACTTATGTTGTTTATTGCATGTGTTGCCTCTTTATACATGAAAGTGTACTTGATTTAGCTGTCTGCGGCAACTGTTTTGGCTCAAAAAGACAAAAATAAACACTTGTGGCAAAAATCTTTCCCCCCATTTTCTTAAAAATTCTCACCAATTCACAAGAATCTGTTCTATTCAAAAGTGTGCATTGCTGGTTAAACTAAAATCAAGCAAAGGGCATTCGGAAAGCCTGATCAATCTATTAAATTTGTCAGGAAGGGAAGGGAAAAAATGGAAAAAAAGAAAAAAGAGAAATGGAGCCTGAAAGAAGATATCCAAAAAAGATGGCAGCTTTATCTGATGCTGTTACTGCCGGTAACTTATATAATTGTTTTTTGCTATGTGCCGATGGGCGGTATCCTGATTGCTTTTAAAGATTATTCGTTCCGAAAAGGAATTTTGGGAAGCGACTGGGTAGGGTTAAAGTATTTCAAACAATTTTTTACAAACCCGGATATGATGAGGCTGTTAAAAAATACATTGATCATCAGTCTCTATTCATTGGCTGTGAGCTTCCCGGCGCCAATTATTTTGGCATTGGCGCTTCATTCTATAGGGGGAGTTAAATTTAAGAAGTTTATGCAGTCGCTGACCTATGCGCCTTACTTTATTTCCACAGTGGTTATGGTAGGTATCATTCTGCAGTGCTTCCATTTAAATATCGGTATTGTGAATAACCTGTTTGAATTGGTGGGCTTGAACCGGGTAGACTTTATGGGGAAGGCATCTTACTTCCGCCATATTTATGTCTGGTCCGGCGTGTGGCAGGGGACCGGATATGCGGCGGTCATTTACATAGCAACCTTGGGAAATGTGGACCAGTCTCTTGTGGAGGCATCGCTGATCGATGGTGCGAACCGTATGCAGAGGATCAAAATTGTGGAACTCCCGGCGTTAAAGCCAATCATTACGATCCAGCTGATCATGGCGGTAGGCGGCATTATGGGTGTGGGATTTGAAAAGGTATTCCTGATGCAGAATTCCTTAAACCTTCCGGTATCTGAAATTATTTCTACCTATGTATATAAACGAGGTCTCACTGACATGCAATATTCATTTGCAACGGCGGTAGGGTTGTTTAACTCGGTGGTGAACTTTATTTTACTGTTTTTTGCCAATAAGTTTTCACAGAAGTTTGGCGAAACAAGTTTGTGGTAAGGGGGACAGGACATGAAGAAAGAAAGTACGGCGGAAAGCCATGGTATAGAAGTAAAATTGTATCGTTCCGTGCCGGATCGGATTTTTCTGGGATGTATCTGGGCTATGCTGATCTTCATTATGGTGATCATTTTAGTGCCGGTGCTGTTCATTATCGCATCCTCCTTCAGCGATGCCAGTGCAGTATCAGCAGGCAAGGTGTTTTTGTGGCCGGTGGATTTTTCCCTGGCAGGCTATCAGGTCATCTTCCAGTCACCTAACATTGTAAGGGCTTTCCTTAATTCTGTGGCATATACGGTGGTGGGAACAATTGTCAGTGTCACATTGACCTTGTTCGCCGGATATCCGCTGGCAAGAACTGACTTAAAGATCCGCGGGGTGGTAATGTTTCTGTTTACCGTAACGATGTTCTTCAGCGGCGGCATGATTCCTACTTATTTAGTGGTTAGTAAATTAAAACTGATCGACAGCTTTTGGGCAATGATCCTTCCTTCCGCTATGGGGGTATGGAATGTGATCCTGATCAAGACCTATGTCCAGAGCTCTATCCCGACAGAGATTTTCGAGAGCGCTGCCATTGACGGATGCTCTGACTGGAAATATTTCGTAAAAATGGTGATTCCGCTGGCAAAGCCGATCATTGCAGTAATGATTTTATTGTATGCGGTAGGAAAATGGAATGATTTCTTCTCAGGTTTGTTGTACCTGAACGATGTGAATAAGCAGCCTTTACAGTTGCTGCTGAGAAATATTCTGGTATCCAATGATACCACTGGCATGCAGTTGAGTCTGGCGGAGCAGATGAACCGTCAGGAGCTGAAAACTTTGTTGCAATATTCACTGATCATAGTATCATCCGTACCGGTAATGCTCCTGTATCCCTTTATCCAGAAATATTTTGTAAAGGGTATCATGATGGGATCCATTAAGGGGTAACGATGATAATGTGGGCAGTCAATATAAAATAAAAAAGGAGAGGTAAATTATGAAGAGAAAAACAATCATGACAAGAGTTACGGCAATCGGTCTTGCAGCAATGATGCTCCTTAGCGGTTGCGGCTCAAACGGAAACGACAGTACAGGAAGCAGCAATGACACTGCCGGAAGCACAGGCGGGGAGGGCAGCGCGGCATCATCCTCAGAAGAGTCCTCGGATGAGCAGGTTACGCTGACGGTTGCTGTACAGATGAACGAAAAGGGAGAATATTCCAGTAACAACTATGCAATCGCATGGATCGAGGAGCAGACAGGGGTGAAGTTGGAGTTTGTATCTCTGCCCAGCAGTGATGCAGAGACCAAGCTGAACCTTATGCTTGCCAGCGATTCTTACCCGGATGTGATCTGCTATGGTCTGAACAAGCAGAAAATGGTTAAGTTTGGGAAGGAAGGGATCTTCATCCCCTTAAATGACCTTTATGAGCAGTACGGTGATAATATGAAGAGCTTCTTCGAGGACAGACCTCAGTATGCCCAGAATGCTTATGCGCCGGACGGCAATATTTATGGGTTCCCGACATCTAATGAATGCTATCATTGCACAGCTTACCCGAAACTCTGGTATAACAAAGAGTGGCTTGAGAGCTTAAATCTGTCTGAGCCTACCACAACAGAGGAACTGAAAGAGGTTCTGCTGGCAGTGCGTGACAGCGATTACAATGGAAACGGAACAGCCGATGAAATTGCCCTGACCGGCAGCCCGGATTGGGATTGCCAGTTGGAATGGTGGCTGATGAATTCTTTTATACCTTGTGACAAGACAACACTTTCTTATGCAAAGGACGGAAAGGTGGTCTTTGCCTGTGACACTGACGAGTTTAAGCAGGGGCTGGAATATATGCATAATCTGTTTGTAGAAGGTCTGATCGATCCGACTACTTTCTCACAGACTAGTGACCAGATGCAGCAGGTTGTCCGTTCTGATGAAAAGAGAGTATTTGGTTATACTGCAGACCACTTTGCAATGGGGATTGACTTAGAGAATGAACATATGAATTCTGTGATAGCAGCCTTGCCGCCTGTAGAAGGGCCTGCCGGAGCAAGATATCAGCTCCACAATGATTTCGTAGATCAAAGCTCCGATTATTCCTGGTTTATCACTGATAAGTGTCAGAATCCGGAAGCTGCTTTTAAGGTAGGGGATTTCCTGATGGGCAATGAATGTACTATGGTTCAGCAATATGGCGAAAAAGGCAAGAACTGGGGTGAATTGGATGAACCCACGGCTTCCATCATGGAAGGTGTTGACGCTATTTACTGGATTACGCCCGGATTCACATCCAATGAAAATGATGAGTATAACAAAAACACATGGTGGACAGGACTTTATAATAATAGGGCGGAATTCCGTGCAGCAATGTCTCCGCTTCCGGAAGAAGGAGATATGTACAAGTCTAACTCTTATGAAGCGAGATTATTTGAAGAAACAGCAAAAGTGGATGATTATTTCTATCCTGAGTATCTGCCAAAGAAAATTTTTATTGAGGATCCAGATGATTCTGAGCGTTTTGCGACTCTTCAGACCTCATTACAGGAATATGTGAAAACCGCTATGGCACAGTTCATTACCGGTGAAATGGATCTTGAGAAAGACTGGGATTCCTATGTAAGCACTTTGCAGGGGTATGATGTAGACAGCTATATCCAGCTTTACCAGCAAGCTTATGATGTATATAATAACGCCGCAAACTAACAAAATTTAAAAAGAATAAGCGGGATTCTCAGTTTGGGAAGAGTGCGTATGCCTTTCGGGGCATGCGCTTTTCTCGCGTTATACTTTTGCTTAACGGAAATTATTGGTATAATATAATTGATGATGAAAAAGAAAAGTGTCCAGCGGCAAGTCTGGGCAGAAGGGCATGTACACGGGGGTGTGCAGATAGGTATATTTATGAAATATAAAAAAGTTTATGTTCGCCTGATAGTTTCCTATTTGCTTATTTTTATCATACCACTGCTGATCGATGCTTACAGCATGGAGAATATTGCCACCTCTACTCAGGAAAATATCTGCAGGAATGTTCTGGTGAATTTAAACCATGCCAGAGATACCATTGACGATAATTTTCAGGAGATTGATACGATTGTCCAGAATCTGACCAGCAACAGCACCATCCGCCACATTGCGCTTTTGATGGATGGGAAGAGGAAATATATTGAGATTTCCCGGCTTCTGGCGGCAAAGGATTATATGAAGACCATGCGGATCCAGGCTTTTGTGGAGGAGTACTATCTTTTTTTGCGTGATAATGATATGGTGATCAGCTCAGACCATATATTTCAGGATGATGATTCAGCCCAGTATGCTTTCAATTACGATGGGATGGAATGGGAAGCATGGATGGAGAAGATGGAGGAAAGCTACACAAATTATATTTTCCCCGAGGCAAGAACGAAGCAGAATACAACAATGGGAAACAGGATCCTGTATGTACAGTCTATGTTTACCGGTGCAGGTGTAAAGGGCAATTTTGTTTTTCCGATTAAAAGTGAGACGATCAAAAATCTGCTCTCGGATACTTATGTTTCCGGGGACGGCTGGGCTTATATGCTGGATAAGGATGGGAATGTGCTGCTTACCGTGCCATCGGAGACGGAAGAATTTGAGCTGGTGCCGGAAGAATATCTTTTGAACGGAGAGGCTATCCAGGAAGTGAAGCTGAATGGGAGACAGGCGGAGATCATCAAGACAGTTTCCGGGGAAAGGGGCATTACTTATGTGGCAGTACTTCCCAAGGAGTACATAACAGCACAGATCAATCAGGCGCAAAAGCGGATCCTTTGGCTGATGGCTGCTGTCCTGGTTTTGGGTGCAGGAGGTATTTTAGGAGTATCCTGGTACCGCGGGCGGAAAATTGATAATATCCTGCAGATGCTGTTCCAGATCGAAGGAAGCGAGGCAGAAGAACTGAAGGGGGATGAAATGGTCTATATCTCCCAGTCGCTGGAGCAGTTGATCGAGAACAATGAAGACTTGAAGAAGAATATTAAAAAGCAGGAACCCATTATCCGGCAGCTTTTGACGGAACGTCTTTTGAGAAATGGGAACAAGGATAAGGAGCTGGAAAGGTACGGCATCCATCTGGAGGGCAGAAAAAGTATCGTGATTGCCTATCAGATCGAAGAGCAGCAGAGCGAGGAGATGGAGATCGGCACAGGGGAAGCCATTGTATACAAGCAGATCCTTCTGAAAAAACTGGGAGCGATCCTTAAGGGAGAACAGTATGCCTGTGATATAGATATTAAAGGCGGGTCGGTGATCTGTGTCCTGAAAGAGGAAAATAGCTATAAGAGAGAGCAGACAGCAGAGGCATTGGAAAAGCTGTGCGCGGAGTTCTGGGAAAAGGATGGGATTAAAGTCAAGATAGCAGTAGGAAATATCTGTGAGGGTGTGGAAAAGATCAGTAAATCCTACGACCAGTTATATGAAATGCTGCAATATGGATCTGCCCCTGATAAAAATGTATTTTTCTATGAGGACAGTTTAGAGAGCAAGGATTATTACTATTTTCCGGGACCTTTGGAGGAACGTCTGGTCAATGCTGTGCGGCTGGGAAATATGGAGAGCATGCATGAGCAGTTGAAAGAAATTTATCAGGTCAATGTACTGGAGCGGGATATCAGCCCATCCATGATGCATTTTCTGGTGAATGACCTGCAATGTACGGTCTTTAAGGCGTTGCACAGCCTGCATGACCAGGTGGAGATTGCAGAAAAGGAAATCTATGCCCGGCTGGAGCAGCTTAACTGGGAGAACGATATTTTGCTGCGCTTTAACAGGATCAACCAGATTTTCCGCTATATGTGCGAGAAGGTACAGGCGCAGACTAATGAAAGCAATGGCCGCCAGAGGGCGGATATTGAACAATATATTCAGGAAAATTACAGTGACAGTGAGCTTGGTCTTACGAAGATTGCCGATGATTTTGGCTATGCAAGCACTTATTTTTCCAAACTGTTTAAAGAACTGTTTCACGAAAATTTTGTCAGCTATCTGGAGAAAGTCAGGATCGAGAAAGCCTGTGAGCTGCTGGCAGAGGGAGTCAGGATGGAGGATATTGCAGTGCAGACAGGATATAACAGTGTTTATGTGCTTCGCAGTGCGTTTAAACGGATCAAAGGAGTGACCCCCAATGAATATCGGAAAAATACGATTGGGGGGGGGTAATGAGTAAAAAACTTTTGCCTGTATTTATGCTTAAGCAGAATGGAGGACATGAAAATGGATATTGGGTACAATTACGAAGAATGGCAGTTTGAAGGGCGCAGGGCAGTGCTCGTAAAGCCTGACTGCGAAGCAAACGGGAAATGGGCGGTTTATACGGAATATTTCTGGGCATTCCCGGACACGGCAATCGAACTTTTGGAGAGAGGCTGGCATGTAGCTTTTTTGGAAAACATCAATAGGTGGGGGCTGGAGGCTGATCAGGAAGCGAGACATCGATTCTGCGCATATCTGCATAAAAAATATGGGCTTGCAGATAAGTGTGTTCCTATTGGGATGAGCTGCGGCGGGCTCCATGCGGTTAAATACGCAGGGATGTACCCGCAGGATATTGCCATGCTTTATCTGGATGCGCCGGTGCTTAATCTGCTCAGCTGTCCCATGAAATTCGGGAAAGGGGAAGCCAGACCGGATTGGGTAAGGGAATGTCTGGATGCCCTGCAGATGACGGAATCCGACATGATCGGTTACCGCAGGCATCCTTTGGATTACATACCAATATTGGTGGAAAACAAAATTCCGGTACTTATGATCTATGGTGATATCGATGAAGAGGTTTATTATAGTGAAAATGGTTTTTTGCTGGAAAACGCATATCGAAAAGCCGGTGTTCCCATTCATGTGATCTGTAAAGAGGGGTGCGGGCATCATCCGCATGGTCTGGAAAATCCGGCTGTGGCTGCTGACCATATAGAAAAGCTTTATGAAAATGATGCCTGTATTTGAGCGGACAGACCGATGCGTCAGGAAGGAGGATGAAGGGGATTGCGCAGAGCTTTTTGCTATTTCGTATTGTTGCTGCTGTCAGGTATTCTTGTCGGCTGTGGACAGAAGCCGGATGAGGAAGCGGTTACGGAACAGAAAATGAAGCTGCTTTTCATCCATAATAATCCCTGTGAAGCCTGTGATGAGGAAGGGCGTTTCCGGGAAATTCTGGACCAGGTCATACAGGAAGAAAATATAGAGATCAGTTGCAGGGTGCAGACCTATTATGCCTACCGGGAGGACGGCAGAAAACAGGCGGAACAGGCAATGGAGTATTTTGAATTGGAGCAGAGTGAAATTTTGTATCCGATCCTGATTGTAGGAGACGATTGTCTTTTGGGTTATGACCAGATCAGGCAGGAACTGGGAAGGGCGGGAATATCCTGTTGTGATCACTTCCTTGTCGGTAGCGGAAGATAAGAATGCGCTTTTATTTGGGGCACTGGCAAAGCAATATGAGATTCCGGAGCGGGAACAGCAGGTGCCGATCGTATTTCTGGGAGAAAGCTATTTGTCCGGGGAAAGCCAGATCAGAGGGCATGCTTTGGAGCTTTTGGAAAGCGGCGGGGGAATTGGCGTCGTGTACCGTGCAGGGGAGACGCAGGCGCAGGAAGAAAATGTAGCGCTTTTCCTGTTAAAGACCATTGGCGTTGGGTTTTTAAACGGTTTTAATCCCTGTGCTCTTTCCTTAGTGCTTTTGTTCTTTTCCCTGATCGCATCCCTGCCAAAGGGATGCCTGCGGTATGGGCTTGGTTTTTTGGCAGGAAAGTTTCTGGCTTATACAGCGTTAGGGCTGGCGGCTGCCACGGCTGTTTCAGCGATTTCTTTTGAAGCCTTTGCCTTGCTGCGCAAAGGAATCAATTTGATCCTGCTGGTATTTTGTCTGGCACTGGCTTATGGGAATTTTCAGGACTGCTTCCACGCTTTCCGGGGAGAATATGGGAAGATCAAGGTGCAGCTTCCGGGGAAACTGCGGAAATGGAATGACAGACTGGTGAAGAAAATCGCAGAAAACAGTGGGAAAAAAGCGTTTCTGGTTTTGGCGTTTGGCGGCGGGGCGATGATTGCCTTAGGGGAATTTTTTTGTACCGGACAGATTTATCTGGCTTCTATTTTGCAGTGGATCCAGAGGGCGGAAAGCGGTCAGGTTCCGGCGCTGGCGCTTTTCTTCTATTCCGGGGCATTATGCCTTCCTTCCCTGGGCTTGCTGGTCTTGATCGTTCGCGGGAAGAGCGCGGTTTTTCTGGCAGATAAGAGCCTTAAGGGAATGCCGCTGATCAAGCTTTGTAATGGGATTCTTTTTGTGATATTTGCGGTATTGGCGATCATTTATTTTTGATAATCAAATAGAGGGAGCAAGGGGCAAAGTCTATTGATGATTGAATAGACTTTATCCCTGAGTTGTAATATACTTATATCGTAGCAATCTAGCAGACAAGTCACAATATAGAAAGTAGGTGATTGCATGGCAGCGGCTGAAGCAACAAATATTATTATCAGATTAACGCAAGAGGGATGGGACGCTGAAAAAATCAATGAATTTATAGTATTTATCGAAACTCATAGACCATCTGAAGATGAAGCAATGAGTATACTTAAAAAATAGCAATTAATGATAAGTGATACTTATTCTTTAATTTCGTCAATGTCCGTCAAGTTTACTCCCAATGATATTAAAACCGCTTTCAAAGATTTATAATCTTTTTTCAGACCTTCATATGTTTCGGTAGCGTTTTCTTTCCTGGCATTTTTCATATGTGCCTGTACTTTTTGGAAATCATTGATACCTCTTTCGATAATCTCACCGTTCTCAGGCATTTAGTCACCTGCTTTCTATCATAATAATTATCAATTGTTGTTACGAAATAAGCATATCATAATTGAGGAGCAAAGTCTATTCAGTTATTGCAATTAAAAAATTGATTGGATATACTGGAAATAAACGGTAAGAGAGGAGCGGTTTATCATGGGAGAATTTCGATTTGCTATTATGGGGGCAGGCAGCATAGCCAATAAGTTCTGTGATGCAGTGGAACGGATTTCGGGCGCTGTCACGGTGGCGGTTGCCAGCAAATCCGCAGAGCGTGCGAGAGAATTTGCGGATAAAAACAGGATCAGCAATGCCTATGGGGATTATGAGGAAATGCTGGTCAGGGAGAAGCCGGACTGCGTATATATTGCGGTATTGCCCAAGGATCATTTCCGGCTGTGCATGATGTGTGTGGAGCATGATACGCCTGTTTTGTGTGAAAAGGCAATGTTTACAGGAAGCAGTGAAGCAAAAGCCTTGTTTGATGCTGCCAGAACCCGGGGGATTTTTACAATGGAAGCTTTGTGGAGCTTCTTTTTGCCGCCCCTAAAAAAAGTGGACCAGTGGGTCATGGAAGGGCGTATTGGAAAGGTGTCCTATGTGGACTTTGCCATTGGATTTTTGGCGGAAAGAAACCCGGAGAACCGGTTTTTTAACAGGGAGCTGGCAGGGGGTGCGGCTTATGATATTACAGTCTATGCCTATGAGATCGTATCCTTCTTGATGAAAAAGAAGCCTCTTGCGGTTCAGGCAGCAGCCGTGTGGGGAAGAACCGGCGTGGATGAGACGGACCATGTGATGCTGCGGTATGAGGACTGTATGGCAGCATTGACCACCAGTATCGCGGCTCCCATTGAGGAAAAGCTGGTGGTATACGGAAGCGAGGGGCGGATCGTTCTTCCTACGCCTCACTATGGAAGTGAAGCTTTCCTGTATGATAAAGCAGGGAAGCTGGCAGAGCATTTTAAGGATCAGGTCACGGAAAACGGATTTACCTATGAGGTGCAGGAAGTAATGGATTGTATCCGTGCCGGAAAGCTTTCCAGTGACGTGGCAACATGGGAAAGGACTGTGGAGTGCGCGGAATTGTTTGACAGGATCGAGGAGACGAGAGAGTGAAATGCATCATTAAAAAGCATATAAAGGCTATGAGATTAAGCTTTTAACTAAGAAGGAGCAGACCGGGTGGTCTGCTTTTTCTTTAGCGCTAAATTGATCCCAGAATATTTTGTCCATATCAGAACATTCTGGAGCTTGTTTTTCTGGTAATTGGTGCGTAAAGTGATATCAGAAAGATTGTTTCGTTTTTCCACAAAAATCAACATGAAGATGGATTCATTCCATTTTTATTTTATAGATTTTTACAAAAAGAATCTGGGCGATATTATCTGTTTTATAAAAAACAGAAGCAGCAGAATTGCATTTTGGGAGTTTATATCAGGGGTACAAAGTGTAACAATGCAAATATCCATGACTTTTTTCTTGACATGGAGAGTTTACAACAATTTGATCAGTATTGGTGATTATGCGGCGCTGTTAAACAGTTCTTATGCCCTGATGCTTCAATTGTAGTCCTTGGCGGCATTGCTCCCGGCTTTTTACGAGCATAGCCTGTACATTGAAAACCTTAGAGAAATTATGTATGCCAAGCCGGTAATAGAAAAAAATAACGGACTTTGCATTGATAACAGCGAACCGATGGAAATTGAGTTCCGCAATGTGACTTTTTCCTATCCGGGTGCTGACTGCATTGTTTTGGATAATGTAAATATATTGTTTTCAGCCGGAAAGAAACATGCAATCGTGGGGCATAACGGCGCGGGAAAATCAACTATTATTAAGCTGATCTTACGACTATACGATGTTGATCAGGGGGTGATCCTTGTCAACCATAAGAATATAAAAGAATATAATGTATTTTCCTTAAGGCAGGCTGTTAAAGGATTTAAAGCATGCCTATCCTGAAATTGAATGCACGCCGGACGAAGCGGTTTGGGACGTTTTGAATGACATATATGAGTTTTGTGGAAGGGATAAATTTATTTTTGTATTAGATGAATGGGATTATATCTTCCATCGCGATTATATGAAGGATGGGGATAAACAGGAATATCTTGCCTTTTTAAGAAATCTGCTGAAGGATAAACCGTATGTATCAATGGCATATATGACTGGCATATTACCGATCGCGAAATATTCAAGCGGTTCAGAACTGAATATGTTTTTGGAATATACAATGGTAACGGAAGAAAAGTTTAGCGAGTATTTTGGCTTTACAGAGTCGGAAGTGGATATGCTTTTTTTTGAACGATACCTAAAATTTGTCGATAAGCCGCAGATAGACAGGGAAGAGTTGAAAAACTGGTATGACGGTTATCACACGAAGATGGGGGAACGAGTATATAACCCGCGTTCTGTAGTGACTTTTCTTTTAAACAATAATCTGGGAAATTATTGGACCAGTTCTGGTCCCTATGATGAGATATTTTATTATATTGAAAAAAATGTGGATGATGTGCGGGACGATCTGGCATTGATGGTCGCGGGTATACCGGTCAGTGTCAAAATTCGGGAATATGCTGCAACATCCATGAACCTTCAAACCAGAGATGAAATTTTTTCTGCAATGGTGGTTTACGGCTTCTTAAGCTATAGTAATGGGTCTGTTTCTATTCCAAACAGGGAATTGATGGAGAAGTTTGATGATATGCTCTGCAAGGAGCCTTCTCTGGGGTATGTGAACCGTCTGGCAAAAGAATCTGAGCGGATGCTGCGTGCTACGTTGTCTGCTGACACGGAAACAATGCTTGAAATATTGGAATATGCACATAATACTGAGATGCCGTTGCTGAGTTATAACCATGAAGTTGAGCTTACGGCTGTGGTGAATCTGGTTTATCTGGCAGCGAGGGATTCGTACCGTGTAGAGAGGGAAGACAGGGCTGGTGTCGGTTATGTGGATTTTATTTTTTATCCGGAAGATAAAAACGCTGATTGCATCATTTTAGAACTGAAGGTGAACCATACACCAGAGGAAGCGATTGCCCAGATAAAGGAAAAGAAGTATGTGCTTCGTTTTCAGGGAAAGCTGGGCGAGAAGCCAAGGTATACGGGTCGGATTTTGGCGGTTGGCATTAGCTATGATAAAGAGACTAAAAAACATGGCTGCAAGGTAGAAGAATTATGAATTAGGGCAATATTAAAAAGGTGCAAAGTCGTAAGGAGTTGATAGATTTTGCACCTTTTGATATTGAGGATAATTGTTATTTATTTACTCTTTGATATAGTCAATTTCGGTTAAATTAATGCCGGATGCTGTCAATATGACTTTTAACGCGGTATAGCGTCTTTTCATTTTTTGATATGCTTCAGAATCTTTATCGCAAGACTGCATATAATCTTGCAACCGGTCAAATTCCTCTATTGACATTTTAAGCATTTCTTTTTCAGTCACATACTCACCTACTTTCTATAGTGAACTGTGTTTCATTGTTACACCATAAATATATCACAGTTGAGGGATAAAGTCTATTTAATTGTATATGGTTGTAGAGGCTGGTTTGTATAAAGAGGTGTGCTAAAAAGCTTGATGATAAAATTTTCGAATCCCGGTTAACCATCGTGTCTGATCTGGTACTATATAAATGAAAGCTTTCAAAATATATCATTTTATCATTCATGGGAGAAAAACTATGGAGCAAGAGAAAATTTCAGCACTGGTGGAAGAGAATATGAAGACTATTTTCGCCTATGCCCTTTCACGAGTATCCCACAAGGAAGATGCGGAGGATCTGGCCGGGGATATTATCCTTGCCATTTTAAACAGTGCGCCGAAGATGCGGGATGACAATGCATTTTTTGGATTTATCTGGGCTATTGCGGCAAACACTTACAAAAATTTATTGCAATGATTAGATTGATTAGGAAGAAGATATATCTAAAAGTTTAGTGTCACAAAAGGAAGACCCATCCGCTGTAGCTGATGGCATCTTCCTTTTAATGGCTACATGCTGAAATCAAAAGAGCAAAATAGAATTCCAGACATCAAACGATATAAGTGTTTCAGAATAAAATAGAGCTTTATAACTGTGCTTAATGCGGAAGCATTTCATTTTGCCTTAAAACTTCGATGACTGTTTCCATTTCATCCTGAAGCTTGTGGATATCTTTCCTGATATTCCGTTCGGAAGCCTTGACTTCAAATTGCAGGTTATCAAGTTTTTTTGCTGTGCGGTCTTGTTTTAATTCCATGATTTTCAGTCGGTCATCGATAGAATCAAACTTTTTGTCGATGGATTCAAATCTTTTGTCAATGGAATCAAACTTTTTGTCGATAGAATCAAACTTTTTGTCAATGGAATCAAATTTGTTGTCGATGGATTCAAATCTTTTATCAATGGACTCAAATTTTTCATCGATAGACTTAAATTTTTCATCAATAGAATCAAATCTTGCATCAAAAATATGACTGATTGCCAGCAGGTCATCCTTTGTCAGTATCATGCGGTATCCCTCCTTTCTGTATGATATTTTGTGGAAAGTTCTGTGCTGTCTGTCTCATTTTGGTAACAGTTTAGCTATGCTGAAAATGGTGATAAAAATAAGGGTTTTAAGCCGATGGGCGTTCCGTATAAGGAAGCTTATCAGAAAAACAGACAACAGAATGGATTTCCATTTAGAACTTTTGTGTTGAACTCCATTGTAACAAATGCATTGATGTTTCGTCAATATTTAATTGATATATTTTTGAAAAGATGACCAATGATAAAAAACATTCCCCACCACAAAAATCATTCCATCCCAAATAGCAAAAAAAATGAATAGATTAGCAAAAAATATGCTGTTCAAAAAACGACTATTGCTGTAAAGTGATGCTTATGTATATGGGCTTAGCCAAGGAAGTGGCGGCCATAAGATGAACATATTATGATGCGAGGTGGCGCGTATGAAAAGCAAAATGATACTGGACCGAATCCCTTATCAGTTTTGTGAGGGACCCTTTTGGGGAAATGGAAAAATGGGAACTGTGCTGTATATCCGGAATGGAAATTTGTGTGTGTCGATTGACCATGTAGGCTTGTGGGAGCTTCGGGAGACCATGCCGGATGAACCCAGGGCAACATTCCCCCGGATTCTGCAGAACAAGGAAGCGTATTTATCCGGGGGCCCGGATTATGTGGCAGATACCAATATATTTGAGGAGCATATCGGAAGGACAAGGCTTCCGGCGCTTGCGGTAGAGCTGGAACTGCCGGGAGAAGTGGCGGATTTCCGATCGGAAACCGATTTGGAAAAGGCACAGACACGGATACACTTGGAACTGGCAGATGGCAGAAAGATAGTGAGCCGGGTATGGCTGGATTCCTGTGTAAATATTCTGGGCATGGAGTTTGAAGGAGAAGCAGGAAAAGAGCTTGCCGTGCACGCACTGGGATGGGATCTGGAATCTCCCAGACTGAGTACATTGAAAAACTGGAATTACGAGCCTTGTACCCAGAGGCAGGGGCATGATGGGTTTACAGTGATCCAGTATTTTGGCGGGGAGATGTCCGCAGTCCTTTGCGGGGCAAAGCAGGTTACGGAAGATGGCTTATTTCTGGCTGTTGGGATTGAAACCGCACCGCAGGATCAGGAACGCAGGCTGGAAGAGGAAGGCAGAAGGCTGGCGCTGGAATATGTCGGCAATAAGGACGCTTTTTTGGCGGAGCATGAGAAAGACTGGGCTGCTTACTGGAAAGGCTTTTGCATTACCGTACCGAACGAAAGGCTGCAGGAAGCTTTCGAGCAGGAGATGTATAAGCTTTACTGCAATGAGAGGGAAGATTCTTCGCCTATTACTCTGCAGGGGGTATGGAACCCGGATAACCGGATGCCTGCCTGGTATGGGGATCTGCATAACGACCTGAATGTACAGTCCTGTTACTGGCCTGCTTATAAAACCGGAAATGTAAGGCTGGTGCGTCCCTATATTGAGTATTACAGCAGGGCAATCCCGCGGCTGGAGAAGCGGGCATGGAAGCTTTTCGGGATCAGGGATGCTATCCATGCACCTGTGATGATGGCGCCGGATGGCACAGGGGCTGCTTCGGAATGGTGCTATTGGAACACGCTGCTTGGACCGGAGTTGTTTGTGGCAGTAGACTTTACATGGTTTTATGAGTACAGTAAGGAAAAGGACACTCTGCGGGAACAGATTTATCCCTTCGTGGAAAAGGTGATCCACCTATATCAGGGTATCGCCTGTGAAAAGGAAGACGGATATTTACATATTCCCTTTACCACATCCCCGGAAATTGACCGTGATGGTCATATGCTGATGGCGGATGACGCTACCTTTACCTTGTCAAGCCTTCACTATCTGTGTAGGAAAATGGCAGATTATGCAGCTTTGATTGGCAAGGATGGCAGTGTTTTTTTGGAATGGGAAGCAAAGCTCGCACCGGTAAAAACCAATGAGAAGGGATTTCCGCTGTATGACGGGATTGATGTATTTGGCTCCCACCGCCATTTTTGCCAGTTATATCCGATATTCCCGCTTTGCCAGGAGGCTCACAATGAAGTGGCGGACCGTTCTTTAGATACGGCAATTAATCAGGGATTTTTGGAGTACGCGGCATTTTCCTTCCCTTACATGGGAATCATGGCTGCCAGATGCGGCAGGGGCAATATGTGCCGGACGATGCTGGAAATCTATTGCATGGTATTCCGTTCCCGCAATTCCTTTACCGTGAATGGAGATCCTTATCAGAATGGGGTATTGCGGATTTCCGATACCAATGCAGGGGAAAGCTCCGATGCCTTCACTTTGGAATCAGGCTTCTTTATCCCTACAGCGCTGTGCGAAATGTTCGTACACAGGGCAGGAGCGGACGTATGGATGCTGATGGGAATTCCGGACGAGTGGAAGGATTGCAGCTGTGAGGACCTGACGATAGAAGGCGGACACCGTATCTCTATCTGGCAGGAAAACTACCGGATCCGTAAGGCGGTGGTGAAAGCGGCTTACGAGGAGAAGCTGAGCTTCCACTGGAAAGGGGATGTGCCTGTAAAACGGGTTTTGAAAAATGGAAAAGAGGTTTCCTGTTTTGACAGTCAGGGCGGCATTTTGGTATGCCCGGGAGATGAGTGGATATTAGAATATGAAAGGAGAAATTAGAAGAGATGGGAATTGTTGTAAAAGATCACACATTATTTGTTCTGAACACAAAAAATACGACTTATGCCTTTTTTAAGGATAATGCAGGAATACTGGTGCATCTGTACTGGGGGCACAGGATTGTAAGAGCGGAGGATTTTGATACCACTTCCATGGAGTGGGAGCAGGGGTATCACCCGGACATCGACAAAAAGAGGGAGGAATGTTCCTCCTATGGGATGATGCGTTACAAGGAAAGCTCCTGCAAGGTGACCTTTGCGGATGGAGTCAGGGATTTCCGGTATCAGGTGAAGGATTATTCCGTGGAAGGAAATCATTTGGGCATCGTGCTGGAGGATGCGCATTATCCTTTTCGAATCACGCTCCATTATGTGGTCCATGAGGAGCAGGATATTATTGAAAAGTGGCGGGAAGCTGAGAACTTTGGTGAGGAGACGGTGCAGATCGAGCGTTTTCACTCCGCAGAGTTTACCCTGCCGGGGGACGGATACCGTACCATCAACAATAACGGTACCTGGGCGGACGAGTTTAAGTGCTACGAGGATACTCTTTGTGCAGGGAAGAAGGTTTACGAGAGCCTGCGGGGAGCTACTGCCCATGTGGCGACGCCGGGCTTTATCGTACACCGGGATGGCACGGAGACGAGGGGAGAGGTATATTTTGGGGTATTTGCTTATTCCGGCAACTTTAAGATCGTGGAAGAACAGACGCCATATGATTATTTGAACATTCAGATTGGAATCAGCGATACGGATTTTTGCTGGAACCTGAAAAAAGGGGAAAAATTTACTTCTCCTAAGGTATATGCCGGGTACAGCGGCAGCGGATTTGGCGGAATGTCTGATCTGCTTCACAGGTTTGCAAGGGAATGTGTGATGCCCCGCGAGACGGCAGAGAAACCTTTGCGGGTGTTGTATAATTCCTGGGAAGCCACCACCTTTGACGTGACCTGTGAAGGGCAGATGAAGCTGGCGGATCAGGCAGCTAAGGCAGGAGCGGAGCTGTTTGTGGTAGATGATGGATGGTTTGGGCAAAGAAGCTCCGATCATCTGGGGCTGGGAGACTGGTATGTGAACCCTGAGAAATTTCCTGACGGGTTAAAACCCCTGATCGACCATGTAAAGGGGCTGGGGATGGATTTTGGTATCTGGATCGAACCGGAGATGGTCAACGAGAACAGCGACTTGTACCGGACACATCCTGACTGGATTTACCGCTATGCTACCCGTCCGGTGCTGGAGGGAAGATATCAGTACATGCTGGATCTGACGAACCCGGAGGTGATTAATTTCATCATTGGTTTTATTGACAGGCTGTTAGAAGAAAATGATATTTCTTATATTAAGTGGGATATGAACCGGGCATTAGGCGAGTGTGGCTGCGCAAATCTGGAGAAGGAAGAATTCCGAAGCATCTGGTACCGCCATGTACAGGGATTTTATTCGATCATAGGAGCGCTGCGGGAAAAACACCCCCAGGTGGAGTTTGAGGCATGCGCTTCCGGCGGCGGACGTGTAGACTATGGATGCATGTCGCGGTTTGATGAGTTTTGGACCAGCGACAATACGGATCCGCTGGACCGGCTTTCCATTCAGGAAACCTACAGTTTGCTTTACCCGCCCAAGTACATGAGGGCGTGGATCACGGATGCGGCAGACAATGAAGACCGGAGAGTTCCCTTGTCCTTCCGGGCGCACTGTGCTATGTGCGGGGCGCTGGGAATCGGGATGAACTTAAACCGCATCAGTGATGAGAATCTGGAGAAGCTGGCAGGCTATGTGGAGGAATATAAGTCCATCAGGGATATAGTCCAGTTCGGCAGGCTTGCAAGGCTGAAATCCTGCCACAGGGACAATTTTCATGCGCTTCAATATGACAAGGATGGAAATGCAGTCCTGTTTGTATTTCTGATTTTAAGACCTCGCGGGAAATATGATTATACCTTGAAGATGGTGAATCTGGAGGAGGATGTCTTGTACCGGTTTACGGTGGATGGAAAGGAACAGTGCCTGAGCGGATCTTATCTGATGCATCATGGTCTTGACCTGAGGATGTCGGCTGACTTTACCAGCAAATGCATCCCGATGAAAAAGGTGAAGGAGTAGAAGCAGGATAAGAGAGAGTAAAGAGAATGTGCTGCATATAGCTGGATTTTTGCTGTATGCAGCACATTTTTTGGAAATAGCAACAAATCTGTTTGATATACCAAATTGCTTTATTATAACTTTTGAATAAAATGAAATTAGGAAAACAAAGTTGATTGATATACTATATACATATTTTGAAAGCCATGTTATAATAAGTCCACTTGATCGTTGTATGTACGGGCAAATTTTTTATTTGAAAAGGAGAGGGATATGTTTACAGAGAGACAGACAGACCGTGTGCTTGAAAAACTAAAGCGTCTGGAGACAATGTTGGAGCCACGTATTTTTAAAAAGGTGGATGAAATGGAAATGGGAAGCTTTTTGACGGACGGAAGCTGGCATGAAGTGCCGGATGCCTCCCATTTTACTGCCTGCGAAAAGGGAACAGTATATGAGGGAGAAGGGATTTACGTCTGGCTTCGGGGAAAGTATCAGGTGCCCGAGAGGCTTGCAGGACAAACGCTGTTTGTCTGGCCAAAGGTACAGTCCTATGAGGGAATGCTCTGGGTAAACCAGAGACCTTACGGAAATTTTACATCGAAGCATGCGGTGGGAAGCCATGGGAACCATTACTGCGATCTGATTGCGAAAAAGGCGGAGCCGGGTGAAGGGATCGACATTGCCATTGAATTTTATGCCCATCACTATGTAAAGGGAACCCAGCCATTCAAGGATGATCCGCCGGAAGATTTTCAGATTGTTTATGAAGGGATGGATATTTGTGTTAAACAGGAGGAACTGGCAAATTTCTATTTTAACCTGCGGATCGCCAACCAGATGGCGAAGGTGCTGGAGAAAAATGATTTTCGCAGAGCGGAAATAGTGCGGGCGCTGCTGGATATCCACACTTTTATCTACTATGATTTTGAACAGGCAGGCTGGGATGTATTTATGGAAGGGGTAAGGAAAGCTGCGGACATTTTGCAGAGGACGCTTTCAAAGCCCAATGCGTCCAGCGCCCCTTATGCAGGGTTTATCGGTCATTCCCATATGGACACGGCATGGCTGTGGGCGCGGAAGGAGACGGAGAAAAAGTGTGCCAGAACCTATGCGAACCAGATGAGCCTGATGGATCAATATCAGGATTATACTTTCGTGCAAAGCTCGGCATATCATGGGGATATCATCAGAAGGCTGTATCCTGATCTGTTTGAAGATATTCAAAAAAGGGTGGCTGAGGGGCGTTATGAGCCTAATGGCGGTGTGTGGATCGAGTGCGACTGCAATATTCCTTCCGGTGAATACATGGTTCGCCAGTTTGTATGGGGGCAGCGTTTTACAAGGAAATATTTCAATTATACGTCAGATACTTTCTGGCTCCCGGATACCTTTGGATATTCTGCATCTTTGCCCCAGATCATGAAGGGATGCGGCATTGATTACTTCCTGACTACAAAAATGCGCTGGAACGATACCAATGAATTTCCTTATGACACTTTTTATTGGAAGGGGATCGACGGCTCCAGGGTGCTGGTGCATTTTAACAGGACCCATGCATGGCCGGACCCGGAGACATTGTCGCAGAATATCATGTGCAAGGACGGCAATACCATCAAGGAAAGGGAGACTGCCGATATGCGCCTGATCTCTTATGGGTTTGGGGACGGCGGCGGCGGTCCGGAATTTGAGATGGTGGAGATCGCAAACCGTCTGGCGGACGTGGAGGGACTTCCAAAGAGCTCCCATACCACAGTGAGCCGTTTTATGAAGCAGCTTGAAGAGAAGCTGTACCGCCCTTCCACTTATGCGGGAGAGCTGTATCTGGAGTTACATAGAGGAACATTGACCAACCAGCATGTGATCAAGAGGAATAACCGGAAGGCGGAATTTGCGCTTCGTGATTTGGAATATATGACGGTGCGGAAAGCAGTCCAAAAGAATTGTGCTGCCAGCGGGGAGAAGATCGATCCGCTGACAGAAGAATTGCTGGTCAATCAGTTCCATGATATTTTGCCCGGAACCTGTATTCCGGCAGCCCACGATGATGCCATCAGGGATGTGGCTATGGTGATCGATACGGCGGTGAAGGAGACTGCCGGGATTATGAACAGCCTTGCAGATTCTGCTGATGCAGTGACTGTGGTCAATACCTTGTCCTTTGACAGGGAAGATGTGGTTTACCTGCCCTTTACAGGCAGTTATGTAAAAGGGGATTATGTGCAGCAGGTGATCACCGATATGGACGGAAATAAAAAACTGGCGGTGATGGGAGCCAGGGTTCCCGCATTTGGAAGTCTGGTCCTTGAGCCTGCGGGAGAAATCCGGGAAACAGAATCACCTTTTAAGGCGGAAGGGAAGTTCCTGGAAACGCCCTGTTTGTCTGTGGCATTTAATGAAAAGGGCTATATAGAGTCTTTGATCGATAAGAGAAACGGACGGCAGATCAGGGGAGAAGGTTATGCGCTGAATACCCTGCTGGTGGCGGAGGATGTTTCCCTTGGATGGGACAACTGGGATATTGATGCAGATTGTGAGTGCAAATTTTCTGACAGGGCGCAGCTTCTTTCCAGAGAGGTGGCTGCGGACGGCGGCGTGGAATACCGGATCCGTTCAACCTACAAGTTGACAGAAAAATCTTCCATGGTACAGGATATGATCTTTTATGCAGACAGCCCGGAGATCGTTTTTGAGGCAAAGATGGACTGGCAGGATGACCACAGATTTTTAAAGGCAGCCTTTGATACTGCCATCCATGCGGATTTTGCCAGCCAGGAGATCCAGTTCGGTTATATACGAAGGGCGACCAACCGGAATACGGAGATCGAAAAGGCGAGATTCGAGGTTTCCAACCACAAATACACGGATCTGTCGGAAACCAGATATGGCGCAGCGCTGCTTAACGACTGCAAATATGGGATCAGCGTGGAAGGCTCCGCTATGCATCTTTCCCTGCATAAAGGCGGATGCAGACCGGATTACCGCGGGGATAAGGGGATCCATACCTGCGTATATGCGTTCCTGCCCCATATGGGAAGCATGAATGCTGAAAACGTGATCCGTCCGGCTTACATGCTCAATGAAAGAACGCTTGTTACATCTGGAAGGATGGAGCAGGAAAGCCTGCTTAAGGTTGATGCGCCGAACGTGATCGTGGAGACGGTGAAGCCGGCGGAAGATGCGCAGAAAGCTTTTGTATTACGTCTTTATGAGTCGGAGGGAACCTGGACCAGTGTAAAGCTGTCCTTTGGCGTTCCGGTGAAGCGGGTGGAAGAGACAAACATGCTGGAAGAGACTTTGCATGATCTGGGAGGAGAGCAGGAAGTAAAGCTTGTGCTGAAACCTTTCGAAATCAAAACGTTGCTGGTAAAATATTAAGGAGCTGTTTGGAAGAAAACCGATTGAAATCACGGTTGTGTATACTTATCCAGTGGAGGGATAGAAAAATGGCAAAGGAAAAGCCTGAATCGCATAAAGGAAAAAGAGTCCGCTGGACGGACAAGAGGCAGATCCCGGAAGAAGGGCTGGAACGTTTCGAGGATTATCTGGAGACCTATAGCCGAAACCGGAATCACCCGCTAAAAATATTGTGCAGTTTTTATAAGGGGCATCAGTGGCAGATGCTGCAATCCTGTTTTTTTCTGGTGGTGCAGCGTTCTCCGGTGTGGGTGATCCCGATCGCCACTGCCAATATTATCAATGCAGCTACTTATGTATCGGAAAGCTCTATGGAGACGATTTTGATCAATCTAGTGGTTGCGCTTTTATTCATTTTGCAAAATGCAGGCTCTAATTATCTTGCAGTCCAAAAATATGCCAGTGTGAACAGAAGCATAGAAGGTTCTCTGCGTAACGCGATGGTACGCAAGCTCCAGCAGCTTTCCATCATGTTTCATAAAGAAGTGCAGTCCGGGCGGCTGCAATCGAAGATCATGCGTGATGTGGAGAATGTAACAGAGCTGTTGAACCAGATTTTCAGGGTGCTGTTTTTCTTTGTCCTGGATGTTACTGTGGTGGTGGTCATGACGCTGCGGAAAAGCCCGGTTGTGTTTCTGTTTTTCCTGATCGTGGTACCTTTTGTGGTCATTGCCATGCGGAGTTTTAAAAAGCCCATTGCAGAGAAGAATCGTAAATTCCGAAGTGAAATGGAGCATACCCAGGGAGCGGTGGCAGAAATGCTGGAGATGATCCCGGTAGCCCGGGCTCACGGCTTACAGGAAGTGGAGATCCATAAGATGAATACCCACTTAAATAAAATTGAGAACAGCGGTTACAATCTGGATGTGATCATTGCGCTGTTTGGTGCAGTTAACTGGGTCATCTTCCAGGCTTTCCAGATTTTGTGTCTGGCATTTACTGCTTTTTTGGCATGCAAAGGCAAGATCAGTGTGGGGGAAATAGTCCTTTACCAGACTTATTTTGGCTCTCTGGTCAGCCAGATATCCACCTTGCTCAATGTTTATCCCCAGATCACCAGAGGGCTGGAATCCGTGAAATCCATCGGGGATATTATGGGAGAAACGAAGGTGGAGGAGAACCACTCGATTGTTCCCCTGGGAGAATTAAAGGGTAAAGTGGAGTTTGTAAATGTGGATTTTAAATATCCTGACAGCGAAAAATGGATTTTAAACGATGTTTCCCTGAAAGTGGAAGCCGGAGAAAGCGTGGCTTTTGTGGGGGAATCCGGCGCCGGGAAATCTACGATCCTGAATCTTTTGATCGGATTTGTGCCTCCGGCAAACGGAAGGATCCTGATCGATGGAATCAATATGGCAAACCTTGACCTGAATGAATACCGCCATCAGATCGCGGTGGTTCCCCAGAACACCATTTTGTTTTCGGGAACGATCATAGACAATATTGCCTATGGGCTGGAAAATGTAGCCAGACATGAAGTGGGGGAAGTGATTCGCGAGGTGGGCCTGTGGGAGCTGGTGGAAAAGCTGCCCCAGGGGTTGGATACCCAGCTGGGCGAGCATGGGGATAAGCTTTCCGGCGGACAGCGGCAGCGGATCTCTATTGCCCGGGCATTGATCAGGAAGCCGAAGATCATCGTTTTTGACGAGGCTACCAGTGCGCTGGATTCGGCTTCCGAGAAGAAGGTGCAGGAGGCTACCGCCAATATGATGAAAAACTGCACTACTTTTTTGGTTGCCCACCGGCTTTCCACCATACGGAATGCAGACCGGATCGTGGCGATGAAGGAAGGGCATATTGTGGAAGTAGGAACCTATGAGGAGCTGATGGAGAAAAAAGGATATTTTTATGAACTGAAATCGCTGCAGTCATAACAGTTAAGTGCATTTTTTTCAATTTCCTATAATTATTTAAATTGTATATCATTTTTCGATACCTTATGATAAATATAGTAAAAATAACAATTTGAAGTATTGCTTCCAACATCCGGCCGGAATGGGAAGAAAACTGAAAAATTGGGAGGTAGAGAAAAATGAAGAAAAAAAGTTTGCGCCTGATCGCCCTGACATTGGCATCAGTGATGGCAGTTACAGTGGCAGGCTGCGGCAATAGCGATGCATCCTCATCGAATGGGAATACGGCGGAAGCAGGAACAAGCAGCGGAGCAGAAAGCACAGACACGGCGGATGATGAAGTAGTCACTTTAAAGATGTTTATCAGAAATCAGTCTAAATATACGGGGCTGCAGGAAGACCCGGTGGCGAAATATATTGAAGAGAAGCTGGGGATCCGCATCGAGCTGACGGTAGATTCCAGCCTTGGAGGAACAACAGCCCAGACGTCCACCTTTAACGAGCTTTTGGCTACAAAGCTTGCAAGCAATGATCTGGATGATATTATGGACTTCGGTTCCCCGGCAGGAAACCCCGAAATTTTAAATAACTTACAACATGCGGCAGAAGCAGGCATGATCATTCCGCTAGATGACCTTGCTGCAGAATATGGGAAAAATATTTCCACTGATCCGAGGCTCACGGTCAGAAATGATTACCGCAGGGAGTATATGTACGGCGACGGCAAGTTTTACAGCATAGGCGGCTGGGGAGGCATGGGTCTTGACCAGCTTCCGGGAGCGGCTGCATGGATCCGCTGGGATGCTTATAAGGAGATGGGTTATCCAGAGGTGAACAATGATGATGAGCTGCTGAAAGAAATGCAGGAAAAATATCCTGAGACACCCGGCGGAGAAAAGATCTATGCGATAGGCGGAGCTTTTGCGGATCCCCAGGGTATGGGCGACGGATTTGTAAACCGTGACTACCCTCTCTCTAAAGGATATGAGCCTTTGGAAGGAAATTATGCAGTGTACATGAACCATGCCACCAGAGAGGTGGAGGCGCCGCTTCTTGACAAGGACAGCTTCTTCTGGAACGGGGTGAAGTTCTATTACAAGGCAAACCAGATGGGAATCTTAGATCCCGGCGCGGTTACCATGAGCAGTTCCGAATACAGTGAAAAAGTCAATAAGGGCGCATATCTGGCATCCTTTAACGGCTGGGGCGTTATGGGTAAGGAAGCGCTTCTGGAGGGACTTGGCATGACGGACTCCGGGTATATGCCGCTGCCGCCCTTTGAAGATGTAGTTTCTATGCCTCTTTACTGGGAATCCGTACTTGGCGGAAACGAATTTGCAATTACCAAAAACTGTGAGCATCCGGATAAGGCAATGGAATTTCTGGACTGGTGCCTGTCTGAGGAAGGATCCAGAGTCATCACCCAGGGCGCAGAAGGCCTGGCGTGGGTGCGGAATGAGAATAATGAGCCTGTCCTGACCGAACAGTTTAAGAAGGACAATGCAGAAGGCGTTGTAGATATGGCTGAAACCTATGGCAAATGGAAATATGCAGGTATCAATGCGTTCCAGCATATTGACATGGACTCTGACGGCAATTATATCCAGCCTGAGCAGACACCGGATATAGACAGCTACTCTGCGGTAAAGAAAGATGCGCTGGCATATTATGGGGCAGACAGCTTTACGGATTACTTTACAAACTTAAAAACTCCTGACGGAAAAGATCTCCCGACTATTTTGTGGGGCTCTTATGCAACCGGAATCGGTACAAAGCCGGATGATATCAAACAACAGTATGCGCAGATCAATGATTATATGTACAAACAGATCTTCAAGATGATCTATGCGAAGGACGATGCGGAGTATGACGCCCTGCAGCAGGAAGCCATGACAGAACTTGAGGGCATGGGCTTAGACAAGGTGGTTGAGTGGTATGATACCCGCATGAAGGAAATCAGGTCAGATCTGGACGGACTGATCGATGATGCAGTGAAGGCGTATACGGTAAAATAAGAGTTGTCCATGTTGGTTATTGGTAGAAGGGATAGATGCGAGACCGGATTTTCGGTCTCGCCTTTCTCTAAAGGAGGTTTTGCATGAAAAATACAACATCTTTGACAATAGGGAAAAGACCGCACAGTGCCAAGCAGGCGGAAAAGAAAAAGCTTCTTTTGATCAGTGTCCCCTTTTTGTTGTTTATCACGGCGTTTTGTTATGTTCCCCTGATCGGCTGGGTCATTTCTTTTTTTCAATATTATCCCGGAATCCCGCTAAATAAGCTGGAGTTTGTAGGGCTTAAGAATTTTCAGGCATTTTTCTACAATAAAAAGCAAGTGTTAAATGTGGTGCGCAACACCTTTGTCTTAAGCGGGCTTATTATCGCCACGCTGCCGCTGCCCGCTGTGTTTGCCATCTTGCTGAATGAGGTCAGGAATTTAAAATTTAAAAAGCTGGTACAGACATTTTCCACCATTCCTTATTTCATTTCCTACGTACTTTTATACCTTGCATTTGTCACGATCCTCTCTCCGTCAGACGGGATGTTGAATATCCTGTTGAATGAGAAGCTGCATTTGATCGACAAGCCGCTCAACGTACTGACCAACGAAAAGATTGCATGGACTGTCCAGACCTTCACTTATCTGTTTAAAAACCTGGGATACAGCGCAATCCTGTATTTATCGGCAATTGCAGGGATCGACCCGCAGCTTTACGAGGCGGCGGAGGTGGACGGAGCAGGAAGATGGGCAAAGATCATCCATATCACTGTGCCGGGAATCCTTTCGACTTTTGTAGTCCTTTTGGTATTGGGGCTTGGGAATGTGCTCTCCGGCGCCGGTTTTGAACAGTACTATGTGTTTGGAAATGCCATGGTGCTGGATAAGCTGGAAGTGATCGATACCTATACATACAAGATGGGTATTGTACAGGGGAATTATTCCTTCGGTACTGCCATGAGCATGATGAAGTCGCTGCTCAGCGTAGGGCTGATGGTATCGGCAAACGCACTGGTGAAAAAGCTCAGGGGATCATCCATTTTCTAGGGAGGCAGGAATATGAAAAAGAAGAAAAAATTAACTGTATTTGAGATTATAAATTATATTTTTATGGTACTGGTCCTTATTTGCTGCATTTACCCTTTTTACTGCCTGCTGATCAGCTCTATAAGCGACCCGAAACAGACGGAAAGCTGGTTTTTCATTTTTCCGTTAAATGTGAGCCTGTCAAGCTACCGGGAGATCTTTGGCAATAACAGGATCCTGCAGCCTATTTTGATCTCGGCGGCAAGAGCTTTCTTCGGAACAGTGATCACACTGGTATGCTGCAGTATGTTTGCCTTTCTGGTGACCCAGCGTCTTCTGCCCTTCAGAAAGGCAATTTATAAGTATGTGGTCATCACCATGTACCTGAATGCAGGAATGATCCCATGGGTGCTCGCCATGGTAACTTATGGGCTTAAAAATAATTTCTGGGTGTATATTGTTCCCTCGGCAATGTCGGCATACTACATTATTTTGATCAAAACATATTTTGAGAGCCTTCCGGCGGAATTAGAGGAATCCGCCAGAATGGACGGAGCAGGGTTTTTTACCACATTTTTCAGGATCATCCTGCCGGTATCAGGTCCTATTTTGGGGGCGATCGCCATGTTTTCGGCGGTGAGCCAGTGGAATTCCTGGTATGACAATCTGATGCTGGTGCAGGATAATAATTTGAAAACTCTGCAGTTAATGCTTTATCAGGTAATACAGAACATGAACGTGGTCATGAATGACCCGAAAACTGCGGCTACAGCGCAGGTATTAAACCGGCCTTCCATTTTGTCAGTGCGTTCGGCTATCGCAATGCTGACAGTGATCCCGATCCTGTGCGTCTATCCCTTTATGCAGCGTTATTTTGCTTCCGGTATTATGGTGGGAGCAGTGAAAGGATGAAAAAGAACATGGAAAAAGATATCTTTTGGTATAGAAAACCGGCTGAAAAATGGATCGAAGCCCTGCCCCTTGGAAATGGGCGTTTAGGAGCCATGGTCTATGGCAAAGCCTTAGAAGAAAAAATCCAGATAGATGAGAACACCTTCTGGTCGGGAAAGCCCTCTGGCCAGAATAACCGGCAGGACAGCTATGAGCTTCTTGGAAAGATCCGAAAACTCCTTGTGGAAGAGAATTATGAGGAGGCGGACCGGCTGGGGCATGATTTTGTGGGGCGGAAAAACCAATACGGTACCAATATGCCGGTGGGGAATCTGTTTTTGAGTCTGGAAGGGACAGAAGGGGAAGTTTTGACATATCAAAGAAGGCTTTCTCTGTCCGAGGGCATGGCGCAGACCCGGTTTCAGGCAGGAGATGCCACTTTTCACAGGGAGATGTTTTTGTCAAACCCGGATCAGGCTGCGGTGCTTCGGATGCAGGGAAGCAACCCTTTTTCGCTGAGGCTTTGGTATGAGGGGATTGAAAGCAAGGTGGAGATAACCGGCTCCCTTCCGCAGGAAGAAGGAGAAAGGGAGCTTTACGGTTTCCGGATCGAGGGAGATGCCAGGGAGACATTGCACAGTGACGGTACCTGCGGCGTCCATCTGGAAGGCTGTATGGTACTTTCCCATGACGGAGCATGCAGGTATGAGGACGGTGTCATTTTTCTTTCAGGCTGCAGGGAAATCGTCTGTTACATGGATCTGGAAACAGACATGTTTCTCCAAGATCCGGGGGAGACAGCGGTAAAGCGGGCATACGCAGCAGCCAGAAAAGGCTATGACAAGTTACGGCAGGAGCACATTTCGGATGTGCAAAGGCTGTATGGGCGTGTGGAGCTTGAGCTGGAGGATGAAGAGAACGGCGTTTTGGTCAGCGGGCTTCCCACAGATGAGCGCATCCGGCGCATGGCTGAGGGCGGGCAGGACAATGGCCTGTGCCGGCTGATGTTTCAGTACGGAAGGTATCTGCTGATCGCATCTTCCAGGGAAGATTCCCTGCTTCCCACTCACATGGGCGGGATTTGGAATGATAACATTTATAATAATATTGACTGTACACAGGATATGCATGTGGATATGAACCTTCAGATGCAGTACTGGGCGGCTGCCCAGTGTGCCCTGCCGGAGTGTTATGCGCCGTTTTTCAGGTATCTTGAGGAGATCATCATACCTTCAGGAACCAAAGCTGCCAGAGAGGTTTATAAAGCAAAAGGCTTTGTGGCGCATGTGGTTACCAACCCATGGGGATTTACTTCCCTTGGCTGGAGCTATAACTGGGGCGTCTTTTCGCTGGGCGGCGCATGGTGTGCGGCAATGGCGTGGGATTATTTTGAATATACCGGGAACAAGGTATGGCTTTTGGAGCGTGGTTTTCGTATAATTGAAGAAGCAGCAGCTTTTGTGGCGGATTATGTTTTTTGGGATGAGACGAAGGGATATTATATGACCGGACCTTCCTATTCGCCGGAAAACATGTTTTCGGCAGGAGAAAAGGATTATTTCTTATCCTTATCAACCACCTGTGATGTGCTGCTGGTAAGGGAAATCCTTACTGTCTACCAGAGGGCGTGCCGCATTTTGGATAAAAAGGAGCCGCTATATGGCCGGGCAGGAGAAATCATAGAAAAGCTGCCGCCTTATCAGATCGGGAAATATGGGCAGTTGCAGGAATGGTTTTATGATTTTGAGGAACCTATCCCGAGCCACCGCCACACTTCCCACTTGTTAGGGCTGTATCCTTTCCGGCAGATCGTGCCAGAGGAAGATTCGGAGCTTGCCCACGGGGCAGAAGTGACCATTCAAAGACGGTATGAGGATTTTGAGATTACATCCTGGGGGATGAACATGCTGCTTGGCTATTATGCCCGGCTGGGGAAACCGGCGGAGGCATATCGGATCATTTGTGATACCTTCAGAAGGCTGGTAAAGCCCAATATGGCATCCGTTATGAGTGATGAAACCTCCATGTGGTGCGGAACCTGGGAGCTTGACGGAAACACCGGCATGACTTCCGCCATGGCGGAGTTGCTCTTGCAAAGCTTTGGAAACGAAGTGATCCTGCTTCCGGCATTGCCTGCAGAGTGGAAAGACGGAGCGCTTAAGGGGATGCTGATCAAGGGAGGACATCAGGTTTGTCTGGTATGGAGAGACGGAATACCGGTCAGCTTTGAGGTTTTGCCACAGACAGACGGAGAGCTGAAGATTCGATATGGGCACATGGAAAAAACGGTCATTTGCCAAAAAGGCGAAAAGCTGCTGATAAAAGACTGGCGCTAAAAGGGAAAAAGAGAGATGGCAGGCGGATGGCAGAAATTTAAGCGAATTTACAGAAAATACTTTGGTAAAAGCTTTTTTTATAACACAAATCCTCAAGTTATTACGTAGATAGATTATGCCGCTAAATATATTCTCTGACGTATGTGCGCTGGAAATGTA